>RRYU01009512.1_pt1 | contig 105326 bp, 79 predicted proteins | sample 2162651 | NCBI WGS metagenome assembly RRYU01 (sample SAMN10267283, study PRJNA491782) | microbial mat metagenome | isolation source: biomat in the production well | place: Japan: Minami-Kanto gas field, natural gas well KTG3 | collected 2017-06 | reverse complement strand
CCCGTTTCCCCCCTCTCCCTCAGGGAGAGGGGGGGCAGGGGGGGTGAGGGCGTCTGGTTCACCCAGGAGGTATTCGCGCTATCAATTTTTTGTAGAAAAGATCCGTCTTTCACCCTGCTGGAGGCGAATCCCACCCGTTGGATGGGCAAGCGCATACCTCCTATGAGTATTATGCAGAAAGATATGACCCAGCAAACTATTCCCTTCGGCGACCTTAAACGACAATATGCGGCATTACAGGCCGAACTCCAGGTCGTTACGAATCATGTCCTGGCCAGCGGTTGGTATATTCTGGGAACAGAGCTTGATGCCTTTGAACAGGAATTTGCAGCCTATTGTGGTGTTGATCACTGTACTGGTGTAGCCAGTGGTGCTGATGCATTATATCTGGCTCTGGCGGCTCTGGATATTGGTTCTGGGGCAGAGGTGATTACGGTTGCCAACGCCTGTATGTACCAGGTCGCAGCCATCCTTCAAACAGGCGCACGGCCTGTTCTGGTGGATGTTGACTCCAACACCCATACAATCGATCCTCATGCTGTGGAAGCGGCAATCACTCCGCATACATGCGCTATATTACCTGTGCATCTCTATGGTCGCCTGGCAGATATGCCAACCATTATGGATCTGGCTGCACACTACAACCTGGCCGTTGTGGAAGATGCGGCACAAGCGCATGGTTCATATCGACTCGATACCGAAGGAAATCCACGTCGTGCCGGTGCATGGGGCACACTCGCCTGTTTCAGCTTCTACCCAACCAAGAATCTCGGAGCTGTGGGTGATGGCGGCGCTATCGTCACACAAGATGCAGCTTTAGCAGAACGTATCAGACGTTTACGCCAGTATGGCTGGAGTAGCAAGTATCTATCTACCGAAGCAGGTGGACGCAACTCGCGCCTGGATGAACTACAGGCGGCAATTTTACGGGTCAAACTGCGTTATCTGGATGCATGGAATGACGCTCGCCGCGAACGTGCAACCTGGTACAGCCAACTCTTAACTAATGTGCCTGTAGATGTGCCACGCGAAGAACTCGGCCATGCGTATCATCTCTATGTTGTTGAAAGTGACCAGCGCGATCGGTTACGCCAGTATCTTAATGAACAGGGCATCGGTTGTGACATCCATTATCCCTATCCAGTTCATCTGCAACCAGCCTATGCCCATCTGGGATACACCGTTGGCGCACTGCCGCAGACAGAACGCCTGGCCCGGCGTATTCTATCCCTACCGCTTTACCCGGAACTGACATTGGCGGAAGTAGAACAAGTTGCCGCGGCAGTACACGCAGCAAGCAGTGACAAATCACTATGATATACTTCTTCCCCATAAAAGATAAATACCTACCTGAAGTGGATGGCAGGAAGACGCGATTTCGACCGCATCCTGATGCGAAAATAGGTCGCACCGGCATCGTGTCGGGGGGCATTCCGGCGATGGGTAGGGGCGACCGGCCGGTCGCCCCTACAAGCCCTTTTCATCCCGGCGGTGTGCGCACCGCGCATGGATGGCTGATGCGATAAAGGTGTGGGGCATGCATAGCCCTGAAGGAGAGGGGGTAGGCTTACAGGGGTAGGTTTTTTGACAGGATGGCTCATCCTGCGATGATACCCCACCCCCCTACCCTCGCAGGGGCAGGTTTTTCGATCGATGGCGTTCCAACGCCATCCGTAGGGACAGGCTTCTGCCTGTCCGTGGGAACGTATTCCGCATCAGGACGCCATGCGGACGCGCAGAAGCGCGTCCCTACGGAAAAAACCTACCCATGAGAGGAGGGGGCAGGGGGGTAAGGTCGTATCGCCCAACCAAACTGTACAGTACTTATAAACCATGTCTAACACAGGAAGGCTATTTTACCCAAATAAGGATCGTGATTTGAACCAGGCTATATATAGGGCAAACTAGTTGAGTTGATTGAAGACAATAATAAGGCCACGCACCTTGTTACAGCAAAAAAATCTTCTCGCGACCCTCTGTTACATGCACCGTAGCATTGCGTGTATCCACAACAACACAAGAATGACTCACAATCCGCGCGTAATCAAAAAGATTATGATCGGTGATGATCACGGTACAATCGGCTCGGGCAAGCAGATCATTAGAAAGCGGCGTAGTATGGTAAGCCTTCCCATGGTGATCTTCAAACCTGGTAACGTGTGGATCAACCGTTATGATCTGCGCTCCATCTGCCTCCAGCAGCTCCATGACTTTGAAAATAGGTGACTCACGGTAGTCATCTACATCCTTCTTATACGCCACACCCAGCAACAGGATCTGGGCACCGTTGATCGCCTTGCGCTGACTATTTAAAGCACGCACAACCAGATCATGTACATGACGAGGCATCTGGGTATTGATTTCACCCGCCAGTTCAATAAAGCGTGTTGTTAAATCAAATTCTCGGGCCTTCCATGTCAAATAGAAGGGATCGACCGGGATACAATGGCCTCCCAACCCCGGGCCGGGTGTAAACTTCATAAATCCGAACGGTTTAGTTGCAGCCGCATCAATAACTTCCCATACATTCAGTCCCATACGATCACAGAGAAGAGCCAGCTCATTCACCAGCGCAATATTGACGGAACGAAAGATGTTTTCGAACAGCTTGGTCAGTTCGGCAACTCGCGGCGAAGAAACCGGCACCACCTGACTGGTAATATGACTATAGAATGCGGTGGCCATTCTCGTACAGGCCGGTGTCACCCCACCAACAACTTTAGGAGTATTCTCAACCGTATAGCCTTTACTACTGGTCTGCCCCGGATCAATTCGTTCGGGGGAAAAAGCCAGGAAACAATCTTCACCAACTTTAAGGCCCGTCGATTCAATCTGCTGTTGTAAAATCTCCTCAGTTGTTCCGGGATATGTAGTACTCTCCAGAATAACGAGTTGACCACTGCGTAGCGTACGCGCAATCGCTTCACCAGCACGATCAATATACGAGATATCCGGGTCACGCGTAGCATTCAGGGGTGTTGGGACACATACGACGATTACATCGCATGCACGGAGACGTCGGAAATCAGTAGTAGCTTCCAGGCGATCTTGCTCACGTAATTCACTAAGTTCATCCGACGATACATCACCAATATAGGTTTCACCTCGATTAATACTTGCAACCTTTTCTCTACTCACATCAAAGCCGACAACGTGAAAACCCATTTTGCCAGCACGTGCAGCAAGTGGCAGGCCCACATAGCCCAGGCCGATAATTCCCACTAGAGCTCCACCCGAGTTTATTTTCTGAAACAGCTCATCATATAATGTCAGTGTCATATTTGAGAACAATTCATCAGGCAATATCATAGGTGCTAGACTCCAATAAGGCTAGTATCAATTATACAACATTTCATTGATTACCAGCATAGGTTGCGGATGGACAGATATCTTACACTCGTATCGGGAAAAACTTATCAATCGACTTTATTGTTACCTGCTTGTTCAAATTCCACGACACAGCTTAAGATCTGCTGCAAGGAACGCTGCGGTGCCCATCCGAGCAGAGCATGAATGCGGGATGTATCGGGGATACGACGGTGCATATCCTCAAAGCCCGGGGCATACGCCTCGTCATACGGAATAGTAATAATCTCAGATGTACTTGCGGTCAACTCTTTAATCCTCCGGGCCAGTTCATAAATCGAGACTTCTTCCGTACTACCAATATTATAGACGCGGCCTGGAGCTTTGGCATGCTGAGACAAGCCGATAATTGCGGTAACTGCATCACGCGCATCACAGAAACAACGGCGCTGGTTGCCATCTCCATAGACGGTAATTGGCTCACCATTGATTGCCTGGCGCACAAAGCGCGGAATAACCATCCCATAGCGACCAGTCTGGCGCGGACCAACGGTGTTGAAAAGCCTGAAAGGAACAACATCCAGGCCATGCTCACGCTGATACGCCAGCCCCAGAAACTCATCAACCATCTTGCTGGCGGCATAGGCCCAGCGGCTGCGGCTGGTTGCACCAAGTAATACGTCATCTTCTTCACTAAAGGGCAGCTTACTCCCCTTGCCATACACTTCCGAAGTACTTGCAATAAGAACACGACAGCCATAGCGCAGGGCCGATTTGAGCACATACTCGGTTCCCATAATATTGGTTTCGATCGTATGAACTGGATGCTCAACAATCAATTGCACGCCGACTGCGGCTGCCAGATGTACAATCACATCTGCCTCTGAGGCCAGGCGATCTAGCACAATCTCGTTGGCAATGTTTGCACGTGCAAAATGAAAGTTTGGATTTTCAAGCAAATGGGCAATATTCTCAAAACGCCCGGTAGATAGATTGTCCATTGCGAGAACACGATGGCCTCTGGCAAGCAACGCCTCTGCCAGATGGGAACCGATAAAGCCTGCCCCACCGGTGATGAGGAATGTCATAGGTTTGGAGTCAGCATACAGCATTATGTCCTCTTATACAATACACGTTACGTGGTGGGCAGACAAACCAGACCTTATGATCCTGCGAAAGATCTGTTTCGCCTGCGGCAGCGTGGTACTTTACATCTTTGATTTGCGCATTTTTTCGCCGAAGGCGAAAAAATGCGCAAATCAATAATCTTCTTCCACCCTGCCGGAGGCGATATTCGCCCGAAGAATGGACGACTGCGTACGTCCTGTCATATAAAGTAAGTACCCGCGGGAGTTTGTCGTTCATAGATGACATAGTACGAAGAAGAGAGCGGGTGTCAAGGTAAGAGGTATCACTGAACAACCTACATGTGCCAGACATATAAAACTTGTGACTCTTTAGTTACCAGATCGGTAACCGTTCAGGCGGTACCTGCGCCAGCGGGGGCGCGGGGGCCGCAGGCCCCCGCAAAACCTTCCTTTCGGCCCGGTTTGGCGGCTTTGCCGCCAAACCGGGCCGAAAGGAAGAGACTCCGGGAGGGGCAACGCCCCTCCCGACCACCCCACCTGAACGGTTACACCAGATCGTATGACAATCCATATTATAGATGGCCAGATCTGATTAATTCTGCCAGCCCCTGCTCCAGAAGCATATGTGGCAGCCAACCAAGCTGGCGTAACTGGGTGACATTGGCAGCAGAATGGAGGATATCACCAGCACGAGCAGGGGCATATGATCTTTCAATTATGCGCCCTGATGCACGGCTGAAGGCGTCCAGAAGATGATTGAGCGATATAGATGTGCCGGTTGCAACATTGTAGCAATTATGGGGATGCGGCAAACGTTCAGTCAGTGCCAGCAGGTTGGCTTGAGCAACATCATGAACGGATATAAAATCGCGGCTTTGCATACCATCACCATAGACTGTACACGGTTGTCCATTGCGCACAGCTTCACTCCAGCGAGCAATGACACCGCTATAGGGTGAATTGAAGTGTTGGCGCGGGCCATAGACATTGAAATAACGTAAACATACTGTTTCCATTTCATAGCACTGGGCATAGATATGGAGCAGTTGTTCGGACATCAACTTACTGGTAGCATACGGCACAAGGGGATGCGTCAGTGATGATTCGCTATTGCAATGCGCAGAGTCACCATACACGGCACATGTTGATGCGAATACCACCCGACGTACCCCGGCCAGTCGGGCTGCTTCTAGAACGTGTGCTGTACCTGTGGTATTAATCATGTATGTATGCAGTGGTTGCGATAATGATTGTGGTACGCTCACCAGGGCCGCCAGATGGATAATAGCATCACTGCCAGCGATTGCCCGGTTCAAAGCCGCTAGATCCGTTACATCATCTACGATCAATTCTACATCTGATGGCAGGTTATCTGGTTGACCTGTGCTAAGGTTATCAACAACACGCACAGTATGCCCTGCCCTCAACAACGCCTCAACAGTATGCGAACCAATAAAACCAGCACCACCGGTAATCAGAATTTTCATACGCATATGACCATTAAAGTAGATTAATTACAGGAGATTGTAGTAGATGGCTGTGAATATATCATGGCTATAATACAGCCATCCTACGCAAGTTGTAAACAGGAATCGAGGCTTTAGCCGAATGAGACCGAATGAAGGCTCGACTCCGATTTACGCCTAAGACATGGTTTCAGGATGACCAATTGTACTTTACAATTCACAGACAGATGAGATTACGTGAATCACCCCACCCCCTAGCCCCCGCCCCGTGCAGGGGCGGGGGAATACAGACGGGGCGTCCTGGCGGCACACGCTGCGCGTGTGCCGCCAGGACGCCCCATCTCCCCCTTTCAGCCGAGGGAGAGGGGGCAGGGGGGAGAGGGCGTATCGTCCAACTAAACGGTACAGTAAATATGAACCATGTCTAAATGAGGAATGCTATAGCTAGATTAAAGTACATTATAGTAGATGGCTGTGAATATGTTGTGATGAATAGAGAAATATAGATATCAACTTGCTCATCCCGAACTAGATTCTCGTTGGTACAGGTAACACCGGATAGAGGCAGAAATGTTCCTAATAAGACACAGAACAGATGATCATACGGCCTCTCTGCATACAGGGATTGTAGCATATAGAAGCCATGTCTATTGATATAGTAACCGAGCCTCTATCGGGCGCAGGAATACCTATTCTTTACAAAAGCCAGAACATTGCGTATAATTGCGATCACCAACGCTTCCACTTGGGGCAGTGTAGCTCGACCCCTGTGGCCCCGACTGAGAGTTATGCTCTCAGTTGTTTCATTTAGTAAGCCCTAAAGAGCAAGGCCGGACGGCCTTCCCAGTCTGTCGGCTCTTAGGGATATTCTATGCAGCTAAAAGGCAGTATTGCTATGAGTGACAAGCCAACCTATCTTACGCGTGAAGGCAGAGCCAGACTCGAAGCCGAGTTAGAAATTTTGGAAACCACCGAGCGCCGGCAAGTAGCAGATCGCATTGCAGCAGCCAAAGAGCTTGGTGATATTTCCGAGAGTGGAGAATATGAAGACGCGAAAAACTCGCAGGCTCTGCTAGAAGGGCGTATCCGGGACATTAAAAATATCCTCTCGCGCGCCCAGATTATTGAAGATGATAAGCACGATGGCAAAAACGAAGTACGTGTCGGATCTTCGGTGACGGTACGTATTGATGATGAAGATGAAGACGAAACCTGGACGATCGTTGGCAGTACAGAAGCCAATCCACGCGCAGGTAAAGTTTCTAATGAATCCCCCATTGGTGCTGCTCTGCTGGGCAAGAAGCCACGCCAGAAAGTCACTGTACAGACTCCCTCTGGCGTTATGAAGCTGACAATTATCAGGATAAACTGAATCCTGGGGCGATAGAGCGCCCTGGACTCTCGATAACGACACGCAGGTTTGAGAAGTTGAACCTGCGTGTTGTCGTTTGTGGTATATGTTCACGAATAGACGAGAGCATGATCGCCTCTTTACGGTTAGACTTGGTTCACCAGTACGTTACAGTTTTGTTGGACGATTCGCCCTCTCCCCCCTACACCCTCCTCGCAGGGGTAGGTTTTTTGGCCGGATCGCATCCCAACGGGATCGGTAGGGGCAACCCCCCGTGGTTGCCCCGAACAGCGTTTCTGGCATCAGGACGCCCTGGGGCAGGCACGGGGGCCTGCCCCTACGGAAAAAACCTACCCCTGTGAGCCTGCACCCTTTCCCTGAGGGCTATGCATGACCCACACGTGGGGGCTTGTGGGGGCCGGCGGCTCCCGCAAGAAAATAATAGAAAATAATATAATCTCGGCGGGGCGCAGCCCCGCCGATAGCCGTAGCGGGCGGATTGCCGCCCACTTCTTGATCCTGCAAGCGCCAGGTGATTAGCACACCGCGCTCGCCAACCGGCGACGGCATGGGCAGCACCAGAAAGAGAAAAACTCTGTGTCTCCGTGTCTCCGTGTCTCCGTGGTAAATAGTTTCCGCCGAACATGAACAGTTCAGGCTCTGCTTTACCTTGACGATATAACAAACCTCCCCCTATAATAACGCGAACTTATTCTGATGCAGTATGCTTGTAGAACAATATATATTCTATGGAACGAAACGAACTTCAACAACAGCGCTATACGAAACTTGAACATCTGCGTGAAGAAGGGATCGATGCCTTTCCAGCAAGGAGCAATCGCTCCCATACCATTGCCGATGTATTGAACAGCTTTGATGGACTGGTAGAAACTGGTACGGTTGTCACCCTGGCCGGGCGAATCATTGGTGCGCGACGGATCATGGGCAAACTGGCTTTTGCGCATATTGCCGATGAACATGGGCGTCTCCAACTCTGGCTCAGTCGTGGCGACATTGGTGAAGCATTGTTTATGCGCTTTCGTGAGGATATTGACACATTTGATATTATCGAGGCCCGTGGAACGCTCCGCCGCACCCAGAAGGGCGAGCCATCGCTGTTTGTCGAAGACTTCCAGATCCTGGCCAAGGCGCTGAACCCACCTCCCGAGAAGTGGGAAGGGCTGAAGGATGTTGAAGAACGTACGCGCCAGCGTTACCTCGATCTGATTGTTAATGCTGATCGACGTGAGGTGTTTCGTATACGGGCGAAGACGATCACCACGATGCGACACTTTCTGGATGAACGGGGTTTTATCGAGGTCGAAACGCCCATCCTACAGCCGATTTACGGCGGGGCAGCAGCGCGTCCCTTCAAGACGCATCACAACCAGTTGCACCAGGATCTCTATCTGCGCATTGCCAGCGAACTCTACCTGAAACGGCTGATCGTTGGGGGCTTCGACGGAGTGTATGAAATCGGCAAGAACTTTCGCAACGAAGGCGTGGATCGCAGCCATAACACGGAGTTTACGGTTATGGAGTGCTACCAGGCCTATGCCGATTACCACGATATTATGCGTCTGGTTGAGCAGTTGCTGCGGACGATTGTGCTGGAGGTAACCGGTGGAACGGTTATCACCTATCAGGGCCATACACTTGATTTTGCACCAGACTGGATACGCTTGCCTCTGGCAGATTCAATTCAAGCCCAGACAGGCATTGATATTCACAAGGTAGATACATACGAATCGTTATGGGCAGCAATACAATCCGCCGGTTTGAAGGTTGAAAAGAAAACCACATGGGGCAAACAGGTAGACGAGTTATTCAGCACATATGTCGAACCAGGCTTGATCCAGCCTACCTTTGTGATAGACTATCCCTTAGAATTATCGCCCCTGGCCAAGCGCAAGCCAGATATGCCCGATTATACCGAGCGTTTCGAGGGATTTATTGGCGGGATGGAACTGGCAAATGCATTCAGTGAATTGAATGATCCGCTGGATCAAGAGCAGCGTTTTCTCGAACAAGGGCGTGCTTATGCTGCTGGCGATGATGAAGCGCATCAGATGGATGTCGATTTTCTAAATGCTTTGATGTATGGTATGCCCCCAACGGGTGGACTGGGCATCGGGATTGATCGTCTGGTTATGTTGTTGGCCGATCAATCAAATATACGTGAAGTGATCCTTTTTCCGCATCTCAAGGTTCGCGAGTAACGCAATACACAATCCGTTATGCTTCAGCGCGCAGATGAAGCAGATTATTGCTAAAGCGGAACTGGCTTAGTGGTTATGTGACTGTATCCAGGCTGACCACTGCCCGGTTCTGGATAGGTATGGAAAACATATGCCTGTTGTGCTTATTCATGGAATCGATAACCTGTTCGGGGCATACCTGGCGCGTGCATTAAGTACTGAAGCGCATGTGCGTCTGATTGGCCTGGGCCGCCGTATGCCACTTGTGCCAGTTGGACGTGCGGAAGTCCTGGTAGCAGAGTTGAGTAGTGGACAACTGGTAGAGTTGTTGCGAGCTGAACAGGTTGATACGCTGATCCATGTCGATTTTCTCGGTGACGAAGTGCTGGCACCGGATCGCGAGATTGCGGTACAGCGGAATGTGCTAGGTACCATCGAGGTGCTGGGAGCATGTGCCACTGCCCGCGTGCGGCGAGTGGTGGTACGAAGTAGTACGCTGGTGTATGGCGCAGCGATGCAAAATCCGGCCTTTATCCGCGAAGAGTACCCGATTGCGCAGACCAGTGTGTTGCCAGCATGGCTGCGTGATTATAGTGAACTGGATGCGTTTGCTGGTGAATTTGCCAGCAAACATCCTGATATGGCTATGCTTGTGCTGCGCTGTGCGCCATTGCTGGGCAATGGGATTGCGTCTCCGCTGTCACGCTACCTGGCACAGTCTTATCCAGTTATGTTGCTCGGATTTGACCCACGCATTCAGGTACTCCATACCGAAGATGCCGTTGCTGCCTTTACCCTGGCTGTGACAAACGAAACAACCGGGTGTTGTAACCTGGCCGCATCCGATCCGATTAAACTGAGTCAGGCAATTCGATTGACCGGACGGCAGCCAGTGCCAATACTTGAACCATTCCTGGATCGAGCCGAGAGATCCGCACGTCGCCGCAAAATAACTGGCATCTGGCCCTCTGGGCGAGACTTTTTGCGTTATCATTGTGTTGCCGATATACAACGCGCTCAGAGCGAACTGGGTTGGGAACCTATGCACAGTGCCGAGGCTACTTTACAAGCATTAGCAAAAGACCGTCCTCCTGATAAGCGCACTCAGGCGGAGATAGCGTTACAGTCATTTCTGGCGAGGAAGGGGTGAGGCTTGAAGAACCAGACGACCGGAAACGAACGCCATGCTGTACACGCCGCTATAGCGGTGGAGCAACATTCCCCTGTAGCACAGGCTGACCACCAGGCTTCTATGCATGCCCATAAAGCCACAGATGCAGATGCTCCATCTCGATCTACTACTATTACAGGTAGTTCGGATCAGGCTGCGCCGCATACACCCCCTGTCAGAGAAGTAGATGTGTCAGTACGGGTGAATACAAGCGAGTCTGCTGAAAAAAGCCTGGAGGCCTTTGCTACAGACCTGTTGCATCTGATTGCCGAGAACCTTGAACGGATGGCCCCGGAACAGGTGCGCCAGGTGCGCGAGATGCTGGCTGGTACGGATATCCAGGATTATCTTTCGGTGGATTTCTGGCGCGGTATTGCTATGGTTCTGGGATACCAGATTAAAGAACAGGTCGATTTTGTACAACGGCGGTTGCAAGGTGATTATCAGACCGACCCATATGGAATGGACTATGAGATTATCGAGATGTTCCGCCCGCTGCTGGCGTTTATGTATCGGACATGGTGGCGTACAACCACGGTCGGGATCGAGCATGTGCCAGAAGAGGGGCGAGCGTTGCTGGTGTCGAACCATAGTGGGGTACTGCCCTGGGATGGGGCGATGATCGCGACATCAGTGTATGAGGAACATACCTCACCACGCGTGGTGCGTAATCTGTTTCTGCACTGGTTCAGTTCACTCCCGTTTGTTTCGCCTTTCCTTTCGAGCATGGGCCAGGTTCAGGGCGTGCCGGAAAATGCCATCCGCTTGCTCGAAGAAGATCAACTGGTCTGTGTGTTTCCTGAAGGTGTCAAAGGGGTGGGCAAGCTGTTTCAAGATCGCTATCGGTTGGCCCGCTTTGGCCGGGGAGGATTTGTGCAGGCAGCCTTGCGCACCGGGGCTCCACTGCTGCCAATAGCGGTTGTGGGCGCGGAGGAAACCTACCCTATGCTGGCCAATGTTGAGCCGGTGGCACGTATGCTAGGCACGCCGTACTTTCCACTGACACCTTTCTTTCCATGGCTGGGGCCGCTAGGCTTTATTCCCTTGCCTACGCACTGGACGATTACTTTCTGTTCACCGATCTCAACGGCGGAATATGGCCCTGCCGCCGCAGATGACCCCCTGATTGTCTTTATGTTAACCGAGCAGGTACGCGGTGCGATACAGTCTACGATTGATGCAACACTCAAAGAGCGGACATCTATTTTTTAAGCGAGCATAGTTGCTTGGACGGCTGGAAACAGGCATGGTATGCTGATGATACAGCATATCTGTACGTATTTCAGGAAAGAGTACCATGCAACATATTCAACCGCATGCCCCTATACTACCCAGTTTGACTGGTTTAAGCCTTTTTACACGCTGTTTTCGGCTTATTTTCGTAAGTTTGCTGCTGGCAAGCTGCGGATCGGACAACACTGCTCATCGCCAGGCTGATGCGCCGCAACTGGTAGCGACAGCGCCATCAGACGCACAGACATCGACAGCGCCCACGCTGGCAGCAGGGTTAGACAGCTTGAACCTTGATCTGGAACTGGTGGCTGATGGCTTTGATCAGCCGTTGTATGTCACTGATGCGCAAGATGGCAGTGGCCGGTTGTTTGTGGTTGAACAACCGGGTAGGATTCAGATCCTGCGCGATGGCCAACGTGAAGAACAACCGTTTCTCGATATTATGGATATAGTCGGCTCGACAGCCAGTGAGCAGGGGTTGTTGAGTGTAGCATTCGCACCGGAATATCAGCGCAACGGTCAGTTCTTTGTGAACTATACAAACCTGGATGGCAATACTGTTGTGGCCCGCTATGAGGTTTCAGCCAATCCAGATGTGGCTGATCCAGCCAGTGCCACAATTGTGCTACAGATCGAACAACCGGCAGCCAATCACAACGGTGGCCTGGTTACATTTGGCCCTGATGGCTATCTGTATATCGGTATGGGCGATGGTGGACGGGCAGGCGATCCCTGGGGAAATGCCCAGAATCGCGGGGTGCTGCTGGGCAAACTACTGCGGATCGATGTTACCGATCTGCCTTATGCTATTCCACCCGACAATCCCTTTGTTGATCAGCAAGATATGCGTGATGAAATCTGGGCCTGGGGATTGCGTAATCCCTGGCGTTTTACGTTTGATCGCCTCACCGATGATCTGTATATTGCCGATGTGGGGCAGAATGAATATGAGGAGGTTCACTACCAGCAGGCAGGGAAGGGTAGCGGTGCGAATTACGGCTGGAATATCATGGAAGGAACCAGTTGCTTTCTCACTGCCGACTGTGATCAGGCTAGCCTGGAGCAACCGGTTGTAGTCTATGCACATAATCTGGGATGTTCGATTACGGGCGGTTATGTCTATCGGGGGAGTCGGTTTCCCCAACTGGATGGGGTCTATTTTTACGCAGATTATTGTAGCGGTCGCATCTGGGCGCTTCAGCGCAGCAACGGCCAGTGGCACAATCGTCAGATGCTTGATAGCGATCTGGCAATCAGTTCGTTTGGTGAAGATGCTGAGGGTACATTGTATGTGACCGACAGTGCTGGCGGAGGGGTTTATCGCCTGGTAGCACAGTGATCTGCCCAGCACCAAAACTGGTGGGCTTTACGGACTAGAACTGTAAAAAGGGAATATTGACATGAAACTTCTGCTGCGCTGGCTGATGGTAGCCATTGCACTGGTCGCCGCCGCTCAACTTGTACCGGGTATCGACATACAAGACCAGAATGGCTGGATTGCCGTCCTGCTGATGGCGGTTGCGCTCGGCCTGGTCAACGCATTTATCAGACCGCTTCTGACGCTCCTGTCCTGTCCATTCGTCGTTCTAACATTAGGGTTGTTCTTGCTGGTGATCAATGCACTCTGCCTCTGGTTTGCCTCGTGGCTGGCAGTGAACCTCTTTGGCGCGGGTTTCTACGTTAATGGTTTCTGGCCAGCATTCTGGGGAGCGATTGTGGTCAGCATTGTGTCATTCATCCTGTCGATCTTCCTGCCAGACGAGAACGAGCGACAGAAAGCGCGAGCCTGAGAGCGATTGCCGACAGACTACGAGGCCAATGAACGCAGCAGAAGGATGCATACGCACTCACCGCGCAATGCTGCCACAATGCTTCAAGCTCATCAATACGGGTTCCTGGCGATCTTATTCTGAACCATAGCCAGGAACCCACCTCACGATACGTTTTCCAGAGCAGCTCACGGCCGATTGCCCACAGATCAATTCGTACAGGGACGTTGATCAACTGCCTGACCAAAGCGGATACCGGGTTGATCCAAGAGCGACCCGACACAAAAGTGGGCCTCACCACCCAGGCTGGTATAGCACTGCTCAAAATACTCCATCCAGCTCTGGGCAAAAATCTCCAGCGGATTGATTGGAAAGCCAGGATTCTGAGGATTCTGGTTCGGATCGCGGTTACGTAATACCGGTTCCGGAACAGGACGGACTTCAAAATGCAAATGTGGGCCAGCTGGCCAGCCTGAACGCCCGATCTCCTGACCCGGATAGACAAACTGGCCTTTGCGCACCGATTCAGACGAGACATGCCCATAAATCGCATAGATATCGCCGTAGCGTACAATAATGCTGCGCGGGCCAGCACCAAAAGACGTGCCAGATCTATTCTGACCAGACCAGACCACCAGCCCATATCCGATGGAGAGCAAAGGTGTGCCAACCGGCACAGCAAAATCAAGACCGGAATGACGTCCCTGGGTAGCACTATACAGATTCCAGCGCTGCTGTGCAGCCCACTTGGTATAGCCAAAAAACTGAGAAATACGGGGTCGACCGGCAATCGGCAGCAGACCGAAAGTCACATGCTGGGCACCCAGAGCATCATCGGCAGCTTCAGCGACGGGCGGAGTAACTGCTACTTCGGAAAATGCGATAGCAGCCAATGTTTCTGGTTTTGCAAGCATGCTCTGGCGAGCAGGAGCGCTGCCAGAGCGGGCATACAGTGTATCAGCTGCAAAGACCTGAAGGTGATACATAATGCCCTCAAAATCGGCTGAATAGACCCTGGTAAGCGGTGTGCCCAGTTTTTCACCGGCAGCTAGTTGCTGAAAGAGTGACTGGGCATCATAGTGGCTGCCACATGGCTTGCAGGTTTCAGTCCACAAAGCGTGGAAGAGTGGCCCGGGCGGTGTTTCACTCAGACGGCGAACATCCGACCAGTGAGTCACCTGACTGTAGAGCGTATCCCTGGCAAAAACCTGGATACTATACTCCTGGCCTTCCACCGTTATGCGGTAACTTTCGCTCAGAGGTGGCCCGATGCGCTCACGCACAGCGACCTGGTGAAAGCGCCAGGTGTCGTGCAAAGATGTTCCACCAGCAACAGTATAGCTCGTTTCCAGCGCCTGACGGGCAAAGCCGCTGGCCGGAATCGTACGATCAAGCAGCGTATTCAAGCTCTGAACTTCGCGCCATTGCGGTATTTCACTGAAAATCGTATCACCAGCAAATACCTGGAAGCCATAGCTACGCCCGCCAGACAGAATATATTGATTGGCAGCAACGCTACGGGCCAGCGGGGCACCCAGGTCTTTTTGCGCAGCATACAGATGAAAAGCCCAATCTGGGCGGAAACCTTCACCGCGTTGACGATAGGTTTCGTGCTGCAGAAACAACCAGAGCCGTTTTTCAGCCGCAGTTATATTGCTTGATCCGCCCAGCACCGTGGGACTAAACGGATCAATTGCTGGCGGTGGCGGTGGGGCTAGCGGGGTATGTTCATCAATCGTATCACCAGGAGGATCTGGGGGTGGTGTTTCGTCTTCGTGACGGATAGGATTGCTGGCGGAAGTGGCAGAGAACCTGTGGGCATCAGGTGCTTCGCTCATCATATGCTGCTACTTTCTAGGTGATCACATGTGATCACCATCAAAATTCCTGCTTCGTTCCAGCGTGCCTGCCCAAAGGGAGGTCTTATCGCCAGTCCACAGGCGTTCTTCCCGTCTCGACGTAGCCACAACCGAGACGACCCACCTTCTAGGCGTGGGCTAGCCTGATGGCTCTATCCCGAATGTTTCGTGCAGCATTCACATCGCGATCCAACGTGCAGCCACACGCCGGGCACTCCCATGTACGCATATCCAGCGTCAGGGCCTGGTTCACACACCCGCACTGGTTGCACAGCGTGCTGGACGGGAAGAATCGCTCGATCACCACCACGCGACTCCCGTACGCCGGGGCTTTGTAGGCCAGTTGCCGTCTGATTTCCGCAAACGATACATCGCTGATGGCTTGGGCGAGGCAGTGGTTCTTCAGCATACCTGCCACGTTCAAATCCTCTATGCCAATGAGTGCCGCTTTCTGCACGAGGTGCGTCGTGAGCTTGTGCAGGTTGTCCAGCCGCTTGCACGCCACCTTGAAGTGGGCTTTGGCAAGCTTGAGCACGGCCTTCTTGCGGTTCTGACTGCCTGTTTGTCGTCGACTCACCACCCGTTGCAGCCGTTTTACATGCCGGATTGCCCGCTTGAGGTGTTTTTGGTTCTCAAACACCTCACCGTCGCTGGTCACCGCCAGGGAGTGGATGCCCAGATCGACACCAATCGCCCCGCCCTGATGCTCGGGCGGCGTGTGGGCCATGTCCACCTGAATACTGACCCACCACCACCCCGCCCGATACCTGATGGTGGCCCCCAGAATCTTGCCCACAAAGCGCAGCGGCTCCGTCATATTCACCCGACCGAGTTTTTGAACCGACAGCCAGTGGCCATGCACGCGCAGGCGATCATTTGCCACGTAGAACGAGCCATAGCCGTGCTTCTTTGACTTGAACCGCGGAAAGCCCATCCGCTTGCCTATCCGTTTCCCATGTTTACTGTCAAAGAAGTGCTTGAGTGCCCGTCCGAGATTGACGAATGCGCCGTCTATTGCACTCTTGCCTACCTGGAATGTCCAGGGAAACTGGTTCGTACGAATACGCTTGAACGCGTCCCGCAAGGCCCGTGCGTGCGGGATGGGCTGTCCAGCATCCAGAGCTTCTTTCACCCGGTGCAGGCCCCAGTTGAAACAAAAGCGAGCCGTCCCTGCGGCCTGGCGCAGATGGTGTTCCTGCTCAGGAGTTGGGTTCAGGCGGATTGTGTGCGCTCGTACATGTGTGTTCATGATGCGTATGATTATACACTATTGCGTATAAAACAACAACCTGGCTATAGCTCCTTCTTGACAGATATCCACCCCCTAAAGGTGGCTACTGCTCGCGAAACCAATATGTAAAGAGAAACTGGATCAGCAATACCACACATGCAGCCACTATAAGTGCTAGAATATTCTCAAGAAAGCCCTTATCTTGAAGCAAGAACCTTATAACAACTGCAATTATCCCTATACTGCTACCCACAATACATGCTTCTATCCATCGCTGACGCACACTTAGCCACCTTTGATTCATACTTTACTCAAGGAACTGCTTGTTGCTTTGACCAATATCACGGCCCTGATGCAGAGAATAGTTCTGATAATCATGGTAGACGTAACCGTTCAGGTGGGGTGGTCGGGAGGGGCGTTGCCCCTCCCGGAGTCTCTTCTGTTCGGCCCGGTGTGGCGGCAAAGCCGCCACACCGGGCCGAACAGAAGGTTTTGCGGGGGCCTGCGGCCCCCGCGCCCCCGCTGGCGCAGGTACCGCCTGAACGGTTACATGGTAGACAGTTTGCGTGCTGCATTGATCATAATATCGAGTTGCCCAGGCATCAGAAAGCCCCCACAATGCAAACCACTGATCAGGCGTAACTGTTCAGAGTTACGGTAAAACTGTCAGAAGCGTGGATGGCCACCTGCATAGGACGGCGCAAGCATGGCTTGCGCACTCCATATCCACCCCGATAGTAAACAGGTACGATCAGGAACATTCCCCTGATCATTATGAAGACTAAGACATGGTTTCAGGATGACCAATTGTCCTGTACCTATCACAGACAGATTGGTGGCGTGAATCACCCCACCCCCTGGCCCCCCGCCCCGTGCAGGGGCGGGGGGAACCGGACGGGGCATCCGGGCGGCACACGCTCGGCGTATGCCGCCCAGATGCCCTGTCTTCCCCCTCTCCCTGAGGGAGAGGGGGGAGAGGGCATATCGTCGAACCAAACGCTACAGTAAGCGTGAACCATGTCTAACATGATCAATTCCACAACATAATATCTCATGAGATATAAACGCGCCTTCAGGCCGAAACGTTGCGCGCTGTGGCAGATTTCCACCAGATCACAGCCGATTGGCCATATTGATTGGGCAGCGCCAGGCTGCCATCTGGATTATGGATGAGTATCTCATCAATGGCAGTCATAATAGCCTGATCGCGCTGCGCATCCGGTTCAAAGCGCAAACGCTGACGTATCTCGCTTAATGCCTCATCTTTATCGGCAAAATGAAAGCGGCGACCAGCGGGCACCGGGGTAAAACTGGCTGGTATGCCAAGCTGATACAAAACATTAAACGCTTCAAGCGCACATGGCAGCGGTAAACGAGCCTGGCCATGAAAGCGTTTCCAGAAGGGCGAAAACAACAGATTATGGTGTTGTATCATCAGATAGAGATAACAGGCACGTGTTGCGGCAACATCCATGGCCTGCAAAAACGGGCCTATCTGATCTACGGCATAGAGAACGTGGGCAGAGATAACCACATCAACCGACGGCAGCGCCGGTGATGGCCAAGCATCGGCCAGAATTTCAACATTATCCAGGCGCTCCTCGGCGACACGTTTCTCCAAATACATGCGCATTGCCGCCGATGGTTCCAGAGCAATGACCCGTGCCACATGACGTGCCAGCAGAGATACATAACGCCCGGTACCCGCGCCGACATCGAGAACCGTGTCGTGCGCATGCACATTCGGCAGCAACTGTTGCATGAAGGCATCTGGTTGAGGATCGTACAGGCTCAACTCGGCAAAACGTTGGGCGCGGGTAGACCAGCAATCAGCATGCTGAGCAAAGTTCGCATCAGTGACCTGCTCAGCCTGTTCCCGTTCAGCCGTATACATCGCTTGCCAGCGCATCAGCCAGTTCAGTTCAGTAACATTTGAATGGTTTGGATCTTTCATGAATATATGTTCCGCATCTTTCGTCACAGTAGTGTCATAGTTACCCTATGGTATAATACCTTACAAGCTAGCAGACGACAATGATAGATATTAGCACATAGCATAATTTTGAAAGAATGATATGAGTCAACTCGCCGAGCAACTACGCCAGGCGCGTGAAAACCTGGGCATATCGCTGGCGCAGGCCGCGGCTGAAACACATATTTTGCAGCAGTGGTTGATAGCCCTCGAAGAAGGTGCCTTTGATCGGTTGCCAAATACGGTGGTAGCGCGAGGATTCGTTCGTAACTATGCTCTGTACTTAGGGTTACCTGCAGATGAATGTATAGAATTGTATCGCCAGGAGCGAGGAGTCAGCGATTCGATTCGGGTTGTACCAACGACACGTCCGCCACGGTCACGTTCTTATGTGTTACCAGGCTTTTTTGGGGTATTCTTTGTCACTGTGGCCCTGATTGGCCTGACCTACGTGGCCCTGAGCGCAATCGGGCGCATTGGCGACGGAGGGCAACTGGCTGGCATTGATGCGATTCAGACACCAACCGTAGCAACACCAACATCACTTGCTCGCCCAACAGACCTGTCGGAAGCGGTCGGTTTGAACCAGCCTACGCCACCTCCCCAGGCAATTGCATCGCCAACGGCAGTTCGTCCGTCATCGTTGCGTACCGCAACACCACGGCCAAGCCCCACGCAGGAAGCGCCGATTGTGGTAGAAGTGAGTATCCCACCGGATGCCGGGATTTCATGGCTACGCGTGCAAACTGATGGAACTATTGTCTATGAGCAAACAATGCGTGGCGGCGAGCAAGAGATCTTTCTGGCCAATCGTCAGGTTTTTATCCGGGCCGGTAATCCTACAGTCGTACAGGTGAATGTGAATGGTCAGCAGCGCGGCCCGCTTGGTCAGATTCCAGGCCAGCCGGTGGATTGGTACTGGCCACCGCAATCGCAGTAAGGCTTGCGCACAAAAGAAGTGCAGAGGGTAACGGGTTCACGATCGGGGTACACCCATCACCACGGAGACACAGAGGCACGGAGGATAGAGATTCATGCTCGTGCCTATCTCACAGCAGGTTTATGTATGCCTGCTGTTCGCATAGATGCCTGGGCTATGCCAATTGTGCATACTTACAAGCAGGGCACATCGGCCACCACACGGGAGCAAGCCGATCAGACGTGATGTCTCCGTGTCTTCGTGTCTCTGTGGTGAATAGATTCTGAGGAGGGCGACAATGCCAGCTGAGAGTACCTTTGATATTGTGTCAGAGTTTGATCGTCAGGAGTTGATCAATGCGATTGATCAGACCCAACGCGAAGTGCATACCCGCTATGATCTGAAAGATAGCAAGTCGACGCTTGAATTAGGTGATAAGGAACTAGTGATCACCTCTGATGGCGAATTGCACCTGGGAAATGTGCGTGACATTCTGGAAACGAAAGCGTTACGCCGTAATCTTTCGCTGAAAATCTTTGATTATGGTTCGGTTGAGGAAATTAGTGGCGCACGGGTACGTCAGGTTGTGACATTGCAATCAGGTATCAGTTCAGAATTAGCAAAGAAGCTGCAGAAGCAGATCCGCGATCAGTTTCCTAAAGTGCAAGCACGTATTCAGGGTGATGCGCTGCGGGTTGGCAGCAAGAGCAAAGATGAATTGCAACATGTCATCCAGTTTCTGCGTGAACATATCGAGGACTTTCCCGTTCCTCTACAGTTTATAAACTACCGTTAAATATGCACTATCATATTATTACCCTGGGATGCCCGAAGAATAGTGTCGATAGCGAAGGCATGGATAGTATTCTGGCCGCTCAGGGGCATGTATCTGTGTCTGAACCGTCCCTGGCCGATTGTATTATTGTGAATACATGCAGTTTTATTGCAGCGGCCCGCCAGGAGACGCTGGCAGTGCTGCATGAATTTGGACAGCAGAAAGCCCCTGGGCAGCGGTTGATTGCGGCTGGCTGTATGGCCGAGAGTCATGCTGATCTGGTGCGTGCGCTGCCTGGTGTCGATGCAGTACTGAGTACACGCGAGTGGATGCGTATCGGTGAACTGGTTGGTAATAGCAGCGGAGAAAATCGCAGCAGAGATCAAAAACAGCATGTGCCAGTGCTACATGTACAGCCGGTTGAGGCAGGCCAGCCACCTGTACCCAGTTATGCCGACTGGCGCACCGCGCCAATCCGCCGGCGTATCACTGGTTCGTCGGCTTATTTGAAGATTTCGGATGGGTGCAATCTGCGTTGTGCGTTCTGCACTATTCCAACCTTTAAGGGCGATATGCGCTCCAAGGCGGTTGGTGCGATACTGGGTGAAGCGCAGGAACTGGTTACACTGGGTGTGCAAGAGATCATTCTGATCGCCCAACACCTGACCGATTATGGTCGTGACCTGGGCTTGCACGAGGGTTTGTCTGTACTGCTAGATGAGTTGTGTGATATGCTGCCGCCAACAACCTGGGTGCGCCTGATGTATGCCTATCCTCATGGTATTACACCGCGCTTGATTGAAACGATGGCCCGCTATCCACAGATATGTGCCTATATCGATATGCCATTACAGCATGCCCACAGTGATACACTGCGCCGAATGCGCCGTCCTCCTGATACGGAACGTACCCTGCAGACAATTACCGCTCTGCGTGAGGCGATGCCCGATATAGCCCTGCGTTCGACATTTATTGTGGGCTTTCCGGGCGAAACCAACCAGGAATTTCAGACGCTGCTGAACTTTCTAGAGCAGGTGCAGTTTGACCGGGTTGGCGCATTCCGCTATTCCCAGGAGCCGGGTACACCGGCAGCTAGCTTGCCGCATCAGGTGCGCCCACGGGTGATTGAACGCCGCTGGCATACGTTGATGCAATTGCAACAGAATATCGCGCTGGAACGTAATCGTCGGTGGGTTGGGCGCCCTATGGATATACTGGTTGAAGGTCAGGGGGCAACTGATGATGGTCAGTCGCTGTTAGTTGGCCGATCATTTCGTGATGCCCCCGAGGTCGATGGACATGTGTTTGTGTGGGGGCAGGCAGAGGTGGGGAGCCGCGTGTCTGCCCAGGTGACCCATGCAGCCGAGTATGATCTGTGGGGCAAGCTAGAAAATGGAAAGTAGCAAGGGCTGCGCCTGGCACCGGGATCTTGCCGGTGCTTCTTCCCATTTTCATCTTGGCATTGGGCAAATTATGTACATAGACAACTGACGAAAAGACAGGTGGCAGGTGATATTGTACCAATCCAGCATTGTTTGATTTTCCTTCACCATGCCACCACTCTGTGGGGCCTTGCCAGGTCAGTGAGGTACTGTTACCTCTCAAAGAGGCAAAAGAGGCATATTGATCACTCATGGAGCCTCCTCACTACCCTGTTCTCTTCAATGGGCAACCCGCGATTGGATGGCCTTTTGCAAACGACGTAGCTCTTCAGGGTTATGCTTTGCCAGATAATCAACCATGTAGTCAACGGCGGTGTCACTATAATCATCCAGGAGGCCATCCAACACCTGGTGGACGACCATAGTGACAAACTCCTCTTCAGTGATGGCAGGAGTATACACATAGGCCAGTCCTTCACGATGGCGATTCAGGACACCCTTCTCGGCCAGACGGCTCATGGTGGTCATAACGGTCGTGTAGGCGATTTCACGTTGTTGTGATAGTTTGCGATGAACTTTTTTAACGGTGCTTCGCTCATCTTGCCAGAGTAATTGCATGATTTCAGTTTCTAATGGGCCGAGAACTTTGACCAGGCCATCCTTGGTTGGGCTAAAGCGGAAGCGCATGTTGAGTGGCATCAAAGGGCTCCTTTCAAGATGTTCGTTTCGTTGTCTCGTGTTGGCACACAGGTTGCCGAGTTATGCACAACCATAACTCCCTCCTGTCGTTTGCTACGGGGGTAGTGTACTAATCAACTACGCAAGCGACAAGAGTTTTTGATTACTGGTGGGTTACAGAAGATTGTTTATCGATCTTTTTTTACTGCATCATAATGCGGCAAATACTACAGTCATTCGTAATACTTGAACGTATATCGTAAGGTTTTTTACACACTAAAACTATGACAGTTTCAGAAATCCAGAACGCCATGCAAGCCGCTTTTCCGCAGATGGAAGAGCGAGTCGCACGTTTTTATGCTATGCAGGAATATCACCTGGGCTGGCGTGATACTGATCTACGCCCTGCATCGTATGAGTCGGGTAAACTGTTACGCCCACAGTTAGCCTTGCTGGCCTGCCGGGCTGTGGGTGGAGATGCAGCTCAGGCATTGCCCCTGGCGGCTGCGGTGCAACTTATTCATGACTTTTCGCTGATCCATGATGATGTTGAAGATGATAGCGATTTGCGCCGCGGACGTCCGACAGTCTGGAAGGTGTGGGGGTTGGCTCACGGTGTGAATGTTGGTGATGGCATGTTTGTCATGGCGCATCTGGCTTTACATGGCCTGACTGATGCGGGTGTGTCGCCTACGATTACGCTGGACGTTTTTAAACGCTTTAGCCAGACGATTATGCGGTTATGTGAAGGGCAGTTTCTCGATATCAGCTTTGAGGGCAATGTATGCATTGCCGAGGAAGATTATCTGGCAATGATTAGCCGTAAGACTGCGGCGCTGCTGGCTGGTGCGGCGAGTATGGGCGCACTGGTAGGTGGAGCTAATGCGTCTGGCGTGGCAGCATTTGAGACTTTTGGCGAAAATCTAGGGATGGCATTTCAGGTTCAAGACGATATTCTGGGTATCTGGGGTGAGCCTGAGATTACCGGTAAGCCACGTGCCGCCGATCTGTATGGCCGCAAAGTCAGTCTGCCAATTATTCATGCGCTGCGGCATAGCGGTGAAGATTGTGAACTGGAGCGAATCTATCGCCAGAAACAGATGAGCGATGCCGATGTTACGCATGTCCTGGCGGTGCTAGAGGCAGCGCGATCACGGGCCTATTGTGAGCAGGCTGCTGCACATTACCATAAACTGGCTGTGCAGTCGCTGGATCAATTTCACACCAATGGCGATCCGGACGTGGAAGATGCGCTGGCCCAGATTCGGGTGATGACCAAGAAACTGTTGGGGAGACAGAAGTAGGGGCGGAACATCTTCCGCCCCAATCGTGCCGGTAAGCACCCCAGCGATGGGTAGGGGCGACTGGCCGGTCGCCCCTACATGCCCCATTTTCATCCCAACCGTATGCGTCCTGGCGACTGAATACTGATATGCATATCGTATTACTGACAGGTGAGTATCCGCCGCAGCCCGGGGGCGTTGGCGATTATACCTATCGCCTGATGCTGGCCCTGGCAAACCAGGGCCTAACAGTGCAAACGATAACATTTCAAGATCAGCAGTGGTGTGTTTATGAGGCCGGTGCTGCAGCACCTGGGCAGGTACGCCATCCGGTCAAGACTGATGTGAGATGGATAGGTTCAGGCGGATGGAACTGGTTGTGCTGGAGTGCAATTATTGCTCTGCTCGACCAGTTACGGCCCGATGTCCTTCATATCCAGTATCAGACCGGTGCATATGGCATGCATCCGGCGATCAATTTTCTGCCCTGGCGTTTGCGTGGGCTACGCGGTCGGCCGTACGTCCTGGTTACGCTGCATGATCTGCTTGAGCCATATCTCCTGCCCAAGGCCCATTGGCTGCGACGCTATGTGACGCTTCGTCTGGTGCATGATGCTGATCAGATTATTGTCACCAATGCCGAAGATCAGGCTCGCTTGCAGGCAACCGGTGATGCTCAATCGAGTACACCAGGCAGATGGGGTACGCTGGATAATAGCAATCTTACCGTTATTCCCATAGGCTCAAATATTGCGGTTGCGCCACCTGCTGATTTCGAACGTGAGGCATGGCGCAGCCGGTTGGGCATTTCCCCTTCAACGCGACTGGTAGCCTATTTCGGCTTGCTTTCGCACAGCAAAGGATGTGATCTGCTGCTTGATGCACTCTGGCGACTGAAAAACAAGCCTGGGGGTGATTATCGCCTGGTATTGATCGGCGGGGCAGCAACCACGGCACAGGATCGGGCATATGCCAGCGCCATTGCCGCACAGATTGCCCGGTTGGGCATAGGTGACACCGTTGTGCAAACAGGCCATGTAGACGAAGCGAGTGTGTCGGCGCACCTGCTGGCCGCCGACTGTGTCGTATTACCGTTCCGCGATGGGGCCTCGTTTCGACGGGGCAGCCTGCTGGCTGCCCTGGCGCATAGCCAGGCCGTGATCACAACCACACCAACACATATGCCCGATCCACCATCGCCACGCCTGATTGATGGTGACAATGTGTTGTTGATGCCACCCAATGATACCAATGCCCTGATCGAAACACTAGAGCATTTATTCACACAACCTGCGTTGCATATGCGTCTCTGTAGGGGGGCACAGGAACTGGCCAGGCAGTTTGATTGGCCAGCAATTGCCCACCAGCATGAACTGGTTTACCGTCGCCAGTCCTCCCCGGCGCACTGGCACAACTCGTGATACACACGTTCCCATTCTACGAGAGTCACCGTTTCGGGGCGACGATCAGGTGTTACGCCAGCAGCTTCCAGAGCGGCAACAGCAACTTCGCGGGCAACCGGATTGCCCATTGCTGCCAGGCCACCTGGCAACGCATTCGAGAGCTTCTTGCGTGGTTGCAGAAAACCGGCCTTGATCACACGGAAGACCTTATCAATTATGTCAACTGACACAACAGGTGCGGGGCGTATGCGTAAGCGCAGGATGGCCGAGTCAACGGCAGGGCGGGGAATAAAACTATCGCCCGGAACACGGTCGATCAACTCTGGGATCGCATACATCTGCACCGAGTGAGCCAGGACACTCAACTTACCTGGTTCAGCAATAATTCGCATAGCCACTTCCCACTGAACCAGCACTACCAGCATATCCGGCTGAGGCTGTGCTTCAAGAAAATGACGCAACACCGGCGACGTAATTGCATAGGGCAGATTAGCCACGACTTTGTATCTTGAAGGCGTAGAGCGCAATTCCCATTCGTGCTGTGCTCGTTCAAGAATAGCCTGCGGCGACAACTTAAGAATATCGCCCTGAATCACCCAGAAGTGCATCATATCGCCCAGTTCATCGCGCAGGCGCGCAACCAGGCGACGATCCAGTTCGACAGAAACAACATGTCCCGCCGACTGAAGCAATTCCCAGGTCAGCACGCCCAGGCCAGGACCAACCTCGACTACCAGATCGGCAGGCGAGAGATCGGCAGCGGAGACAATCGTGGCCAGAGCATCCGCATCGACCAGAAAGTGCTGGCCCATACCACGCGTAGGACGTAGACCCAACGCATGGAGTGCTGCATGGACACGGTGGGGTGCGAGATACGGATTCATGCTTCGAGAGGCACTATAATCGTCACCACCGTTCCCTCGCCCGGAGTTGACTCCAGATCAGCAGAGCCACCAACCAAACGCGCACGCTCATCGATATTGAGCAGACCGAATGATCCACGCTTTTCGTATGACTTCATCACACGAGCTTTATCAAAACCCTTGCCATCATCCTGAACTATTGTCTTTAACATGATTCCATCGGTTTCCAGGCGCACCCAGATATGTTGCGCTTGAGCATGCTTCAGTGCATTGTTGACTGCCTCTTGAATAATATTGAACAATGTCCCTTCAGTTTTAGTATCGAGTTCGATATCAGCAACACTTTCTGCTTCGAGGACAATCTTGGTACTGCTGCTATTCTCACCTGTCTGGAAACGCTCAAGATACTGTTCAAGTGTAACACGCAAACCTTGCGTTTCAAGCACCAGAGGACGCAATTCAAAGAGCATCGTACGCACCTCATACGTTGTCCGCTTGGACAGAATACTCAACTTATCAAGTTCATCAATAATCCGCGACGGATCACGTTCCAGCAGGCGTTTAATGAACTCGATATTCATCGTAATAGCGGCCAATGCCTGGGCTGGCCCATCGTGCAAATCACGGGCAAGCTGGCGGCGCACCTCTTCCTCTTTTGAAATTAGCTTGTTGCGTTCCTCTTTGAGATCGATCAACAATTGAGCATTATGGAGCGCAATAATCGCATACTGAGCCAGCGCATTCACCATATCAAGCTGCTCTACGGTAAACGCCCGGGGGCGATCACTGGCAATAATCATAATGCCATAGGTACGCAACTGTGCGCGCAAGGGAATAACGCAGGCAGCGCGACATGGCTGCAGCGTTTCGATATTGCGCACATCATGTTCTTCACTAATATTATCGACAATGCATGGATCGGCTGAACGCAGTGCATTGGCAATCGTACCCTTTAATACCTGAATACTCCGATGCTGGTCACTCGTATGCAGCGCCTGGCCAGCCGCAACATACAACTCATCGGGATTACCCGACGAAAGCAGCACCAGGCCAGCGGTATAAGGCATCAGCTTATTTAGCTCTTGCAACGTAGACTCGAGCACATGCTGATAATTCATGGTGGTAGAGAGCGAATACGCCACCTCGTACAACGAGCGCATCTGATCGCGATACTGCTGAGCCTCACGCAGAGCCACATCCATCGTCCGTTGGGCATCGGCGACGCTACGGCGATTATTAGCCATCCAGCGTTCAGCCAGACCGCTAGTGAGCCAGGGGACACAGATCAACGTCAGCGCCTGTAACCCCAGCGACACATAATCAAGCGGGCCAAGTGGTGGCTTCTCGCCGACCATCGTACTACCGCCAATAATCGCCACAATATAAAAGAGCGCCGCCACAAAGCCAGAGAGCAGACTAACGGCGGGTTGATGGCGCATAGCGGCACTGATCAGCGGCAGCAGATAGAGCGGAAAAAAGAGACGGTCGCCCATATCGCTAAACAACGCCAGGAAAGAAATAAACGCAATATCGAAGAGATACGCAATACCCAGAAGCGGATTAAACAGCGGGACAAACATAGACAGGGACATCAACAGAGCAAACCCCGTGTAAGCCCACAACAGCACGATAATCGGATCGCTATAATCAATAGGCCACACAAGACTATCTGTCAATAGAGGACTAATAGCAAACAGCAAGACCAGCATAAGCCAGCGTGCAATGGCATAGAAACGTTCACCGCCAAGCATTTGCCAACGGTCTCGAAATGTAAGTGTTGATGTGCTGGTGGTTGCAGTATCCACAGCACTCCTTTCGATCTTCGCGTGCATCTAATACTATCCTCAATTCATGTCATGTGAGTGGTACACTGTCGGCATTTCAAAGCATGCATCCCAGGAAACAGAGTCAACGTGTATGGGCCACAACTGCGGCTGTCATCTATACAGCCGAGACCATAACGCCATAGACCTGCTTCTATGTAACCGTTCAGGTGGGGTGGTCGGGAGGGGCGTTGCCCCTCCCGGAGTCTCTTCTTGTCGGCCCGTTGTGGCGGCAAAGCCGCCACAACGGGCCGACAAGAAGATTTTGCGGGGGCCGCAGGCCCCCGCGCCCCCGCTGGCGCAGGTACCGCCTGAACGGTTACTGCTTCTATTATAAACATGCTGCGAACGGAAACCATACCAGTGGTATGGTTTCCGTTCGCTTGCTTCAGAAACACCCGTGCAAACAACTTGTCAATAACTCACAAACAGATGGATAGGTATGCGGTAATTTGGATGGAAGATCTATATGCTATCAGCAAAGCAAGGTGTGCCAATATGACAGTACATAATCAGGCATAAGCCACCGGAGATCCGGATATTGCTACCCATTTCTCAATGCATGAAAGCACTGTGGCAGAAGAAATGGCCATGGTGACTTCGCGGAAATACTCTGTGTCCTTTCCGCGAAGCCGACATATTCCGACAACTCCCAACGGACCAACACACTATCAGCAAGTCTATACCGCATACGGATGGATCCGAAATATGGTAGATAGAGAACAGATAGCATCACCATCGCCAGTGTATTATCCGGAACCCATCATCTCAAACGCGAGAAATCAACGAAACAGACGCAGACGTGCTGTTTACAATGTCTTGAGCGTCTCGATGGTACTCTTCACTGCATTGGCCGACGTCTGCACCAGAGCTTTTTCTTCATCGTTGAGCGGCAACTCGATGATTCGCTCGATCCCACCGGCACCCACCACACAGGGGACACCAAAGTACATATCAGTCAGACCATACTCGCCTTCGAGGTAAGCGGCACACGGGATCACACGCTTCTTATCACGCAAAACCGCCTCGACCATCTGTACCGATGCAGCCGAGGGCGCATAGTAGGCGCTACCGGTTTTCAGCAAATTCACAATCTCGCCACCGCCCTTGCGTGCACGATCTACAATGGCATTCAAGCGATCCGGAGGAATGAATTCGGTGACAGGAATACCGCCAATGGTCGAGAAGCGTGGCAGCGGCACCATCTCATCGCCGTGACCACCCATCAACATCGCCTGGACATCCTCAACCGAAACACCAGCCTCCATCGCGATAAATGTACGATAGCGTGCGCTATCCAGCACACCAGCCTGACCAAACACACGGTTCTTGGGAAAACCGCTCACCTGACGTGCCAGGTAGGTCATTGTATCGAGCGGATTATTGACCATAATAATAGTCGCATTGGGCGAATGCTGCACCGCCTTGCTGATACAATCGCGCGTAATGTTGGCATTCACCTTGATCAGATCCTCGCGGCTCATACCAGGCTTACGCGGCGCACCCGATGTCACCACAATCACATCAGAGTTTGCCGTATCGGCATAATCGTTGCTACCGATGATCTTCGCATCGAATCCCTCAATCGGGCCAGCCTGATACAGGTCAAGTGCCTTGCCCTGAGGTACCCCTTCGATAATGTCGAGCAGAACCACATCGCCCAGTTCCTTCGAGGCGATCCAGTGAGCAGCCGTTGAACCGACAAATCCCGACCCGATGACACTAATTTTATTGCGCATAAGACCCTTCCTACCTCCTTGTAGCTTATCCAACACGGTGACATTGTAGCATAAACCGCTTATATGCGTGCTACCTTGCGTAACTTTTCCAGGGCTATGTGCAAATCAGCCGGAAGCGGCACACTAAATTCACGCCATAGAGTATCTGAAGGCAAAAAAAAGCCCAGTTTATACGCATGCAAGAACTGCCGATCGAGACCAAAGGTCGCATGCGGTTTGCGCGGGCCATAGACCCGGTCGCCCAGTACGGGGCGTTGCTTAGACGCAAAGTGGACGCGGATCTGATGCGTACGCCCGGTTTCCAGCACCGCCTCAAGCAGCGTATAGTTGCCCAGTTCTTCCAGCACACGATAGTGCGTACGTGCCGGGCGACCTGCGGCCAGAATAGCCTGCCGTTTGCGATCAACCGGATGTCGCCCGATAGGCGCATCGATCACACCAGCCATATCTTTCATGCGTCCCTCGACCACCACCAGATACGCCTTGTGCATACGATGCGCCTTTTGCTGTTCCGTAAGCGATTGCATCGCTGCATCGTGCCGCGCAACAACCAGCAAGCCAGAGGTATCCTGGTCGATGCGATGCACAATGCCGGGGCGGATTGAATCACCCACGTGCATATCGGGATAGCGTGCCAGCAACGCATTGACCAGGGTGCCCTGCGGATGACCAGGAGCGGGATGCACCACCATACCAGCAGCTTTATTGACTACAACCACATCATCATCTTCATACACGATATGCAATGGCAGTGGCTCGGAGATCAGATCGGAAGGTTGAGGCGGAGGGCGGCGCACGATGACGATATCGCCGGTCTGCACGATCTGGCTGGGTCTGACACAACGCTGGTTAAACTGAATATGCCCTGCATCAATCAGTTGCCGGGCTTGCGAACGTGATAGATCGGTAACACAACTCACATAGCGGTCAAGACGCTCGCCCGCCAGATCAGCAGACACCTGCATCTGGAGGACATTATCTTCGAGGGAAGAATCACTCACGCGTATCTTCCTCCTTAGACGCCACTGGTTCAAGCGCAAGCAGTTCACGCAGCAATGCCTCATCGTGGGCATGCGTGTCTACCGGCAGATCATCGATATCAATGTTTCCCACCAGCAGATACAACGCCAGCATCAGGACACCCAGGGTAATACCTGTGTCGGCCAGGTTAAAAGTAGGCCACCAGCTGATCTTGATAAAATCGACCACATACTCTAAGCGCAGACGATCAACAATATTGCCCAATGCGCCGCCCAGGATCAAGCCGATACTAATTTTGACCCAGACACGCTGGTTGGGCAAATAAAACAGATACGCATAGATCACGACCGCACAAATAAGCAGCGAGACAAGCGTAAAGATCCCTGACAGGTCACGCAAGAGACCAAAGGCTATACCAGTATTGCGCACATATACCAGGCTAAGCCAGTCATTGAGCAACACAACCTGCTGACTGCCTGGCACTGGCCCCAGAGTCTGCACAATAAGAACTTTGGTGATCTGATCGAGCAACAACAGCAGGGCCGCTACCCCACCCGGAATAAACCAGCGATCCCGCACTGCCGAATATGGCACTATGCGCGACGAAAGCATAGGTATCATTGAACGGTCACGTGCGTCTGGCGTCGTTCGCTTCGCTCAGCGCGCAGCAACCCGAACATAAGCACCGCTGCACCGCAGGAAATTGCCATATCGGCGATATTAAAAACCGGCCACCAGCCCACCTGGACAAAATCGATCACATAGCCCAGGCGTACGCGATCAATCAAATTACCAAGTGCGCCACCTACCACCAGACCGATACCAACCTGCACCAGGGGTTCATGTGAGGGCAGATGGGTGACATACGCATAGATCACCCCGATGGTTATGCCAGCACCCAGGAACGTTAACAACTGAGGCATCTGGTTAAACAGGCTAAAGGCCACACCAGTATTATGTGTATAGACCAGGTTAAACCAGTCGCCAATGATCGCAATAGCATGCACATACGGCAGCGGACCTAGCACCTGGACAACGCGATACTTGCTAATCTGGTCGAAAACAATCACCAGAATAGCCAGGAAAAGCGGAATAAGCCAGCGGGCATATGGGCGATAAGCAGCCATTGATACTCCTGTGAGAAGGTGAAAATACAATGCGTCCTTTCAATAACACGAGTTACGCGATGAACCTGCAAACTAGATGTCTAATCAGACAAAAAACCTGTTTCGCCTGCGGCAGCGTGGTACTGTCTATTCTTTTTTCAAAAAATCATCTTTTCCTCTTGCCGCATGCCGTACCGTTCATCAAGCTCACGATCCGCGTATCGAACGGGAGGCACATCCCACCCATTGAACGGGCAAAAGCGTACCTTGTGTCAATAAAAATTATAGCGCATGTTGCGCATAGTCGCGCACGCAGCATACAAACGCTTTTCAGCACTGTTCAGACGTGCTATAATTGGGCCACTTATGCACTGCAATACTAAAATGATGCATGACAGTCTGGCACGATACACAAAGCTGTCTGGTATATGCTGGAAACCGAAGTATCAATATCAATGAGATCTCTTCCGGAATTGCAGAACGGAGCAAAACAGCGGTGAAGGTTACGACAGAAAAACTGCCTAAAAGTTTACTGGCCCTGGATATCGAACTCGAACGCGATCAACTTGAAAAGGGCCTGGATCGGGCAGCCAGGCGCTTATCGCAAAAATATACGGTACCCGGGTTTCGCAAGGGCAAAGCGCCACGCTTTATTATTGAAAACTATTTTGGGCGTGCAGCTTTGCTCGAAGAGGCAACCGATGATCTGGTAAACAAAGCCTATCGCCAGGCGCTTGAAGAACAGCAGATCAACCCGGTGGGGCCAGGGAATCTTATATCGGTCGATCCGTCAGAGATCTTCCGCTTCCGTATTACGGTACCGATTCCGCCTACCACGATCATACCAGATTACCGTGCGATCCAGGTTCCACTCGAAATCGAGCCGGTCACTGACGAGATGGTCAACCGGGCGATGGAAGTGATCCGTGATAAGCATATTGTGCTCAAAGAGCTAGAAGAGCCTCGCCCGGCGCAGCAGGGTGATCAGCTTATGGTTCGGATCGAGACCATCGTTGAAGGCGAGACGTTAGAGCAACACGAGGAAGATGCCGAAGTCCCCGAGACGCCCCTGGTGTTGGAGCCTGACCGTCTGGTTGATGATTTGTACCAGGGCCTGCTTGGTATCAATATTGACGAACAGCGTGAAATCAGCGCCGCCATGCCCGAAGATCACCCGAATGAAGAGGTGCGCGGCAAGCAAGTCACCTTCAAGGTGCATGTTACCGGCATTCAAGAACGTCTGCTGCCAGAATGGGATGAACTGACAACGCTGGAAGAATTTGAAGGCAGCATCGACGAACTGCGGGATCAAACACGCCACAAGATGGAGCAAACGGCGCGCAGCGAGGCGGAAAAGCAGCTTATTGATAGCTATATCGACACACTGGTCGAGCAGACCGAGTATGATCTGCCAGATGTTATGATCCGTGAGATGGCCGATGAGATGCTGGAGAATCAAGCCCACGAGCTATCACGGTACGGTATCACGCTGGATCAGATGCTGACATATCGCGGCCAGACACGCGAAGCGGCGCAGGAAATGTTGTTGCCAGAAGCAGAAAATCAACTCAAGGTACGCCTGGCTTTGCGGGCGGTTGTGCAGCGCGAACAACTGAATATCTCTGAGAATGAGATCGAAAGCGAAGTCCAGGAACTGTTGCAGGAATATGCCGAAGAGCAACGCGAAGATATTGCCAAAACGATGTCCGAGCAAATCTGGATGTCGATTGCCAATGCGGTGCTGAACCGCAAGCTGCAGGAACGGCTGATTGCAATTGCAACCGGTACAGCACCACCACTGCCTGAGCCAGGTAGTGCTGAAGCTGGTGAAGAAGGTGAGGAAACGACATCTCTCGCTGCCGAACCAGTTGCAGCAGCTACACCAGAGGTAATCGAGTCTGCCGAAACGCCAGTGGCTGAGACGCTCACAGATGAAGAAGATATGCGTGAGACTGGATTATAAGTTCAGATATGAGTATACTGGAAAGATGCAACCGTCACCGTGCGGTTGTAGACGTGGTATGATCAATAATAGCATCACATAATCCATGCGTCAGGCTGCACACTGCTGGCATGAAAAAGAGCACGTACAGGCGGCACCGCTGGCACCACGTCGGGATGGAGATCGGGCTTTCTACGTTCTCTTTTCCCCTTTCCTATTTTCATATTAGCTATAGCATAGAAATAGAGGGTATCGCTATGGACTGGATCACCGCTTATGATGTAGAGTGGCGCTCTCAACGCCCTGAGGCGCTTGTGCCAATGGTTGTCGAGAGTACCAACCGAGGCGAGCGCGCCTTTGATATCTTTTCGCGGTTGCTCAAAGAGCGAATCATCCTGTTAGGCACTCCGATCGATGATCAGATTGCCAACCTGATTGTGGCCCAGTTGCTGTTTCTGGAACACGACGATCCTGAACGAGATATCTCGTTGTATATCAACAGCCCGGGCGGTTCGGTAACGGCGGGACTGGCTATTTATGATACGATGCAAGCGATTCGGCCAGATGTAGCGACTTTCTGTGTCGGTATGGCGGGCAGTATGGCTACACCGCTGCTATCAGGCGGGGCACGGGGGAAACGGTATAGTCTGCCTCATGCCACGATTCATATGCATCCGGCTGGTGGCGGCGCACGCGGCTATGCTCCTGATGTGGAAATTATGGCCCGTGAGCTGTTGCGTATCCAGCAACTGGTACGTGAATTACTGGCGAAAGATACCGGGCAGCCAGTGGAGCGGATCGCCCGAGACTTTGACCGTGACCTGTTTATGACGCCGACAGAAGCAAAAGAGTATGGCATCATCGATGAAGTATTGGGGCGCGGTGATTTGAGTCCGTCTGAGAGTCGTTAAGTTAGAAAAGCAGATGACAGAACAGGGTACACACACTGACGGGGGTATACTTGATCAGGAGCATGGACGCTTACCCGGTTCGTCCAGATGGAGGCTATGATGACCCGTTCCCGCAGTACCGGTCGAGGAGCCTATATCTGTTCGTTTTGTGGCCGCGGCCAGGATGAGGTACAACGCCTCATCGCTGGCCCCGGTACGGTCTTTATCTGTGATGAGTGTGTTGCGTTGTGCAGCGCAATTATCGCCGAAGAGGCTGAACAGCAGATGGCCGCCCCTCGTCGCAAAGCTCCGACTGGACCTGCACGGTTGCCAGTGCCACGGCGCCTGCGGGAGAAACTGGATCAGTATGTGATTGGGCAGGAGCGCGCCAAGGTGGTTCTCTCGGTAGCCGTATATAACCACTATAAGCGTATACGTGCCAATATGAAGGTCGATGATGTCGAGCTGAGCAAGAGCAATGTGCTCTTGATCGGCCCGACCGGTAGTGGTAAAACACTGCTGGCCCAGACACTGGCGCGTATTCTCGATGTTCCCTTTGCGATTGCCGACGCCACGGCGTTGACCGAGGCGGGCTATGTTGGCGAAGATGTCGAGAATATTCTGCTGCGGCTGATCCAATCGGCTGATGGCGATATCGAACGTGCGCAGAATGGCATTATCTATATCGATGAAATTGATAAGATTGCCCGCAAGGCCGATAATCCTTCTATTACACGCGATGTATCTGGTGAAGGCGTCCAACAGGCGCTGTTGAAGATCCTGGAGGGTGGTGTGGCGCATGTGCCTCCGCTACCCGGTCGTAAGCATCCCCAGCAAGAGTATATTCCCTTCGATACAACGAATGTGTTATTTATCTGTGGTGGGGCCTTTGAGGGCATCAACAACGTGATTGAGCAGCGGATTGACCAGGGGCACGGGTTGGGATTTCGTGCGGCCAGCCAGTCCCAGGCAGACGATCAACCGAGTCTGTTGATGCAGATCATTCCGGATGATCTGCTGCGCTATGGGTTCATTCCCGAGTTTATCGGGCGATTGCCAGTGATGGTGGGGCTGGAACCGCTGGATAAAGCGGCAATGCTGCGTATTCTGACCGAGCCACGCAATGCTGTCTTGAAGCAGTATCAGAAGATGCTGGCGCTTGACCATGTTGAACTGGAAATTACGCCGGATGGCCTGGAGGCGATTGTCGAACGTGCGATAGCGGCACGTACCGGTGCGCGTGCATTGCGTACGACGGTCGAAGAAGTGTTGCTGGATGTTATGTATGAAGTGCCATCGCAAGAGCATATCGGGCGCTGTATTATCAACGCTGAGGTCGTCAGTGGTCGCGGTCATCCCATTCTGGTTCCGCGTACGGATCGTTCTGACTATCGTCGTGTGTTAGACGAAGCAGTGTAGCCATAAGCCGGTAGGATGACTATGCGCCTGTTTAAACGTACGTCTGATCGTATACCCGATGAGAATGCGATGCCTCGTCGTATTCTGGTTGCCGACGATGATCCGTCTATCGCTACGCTCATTCAGGTGACACTCAAGGATCCACGTTATGAGTTAGTGGCGGTTAGTAATGGATTGGAAGCGCTCAAAGCCTTTGAGGATAGCCAGTTACCTTTTGATGTGGTTATACTTGATGTGATGATGCCGTATGTGGATGGATTTGAGGCGTGTGAGCGTATCCGTGAAACGAGCGATGTGCCGATCATTATTTTGACCAGCCGTGATGGTACTGATGATATCATTCATGGGTTTGAACTGGGGGCCGATGATTATATCACCAAGCCCTTCAAAACGGTCGAGTTGATGGCACGGGTCGAGGCGATCCTGCGGCGGGTTGAGGGGAATAAACAACGCCAGGCGCCACCGATTGTGCGTGTCGGCGAAATAGAGATCGATGAACCCCGTCATCGCGTGTCCGTACGTGGCCAGGAGGTCAACCTGACGCCAATGGAGTTTGAGTTGCTCTACTTTCTGGCGGCAAATGCCGGGCAGGTGTTTGATCGCGAAACGCTCTTCCGCGAAGTGTGGGGGTACGATTATGTCGGCGAGACGAATCTAGTCGATGTGTGTGTGCGCCGCTTGCGCGAGAAAGTGGAAGTGACACCTTCACGCCCGCGGATCATTATTACGGTGCGGGGTGTGGGCTATAAGCTTGCGGATGGGTAGGGGATTGCCAGATTGGTTGTGTAGAACCTGGTGACAGGTGTAGGGGGTTGAGTTTATGTCTGAACAGGTGCATGTCTCCAATCATCCGTTAGTCATGCACAAGCTGGCATTATTGCGCAGCAAGGTGACCGAACCAAAGAAATTCCGTGAACTGGTGCGCGAAATCGCCCAGTTATTGTTTTATGAAGCAACCCTGGATCTGGCGCTGGCCCCGCTGACGGTGCAAACGCCACTGGGCGATTGTCCGAGCTATGAGATCGCCGAACGGATCGGCTTGATGCCGATCTTGCGCGCTGGCCTGGGTATGTCTGAAGCTATCCTGGATATTGTCCCTACGGCCCATGTCTGGCATCTGGGGTTGTATCGCGATCATCAGACGCTGGAGCCGGTAACGTACTATAATAAACTTCCCTCGAAACCAGATATTGATCTCTCGATTATCCTCGACCCGATGCTGGCCACGGGTGGTTCCGCTGTCGCCTCGGTAGATATTCTGAAACGCTGGGGGGCCAATCGAATCAAGTTCCTGGGATTGATCGCGGCACCTGAAGGTGTGGAGATGCTGAAAAGCGCACATCCCGATGTGCCTATTCACCTGGGGGCAATTGATCGCCATTTGAATGAGAAGGGCTATATCGTGCCCGGTCTGGGTGATGCTGGCGACCGTCAGTTTGGTACGGGATAGCTTGCTAAGACAGGGTTTGTAGATATTTTACAGTTGGATAATGCATTCATGCCATTCTGTAGGGGCGACCGGTTGGTCGCCCCTATGCCAACTGTCAAAGTGGTTCTGAAATATCTGGTGAAGGGAAGTATCGGGTGAGCCTCTCAGCTATGCCCACTCTGCTGGTTGTGTTCGGTGTAGCTGCTGGCGTAACAGCCTCGCTTGTTCCCCTTGTGACACGCCTGTGTCAGCATATGAACTGGATGGCGCAACCCGGGCCACGGCATATTCATCGCATACCTACGCCTATGCTGGGGGGGATCGCGATCTATGCTGGCTTTATGGTGGCCATGCTGCTTTCTCTGCTGCTTGAACAGTTCCATCCTGTCTTGCAACGTTCCGAATTTGAGCATCTGCGCGTGGGGTTGTTGCTAACCGGGGCCACGCTGGTTGCGCTAGTCAGCCTGATCGATGACCTGCGCGACCTGCCAGCCTTGCCCCGGTTGCTGGTACACTTTGGTGCGGCGCTGCTGGCGGTTGGCCCCTATCTGTGGGATCATACACTCTATGCGAATATGCTGGGCGAGCCAACCGAGGCACGCGGGATTATTCTCACCGCTTTCAATGTTCCATTTATTGATCAGATCCATTTGCATAACCTTAGCCCGTGGTTGGCAATTGCGGCCACGCTGATCTGGATTGCCGGTATTCAGAATATGGTCAACTGGGCCGATGGGTTAGATGGACTGGCTGCCGGTATCACATTGATTGCCGCTGGCGTACTGGCGCTGCATACGCTCCGGCTTGATCCACCCCAGGTAACGGTGGCTTTCCTACCACTGGCGCTGGCCGGTAGTTGTGCCGGTTTTCTGCCGTTTAACTTCCACCCGGCACGCATTTTTATGGGCGATGTCGGGGCGATGACCCTGGGATATGTGCTGGCAGTCAGTGCGATCATTGGTGGCGCAAAACTGGCAACGGCTCTGCTGGTGCTGGGTGTGCCCCTGATGGATATGACCTGGCTGATCTTCTGGCGGATCCTGCATCGACGCTCAGCGGCTACCGCCGGGCGGGATCATCTCCACCATCGCCTGATCGATCTGGGCCTATCCCAGCGTCAAGTAGTACTGCTCTACTATTCGCTGAGTGCAGCGTTCGGCAGTATTGCGCTGATCGACGGCATCACACCGGCAGCAAAGCTGCTGGCGCTGCTGGTGCTGGGTATGTTGGTGTTGAGTGTGTTGATCTATGCAGTGCTGCATCCTTCGCACGCGGGTAGGGAGCGTGCTTAGAGACTGTTTGAAAAGGGGAGTTCGAACCAGACGAGGGCGTCCTGCGATGATACCCCACCCCCCTACCCCCTCCCCTTCCAGGGGAGGGGGAGAAAATTCAGCATCCCGCTGCGGCGGCTTTGCCGCCGCAGCGGGATGCTGGCTAGGTACCCCCTCTCCCGGCTATACATTACCCACAAGTGGAGGCCCCCGCAAAAAAATGTTTTCGCTTTGGTTTGGCGGCAAAGCCGCCAAACCAAAGCGAAAACATTTTAATCTCGGCGGGGCTGCGCCCCGCCGGTAGCCGTGGAGGGCAAGAAGCTGCCTGCTCTACCGCATCAAGATGGGGTATAATTGTGGCTAATGATAAGCCCCAGCGGGGAGAGGGGGAGGCGTTCTGATTGGAAATATATCCCTTTTTATCGCTGGTGATGTGGGTCGTCAGCTCGCTTGCTTGCTTGATCAACGTGGAGAATAATATGTCTGTTGAGTTCACACCGACTGCTCGTTGGCTCGGCATCACGTCTGCAGTAGGCGTTGTGATACTGCAAGTGGTCTATGCGATCACTCTGATTGTGGGTTTCTTATCACTCGAATCTCCGCAGCAACCGATTGGCGACCCGATGTTCTCGATCCTCGAGATACTGATTCTTGCTATGATGCCAGCGATGGTCGCGCTCATGGTGGCGGTGCATGCCTGGGCGCCAATGCAGGCTAAGACGCTCAGTCTGACCTCGGTTATCTTCATGAGTTTGCTCGCCGGGGTGACCTCCAGCCTGCATTTCGTCATCTTGACCTTAAGCCGACAGGCCGCGTTTGTCGAACTGGCGTGGCTGCCGCTGTTCCTGTCGTTCGAGTGGCCTTCTGTCGCATACGCGCTGGACATTCTTGCCTGGGATGTCTTTTTCGCATTCTCGATGCTGTTCGCCGCCCCAGTTTTCGGCGGGAGTCGGCTAGCGATATCAATCCGCGTACTGATGATCGCCAGCGGCGTGCTCGCACTCGCTGGCTTGAGTGGAGTGGTGGGCGGCAACATGGGGTTGCGCAACATCGGCATTGTTGGCTATCTGGGGGTGTTTCTGGTAGTGGCGACGCTCCTGGCGATCTTGTTTTATCGTTCGAGCCCAGCTGCGGCGCCAGCAAGCGAGCGGGTGGAAACATACTAGCATGCGGGTTGAGAATGCGTGCAAATGGTTCACCCGCCGATGGGTCATGCGTATACCATCTGTGCTATACTGTGCAAGACAATTCTGTAACGCTGAGGAGTCTGCCACGCTATGGACGACTATGTCGTCGACATCTCTGACGATGCGGAAACGGATTTGTCCTATTACCGGGCTTACGAACGCCGTATCATTCTTGAAGCTGCACTCACCACATTACGTTGTCAGCCGGGTTGTGAAACCAGGAATCAAAAGAAGCTACGTGAGAACCCCATTGCCCCCTGGGAACTCAAGATCGGGAACTATCGGGTCTTTTACGCGATTGACTCGGATGTGTCAGTAGTCATTATTGTCTCTATTGGGCTAAGATCCACAATACCCTCTACATCCGCGGAAAGGTGGTGCAACTATGAATAGGATTGATCTTACCCAACAGCATGTGGACATCCTCGGTGCGCTCGAATTGGCCCACAACGGCCCGCTGGTACTGATCGCCCCCGATGGACGCGAATATGTCCTTGTGGAAGCCGATGATTTCGACCACGAGGTCGAACTGCTCCGCACCAGTGCTGCATTTCAACAGTTCCTGGATGTGCGCCTGGCCACGAAGCACCACCGTCGGCCAGTTACAGACATCCTCCGCGAGCTTGAGGCTGCACCGACACGAGACGAGACAACGAATACCGACTAGAATGTCGGTCGAACATGCAGAAAAAGCTTGTTCGTGCGCATAAGGCCTGGGTCACGTGAACCAGTGCTAGGAGCAAGGGCGTCTCGCCCTCGCCGCACCACGAGGGCGGGACATTCTCGCTCTCAGGTTAACCCACCGCTTATTCGCGCTACCAAAAGTTTTCGCACAGCGTGGCCTGAGCGCAGCCGCGATTCGAACAACGAAGCAGTAATCGTCAGAAGCAACTCTTTCCCCTTCTGTCAAGCCCCTGTGTGCAACCGTTCCTGCACCTGTACCCTGGACGTACCCCAGACGATCTGGTACAACCAGATAACAGAATCAACACGCCTTTCTTTTGCCTAAATATCGTATACTATTTTAAAGGGGCAAAATATGCTCCATGCTGGGCTAATTTTTTCGAGTGCGGCAACCATGCTGCCACACGTGCGCAAGCGTGGCAGCCGCACGCCAGAATCTGTACAATCAGGTCTGACACGAGAGGCATTCTACTACGACATCAAAAAAGGGGATAATTAGTTATGCACCATATCTCACAGACGCTGCGCCGGTTGCTAATCGGTTGTATCCTGCTCTACACTGGTATGCTGGTTATACTAACGATATTGTGGCAAAGCCCGGCAGCGTCATTCTCGTGGTTACCCATTTTAAATATCTTCGCGCTGTATCTGTTTGTACCCCTGGTGTTGCTGATTCCACTGGCTGTATACATGCGTTCATGGCTTTTGCGTGGGGCTGTTCTGGTTGTCGGCGTGCTATTTCTATGGTTGTTCGGGGTAAGTTTAACCCCGCCGTCAGAACAACTGGCTACTGAAGAGACCATTACGGTTGCGACATTTAACATGTTGTTCACGAATCAAAACAGTGATGCCCTGATCAGCGCCATTCAATCCAGCGAGGCTGACCTGGTCGGGCTACAGGAACTTGCACCGCATGCTGCAACTGCTATCGACCAGCAGTTGGCGCAATCGTATCCCTATCAACTGCTGGCCCCGTCCGGAGGGGCTGATGGGCTGGGCATCCTGAGCCGGTATCCCTTCGAGGTTGCGCCACAGACGCAGGCGGTTCCCTGGCAACATGTGATCCTGAATGTAAACGGACAACAGATTGATCTGCTGAATATCCACTTTATTCCGCCGCATATTGCCACGCGTGCGATAGCGCTAACCAGCCGCGAGGTGATTGTGCCGGATTATTCTACTGATAAGCGCGATCAACAAATGGTGCATGCACTGCATACGATCGATGCCATTCATAACCCGTTGATCGTGCTGGGTGATTTCAACATTAGCGACCGTGAACATGGCTATGCCCAGTTTGACCAGCGGCTGCACGACGCCTACCGTGAAACGGCCTGGGGCTTTGGCTTTACATTTCCCAATAAGGCTGCCATGGTACGTATCGATTATGTCTGGAGTAATGGCGGAATTATGCCCCTGGCGGCGCAGGTAGACTGCACTACGACGGGGTCGGATCATTGTATGGTTCTGGCTGATCTGGGGATTGATCCTGCTCTAACTGGGCTGCTGCAGCCTCTTGCGCCTGCCGAAGTACACGCTGGGCCTTGAAGGCAACGCGATCCCGGTGATACGTACGCCAGCCTAACCACAGAAACAGGGGAATCAGCACAGGCCACCAGTCGCGCATCTGATTGAAATCTTTCCAGAACATGCGCATATGGTACACATATGGCAGATTTTCAATCTGTACAATCGCTGCACGCAGCATGTCATCACCGTCGGGTGGGGTGGTTAAGCATTTGTGATAGAAGATAGGAATCATTTTTGTCCTCTGTATCGTCGCAAACCGGGTATGATCAATATCTTGCCCGCACTCATGGCCTGCATATACAACCGCAGGCCATCAATCGCTTCTTCAAGCGGGAAACAGGCCCGCACGCCTGTCTTTAGTTCACAACCGAGCAAACGCTGGACACCATACGCTGCCTGAACTTGCCCGGGCAGCCCCTGCTGGCGTAACCAGTCTGTCAGCCAGAACCCTTTGATCGACTGCTGGCGGAAAATCAGGCTGCCTGCATCAACCTGACATGGAGAACCTGAGAGTGCCCCATAGACCACGACACATGTACCCTTTGGCATAGACTTAAGGATGCGGCCCGGTAATTCTCCGGCTACCGCATCGAATACCAGGGTTGCGCCTAGACGATGAGCCAGATCATGCAACCGGTCAGCAAAGTCAGGTACACTGCTGTCCAGAACGTACGTCGCCCCACTTGCCTGCATCTGATCGACCTGGGCAGCACGACGGACTATATTGATCAGAGGCAGATCGTATCGCTTACTTAACCGGGCGATCATCTGGCCTAGCGCACTGGCAGCAGCAGTCTGTACCACAGCTCGATGTCCACTCTGACGTGCCAGATCTACCAGTGCCCACGCAGTCAGCGGATTGACCAGCATCATAGCGCCCTGGAGCGTTGTTATACTCGGCAGCAATGGCATACAGTTTGTTACGGTCGTCAGCATATACTCGGCCCAGGTACCATCACCGTTGTTAGTAGCGGCGCATGCCACCCGTCGCCCCATCAGCGCCTGCGCCCAGAGACTATGGCCAGCGGCTACAACCACACCACTGCCCTCCCAGCCAGGCACAACCGGCAGAGCTTTGCGTACCCCATACCGGCCATGCACAAACATAAGATCGGACGGATTGACCGCGGCGGCTGTCAGACGCACAACTACCTGATCGCTTCGGATCGGGTGTGGTACGGGTCGTTCGACGACCGTCAACGCCTCAAGCGGGCGTTCGTATGAGTGCAATTCAAGCACACGCATTATTGTAGGCAGATGTGACATAGTGTTTTGCTGTCTTAGTCTTCTTGAACGAGCGGTAACGTAAACGAAAAGGTACTGCCCTGGCCCTCAATACTCTCAAACCAGATGCGGCCGCCATGCAATTCTACCAACTTGCGCGTAATGCTCAAGCCCAATCCGGTTCCACCTACTTCGTCGCGCAGCGGATTATCGGCGCGATAGAATGGCGTAAAAATATAGGGTTGAGCCGACCGGGTAATGCCCACGCCGGTATCGCGAATATCAACCCGCACCTCGGCATTGCCATTGCAGAGCGATACATCTACCTGGCCGCCCTGGGGGGTATATTTGCAGGCATTGCCCACCAGATTGACTAAAATCTGCTGCACACGCTGGCGATCAGCATAGACTGTAGGCAATTTTTCCTGCAGATCCAGATTCAGGCAAATGGCACGCTCGTTAAACTGACCATGCAGCTCGGTGCCAACCGTGCGTACCATTTCAGCCATATCGACCGCTTCACGCCGCAAGCGGGTCTGGCCTGATTCAGCGCGTGACATATCCAGCAACTCATCGACCAGGGCAACCAGCCGACCAACATTATTCTTGATGATCGCCAGAAAATCGGCCTGAGCCTCGTTCAGGGCACCAAAGGTGCCCAGGCGCAACATATCCACATACCCGCGAATACTGGTAAGGGGCGTACGTAGCTCGTGCGAGGCAGTTGCAACAAACTCGCTCTTCATTTTATCGGCCAGCACTTCGTGGGTGATATCATGATACACCACCACGCTACCCAGCCACTCTTCGTGGGATGAAACCACTGGCGCAAAATGGGCGCGCACGCTACGTTCGCCCAGCGTGATCTGGTGCAGGCCACTGGAAACACTGGCATCATCGCGCCCCGCCCCCGGCAGGTCGGCCAGGGCACGCCCCAGGAAAGCATCCGCCCGGATGCCCAGAATGCGCTCGGCGGCCGGGTTGATCAGCCGAATACGGCCCATCCGATCACCCACAATCACACCATCGCCGATGCTCTGCACAATCGCCATACTCTTACTGGCTTCCTCTTCACGCTGGCGCACGGTGACACTCAGGCGTTCACTTTGTTCAGACACATAGCCATAGAGCTGCGCCTTGGAGAGTGCTACAGCCGCCTGACTGGCGGCGGCCATCGCCAGACGAGCATGCTCGTCGTTGAAATGATTCACCGCCGAGTGGATCAGGATAAGTACGCCCAGGGCCTCGTTTTCTAGCAAGAGGGGTACCGCCAGCACTGAGCGTGATCGGCTATCATAGGCACTACGCACCTGCCAGCGCGCATCCCGTGCCGTATCCGCCAGAACAACCACCTCGCGATGCTCCAGCACCCAACCCGCCAGTCCCTGTCCGCGTTCCAGGCCATGCACCACACCCGACTGTTGCTGGCGACGATCTAGCGTTGTGCGATAGACCAGACGGCCTGTTTCCTGCTCGACCAGCATAATACCACCACGCTCTGCTTTTGTTGACTGAGCCACCAGCGCCAGAGCACGTTCCAGAACCTGACGCTCGTCCAGCGTTACCGACAAAGCCCGGGCAATATGGTATAACACCTCGGCACGGTCACGGGCGCGCCGCAACTCATCGGCGTTCTGGGCTAAATCCAGGATAGACTGCTGAACACGCTGTTCGAGCGTCAGAAACAGCGACGTATTATCCAGAGCAGCGGCGGCCTGATTGGCCAGCAGTTCGAGTAACGGCAGCGCCTCTCTCAGATCAGCCCGGCGCTGGCGCGCCACAGAAACGCTCAGCACACCATGCACCTCACCAAACTGACCAGTCAGCGGCAGGAGGATATGCATCTCGTTACGGATCGAACGAAAAGGCAGCGTTTTACACATCACCGCCTGTCCTCCTAGCGCATGCCCCTGTTTGATCAACGTCTCAAACGCCTGCCATGGCGTCGTCAGTCCTTCCACAATCGTCAGACGGCGACCACTCGCACCAATCGCCACGGCCACACTCGCCTGACCACGCTGCCAATCCATGCGACACAGAGCGACACAATCAAAATTACCAGCCGCCTGCACCGCATTGGCCACTTCTTCCAACATCATCTGCACATTGGTAGACACACGCAGGCGATTAGACACAACCAGAAAGGAATGCAGAACGCGCTCACGCTGGCTGGCGCGCAAACGTAAATTTTCCTGCGCCCAGATAACATTGTTCAACACCAGCAGCGGCAACCAGATCACCGCCGTACGCAACCCCCAGGTCATTGCTATCATCACCTGTTGATCGGGGGGGAGCCATACCAGGAACGCGGCATAGCCCAGCCAGATCGCCGCTGCAATGCCCAACCCCGCCGTGCGGGGCAACAGCATAGCCGACACCATCGGCACCAGCAGGGCGATCCAGTAAGGCGACAGCATACCGCCACTAATGGCAATCAGCCCGATCACCAGCGCCGTGTCGACCACAATAAACACCAGTTCGCCAATACGCTGCCGTCGCGTATGCGGAACCAGCAACGCCCCGGTCAGCGGAGCAGTCACCAGGAAAGCCAGCAGACAGAGCAACCGGGGAGAAGACCAGGAAAGATCGCCCGCAACCAGCATGATCTCGTAGATCAGCAAGATCAGAGCAAAAATGGCATATGTGAAGCTAACCCGGCGCAGGTCTATATTGACAAGAACATTATGTGGAGAAGGACTCGCCGATCTGGTCATAGTCACCTTCATCCCGGAGGTAATCAAAAGCCATACCCAACCCGGCGCACCCCCAGAAGAGTGCGACCATATGACTGAACTCGATATTAAAAAAGTAGTGATCTGCCAGACCCACGGCCAGAGCAGCCGCCAATCCCGCCTGTGTTCCCAGCACCCATGAGGCGCGTTCGTCGTCGATCCGCCGCAGAGACTGCCAGGTGTGCCAGAACCAGGCTGCCACAATCGCCAGAAACGCCGCTAACCCGACCAACCCCATACGCTGGGCAATTGCCAGGTAAATACTACTCACGCCCGCAACCAGGTCAATATCGGGGGCCTGACCAAAACCAATCCCAAACACTGGATAGCGTGCGATAATCTTCAGGGCATTCTGATATTCGGCCAGACGCATCTGCTGGGCCTGATCCTGAAACTGGACTCCTTCTGCCAGTCGTTGGACAAACTCCTGAGCCATACCCAGACCAACCAGCACCACTGCCAGCAGGCTGCCAGCGGCAATCATCGCCCACCAGAGACGACGATAGCGTACAGTAGCCAGATAGACTGCAGCAACGATCAAGCCAATCAATGCGGCACGCGAAAAAGTCAGCAGCAACGCCAGCACAATCACCCCTACTATAATAGATAGCAGGTCACGTCGCAAGATCGGAGCGCGGGCAAACAACTGCGCCGCAGCCAGCGCACCGACCAGCGCCAGCATGCCGCCAAAGCTATTTGGATCGACCGAGGTACCAATTGCACGCTCCAGGCCGCCCGGGTCATCTTCCACATAACGCAGCACCCGCCCCTCGGTGGGATACCCGATACGCCCCAGCGCCATCAGCAGACGCAGCGACGTCTGATCATTCAGAGTGTAGAGTATCAACCCCAGCAGCGCAGCCAGCGCACCAGAGATAATCAAGGCACGTAGCGCCAGGCGCGCCTGATCGCGCGTCCGCACACAGTTGACCACAGTGAAGAACAACAGCACACCCAGCCCAAATTTGGCATAGTTATGTAACGTCAGCGTATCTGGCACACCGCGTGCGCCCAGCACCAGCGAGAAAGAGGTAAAGCCCAGAAAGCCCAGCAGCGGCAGTCCCAGCGGCGACAGGCGCAGATCATAGGTATCACTACGGGCCAGCAAGCGCAGTACCCATACCAGCATCAACCCGGCCAGCGCCAGGGTCAAAAAGTTAGGCGTAATAATCGCCTTGAAGGGTAACGTACCAAAGGGCAGCAGAGCTATAATTGCAAACACAACCACTAACCCCAGGTCAGTACTGGTCAATAACGCATAGCCCATAGCCAGGGCAACCAGCCCGGCAGCAACATAGAGTGCGCCAAAAGCCGCCGCGCCCCCTACCAGCACCCCCAGTGCGATAGACAGGACGGCAATCAACAGCGGCGAATGAGGCACAACCCGCCGCACATGTTCCAACAGATTATTTGATTGGATAAAAGTTAGTCGCATAGACACTTTTGCGCGAACATTCTGGTTAGAGACCAGAATGTTCGCAAAAATATAGAACTTCTTCTTCAAAAAATTTTGTTAGTGCGCATAACTCCTGGGTTAACCAGACGCCCTCACCCCCTGCCCCCTCTCCCTGAGGGAGAGGGGGGGAAATGGGGCATCCTGGCGGCACACGCTCCGCGTGTGCCGCCAGGATGCCCCGTCCGACTCCCCGGCCCCTTGCAGGGGCAGAGCCGGGGGGGTGGGGTAACCGGAGAATGGGAAATATCTGTGCTGTAGGTGCGGCTTGTAGCCGTCCGCGCCCCATCGCGGCTGGAAGCCGCGCCTACTCCTTCACCCAGGATGTATTCGCACGAACATCTTTTTTCAAAAAATTTTCCCTACGGGAAAATTTTTTGAAAATAAGGTTATACAATTCCACGCTGCCGCAGGCGAAACAGGTCTTTCGGACAAGCAAACGTGTCGTTTGAACACCCACCGCGTAACGCCTGTCATCTATTATTGATCACCAGGTGATCACCTGGTGATCAACATCACCCATCCAGCACATCGCTGGCAGTCTGATCATACTTCAGATCCGAGATACGCATCAACTTGTCCCAGTGATGCGTCGCCACAATATGGCGGGTCGTGCCTGAAGCGGCACGCATCACCACACTATGGGTGCGTGCGCCGCCACCAAAAAACTCGACACCTTGCAAATATTCACCGTGGGTAATACCGGTAGCCGCGAAGAAGATCGTCTCACTGCGCACCAGATCGTTGGTTTGATAGACCCGATTGATATCCAGGCTTTGCTCGGCAACCAGAGCACGCTCAGCATCGTTGCGCGGCCAGATTTTACACTGAATTTCGCCACCAACACACTTGAGGGCGCACGCCGTGATCACCGCTTCAGGCGCTCCACCAATGCCCATCAACATATCTGCGGGTGGATTTTCGATCGTGGTCATCACACCGGCTGACACATCGCCATGCAGGATCAGCTTGATGCGTGCGCCCGTGGCGCGAATCTGCTTGATCAACTCCTGGTGGCGCGGACGATCCAGCACAACCACGGTGACATCATCGATATCCTTGCCCAGCGCTTGCGCTACATGCTGGATATTGACCTCTACGGGCGCATTGATATCAATTACACCGGCTGCCGCCGCGCCCACGGCAATCTTATCCATATACGAGATCCCCTCCCAGGTATACAGCGCCCCGCGTTCGGCCACTGCCACCACCGAGATCGCGCCGGGCATACCCTCTGCCAGCAGGGTCGTTCCTTCCACCGGATCGACCGCCACATCAACTTCCGGCCCCTCGCCCGTACCAACATGTTCGCCTGTGTACAGCATCGGCGCTTCATCTTTTTCGCCTTCGCCGATCACTACCACCCCATTCATGGGCACGCCTTCCAACGCAAAGCGCATGGCATCAACCGCCGCCTGATCAGCATGATTTTTCAGCCCCCGCCCCATCCAGCGGGCACTGCGCAGCGCGGCCGCCTCGGTGGCACGCACTAGATCCAGCCCAAGGTTACGTTCGAAACGCATAACCTGTCTCCTTTGTTCAGGTAACTCCATTCTTCTCGACGCCCAAAGCGCTGAAGGTGATAGAGATTGGATTGTATATGGAACGCGATTGTAGCATACTGCTGCGCCACTGTCTATGTTATGCTATACTTGTGCGGCAAAAATAAGGTTAAGGGGTATCTGGCGAATGCTGGCATATCTGTCTCTACCTCCTGACCTTTCGTTCAGTTCAGAGGAGAGGTTATGAAACATATCGTAAGTATCAGCCTGGGGTCGGCACAGCGTGATTACTCTTTTACAACAACAGTACTCGGGCAGCATATTGCGGTGCAGCGTGTTGGTACCGATGGCAATATGCGCCGCACCGCCGAACTGATCCGCCAGTACGACGGCCAGGTTCATGCGATATGTCTTGAAGATATAGCCCCGGTTTTTCGCGTGGGCCAGGCGCGCTATTTCCATCGTGAAGCGGCCAGTCTAGCAACACATGCCCACCAGACGCCTGTGGTCGATGGGAGTTTGCTCGGTGATATCCTCGAACGCTGGGCAGTCAAATGTGCAGCCGAACAGTTACCTGGCCTGTTTCACTATCGCAGGTTTTTGATTACCAGCGGCTTGCTGCACTATCAGATGGCGCAGGCGCTCAGCGCGTTCCAGTCGGATATGCGCTTTGCCGATCCGCTTTTATATACGCCCCTGCCCGGTGCACCTGTGCCATCGACGCTGGCGCAGCTCGAGCTGTATGCGGCCATGACCATGCCTTTCACGGTATTGCTACCCTATCGCATGTTCTACCCTAAAATGCCGGGGGCCCATGATATTGGCCAGCGTGCCCATCGGCTGTTTCGCTGGGCTGATGTGATCGCCGGGAACTTTGAAACCATCCGGCGCATCGCGCCCCAGAACTTGCGCGGGCGCACGATCCTTACTGATGATCCCTCGCCAGCCGAAATCGCGGATCTACGCAGTCGTGGCCTCACCTGTTTGATTACAATGACGCCGCCGCTAAGCCAGGAGCATCCGTTTGCTTCGACGGCCGTGCTAGAGGGCATTGCCACAGTTGTCCAGGAGGGTAGTAGCCAGCCCAATGAGGCCGAGTTGCTTGATTTTATCAGCCTGGCCAGTTGGCAACCGACGATCCAGCACCTTGGTGATGAGCAGGAGACGCCGCGTTTTGCTTTTGTGATCCATCCTTTGAAGGTTAGCCAGGTGGCCAAAGATCCGCGTTTTGCCTTTACCCGCTATATTCCGAAGTCTATCGTCGAGTGGGTGGCTGCCTATTTCCCGCCAATCTACCTGGCGAAAATGCGCGGCATTCGTAGTAAAGCCACCGGCCAGGAAATTGAGGGGATTTTGTTTACGCTAGGCGCAACCCCCCGCCAGATGCTGCGCCGTTCGCCCGAATTTACCTATCGCCGTCTGATCCGGGCAGCCCGTCTGGCCGAACGCCGGGGCGCACGCATCATGGGCCTGGGGGCGTTTACCTCGGTGGTGGGTGATGCGGGCATCACTGTGGCACGCAAAACAGACATCGGCATTACGTCGGGCAACTCGCTGACGGTGGCTGCGACGCTTGAGTCGGCCAAGGTTGCCGTCAAACTGATGGGGGGGCGTACTGACCGGGGGCGAGCTGTGGTGATCGGTGCCACCGGCAGCATCGGCGCAGTCTGTGCGCGCCTGCTGGCCCTGGCAATTGGTGATGTGGTGTTGATTGCGCCACGTTATGAGCGTTTGCTGGCACTCAAACAACTGATTGAGAAGGAAACACCCTGTGCCCGTGTTACCGCCGCCACAAATGCAGATGCTTATCTGGCTGATGCTGATGTGGTGGTGACAACGACCAGCGCCCTGACCGGGCGGGTGGTGAATATCGATAAGCTCAAGCCTGGTGCGGTAGTCTGTGATGTGGCCCGCCCGCCCGACATTCGCCGCGAAGATGCTGCCCGCCGGCCCGATGTGCTGGTGATCGAGAGTGGCGAGATTCTACTGCCCGGTCAGCCTGATCTTGGCTTCGATATTGATCTGCCCGCCGGTACAGCCTATGCCTGCCTGGCCGAAACGGCTCTGCTCACCATGGAAGGCAAATTTGGCGACTATACCCTGGGGCGCGAGATTGAAATCGAACGGGTCAAAGAGATGTATCGCCTGATGAAGAAGCATGGCCTGGAACTGGCTGGCTTGCGCAGCTTCGGGCAGTATGTCACTGACGAAGTAATCGCCGAGAAACGTCGCCTGGCCGATCAACGCCGCCAGGCAGCGGGCGAGCTTGTTTCTTCACAAGATATGGTTGAGGTGGCAATGGAAAGTAAACGGTAAATAGCGTATGGCGTGCCGCCTCCCCGATAGTTCGGGCGGGACTGCGCCCCGCCGATATCATATTGTTTTCGGTTTGTTTTGGCGGCAAAGTCGCCAAAACAAACCGAAAACAATTTTTTTGCGCGGGCCAAAGGCCCCATATGCATCAAGTTAAGGAACATGCGCCCGAAAAAAAGATGAATCGCATCAGAACACCTATGGCCCCTCTCCCCCCTGCCCCCCTCTCCCCGCTGGGGAGAGGGGGGTATCCACCTGGCGGTGTCACGCGGCGGCTTCGCCGCCGCGTGACACCGCCGAATTTTCTCCCCCTCCCCTGGAAGGGGAGGGGGTAGGGGGGTGGGGTATCCAGCCTGGCACCGGCATCATCGAAAAAGTCTACACGTGAAAGGTCTCCGGCAGCCCTAAAGTTGATGCGTATGGGCCAAAGGCCCCCGCGCCCCCAACGTGTGGGTCATGCATAGCCCTCAGGGAGAGGGGACCGGACAGGGGCGGGGGCGAGGAGGTGGGGGGACTCAAGCAACCAATCCGTCGGTGGATTGTAACGTAAAATTGGCCTATCTGAAACTATGTCAAAGGCGAAAAATGAAGGTACCAGCATGTTATCCCATCACCCCATCACGCCAATGCAGCACAGAGGCGTTCCAATCCCTGGGCAAAACGTGCTGGTTCAGTCAGAGCCGAGAGCATCAGATGCGTACCGGGCACATCACCATAGAAAAAGCCTGGATGCACCAGCACGCCCTGTTCCAGCAGATACACCACTAGCGCCTCTTCGTCGTCCCACCCGTGTACACGCGGGAAGAGATAATAGCCGCCATCGGGCGCTTGCAGGTGCAGGGCCGCACACTCGGCACACCGCGCTAGCGCCAGATCCAGGTTCGCCTGTACGTGTGACACCATGGCCGCCACAAAGGGCATCCCCTGTGCAAAGAACGTTGGTAGCATATGCTGCGTCAGACTGTTCGCGCCTAGAAACGTATCATTCAGTAACTCTAGCCGTTCACCATACAACGTCTGCGCCGGAGCATTCAGGGCCACCCAGCCCAGTTTGAGATCTGGCAGCGCAAACAGCTTGGAGATGCCATTGAGTGTAAAGACGGGCAGGTTGGGATGCAGGGCAGCCACAGGCGGCGTGGCGGGAACGGCATAGCAAAACGGCGTAAACACCTCATCGCAGATCAGCGGCAATCCCAGGGTTGCCAGTTCCGGTACTGGTGCCCGCACCATTGCGCCGGTCGGGTTATGCGGCGAAATCAGCAGCACCGCCCGTGTACGCGCATCAATCTGGCGTACCAGATCTGTACCATCGATTTGCCAGCCCCGCGCCTCGTCCAAACAGTAGGGGCGCAGCTCAATATGGGCTATTTCAGCAAAATAGTCAAACAGCGGATAGCTCACGTCTGGTGCTAGCACATTATCGCCGGGACTGGTCAACAGCGCAAACAGCAGCGCATAGGCCTCGCTGGTACTGGCCGTCAGATAAATCGCCTCGGGCGGCAGATCCAACGGCGGCGTCCGGGCCGCATAATAGCGGCTGATCGCTGCACGCGCCACCGGATTTCCGTGTGGGTCAGGATCATACCGGCGCATCGTCCAGTAAGACGCCGCCGCCGCCTGCAGAATATCCGACGGAAACAGCAACCCCTGGTGCGTCGGATTGCTGCTCGTCAGGTCGATATAGCCGCGACCAGCCGCCACACGCTGGCGGGCCAGCTCAATGGGATTAGGAGTTAGATCCAGATTAGAAAAACATCCAGGCATATGGGTTGTCTCAAAAGTGGATTAGGAGATTATACATCAGAACGCAACCAGCTCTTTAAGGATATCACCATTGACGACATTGTAGCCACAGTCCAACAGCGCAATCATGAAGGTACGGAAGCATAGTATGTCATATTGACGAATCAGGCAAGGGAACGTACAATCGTGCGCTAGCAAGCCTGAATGTCAGGTCAGGCTGCATAGCAAGCGAACAATATGCGGCGGCGACGACTGCTTAAGACATGGTTTTAGACAGACAATTCCAACTTTACAGTCGGCGTAGAGGCGACCGGCCGGTCGCCCCTAGCGAACGCTATAAGGGGCTGTTCCAAGTGTAAAGTAAACCTGAACCATGTCTAAGCAACTGAATTCAAAAAGCCTCCCCTTGAACGAAATCATTCAGGGGAGTTGCATTGAGATCCTACAGACTTTGCCTGAGAGATCTATCGATCTCATATTTGCCGATCCCCCGTATAACTTGCAGTTACAGCATGAACTTCTACGCCCCAACCAGACTATCGTTGATGGTGTCAATGATGAATGGGATCAGTTTGACAATTTTGCAGCATATGACCAGTTTTCAGAACAATGGCTTTCCGCGTGCCGTCGTATCTTAAAAGATGATGGCACAATCTGGGTAATCGGGTCGTATCACAATATTTTCCGCGTTGGCAAAATCATGATGGATTTAGGGTATTGGGTACTGAACGATGTCATCTGGCACAAAACCAATCCTATGCCTAATTTCCATGGGACGCGTTTTCAAAATGCTACCGAGACCATGATCTGGGCGAAAAAATCAAGCAATCAAAAAAAATACACCTTCAACTACCAGGCCATGAAAAACTTCAATGACGAGAAGCAGATGCAGAACGTATGGCATATCCCGCTATGTACTGGCCCGGAGCGGATCAAGCTCGATGGAAAGAAAGCCCACTCAACCCAGAAGCCCGAAGCGCTGCTCTATCGAGTCATTTTAGCGTCTAGCAACCCCGGAGATGTTGTGCTTGACCCATTCTCTGGCTCAGGGACAACCGGAGCTGTCGCAAAAAAGCTCCAGCGCAATTATATTGGCATTGAGCTATCTCCAGACTATGTTGCGATCGCCCGAGAACGGATTGCAGCTATCCCCCAAACGCTGTTGAGTACTGCCGAACTTGTGACAAAGTCGAAGCGAGACGCACGACGGGTCAGCTTTGGACAGCTTATCGAAGCAGAGTATATTGCTGTTGGACAGACGATCTTTTCAAAAGATCGCAGAGTAACAGCGACTATCAAACCAGACTCGCACCTTCTGTGGCAAGAGCAGAGTGGCTCAATCCACAAAATAGCAGCCATGATTCATAATAGACCTACCTTTAATGGCTGGGAATACTGGTATTGTGAAGATGTAGATAGCAATCTTGTGAGCATCGACGATCTCCGTGAAAGGTATCGCCGCGAGCATAATCTGGAGTAACTACCCTGGATGATGACGTCAAACAGGCTGTCCAAAGTAGCCCGTCGCTCTGTTAGAGCGACGGGCTTTTATGTGTGTACGTCGCATGTCCGCCGTTCTAGCGACATTGTAGCGACGATCGTTTTGTATGCTGCGATCAGACATTACTCAGATACATATCAGCACTGCATTGCGACACCCACCAGGCGGATCACTACTTGCGAACGGAGGAATTTGTATGCTACGTACACGTACACTGGCCCGGTATGGACAAGTGTTGGCATCGCTCAATGCCGCACCACAGCATCCTGTGTACGCCCGCTATCGCCGCTGGATCTATCCGGTTCTGCTGCTCTGCATCTATCTGGTCTGGGTCAGTTTTATGACAGTGGCAAACCGGTGGTCGCTCTTTCAAACATACTGGCCGATGGCGCTGACCATGCTGTCTGGTTCGTTTATTGCCGGTTCGACCGCAGCAGGAGGAGGAGCGGTGGCCTTCCCGGTGTTTACCAAGCTGTTTGATGTGCCCACAATGGATGCGCGCACGTTCGGGTTGATGATCCAGACGTTTGGCATGGGGATGGCATCGCTGGTCATTTTTCTACGCCGTGCCCCAGTTTTGCCCCAGGTTATTCTCTGGACTTCCCTCGGTGGTCTAATGGGCATGCTGGGGGGAACCTATCTGGTTAGCGTGCCGCAGCCCTATCCAAAGGTCTTGTTTACGTTCGCCACCACGCTGTTCGTCGTTACGCTGGCGTGCTCTCGCTGGATCCTGCGCTCACGCTCGGATACGCCAGCGCCACAAACACTGCCTGGCTGGAATGGACGATACCGGCTGTTGTTTATCGCTGTCGGCCTGGTGGGGGGAGTTGTGGCATCGATTGTGGGTTCGGGCATCGATATGCTGGTGTTTATTGTCCTCACGCTGGCCTTTGGTATCGACGAAAAGATCGGCACGCTTACCTCGGTTCCGATTATGGCGTTGAACTCAGCCGCAGGCTTCTTTGTTCACGGTGTGCTGGTTCAGGACATCGGAATTGTCTGGAACTACTGGCTGGTGTGTGTCCCGGTAGTCATTATTGGCGCACCGCTTGGCTCGGTTGTGCTTGGCTACCTCAAACGCAATCAGATTATCGGCTTTCTGCTTGTGCTGGTAGCAATCGAATTTACCACGACGATCTGGTTCATTCCGTTCACCTCCACAACAATTCTGATTAGTCTTGGTTTTGCTGTGCTCTGTGCCCTGGGTTTCTGGGCAATGCTGGCCTACCGCAACCGCACGACACGCTAACTGCAAACCCGGCTTTGCATTTCTATAAATGATTGAAATGGAGGTTTTCCCATGAACAAACTACGCCTCGAATGGCAGATCGGTTCACAGAACCATTCACATACTATAGACGCTGGCAGTACTGCGCTGATTGGACGGCAACCAGACTGCACCGTTGTCCTCAGTGAACCGGCAGTTTCACGACGACACGCTTCGATTTATGCCGAGGGCGGAACTTTCTACCTGCATAATCTCAGTAGGATCAACAATCTTCCGGTCAATAAGCAATTTCGGCTGGCCAGTGGGCAGACAGTTGCCTTGCATCAGGGTGATATATTCCGCATTGGTCCGATTGAACTACGCGTGGCCGCCATTACTCCGACAGAGGTGCATCTGCCCGGTATCAAATGTATCACGTGCGGCAATATTCTGGACTACCAGCCGGAAACGTTTTGTCCATATTGTGGTACTGCCCTGGCAGAAGGGCATACGGTGAGCAACCTGCCCCATGTACTGGCAGCCCTGTAACAGAAAAGGAGAACTCCGATGGATAAAGATAGCCGCATGATACGCTTAACCTGGATGGATCCGGCGACGGGAAATGAAGCAGACTATCGCGCAGAACTACCCATTACTATCGGACGGAATAAGGCCAATAACATTGTTTTGAATAGCCGCCAGGTTTCACGCACGCATGCCCGGATCGAACGGTCGAATGGCAGCATCGTCCTTCTTGATCAGCAGAGTCGCAATGGCACACGGGTTGGGGTGGAACGCATCACGCAGGCAACGTTACAAGAGGGCGACAGCTTCCAGATTGGCCCCTTCACATTCCAGGTAGACCCATCGGTTGATACAGCAAATGGACATGCAGCAACACTGTTCCAGAAGCCGACGGCGGGCGACACACCTGCCGCTGAGCCACAGATCGCTGTGACCCTGGCTTTCAACCAGGTGGATGACATACTGCTGCCCTTTACGCCACCGCCGCGTGCCGAGTATACCTTTCCACCAGCCTGTTTTGACCAGGCGCAGGTATCGCTACAGGATATCGAACGGACGGGCCTCCCAATCAGCGAGACTACCTACCTGGCAATCGGTGGCGGCCTGGGCAGCTTTATCTGGGTGGATCACCTGCTGATCTTTGGCGTCAAGCCAGACCAGGTCGCCGCCATTGGTCTGGAAGCAAAGCCACATAGTCGCTACGAGCGGCTGTGTCGTTTCTCGCAAATTCCGCACCACGAGCGGCTCCGTTCCAATGCCGAGTCGTGCCCCGATAACATCTGGGGATGGCCGGGTTATGCATCCCGCGAGGCCTGGCATGCGCTCAGCCGGGGTGATATTGGCAACGCGGTAACGGTTGGCTGGCAGGTGTTTGGCGAGCCAACCCTGGCGCAGACCTACACACCGCAGGCGGGCAATGTGTTTGCCGCGATTGAACGCGAAACCCGACGGATTGGCTGGAGCCATATCTGGCAGTATGGGCACGTCAAGGCTATTCGCAAAACCGACGATGGGCGCTACGTGGTGGCCTATTCACACACTAGCCCGGACAAGGGCACGCAGCACAAACTCATGTTGGCGCAGTATGTGCATATTGCCGTCGGCTATCCCGGCGTGCGCTTCCTGCCCGACTTACAGTCTTATCGTGAAAGCACAGGCGATTTTCAGACCGTTGTCAACGCCTACGAGGAACACGAGCATGTCTACGAACACCTGCGTGCCCACGGAGGCACGGTTCTACTGCGCGGTCGCGGCATTGTAGCCTCGCGCATCATGCAGCGTCTCTATGAGATTCGCGCCCAGAACCCCAACATTAACATTCTGCACTTGATGCGCTCGCCGGTTGCGATGGGCCACCAGTTCAGGCGCGCCCGCCGCACCGTCGAGCATCACTGGGAATACCAACCGTTCAACTGGCCGAAAGCCTGCTGGGGGGGCGCACTCCGCAATGTCCTGGAAAAGGCCGATGAACAGCAGCGCGACGAACTGCTGAATGACTGGGGGGGCACAACCACGGCTCGGCGCAAGGATTGGCGACAGATCATCGAGCGTGGACTGCGCGAGGGCTGGTATCAGATCCGCTTTGGCACAGTCAAACAGGTCGAACGGCACCAGGATCGCCTGCTCACCCTGCTGCATGGTCAGGGCACAATCAAAGACGAGACCCGGTTGTGGGCTGATTTTATCATCGACTGCACCGGCCTGGAGGCTGAAGTAGAACGCAACTCGCTTTTGAAGGATCTTGTGGATCACTATGACCTGGAGCGCACGCTAAAGGGCCGCCTCAAGGTAGCCAACGACTTTGAAATTATCCGCATGCGCAATGGATCAGGGCGGATATATGCCAGTGGGGCCATGACCCTGGGCGGGCCAACTGCTGCTGTGGATAGCTTTTTGGGATTGCAGTACGCCGCATTACGTTCGGTCGATGCGCTTGTCGCCGTGCGTGCGCCTGGATTACGCACGCTCAATGGCCTGCGATCGCTCATACAGTGGGCACGCTGGGCAGGAGGAGTTCATCCATGACACCGACATTGCTGGGACGCTGGCAAACACGCCTGTTTTTGTTGGCAACATTTGGCCTGGCTATCACGCTGCTCTTTGGTTGGTTGATTGGTGATGTTCAGACACCGCTGATGCTGCTGGGCTATGTTCTGGCCCTCGGCCTGCTCTGGGAGATGCTGTACCAGTATCTCCAGTCGTTCCGCTGGGACTACGACTGGCCCCCGGCTTTTCAGGTAGGGACGGGCATCTTTGAGGCACTGGTTATCTGGGGGCTGATCAAGACTATCGGACTACCGGGTGTTGATGGGCAATCGCTGTCTGGAGCAATCTTTCTAGCACACTACACTGTTGTCTGGTTTGCTACCTTTCTGATCGCACAGGGACCACTACGGATCATCTTTTTGCACTGGCGTTATCGGGGCGGGCAGTGGTTGTAGCAGGGCGAAAGATCTTTCGCCCTTCAACTTCTCACAGCAGTGATAGGAGCGCAAAAGCCATGAATCTTGCAGGTCAGTTGCTTGATGGAAAATATCGTATGGTCGAACGTATTGGTGGGGGTGGATTTGCTGTGGTGTACAAAGCCGTGCATCTGCAATTGCAGCAGGAAGTTGCCGTTAAAATCTTGATATCAGGCCCGACTCAGCGGTTTGAGCAGGAGGGCCAGGCGATTGCACGGTTGCGCCATCCCAATATTGTCACCGTGTACGATGCCGGTCGGGTTGGCAAGATCAACTACCTGGTGATGGAGCATATGTCCGGCGGCACACTGGCGGATCTGCTGATGCGCGAAGGGCCGCTCTCGCTGGAACGCACGATCTGGGTAATCACACAACTGGCAGACGCACTGGACTATGCACATGCTCGTGGCATGGTGCATCGAGATGTCAAACCAGCCAATGTCCTGTTTGATGCCGATGGTTACCTGAAGTTATCTGATTTTGGCCTGGTCAAGACTGAGACGAGCGGGATCTCACTGATTACCGAGGTTGGCCATGCGTTCGGTACACCATCATATATGGCCCCCGAGCAGATCTATAAACAACCGGTTGGCCCCTGGACCGATATCTATGCACTCGGCATTGTCACCTATCAACTCGTGACAGGCCACTTGCCCTTCCAGGGGTCAATCACAGATATCTTGCTGGGACATGTACGTGATCAACCTCCATCCCCAGGGCAATTCAGGCCCGGCCTGTCACCGGAAGTAGACCAGGTTATTCTCCAGGCGCTGCAGAAAGATCCGCAGCAGCGCTATGCACATGCCGGAGCATTTGTGGCTGCGTTGGAACGGGCCAGCCAGCATAAGCCTACCGTAAGCGATTTATCCACAACGGTTGCCAGTGACATATCTATTAGTATCAGTAAATTGCTATCCTGGCAAAACACACAGCCCTCAGCGCAAACTTACATCCAGATGCACGCCCGACGCACGCTCTGGACGACATTCGTGTTGCTTACAGTTGTGCTTTCCCTGATCCTGGCGCTAAGTGGTATGCATGTGGGCTTTTGAGCAGAGACGTTTGCGCACTGAACCTGCCCTGTTAGAGCAAGAGCGCAACCAGTTCATCCAGATCCTGGGGCAGTTGCTGTTTCTGAGTTGCCCCACGCACACTCTCTGTCTGCCCGGCCAGATTATGCATCCGCAGGGAGGCAACCCGATCACGGGTTTCCTGCGTGGCGGCGGGATGCTGCTCAACGAGTGCAACCAGGGCCACTGCCAGAGCCATATCCGTGTCGACCTGCACCAGTGCAATGCCAGCCAGCGCCGCCAGAACGTGAGGCAAAGCCCCGGCCTGCCAGGCAGTCTGGAGCGCCATCCGAAAATGCTGCCAGGCAGCCGGGGTATCCTGAAGCGCCAGCGCCGTATCACCGAGGCGGGTCAGCACCAGCGCCGCCCCGGCCAGGTTGCCGATCTCCCGAAACAGCGTCAGGCTCTCCTGATACAGCTGGTGGGCTTCAACATGATTGCCCTGGGCTGCAGCCGTCTCTCCCAGATGATTGAGGCAAAGCGCAATCCCGCGTGTATCGCCCATCATATGGCGAATCGCCAGGCTTTCCTGGAACTGACAGCGCGCCTCGACATACTCACCCAGAGCATAGGCGACTCGCCCCAGTGTAATCAGCGTAAACACCATGCCCCACTGGTTGCCCAGACTACGTTCCACGGCCAGGCTCTCCTGGCAATGGCGACGCGCCTGGGCATATTCTCCTACAAGATACGCAATCTGGCCGAGAATGGTGCGGGCAACTGCCTCACCATCACGATCGCCCACGGCCAGACTGACCGTCAGCGCTTCCTGCACCAACTGGATGGCCTGCGCGTAATCTCCGGCGTGATAGGTAACAGCCGCAAGGCGATTGAGCGGAAAGATCAGATCCACCGCACGGTTCAGCGGGCGCAATAATGCCAGACTCTGTTCCAGCAAAGCCTGAGCCTCTTCCTGACGCCCCAGATGGAATGTAAACCAGCCTTGCTGCGCCAGCAGCATCCCCCGGATGCGCACACTATCGGGCTGCAGTCCAGCTTCCTGACTTACTGCCAGGCAAGCTGCGGCCCGGGCAAAGGCATCAGCCCCCTCCTGAAACCAGCTCTGCATCTCGTAAAAATAGAACAGGCCCATGGCGGCCCAATCAAGCGCGGCAATATGCCCACGCACAATCGCCCAGTGCCAGGCACACCGAATATTTTCCAGTTCCGTGTGGATCAAACTGGTGGTTTCGCGCTGACATGACCCGCGCAGATCAGCCGTATGCTGGTAGACAAATGCCAGATAGTAGTAGCAGTGACGATCCCGCACTACCTGGGCATCGTCTTTCGCCGCATCCGTCGCCATAGTTAATTGTTCAGCCGCATACTGGCGCACCACTTCCAGCAAATGGAAACGCCCCTGGGCTACAGCCAGATCTTCGGTGGGTGACCGGTGAACCAGCGAGCTGTCAACCAGGGCCGCAAACAACGCCAGGAACACCCCCGTTGACCGGAACCCGGCCAGCGCACCCAGGGGGTCGCTGGTTGCCACGTCAGGCCGATCCATACAGACATATTCAGCAGCACGCTGGGTGAAACCGTCGCGGAAAACCGCCAGTCGCCGCAAAATTGCCTGTTCTGCCGGAGCTAACAGATGCCAGGAGTGATCAAAAACGGCACGCAGGCTCTGATGTCGATCCGGCGTATCCCGCCGCGTGTCGGCAAGCAGTGTCAGATTCTGCTCAAGCTCGCGGGCAATTTCCTCAACTGGCAACAGGCGCACCAGACTGGCGGCAAGCTCAATTCCCAGCGGCAAACCATCAACCAGCCGGCAGATCCGCACCGCCGCGGCCTGTTCTGCCAGTGTCCAGGTAAGCCGTGAATACACGGCCTCGGCAGTCTGCCGAAAGAACTGAAGTGCATCATAGCGATCCCAGACACTCGGAACCGCCAGCTCCTGCAGGCTGGGAACAGGCAACCCGTCAAGTTCAGCAATCTGTTCGCCGCGCACATTCAGCCGAACACGCGATGTGATCAGTAGCGCCAGTGCTGGTGCATGGTGTAAAAGCTGAACAATTGTATCAGTTGCGTCCAGGAGTTGCTCAAAGTTATCGAGGATCAGCAACAGATTTTTTGCCCGCAGGTAGGTAAGAATCTGGGTATAGGGGTCATCGGCACCTGCAAAGGTAAATCCTAACGCATGGCCAATGCGCGATGCCAGGTCATTGGCGCGGGTCGCCTGTACATCGCCATGACCCGACCAGGAAGCCGGATGCAGCGCCACCAGAGAGACGAAAAATACACCGTGAACAAACGCCGTTTCAGCCAGGCCGGTCGTAACAACCTGGTTGGCAACGTGCAATGCCAGCGTAGTTTTGCCTACCCCACCGGGCCCCACAATCGTCAACAGGCGCACATTCGCAGAAGACAGCCGGTCTAGCAGGTGGGCAACCTCGGCCTCACGTCCAACAAAGTGCGTCAGTGGCGCGGGGAGATTATGCAGTGGGCGAGCCGCTACGGGAAAAGCCAGCGATCCGGCTACCGGGCGAACGGTATCATCTACGATCTGAGCATACAGATCCCTGGTTTCATCGGTTGGTTGCATACCCAGTTCATCGGCAAGGAGACGCGACAGGGTATCATACTGTGCCAGGGCCGCACTACGCTGCCCACTCAGCGCCAGTAGCCACATTAACTGGCGATGCGACTCCTCGCGCAACGGATCAAGTGCCAGTAGGCGGGTAGCCTCATCGATCCCTTCCAGATACAGGCCCTGTTGCACACTATGGGTCACCAGGGTAATGCCGGCTTTTCCGGGCAGGTAGCAGAAATCGCTCGCGTTCGGCCAGCATCCACTCTTCAAAGGCGGGCGCCTGAGCCACATACAGGCCCGCAAGAAAGTCGCCCTGATAGAGCGCCACGGCAGCACGCAGGGCCAGGACTTCGTCGGTCTGATTCGCCGCCTTACGGGCAGCCGCCAGATGAACCTCAAAACGCTGGCTATCTGTAAAAATAGGGGATGCAGCATTCAACCCGACCGTCTGGCGCGAGATCTCCAGATAGGGCGCAAGAATACGTCGCAGATTGGCAAGGACATCGCGCAGATTTTTGCGCGCCTGTTCGTCGCTGGTTTCCGACCAGAACAGCCCCGCCAGCACCTCACGTGTATGGATGCGCCCCGTTGCCGCCAGATAATACACCAGCGCCGCTGCTCTACTATACGTCAGGCCAGCCACAGGCGCACCGTTACGGATCAGGCCAGGACTACCTAGCAGCGTGATATGCAAGGTCTCGCTTGTTGTTTCGTTGTTCATTCTCTTGTCCCTGCGACGTTTTTGCGACGATAAGGTTTTATGCTTTTAGATACTATTAATATGCATTAAGTGTACTCGAACTCTGACATCTGTGAAGAGGCCAATCTGCGTGCCTTCCAACAATCTTCCCCTATCTCTACCTGGTCGGATCAGGTGCTGCACCTGGTTTGTATTGCTGGCTGGATCAGATTAATCGAGGCATAACTGGCATACTATTTCTCGTCTAGCCCAAAACCGAACCTCCGGGATCACTACCGATCCCGGAGGTTCGTCGTTTACCGGGCCACACATGTCGCTGATTCGCTGCCGGGCCTGCGACGAAGAACCAATGGTATTACGACGGGTGGGGAGTATGGTAGCAGCATGAGCTATGGCACATATATCTTACGAAAGGAAACTTCTCATGCTTCAGGACTATATGCGGCGTAAACAGCGCCTGGCCTATCTCCAGCAACAGATCGCTACCATGCCTGAATATCCGATCTACCGCGAGCAGAATGGGCGCTACAGCATCTATGTCAACCGGCAGCGCCGCATCTTCACAAACGAAGTCGCCGCACGCGAAGGGCAGCTTGTGGCACGGGCTGCCTGGTTGCGGCGACAGGATACGATTGGGTAAATGACAGGTTCGTAGGTACGTTACAGCTAGACAATCCATTCATGCCGTCCTGTAGAGGCGGCCGGTCAGTTGCCCCTATGCCAACTATCACGCGGTGGCCTATCTGAAACCATGGCGGTAGCTGGCTTAAGACGTGCAACCTGCGACGTTCGCGCAGCGTGCAGCCGACGTTTTTGCGACGAACACTGTGTATGCTGCAACCATCTCGTATGAATTAATAAATACGCATAAGGAGGACAAGATTATGCAAACCGCACGCACCACTTTACGCTGGCTTGTTATGTTATTCGCAACGTTTACGCTGGTCATTGCAGGTTGTACCTTCGTCGGGCAAACGGACATTCCTGCTACGCCTACGGCAACACCTGCACCAACCAGCACGTCTGCAGCGGTCGCGTCTGCGCCGGGTGGCCCAGCAAGACCAGTAGTGCCTGCGCCGGGTGATCCAGCAAGACCCGTAGTGCCTGCGCCGGGTGATCCATCCATGCCAGCAACACCAACCAGCACGTCTGTACCGGAAACTCCACCAGCAATCGACCTTTTGCTCGCCTTCATCCAGCCGGTTCCAGTCAGTGCGGTTTCGGCAATTGCCAGTTGTGGAGCGGAAATTGCCTACGTTCCCTTTACCGTCAACACAGAGACGCCGCTACGCGAATCGCTCCAACGGCTGATCGACACGCCCGCCCCTGATGGGCTGCAAAACCGGCTATACACGGTCAAACTGGTGATCCAGGACATTAATCTAGCCAATGGCCACGCCGATGTCTATCTGGCCGGACAGCTTATAACATCTGGCATTTGTGATGATGTGATCATCGCCGAACAACTGTACGCGACGGCAACACAGTTTCCAACCGTCAATACCGTTTCCTTCTTTCTGAATGGCGAACCGCTTCCAGTACACCCATCGCTAGACGAAACGTCCCCTACTGTGGAGGAGTTGGGCAACATCACTGGCGAACTGGGCTATCCCAGCGAAGGCGTGCCAGCGCTGGATGTCTATGCAATCAATATCAACAACCCGGACATCTTCTACCACATTACGACTATGCCTGGTGAAACGACCTTCAATTTTGTCGGCGTGCTGCCAGATGACTACTATGTGCAGGCGTATGTGGCCGGAAGCGATGGTACATTTGTTGGCACATACACCTATGCCGTTCCGTGTGGCCTGACGGCTGAATGCACCGATCACACACGCATTCCGGTTACGGTGTTCCCGAACAACACCAGTGGCGGTGTGCAGATCTTCGACTGGTTTGTACCTCAGGATACCCATCTTATACCGCCTGTCGGTGAGCCACAACCCCTGAGATAGGCAGTATGTTCATTACATGAGTTACGCGGTGGTCTACAAACAGGCGTTTGATCGCATGAAAGACCTTTTTCGCCTGCGGCAGCGTGGTATTTTATATCTTTTTTTCCAAAATTTTTCGCCTCCGGCGAAAAATTTTGGAAAAGTGGTACAAGATCTCTTTTTGTTGCCGCTTTTTGTGCCGGAGGCGCAAAAAGCGGCAACAAAAAATGTCCTCTTCCGCCCTGCCGGAGGCGATATCAGCCCAATACCCACTGTGTCTAGCTATCTGAGATCCTATAAGAGCGAATATCGACTCCGACCGTGCCGCCGAGCTAGTGATTACCTACAATCGTGTGGACAACAACGACGGCGATGGTTCCGACGAAGTACACACACTGATCTATGAGGAAGGGTGGGGTATCATCGATGTCACGAGCATCGTGGTAAAAAACCTATCCCTGCGAGGGGCCAGGAGGTGGGATGACTCAAGCGACCAATTCGTCTGTGAATGGTATAGTACAAGCCACATGCCTTATAAAAGATAATACTAGACAAACAGACGATCAAAATGGCATGATAACAGCAGTTTACCTGACCCCAGCTACTGTATCGTTATCGAGAATAGATGACATTATTCGTCACCCGGAAGGATTACTGTATGTCATACCGTTCACCTACCAGATCTGCTTTATACAGGCGTTGGTACTCGGCACACTGGTTGCTCGCCATTATGCTGGTATGTACGGCCCTGCTGCCCGTTGCTCCAAACATTCCCCGCGCTATGGCCGATGTGACAGGCTTTGGCGAACGGCGCCCTTTCGGCCAGTTTGGCGAAGTCTGGCGTGTCGCCGTTGGAGATCTTGATGGTGATGGACATCTTGATGTTGTCACTGGTGGCTATTGGGAAGCGGGTGCTATCTATTTCAACCCGGATGGCAACGGCAGATTTCCTACCGACAAAATGCAAATCTATCGACCTGGAAGCACCTCTTCAACAACGGAAATAGCGCTGGGCGATATCGATGGTGATGGCGATCTGGATATCGTGACTGTCAATAGTGAACTAAACTCGGAAAGAATTGGCGCTATCACCGATGGAGCGCAGAATGTGATCTACCTCAACGATAACGGTAGCTTTTCGCCTACCAATGCTCGCCCCTTTGGCCCGGCAGATAGCCAGACGACCAGTGTGGCGATGGGCGATCTGAATGGTGATGGTGCGCTGGATATCGTCACCGGCAACTTTGGGCAGCTCAATATGGTGTATCTGAACGATGGCAGCGGTAGGTTTCCAGGTGACGGGGAGCAACTCCCTGGCCCGGCAGATAGCCAAACCCGAAGCGTAACAATCGGCGATCTAAATGGCAATGGCCTGCTTGATATTATTGTCGGCAATGATAGTCAACAGAATCTCATTTATTTCAACAACGGCAGCGGCGAGGCTTCCACCTTCAATGTCCAGCCGTTTGGCCCCGCCGACAATACAACCTGGAGTGTGGCAACAGGCGATCTGAATGCTGATGGTGCGCTCGATATTATCGTTGGCAATGATACGGATGCCAATATGATCTATTTCAATGATGGCAGCGGTGACTTTGACAACGAACCCCCACTCCTCATCAGCAACATTTCTCCGTATACACGCAGTCTGGCAGTTGGCGATATCAGCGGTGATGGTGTACTCGATATCATCGTTGGAAGCATTGGCTCCAATAGTATAGAGCTTGGTACACTCATCTCCGGATTCGAGCCGTACACAACTATCCCAGGCCCACCATTTAGTGGGAATGATCTTACTGTCAGCGTTGCGCTTGGAGATCTGGATGAGAACGGCACTCTTGATATCATTGCCGGAGGCAACCGCCAGGGCGCTATCTTCTTCAATACTGAACCGGGACGGTATGATAACTTGCCGACGCTGGATTCAAGCCAGGTGGGGCGACCAGCGGGTGATCTTGATGGTGATGGCTACCTTGATCTGATCGGTTGGGATGCAACCACACAGCGCATGGCGATCTACCTGAACAATCGCGGTGGTAATTTCCCCGATGCGGATAAGCGTCTGTTCGGCCCCGTACAACGGCTAATGGCATCTACTGCTGTTGCTGATCTGGATAATGATGGCGATCTTGATATTGTCACTGTTGATCCGCATGCCGTCTATCTGAACGACGGGAACGGCAACTTGGCTGAAGCACGGAACTTCGGCCCGACAGAAAGTGCATCCGTCAATGTCGTTTCGGGCGATGTTAATAATGATGGTTATCTTGATATTGTTGTTGCTAATATGCATGCATATGATGGTGATAGCCAGGTTCCCATTCCTGGAAGCGGCCAGAATATGGTTTATCTGAATGATGGTCAGGGTAACTTCCCCGCTGAGCGTGCATATGCGTTTGGTGGTGATGATGATGTTGGTCATGTTCTGGTTGGCGATCTTGATAACGATGGCGACCTGGATATTGTTAGCGATGAAGATCCTCAGAGTCTGATCTATCTCAATGATGGCACAGGCGATTTTTCTGCTGCTGTCGTGTATCCCTTGCGGACACGTCGAGATGATAATCCAATGGCTCGTGAGCTGGCTGATCTGAATGGCGATGGCAGTCTTGACATCGTCAGCGTTTACTTTGGCCAGGCCTGGATTGACTTCAACGATGGAACAGGCACTTTCCCGCAAGCCCAGGCGCGTTCCTTTGGTACGGGCGATGAACGTGCTGTGTATGCTGGTGATATCGATGGCGATGGTGATATCGACCTGGTTACGGATACATCCCGAATCTATCGTAACGATGGCACTGGTCGTTTTCCACAGACTTTGCAGATCAATTATGGGACATCAATTGTGTCTGGGATTGTGGCGCTTGGTGATGTGAACAATGATGGGGCACTTGATTTTATTGCGCTACGGGGGAAAGCGCCTGCATTGACCACTATCTATCTGAATCACCTGACACGATCCAGGGGTCTCCCGAATAATCTACCCCGAATTGCCGTTTCCCGCCCTGGTTCTGTGCCAGACGCCCCGCTGTTCTCCACACCGGAGATCCTGCAAGAACCGCTGATTACAGTTCCCTTTACGCTTGCCGACCCCGAAGGCGACCCGGTGCGCGAGATTCGCGCTTTCTTTTCGCTGAATGGCGGCGGCAATTGGCAGCCAGCTATACCCAGCACGGCAACCGTTACAACAAATCTGGCTGCCGCTCCCAACGGCAGTGAGCATATCTTCACCTGGGATCTCTTCGCCAGCGGCTTTGCCGGCCAATCTGATAATGTGGTCTTTCGCATCGAGGCCTATCCTGGCCATACACCAGCAGCCAATAATATCCCTGGCCCATATCAACATCCCTACGTTGCCGCCCAGACCGTGCCCTTCCGCGTGCGCGGCACGCAGGTGCAGGTAACGTATGCCGATGACACACCCGCATCTGATGCCCTGGTGTACCGTCTGCCCCGACAAGCAACGCAAGGTGCAGAAGCGTTCAGGCGTAGCACGGGCGAGCCTTTCCGCACCGATGGGCAGGGGTTCCTGCAGGGGCGCGGCGCGATCACTCCGGGCGACCGGCTGATCGCCCTGGCGCCAGTCACGTCTACGGCGACCTATACGCTGTACCATACCAGCGCTGCTCCTACTGCCACGGGCCTTGATGCGACGTCTGTCATCACGCCGGGCGTACAAACGCTCACAGTTGCGCCTGACAGGCCATTGATCTTGTTCAATCTTGATGTGGCACTCGAGTGGGATGCACGCAACGATCCACAGTATCTTGCCCGGCTGGCAGACGATTTCCGGCGCGCCTCAGCCGCACTCTATGACTGGACAGACGGGCAGGTAGCCCTGGGCGATGTCACGCTCTACCATGATCGGGGGCCAGCGCGTGAAACTGGCGAAGCATGTGACCCTGACACACCCGACGATTGCCTTGCCGATTACTGGTGGAACCGGGCACATGTGCGAATCTATGCCACGAACCGGCTGCGCCCCAATGCCAATCAGGGCGGCATTGTCACCCGGGCCATCAGCGAAACGATAACGGTCAACGGTGATGCAAAAACCATTACCTACGAGCCAGGGCAGATCCGCATGGGCGCAGTCTGGAATCGCTACGGCGAAGCCAGCGGCACCCTCGGCGAAGACTGGCCGCGCACCCTGGCGCATGAACTGGGCCACTATGTCCTCTTCCTCGACGACAATTACCTCGGCTTTGATCCGCATGGCCGGCTGATTCCGGTGGAAACCTGTGCGGGGGCTATGACCGATCCCTATATCGACAACAGTAGCGAGCTACGTCCGACCACAGACTGGCTGCCCGCCTGTGCCCCAACTCTGTCACACCAAGAGACAGGCCGCGCCGATTGGGCAACGCTGGCCCGGTTTTACGACTGGGAAAACCTGGGCCAGACACAGCGTGCATTCAGTCTCAACCAGCCCGCAACCTTCAATGCCAACCCTGGCCCCAACATCCTGCCGCTAGATGTGACGCAGGTGCGTACTGTTGCGCCCGTGCCGCCAACCAGCACCCTGGCGACACCGATTTTCTACCTGACCGACGAAGCGGGTATTTCAGTTCAGCCTGATCCAGACAGTCGGGTGTTTCTCTTCCAGCCAGATCAGCAGCGCCTGATCGATCTGGGTCGTCCGGTACTGGACCGGGTTGAAGCACCTGGGGCGCGTCCCGGCGACCGACTATGCGTGTACAATCTGGCCCAGAACCGCCTGGGGTGTGAGCAGATCAGCGCCACCGACCAGCAGATCGAACTGACTACCCTGGACCAACCCTGGCAACCCGATCTGCTGATCACGCCCGTTACCTCGCGCACAATCGACATCGCTATGGAACAGGTGGCGCCAGGGCTAATACTCACAGCGCAGCTCTATCCGACCGACGCCCCGGTCAGCGCACCGATTAACCTGACCGAAACCGGGGGACGCTACCACGGGACATTCACCCTGGATGAACCTGCTTTCACCGCCTATGTGCATATCCGGGTTGAAATGGATGGGCAACACCGGGAGATCGTAAATGACTATGTGATCGGCGGCAATCCAGGGTCGCTAAAGAGTAAAACGACACCAGGAGATAACCCGGGATCGCTCAAGAGCAAAACCGTTCCTCGCAACAACCCTGGATCACTGAAGAGTAAAACTGCGCCAGTGATATCAGGTGATGGCCAAACCATCCTTTACATCCGAGACGAGAGCTTCGCAGTGGGGGAATTCTATGCCTTGCAATCAACCAGTGTGTTCGATCCTCCTTCCTGGGCAGCGGTCGTCGGCCAGGCTTACCGCTTAACGGCAACCGCCAGTGCTCCCAGGCTGCAAGAGCATGCCGCGATTAGCATCGGCTACCTGAGCGGCGAAGTTCCCCCAGGAACCGAAGGAGGGATTAAAATCTACTTCCGCGCTGCGGATAGAGCAGACTGGCAGCCCCTGGAAACATACCTGGACACCGAACGCAATGAGGCTGCCGCCCGGGCGCAAGGCCCTGGTGTGTATGCGCTAATGACCAGCCTTGATATTCAACCGGGATGGAATCTCTTCGCTTATCCCTGGGCAGATAGTCAGTCCGTACCCGAGGCGCTCAAGCGGATTAATGCACAGCGGTATACGACGGTGTATGGGTATGAGCGAGCCGATACAACAGACCCCTGGAAAGTCTACGATATCGATACGCCAGCGTGGGTCAATGATCTCCAGGGGCTGAAGTATGGTCAGGGCTACTGGATTCGCGTGACTGAAATTCAGGCTGCGGCCCAACCCCGGTCGGCTACACGTCTAAACACCAGTGGTGTGCCGGTTCCGCCCGCAACATATTATGCCCACATGTCTGATCCTGGCTCCGGGCAGGTTCCCTCCGCTGCCACAGTTGTGGCTCGTATTGCGGGTACCGTCTGTGGCACAACTAGAACATTTGCTGACAGCACAACGGATAATCAGGTTGTTTTTGCCATCAATGTGCCTGCGGACGACGGCGGCCCGGCTGCCGGGTGTGGGGCACCCGGGCGGACAGTAACCTTCGAGGTGGCCGGAACAGCATTGCCAATCAGCGTAAAGTGGGATAATAGTCGCCCACATGATCTGACGCAACCGGATGCCGTGCCAACATCAGCTGTCTATCTGCCGTTAGTGGTACGGTAATAAAATTCATCTTAATCTTTTTCTGCCCTGGCCAGCAACAATGCCCGATGCGCCGCTACATTCTCCAGATACGAGCGGCGCAGATATTCATCGTCAATATGATCAGCACGTTCGTACAACCGGGTGCAGGCCGTGTCCAGAAGCTGGCTGGCACGCCCATCCTGGCTGGCATGCAGCACCTGATAGCAGGTCAGATAAATGCGGAATGGCTCATCCGTACCTGCAAGGGAGTGCTGATCCAGATACGCCAGAATGAGTTCCACCTGTGCCCAGGCGGCTGCATAATCATGCTGAAGCATGGCCACCCGCGCCATACCCGCATGCGCCTCCATTGTGCGATTGATCAGCCCAACCTCGTGCCACACGGCAAGCGATGTTGCATAGGCCGTGTGCGCCTCTTCCAGATCGCCCTCTTCCACCAGCACATGGCCCAGACAAAGCCAGGCATCGCCTTCAAGCGAACGTTTGCCGCTTGCCTGAGCTAGCGTCAGCACCTGGTATTCGTTGATCCGGGCTGCCGTCTGATCTCCCTGGAGATGGCACAACAGGCCTAAACCAGAGAGAACCCATCCTTCCTCGGTGCGTGCGCCTATGGCACGACAGACATGCAAGGCCTGCTCAAACAGGCGAGTTGTTTCCGCATAATCCCCGCAATCCAGCAAGACCCAGCCTAGATTCCCCAGGAGCCAGCCTTCAGTGCGCGCATCGCCCATCGCACGTGCCAGGTCAAGTCCTTGCCGATACGCGGTAGTCGCCCGCGTATAATACCCTTGTTCGCGGCACACCTGCCCCAGATTTCCCAGAGTCGTACCCATGCCCCACTGATCTCCAACATGTTGAAAGAGCGCCAACGCCTGCTCATAATAGCGCATTGCGCCAGTATAATCACCCTGTTCACAGGCATCGCTTCCCAGCGAATCGAGTGCATGTGCTTCCCGCTGGCGATTCTGCAACGTCTGCAGGATCTGCAAGGCCTGCTCGTCATATGCCCGTGCCGTAGCATAGTCATCTTGAAAAAACGCCACTGCGCCCAATTGCCGCAGCACCTCTGCTTCAAGCTCCGACAATGTGTGCGATTGGGCCAGATATAACGCCTGGGCTAACTGCTGCCGCGCTGCCGGGTAATCGGCCTGAAAACGGAGCGCCCGCCCCCACTGGAGATAGGCCCCAGCCAGGAGATCCAACTCAGATGTATTCTGCATGTACTCAATCGCTTGTTGAGCGGCGACAATTGCTGCCGGGTAATCACCCGTGACAATATGGTAACTCGCACGCCGTACAGCCACCTCGGCTAACCAGCCCACTGTTTGCACCTGCTCTGCCAGATGATCTAGCTCTGCCAGATCCGTCAACTGCGCCGCACGGTTGCCCTGCCGATCATAAACCTGCTCGCGCACCAGCAGCAATGCATACCGTTCGCCATCATGTTGTGCATCGGTCAATTCTAATGCGCGACTAAGATAGCTAACCGCCTCGGCATTCGCATAGCGTGCGGCAGACCATATGCCCGCCAGACAAGCATAGAACCGTTCATGTTCCGGATCACCCGCAAAGTGGTAGTGATGAACCAGCAATGGGTAGTAGGGTGACAGAGACTCATGCTCAGGCTGTAACGTGTGAGCCACCATAGCCTCACCCGCTTGCCCCTCATTGGCCTGATTGCTCCCACCATATGTTGTTTCATACCACTCAGCAATCGTGCGATGGAGCATGCGCCGCTGCGCAAAGAGCAAGGTCTGATAGGTTACTTCCTGGATAATAATATGACGAAACATATGGGCTGGCAGGGGTTCGTATGTGTAGACCGACGTAATGTCCAGGGCATCCAGATTTTGCAGATGCGGCGTCAGCGCCTGTTCATGCATTATGGTATGGCGCTGGAGGGCATGTGCCAGGATAGCATGCCCAAAGATCCGCCCGATCACGGCGGCAAATTTCAGAATCAGTTGGGCATCTGGCCCTAAACGATCGAGGCGTGCCAGAATCAGCCCATGCACTGTGGTTGGCAGATGCTCTTGCAAGTGCCGAATATCACCAACCACACGACATTGCAGCACATGCGGTTCAACTGGATCAGGCTCGATGCTAATACTACCCTGATCACGCAAGGTAAGCACCAACTCTTCGGCAAAAAAGGGATTCCCGCTCGCATACTGGCGTACCAGGTCGGCAACTGCCACGGGAAGGGTACCGGCTGCCAATCCTAACCGGGCCGTCACCAGTCGCGTCATATCGTCGGGAGCCAGCTGCGTCAGCACAAGCGTTGTGGTTTGGGGCAAATCCCGCAGAGTTGTCACGTAGCGATCTGCCGAAGTGTGCGCCTCGATCGGACGCATCACCAGCACCAGCGCGATCGGTACATCCACAACAGCCAGTGACCGGGCGATCTGCAACAGAAACTCCCACGACAGGCTATCGAACCAGTGGGCATCTTCCAGCACCAGGATAAGCGGACTATCGTGCGCCCAGCCGTGCAGCAGGCTGAGCAGTAACAACCCCAGGTTTTGCTGGCGCAGAGCAGGCTCCAACCCGGCGGTGAGAGCTGTATCAGCCAGGCCAAAATTAAGCAAATCGTTGAGTAGCGGCAGGCGTTCGCGTTGATCCGGCGCAATCTCTGCGACCAGGGCCTGAACCTGGGCCTGCTGCGTGGCAAGCGACGCACTCGCGTTCAGGTCAAAGAAGGCCGTAAAGATATCCCGCCATGCCCGATAGGGAGTCTGCTGCTCGATGCTTTGCCCTGCGCCAGACAAACTGGTCAACCCGCGTTCGCGTACGCGGCGCATACATTCACGCACCAACCGCGATTTGCCCATACCTGCCTCACCCAGAATGAGCAGGACATTCCCATGCCCGGCCTGGAGTGCAGCCAGGTTTGTCTCGAACTGCGCAAGCTCGGTGTGCCGCCCCACAAACGGTAGATCTGCGTGTGTCACCAGCATATCCGGCGGCGTCTGGTCGGTATTTCCTGCAGCCGACGGCATATGGGGCCGATAGATGCGTACCAGACTGGCTTTGCCCTTCAAGCGCACAGGCGGCAGCGCATCAAACAGCACCTTTTCCCGTGCCTGGCGATAGGTTGCAAAATCACACAGAACCTCGCCCACTGTCGCTTTGCCCATGAGCCTTGCCGCCAGATTGACTGTATCCCCCATTGCGGCGTAGGTACGGCGTATATCGCCACCAACAGGCCCAATGAAAACTCGTCCACTCGCAATGCCCAGCTTCAAGCGAATGCCAGCAGTATGTGAGGCATTGTTACAATAGTGCGCCTGGAGATCAAGTGCGCTACGCACCGCACGCATGGCATCATCCTCGTGTGCCAGGGGCGGCGCACCAAATAACACCAGGATAACCGTACCCTTATCATCGACAACGACCTGGATCAAACTGCCTTCATAACGATAGATCATGGCCTGAACTCTGCGCACCAGGCGATGCAGGCGCTTGATCCCGGCATCCTGCGTGTAATCCATCCCTTCGGCACTAATAAAGAGCACACTCATCGGGCGCAATTCGCCCAGCCAGGCCTGTTTGCCCGTATGCAGCGCATTTTCTACCGCCCGCGAAACATAACGCCGCAGAACTGCCGTCAGACCAGCGGGATTACGCACATCTGCCGGTATGATCATAGCGAGCGAACGCGCCCCAAGCGGCACGGGATGCATGATCGCCTGTGCTTCCGGGCTAAGCACCAGCGCCCCACTAATCATCTGCGATTCCGCCGCGGCGATCTGGCGCAGCGGATCACCGGCCACCACATACTCCCAGCGGTCAAATATACCCCCCACCTGCAACGAAACAACCTCACCCGCGCCAATGCAAATCTTCATGCCCAACGTCACTGGCCCGGCACTGGTCGCAAGGGTATGAAATGCCACCATCGCTGCCTGCATCGCAATTGCCGCCTGATAAGCCCGGCGAACAGCATACCCCGGCGGTTCATCCAGCGCCGGGAATAGCACGGTAATGGCATCGCCGGAAAACCCTACCACTTCACCACCCTCTGCCGCAAGCAAGGTGATCATACGATGAAAATAGCTATTCATCAGCAGATTCATCTCTTCGGCCCCGGCACTGCCATAGTGAGACAGCGCCTCGGTCAGGGGGGTAAAGCCAGAGACATCGGCAAAGAGAACCGCTGCTGCAAAACGTCGGGTGGAACACTGCGGCGGAACGTCCGGTTCAGCCAGCACCTGGCGGAGCAGCGGCGGTGGAAGATAGGGAAGTAATAGCGACAGCAGATCTGTCATAGTTTTCGTGAATTCGGGGAACTACGGCACCCTACGGTCGTATTCTTCTCAACAGCGCCGTCAGGCGATCATAGTCATCTTTGAGTAAGCCAGCCGCCTCGCGCCCGGCATGCACCAGATAGGCGCGGCTGTCGACCCGCGCTCGCGCCGCCGAGCGAATCGCCGCAGCCAGCAGTTCATCACTGGGGATCTGATAGGCAAATAATACGGCCCGAAAGAAGTCACAGGTGTCGCTAAAACGCGTCAGTTCATCGATATCGCACTCATAAACGCTGTAGTGAACCGGCGGCGGATGCGGTGGCAAATACTGGTAGATGTGATCCGCCTCGACGAACCCCACCGTAATCGCCGAAAACTCGGTTTGCAACACCTCGGCCAGATCCGGATGCTCGTGGTAAATCTCGGCATCATACAGTTCACGCCCGGTATAGGTGCGCCCACGCACCACCGCTCGCCCGCCCGGGTCTTTGCTTCCCGTGCGAATCTCATACACCAGCCCATACACAGCCATACCCGCAACACGCGTCTGCGCCCGGATCAGCGATCCAAACGGCGGCGCTTCGAGCAACTCATACGTCCCCGCAGTAAAACGGGTCGTCGACGACTCGATTATTTCGCCAATACGGTTATGTTCCATATTACGCCTACCCCCGGCTAAAATCCTTACTCTCACGTTTCAGTGACGGAGCATTCGCCAGATCCGAGCGTTGCAGGCTCCCATCGACCAGACGCTGGAAGGCACGCCGGTCAGCCGAGCGTACAATTGCCTGCTCGTGGGCACGTGCCAGCGCCACCGGATACCCCTGACCTCTAACACATTGATCATACACAAGGCTATGTACCAGGTCAACCTGGCTGGCATCTTCGGCAACCCAGCGCGGCATTTCCACACGGGCCAGTTCACGCCCGACGCGCATATAAAAGAAATGGATCAGGTGATCCCCATACGCCTCAACATTAATGCGACTCATCGAAGCAAAGATCGGCCCACGTTGCCCCTCGGACAACCAGGTGCCCAGGATATCCGCATCGACTAAGCCCTGACACATGCTGCAAGACGGCTCGCGCCCGGCGCGTACATCGCTACACTGGTTACAGCGTGCCCCCCGTTCAGCCGCAACATCCACATCCGGGCAGTACATCAAGCGAATCATGCCCATCACTTCCGGGGCGCGCGGACGACTAATATACGAGGCAACCGGAATCCCGCGCAGGCGCATATGATCCAGATAGGCTAAATACTGACGCAGAAAATGATCCTGCACAAACTTTTCCGCACCCGATAGCGCCCAGCGTACCAGCGTCCCGTCCTGCATCGCCAGAGATGGCAGATCATCCGTAAGAAACTCATCAGCCAGATCCGCCAGCGCCACGCCTTCCTGGGCATCACGGCGGGCACTGAGATAGCTCCCCTCGATCGCCACCCGCCGCGCTCCGTCGGTCAGATACAGATCGGCGTCCTGATAATAGAGCGATGGCTGTGAGGTAAGTCGGGCAGCCGGACGGTCGCCATAACGCAGATACACCTGCCCGATATTGATCAGATAACAGAACACGCTGCCATGCCGATCTACATCGATCTGCGAACCATCCGTAGCCACCAGCGCATACTCTGGCGGATGCGGCTGCACATCATAGATTGTGTTCAGCGGCTCGATCGGGCGTGCCAGCAGCCAGGTTGCTGTCTCACGGCTTAGTTCGATTGCCTGTGACCAGTGGGCCTCGGCGCCGGTTTGCTCCAGATAACGCTCACCCACCCGGCGCGTGCGATCTACCAGTTCAGACGCTTGTTCAACCAGATCACTGCTCATCTGGCGCACCTGCCGACTCAACATAGTCAGATCCAGGGGCATGCGGCACTCCTTTGACATACATGGAAAATATGTGCGTAGCATAGTACGGATGTTTCAAGCTGTCAAATAACAGGCGTTATGCGGTTGTCCAGCCAAAGGCGCGGACTTGTCTCCGACAGTATAGAAGAAGGATCTTTGCTCAAAAAATCGTCCCTACGGGACGATTTTTTGAGCAAAGAATATAACATTCCACGCTGCCGCAGGCGATACAAGTCTTTCGCCCGATCAAACGTATAGTCTGGATGTCTACTGCGTAACTCCTGTCAAATAAGACATCCCCATCTACACACATTACTTGTGATATAATACATGCTTAAAGGTTGCAATGTAATCGGTTTGCTTGTTTTCAACACTGACCCAGGAGAGTTGGTATGCTGGTGTGTTGCTCGTAAGGCTCTGTTACATGCAGCAACACATTTGCAACTGTGTACCTGAAATCGTCTCAGCAACTCATTCAAACGGTATACCACAGTTGCGGCTGAGTATAGTTATGTGCTTATATCGGTTTCTGTGCGCAAATCAGATGCTGATTGTACGAGCTTCCATCGAGGGGAGGGTGTAACACCTTCCCCTCTTTTATTATGTACAGTAGAGTTCGTAACCGTTCAGGCGGTACCTGCGCCAGCGGGGGAGCGGGGGCCGCAGGCCCCCGCAAAACCTTCTTGTCGGCCCGTTGTGGCGGCAAAGCCGCCACAACGGGCCGACAAGAAGAGACTCCGGGAGGGGCAACGCCCCTCCCGACCACCCCACCTGAACGGTTACGTAGAGTTCGCTCATCTACTGCATTACAAAAAGATGACAGCGATTGTCTGTACGGTAAATCATTTTTTCGCGTTCGTTCTAGTATATGATCATCAGTACGTAGCATATGCGGGGGCAGGTACGTGAAGACGCAGTACAGCAATACCATACAATATTGCCACATACGCTGCAAACTCTGTCAGGGGTAAAACATATGGTATCAAGCTGTTTGAGACAGGTTGACACATGCTAATTTGTATTCCTTCTACGAAATATGTTGCACGTGTGGGTCGGCCCGATCGCAAGATGAGCCGACCCACTTCTTTTTTAACGCTATCGTCTGTAGTTACCTGGCATACGCATACCCAATGCGCACTCGTTTCCAGGCCCTACCCATTTCATCTGACCAAGGAGAGTTATGAGCATGGCTAAATACATCTTTGTAACAGGCGGTGTTGCCTCATCGGTTGGTAAGGGGATAAGCGTGGCGTCGATTGGCCGCCTCCTGAAGAGCCGTGGGCTGCGCGTCTCCATTCAAAAGCTTGACCCATACCTCAATGTCGACCCCGGTACCATGTCTCCGTACCAGCATGGTGAAGTATTTGTTACCGATGATGGCGCAGAAACCGATCTGGATCTGGGTCACTACGAACGCTTCACCGACGAACATTTATCCCGTCTGAGTAATGTTACCACCGGGCAGATCTATTCCGCCGTGATCCAGAAGGAACGACGCGGTGATTATCTCGGTGGTACGATTCAGGTTATCCCGCACATAACCAACGAGATTAAGGCCCGTATTGCTGCCGTGGCACGTCAGACCAGTGCCGATGTGGTGATTGTCGAGATTGGTGGTACCGTTGGCGATATTGAAGGCTTGCCTTTTCTAGAGGCAATTCGCCAGATGCGTAAAGATGTCGGGCGTGACAATGTGCTGTACATTCATGTCACCCTGCTACCCCATATTGGGGCAACCGACGAGTTGAAAACCAAGCCAACCCAGCATTCAGTGATGGCTCTGCGCGGTGTTGGGATTAATGCTGATGTGATCCTGTGTCGGGCTGATTATACAATCAGTGAAGATATTCGCGATAAAGTCGCCTTCTTTTCGGATGTAGATGCCCGTGCCGTTATACCCGTAAAGACAGTTGAGTCGATTTATGAAGTTCCCCTGGTGCTTGAAGAGGCCGGTCTGGGCGAGTATCTGGTTGACCGGTTACGCCTGGATGTGCGCCCACCAGATCTGAGTGACTGGCATCGCCTGGTCAATCTGGTAAAACAGCCTCGACGTGTGCTGCCTGTTGCCCTGGTAGGCAAATATGTTGAACTGCACGATGCGTATATCAGTGTGGTCGAGTCATTACGTCATGCGGGCCTGCACCAGGAACTCGATATTGATGTGCGCTGGGTCTCGTCGGAACAGATAGAACGCGAGGGGGCAGAACAGTTACTTGGCGATGTCTTTGGCATTGTCGTCCCCGGCGGTTTTGGTGATCGGGGTATTCAGGGCAAGATTATGGCAGCAGATTATGCACGTATCCATAAGGTGCCCTATCTCGGCTTATGCCTGGGTATGCAGTGCGCTTCAATTGCGCTGGCACGGCATGTGCTGCAGAGTCACACCCCCAACAGCACCGAGTTTGATCCACACACTCCTCACCCGATCATCGATCTGATGCCCGATCAGCGGGATATTACCGAAAAAGGTGGCACTATGCGCCTGGGTGTCTATCCGTGCGTGCTGGTGCCTGGCACACGTGCAGCTATGGCCTATGGATCCGAAATGGTGATGGAGCGTCATCGCCATCGTTTTGAGTTTAACAATAAGTATCGGCATCTTCTCGAAGACGCGGGGATGGTCATTAGTGGGCATTCTCCCGATGACCGTCTGGTGGAGATTATCGAACTACGTGATCATCCCTGGTATGTTGCCAGCCAGTTCCATCCGGAATTTCTATCCCGTCCCAACAACCCACATCCACTGTTTACCGGCTTTGTTGCGGCGGCGGCTCAGATTCTGCGCGAGGTAAATCACCCGTCTTTTACTCTGCACGACCCTGAACAGCATGATGTACGTGCCTGGGTAGCTATGGGAGTTTCCTGATTGTGTCCGTGGGCCTGGCGCAGACCCTGGTCTCGTTGCGATGCTTATTTGATAGAAGACAAAGTTCAGGGTTACATGACAGCAAAAAACCGGAGGAGCATCCTATTCCAGGACACTCCTCCGGTTTTAACATTTACCCTGCAACACATACCGTGTCACCGACCAACCGGCACATTATTCAAGATAATCGCGCAAATGCTGCCCAACATCTGGCTGGCGTAGCCGCCGCAGCGCCTCGGCCTCAATCTGTCGGGCACGCTCACGCGTCATTCCCAACACCTTGCCAACCTCTTCCAGCGTACGGCGTTGCCCATCGGCCAGGCCATAACGCAGGTCGATAATCCGTCGTTCGCGCTCATTCAGATGATTCAATGCCTGAACCAGATCACGCCGCAAAAGCTGCTGCGATGCGAAATCCGTTGGCGTAGGGAGATCATCATCCTGCAGAAAATCACCCAGGGTATGCTCACCCTCGTCGCCTACAGGTGTCTCTAACGAAACAGGCCGGCGAGCAGCCTCGAGTACACGCTGGACGCGATCAATCGGTTGCCCCAGAGCAATCGCGATTTCCTCAGGCGTTGGTTGACGTTCTAATGACTGTGACAGCCGTTCAGCCGCCCGTTTCACCTGGCCAACCGACTCACTCATATGCACCGGCAAACGAATAGTACGGCCCTGTTCAGCAATCGCACGCGTCACCGCCTGGCGAATCCACCAGGTTGCATACGTCGAGAAACGATTGCCTTTGCGGTGGTCAAATTTTTCAACCGCCCGCATCAGACCGATATTGCCTTCCTGTATAAGATCGAGCAGCGATAACCCTCGCCCGATATATTTCTTCGCAATACTTACCACCAGACGCAGGTTTGCCTGAATCAAGTGCCGTCGTGCATCATAACCGCTCTGAACATCATTTTCGAGCGCATAGCGAAGCTGCACACTGACATCTTCCGCCGAATCAAGGCGTACCCGAGCTGCATCACCGCGCTCCATCCGTTCGGCTAGCTCTACTTCTTCACTGGCCGTCAGCAATGAGACACGTCCAATTTCCTGCAGATAGTGTTGTACGGCATCAAGAGCAGGTTCTGATGGTAACTGGACATCGTCGATAGTGTCAGACGTCATAGCCTCGTGTTCGAAATGCTCTGACTGTTCTGACTCATCACCCAGCATGTGTGTCTGATTCAATTCCCACGTGGCTTTTGTGCGCTTGAGCATCTGTGCCATGCTCCTACTCTCAGATACATAGCGCGGCTCCTCCCACTGGGGAGGAGCCGCGCCCCCGAAGTTATCGTCATTCAATTGCACTTAACAAATCGTGGTCAAGCGCCCATCACAGTACCTTTTATGATTGAGGGTGCGTCATGTCAACAAGACTCAGACGTTAGTCTTGCACTGTACAGTATAGATCTCGGGCTACATTTTGTCAAGTAGTACTTTCGACCCCCGAATAAAACAGGACCATAGCACTAGAACGCTGGTAGCATCTGGCTCGCTATGAAACGCACACAGCATGAAGGAAAGCGCTCATATGTATGCTCTTTATGCGCTTTGTGGTATAGAACAAGCTGATATCAATCGAAACTCCTGGTGGTATACTATGTTGTTGGCAGATCGTAGCGTTCTTTACTGGCATAGCCCTGCATAGCAGGCAACCGGGTGAGCCTACGATAGATGGTCCATTACGTTACGGATTCGTACATAGAACCAGAAAGGGGTTTCGTACACACATGCCGCATTTGTACAGATTTCTTACCATCATGATCCTGGCCGGCACTCTATTCCTGGCGGCCTGCGCTGGCACAGCAACTCAGCCTCCTACTGCGGCACCGGTGCGTGCAGCACCACCGGTTGTCACAAATGGCCTGGGACCTAGTGCCACACCCGAGGGAATGCCAGCCGCTCCTGAAGCAACCATGGAACCGGCTACACCCATGCCCTGATCGCGCCCATGTGGCTTGATCTTGCTACCGCGTCCGTCCTGTTACATAACAAGACGGACGTGGTGGTTGTATCAAACCAGACGCTTGATTCGGATGAAAGGTCTGTTTCGCCTGCGGCAGCGTGGAATGGTATATTTTTTCCAAAATTTTTCGCCTCCGGCGAAAAATTTTGGAAAAAGATGAGTTTCTTCCACCCTGCCGCCTCCTGTTCGACACGCTCACGGCAGGCGGCAGGGTGGGATTTTTATTTTTTCACTCTGCCGCCTACGGTTCATCAGACATTGCCGTTTAACCCGCTTTGGTGACTTCGGCGCCAAAGCATACCACCTCTTTATCTACCAATCCTGCTACGCTAGGACTGATTTATGGCGCTATAAATTCATTTTCCGATTGTAGCGAGGCCACAAATACCGTCATCAACTGGATCGCATGCTCAACATCGTTCAGATCGATCATTTCGTTCGGCGAATGCATATAACGGTTGGGAATACTGATTACACCGGTGGCTACGCCGCTACGGGCTTTGTAAATCGCATCACCGTCAGTTCCAGTGTATCGAGGAGTAACCTGCACGCTATAGGGTATGTTATGCGCTTTGGCAAGCGTACATAGTCGTGTATACACCAGCGGGCTATTGGCAGATCCGCGTGAGAGTACTGGCCCCCCGCCCAGACGTACATCGCCATACTGACGCTTATCAGACTCGGGGTGATCCGTCGCAAAGGTGACATCAACAACAAGGGCCGTGTGTGGATCAGTATGAAAGGCCGCTGTGGTTGCGCCAGCCAGTCCAATCTCTTCCCGGGTGGTCGCTACCGCTATCACATGCGCTTGTGGACGTACTTGCGCCAGCCGACTGAGTGTTTCTAGCACAATAAAGGCCCCAATGCGATTATCAAGACTGCGACTGACGATCCGACCATGGGGAAACTCATACAGCGACGCATCGATCACACCCACACATCCTTCGCTCACACGCTGCAGTGCTTCCGCACGATCCTGTGCGCCGATATCGATCCACAAATTGTCAATCGTGCTGGCCCGGCTACGATCTTCGTCTTTGAGCAGGTGGATCGGCTTTTTGCCAATCACGCCGATCACTTCGCCATGCAGTCCCTGTAAGCGTACACGCTGGCCCACCAGCACTTGAGCATCCCAACCGCCAATCGTGGCAAAAAAGATATACCCATTTTCGTCGATAAAGCTAACCATTAAGCCAATTTCGTCAATGTGACCAGCGAGCAACACTCGTGGTCCCTGGCTCTCTAGAACTGCATAGCTGTTGCCCTGCACATCAGCATAGACATGATCAGCAAACGTGCGGGCTTCTTCGCGCCATACGTTTGCAACTACCGCTTCATCGCCTGATGGCCCGGGAATACTCAATAATCGCTTGAGCAAGGCAAGGTTGAGATTGGTCATAGCCTGTCCTCTGTAGATTTTCTGTTGATGACACGAGTTACGCGGTTGTCCAGCAAACCAGACGTTTGACTGAGCGAAAAACGCATGTCGCCTGCGGCAGCGTGGTATTTTTTATGCTTTTCTCAAAAAATTTTCCCGTAGGGAAAATTTTTTGAGAAAAGATCCTTTTTCCACCCTGTCGGAGGCGAATTTGGCCTGTAAATAGGCAACCACGTAAGGTTATGTTAATGAGGGATTATAGCACACGGCCCTTAGCCGTATCTTTGTCCCGAACAAGCTTCTATGGTATCCTGGCATTCTATACCAGATGCAGATTATCACCCAAATAAGCGTCCAGAGGGACAATGTACCCATCGTCGTTTGACGGTGATCATGGTTGAACGCCTAGAAAGTAGCAGGGAGCAACATGCAGCGCATTGCGGTACTCTACAATCCACTTTCGGAAAATTCACGACAGATCTCACTTGAACTACAGGCCTGGCTGCACAATCGCGGTCTGGAGGTCTGGTGGGGAACATCCCAGGAAGGCCGCGACTCTATTACTGCGCTGAGTAATATGGATCTGCTGGTCGCCCTGGGCGGAGATGGAACTGTACTACGTGCAGCGATCCCTGCTATTTACCATAACATCCCCATCCTGCCAATTGCTCTGGGACATCTCAGTTTTATGGCTGAAATTGGTCCGGATCAGCTCTATACGGGATTAGAGATATTAATTGAGGGTAAGGGTTGGCATGATGAACGCTCGTTGATCGACGTTACTTTACGCCGGCGAGATCAAGAACTGGCCGAGTATACGATCCTCAATGAGGTGGTGGTATCGCGCGGCGATATTAGCCGCATTGTTACGGTTGATGTATCTATTGACAACATCCCCTTGACCACCTATCGATCCGATGGAGTACTGGTCTCATCTGCAACCGGTTCAACGGCATATGCGTTATCGGCCGGAGGGCCGATTGTTGATCCACGTTCGCGGGCGTTGATTCTGGTGCCAGTTGCAGCCCATCTGACCGCGCTGCCATCGATGGTGCTGCATGAAGATACAACCATCAGTTTGCGGCTACGTAGCCGCTACCAGGCTTCCCTGGCCGTTGATGGCCACGATAATCTTCCCCTGGAAGAAGGTGACGAGTTAACCATCCGCCGTAGCAGCCGTGTGTGTACGTTTGCACGCGTTCTGCCTTTCAATCAGTTCTATGCGGGTCTGGTACGACGCCTGCGCCGGGGATAGAAGCTATTCAGATATCTGTCATAGAGACATTTCATCTTTGCGGCATACCCAGGTGCGTTGAGCCACTGCCATTGGCCGGAAAAATGGATCGTTCGGCAACCACCGGTTGGGTCGCTCGTACTGTGATCGCCGAAAAATCCTGATCTGGATAGATTTCGTGGACAGCCATTGTATAGCGAGAACTGGCTGGCATGGTCACAGACTGGGTTTCCGTACTGCCATCAGGCAAGATAAACTCAACCGTAACGCTTGCCTGACGACGGTTCGGATTGCCCAACAGCAGGTACTGACGCGCATCGGTATCGGCCCCATCGATAAAATGCCAGGTAAAAGCTGGCGTTGCAGCACCAGCACTGACCGTTCCGGCAGTTGGATCGAGGGAATCCTCGTTTTCGGCAAAGTAGAGGGATCGTTCAACGGCAATCGGACGATCCGACTCAACCATAGTAGCAATACCCAGCGTCGGCACAATTTCATTGACATCCACCACCAGACGGGTGGTTGGTGGTACGGCATAACGCCGATCAAGCTGTGTCCCGTCGGGGGTCATAAACGTTGCAGTAACATTGGCCGTCTGCTGATTTGGATTGAGTAACAGCAGGCGCATCTTAAAAGGTGGCGCAGTTGTGCCCTCGGCAAAGTACCAACTTTGCGACAACCTGTTGATGCCTGGCCCGGTATGAAAGCCACTCGTATCCGAGCCAAAACGCATCGTACGTTCAGCGATAATCGGCTGGTTCGTTACCACCTGCATACCAAAGCCCACCCCTGGCAACTCATTGCCCACCGTCACCACCACACGTTGTGATGCTGGCAGGGGCACCTCCATCGTTGATACACTGCCGTCGCCCTTCATAAAGGTAATCGTAGCCAGCGTGGCACTGATCTGCGGATTAAACAGCACTAGATAGGTATTGAACGAGTCATCGGTTGACCCCTCGGCAAAATACCAGACGCGTGACGGTGGCCCGATGCCCATCGTTATATCACTGTCGGTAGGCAAATACATGCGTCGTTCGGTCAGAATAGGCGCACTCGACTCGACAACTGCTGGCAGAGTTGCTGTGCCACTAACGATATCATTAAGGGTCAGGCTAGCCAGGCCACTGGCAGGAACGGCGACGATTTGCAGAGTAGGCGCAGCATCTGTGTCGTTCCAGAGCGTAACATTCGCATTGGCCTCATTATCGGTTGGATTAAAGAAGAACAACTGCTGAGTATACGCTTCGACATTGCCTTCGGCAAAATACCAGCGTGCGCGCACAGTTGATTGATCGGCCCGTTCACGAATCTGGGGTAAAATCTCGCGGAACGGCTCACCCGGATCAGGTGCTTCCGGCGCAGCCTCATAGTGGCCAGCAATATTCGGGCGCGTCTGCAATTGATCTTGCACCACCACGACATGGTCGCCCGTGGGGGGAATGTCATACGCCTGCCCCAGCCAGGCCAGCAAGCTCACCAGGGCTGCCTGAGCCTCCTCGGCGGGTGCATCGGCAGAGTTGCCGATCATGGCCACATGAATCGCATTATCGCTCCCAGACAGACGTGATACGGCAGAGGTAGGGCCACCGAGACGACCTTCATACAGATTACCGGCTTGATCGATCAAATAATGATAGGCCAGATCATCCCACCCAAGCGTACGGATCTGATACGTACCCAGAGCACGCAGCAACGGTAGCGTTGCGGTTTCATCGGTTGTAGCATTAATCTGATAGATAATAATGCCACGCGGTGAAACCCGTTCCGGGCGGTTCGGCGGCAAGCCAGGTGTCCATGTATCTGTCAGCACCTGCGTCGGCGGTGTACCCGCCCACCCATTAACAGACACCTCACCGCCGGTAAACCAGGTAGCACGGGGAATAAGCGTTGGTCGTGGCGTTAATGTTTCAGGGCCAAAGATAATCGGCGCACGCTGCAGACCGCGTGGTGTTGGCGGGCCAGCCTGAGCATTCAGATAGGCAATCGTCACCTCGGTCAGCACGGCAGATGCCCGTTCCACCTCACTGGAGAGACGCACGCGTATCTGGAGATAGCCTGTATCAGGCGGAAACGTCACCACATTAGGGGTAGCAAAGGCACCATCGTTCGCCTGCGAACGAGCATCGCCAGCAATCAACGGCTGCCATTCGCCCCAGGCGATCTCAGCCGGGGCTGCTTCGGGCTGTACTTCCAGAAGTTCTTCAGCCGGAGCCTCTTCGGGCTGTGTTTCCAGAAGTTCTTCATCTGGACGAGACGCCCCCCGCAACTCCAACGAGACATCCGTTCCCGAGGGTATTTCTGCGCGCCACACCGCGCCAGCCGCATGGATAGGGAAAGGCGTTTCAAACGGTGACGAAAGAAAAAGTCCCTCTGAGAGAGTATCTTCCAGACGCAATTCGCCGCCAGCATTATTTGTAATCAGAATACCTGGTATATCCTGGCCACTCTGCCAGTCGACCACCGAACTCAACGTCCACTCGCCCACCTGGAGCGTCGGCTGCTGATCTTGAGCAGCGGATCGTGCCACATAGCCCCCCCCAGAGAGCAGAGGAACCAGGACAGCCGCAAACACCAGGAAAAGGTGCAGCATACGAATATTCAAGTCGCCTACTTTACGATCTGGGATCATGCCTTTATACTCGCTATAAGACAGAACACCGGGTAGTCCGACCAGACGAGTTGCGACCGTAACGATGTACAGTTAGGCTTGTTTCAGCATACGCCATTTTCGCCTGACAGTTGGGTAGGGACGGTTCGCAAACCGCCCCTACTGGAGGCGCAACATGATAGCGGAAATAGGTACTTGCGGCCTGCTACTTCACGGTTGACTGGCTGGCTCAAGCGCTTCTTCCGTATACGTATTTGCTGAATCGTACAGCATCCAGCCGGATGCCTTGCCAAAATCGTGGGTGGCATCGATCTGAGCACGCACCTCAGCCGGGCCATACTGAACCACCCGTGCGCCCTGCCAGGGATCGGTATGATCTTGCAGCCATGGCCGTAACAAGGCCCGTTTACCAGCAAAGAAATCATAGCCATCCTCCAGGCTACCCAGGATAACCTCGTAGGGATGCGCGGTAGGATTTTCAAACCCCTGGTAACCGCCCCACCAGAGCGACGGATAAATCATCGGAGCAATATAATCGGCGTGGGGGGCCATCAACTCGATATTCTGCGCAATTGGCATCGACGGCACCACCATAACGCGCCCAAATACATCGATAGAGAAGAAGGCACCGGCACCGTTAATGGCCCGATGGGATTGTTCCATAAATGTAGCCAGGTTCTGATACATGGCATCCGGATCATTAGCCGGATCAGTTGGTTGCGAGAAAATCATCGCACTGCCATAGTCAGCCTTATCGCCATAGAAGTCAGGGTAGCGAATATAATCGAAGTTAATCTCATCAAATCCGAGTTGAGCCGCCTCGATCGAAAGCTGAATATTATAATCCCACACATTACGGTTCCACGGATCCAGCCAGGCATAACGAATACCCGGCCCCGGATAATCGGCAAACACCTCACCCGTTTCAGGATCCTGGATCGCCCACTCCGGACGTGCATCCGCCAGAGCGTTATCGTGTGAAAAAACCTGAACCCGTGCAATCGTATAGATACCGCGCTTTTTCGCCTCGGCCAGAATGGCCGGAACATCCATATAATCGATTGATGTCTCTAATTCCTGCACGATCGGCACCTGCGAGTCATAGTAGATCACACCGAGGTCATCACGCATATCCGATTTAAGATCGATTATAATTGCATTTAACTCCGTCTGATCGATCACATCCAGATACTGTTCCAGCAAAGATGGTGATGCAGCCACACCAGCCGTCACATACAGCGCCTTGACGTACAGTGGTTCCAATTCAATCTGCGAGGCAAGACTACCGGGCTTTATTTCCAGAACAGCCTTATAGTAGCCGGGCGCAAGCACCTGCACATAGCCCTCTTCCGGCAAGCCCTCCAGGGTAAAGCTGCCATCGCGACGATTATCGATGCGGGTAAAGGCTACATCCGTACCAGTCAGCGTTTCCGTGGCAATAATCGTTGCATTCTGCACCGGTTCACCCGTTTCCTGATCAACCAGTACAGCGGCCAGAACATCAGAACGCAGCACAGCATCCATCTCGGTAGTGGCGTCGAGCGCTTGTGATACGGTTGCATAGCCCGCGACGCTAAACTCGGCGCTGCCAACCTCAGACGGTATCCCTTCCAGGCGATAGCGTCCATCGGCATCAGTTGTAGCGGTAGCCGAACCAGCCGTGACCTGCACACCTTCGAGCGGCTCGCCACTAAACTGATCTGTCACAATACCAGTTAGCACATCAGGGCGCAAGGCAATATCATACGTCGCCAGACGATTGATATCTGCCCGAATAGGGCTATGCTCAACAGCATCGATGGATATCTGAAATTTTTCAGGCACACCTTCCAACCGATACTGACCATCGGCAGCCGTAGTTGCACTAATCACCTGCGCACTGCCCAGTTCGGCAATGACAATAGCCCCTTCGATCGCATCACCGCTATACGAACTGGATACCCTACCGCTCAGCGTATTAGGGCGCAAACTTGCGTCTAATGTTACGGTAGGCACATCGGTCTGAACAATCTCCGGCTGCGTTTCCAGATCAATACTGGTTAGCTCGTAGCCTGAAGCACTCACCTCTATAACGGCATTCTTGCGCCAGCGCGAGGTTGCATACATACCATTCGCGTCTGTAGATACCCGTGTACGCCCAATTGCCACATTGGCGGTAGCGACTGGTTCACCGGTATATGCATCAGTGATGGTGCCGGTGAGAGTACTGGAAGAACCGTTACAGGAGGATAGCAAGAATAGAACGATCAAGCAGAGTATCAGCCAGAATGAAGCATACACGGTCGGGGTGTGAAAGATATATCTTTTATTCATCGGGATAGCATCTAGCCTTGATAACGCCGACGAGCGTGGTAGTGGAATGCTATGCTCTTGTAGCACGCATGATGCTCGGCAGGCGTCACTAATCTCTGATCATAAACCAACGGAAGTGGGCGTATAATATCGGCTTTATAGTGGGTTGTCAAGCCTTTGCTAAAAGTCATAGACCACTTCATAGATCAGATGGGGTTCCTGTTTGCCTTTCAGCGCAACCCTACCAAGGGGCCGCAATGTCTGGATATGCCGCCAGTCGGTTGGCAGCGCCTGATACAAATGGTGTGACACAATAATCTGGGCTGCACGCGCCACCCCCGACAGACGGCTGGCAGTATTGACGACATCGCCGATCAACGTATAATCCAGGCGTTGCTCTGAACCGATATTGCCGACGACTGCCCGCCCATAGCTAATGCCGATGCCCATACCAATTTCCAGATCCAGTTCGTGCTGCCAGATATCGCTCAGGCGTGCCAGCGCACGCTGCATATCCACAGCCGCATGCAACGCCCGCTGCGGGTCGTTGGGATGCGCTATCGGCGTCCCAAAGACGCCGATAATGCCATCGCCCAGAAATTTATCAATCGTACCATTGTGTTCATACAGCATCTCAGTCATAGCCGTAAAGTAGCGATTGAGGATCTGTTCGATCAGAATATGAGGATCGACGCGCTCGGTCAAGGTTGTGAAGCCGCGCAGATCGGCAAACAAGACCGCCACATCGCACTCGGTTGGCTTGCCAATATCCTGCCCGCTACTTAGCAGATGTTCGGCCACAACGGGCGATACATACCGGCGGAAGACCCCCCGTACCCGTTCACGTTCCTGGCGTTCCAACTCTTTGATCGCACTAATATCTTGCAAAACCGCAACACGCCCGAGTGGTTGGCCATCGGCACCATGCACTGGCGCAACACTGACACTATAAATACGGTTATGATCAGGCAGCACCAGTTCCTGAGATACGGACGGCATGTCGTCTTGCTGGTCGCCAGCAAGAAGAGGCAACAATTCTGTCAGTAAGAACGGCGACTGACCGTTGCCCAGATCGCGCAGTGGCCGCCCCTGATACGTTGCCAGATGCAAACTGAATTGCTCTTCGGCAGCGCGATTGGCCAGGAGTAACTCATCGTTGGCCCCGATCAACAGAATCGGATCTGCTGCTCCGCGCAAAACCGCATTCAGCGTCCCCCGTTCATCCTCTACGGCACGATACAGGCGCGCATTGTCGATAACCTGTACCACCAGGCTGGCAATCGTCGTTGCCAACCCCATGTCAGCCCGGTCAAAATGTTCCTCCTGAGCCGTTGTATCGATGACCATTAATCCTACCACACGGGTACTGGCAAACATCGGCACCACCACCAGAGAGGAAATCTGGTACGCTTGCAACACTGGCACAATCGAACGCAATTCCGTGGCAGCCGCCACATCATGGATTATGCGCGGCGTATATAACTCTTGCAGATATCCCTGGCGGCTAATTCGGGCCACAAATCGGCGCACCTGATGTTCATCGGCTGCGATCCGGCCATGCAAAGCCACCAGCACCCCATCGTATACTTCATCAACACCCAGCAAAAACAGGCCAGCCTGATGGACGCCAAAGATCTCAGCCACCGCCCGGACGGCCAGTTGCAGGTTCTGCATAGCATCCAGTTGTTCGGTAATTGCCACCGACAGCTTATTCATCTGGTTCAACTGGCCAATCCGCCGCTGTTCATTTTCCAGCAAGAACGCATTGCCCAACGCTATGCTCATCTGGCCGACAACCGTTGCCAGCAATGCGACATCATTGGCCCCAAACGCTTCATATGCCGAACTGCGTACATCCAGTGTGCCAAGCACTTCGCCACGCAAAATGATCGGCAGGATCAGCTCTGAGCGCGTTTGCTCGTCTTGCCCAAAGCCCACAACAAACCGCTGATCGTCGTACACATCGCCTATGCACACTGCTTGCTGATGCTGTACAGCCCAACCGTTCAAGCCGTGCAGAAGGGGCAAGCGCACTGGCACTGCATGCTGTGCCTGCGCCTGCATACTCCCAACACTGGCATGCAGTACCAGTTCCATACCTTCGCGCACAAAGACATTCACCTGAGGATAGGCTAACAACTGATGAACAGTATAAGCAACCAGGCGCATCAACTGTTCTGGCTGCATCAACTCGGTCAGAAGCGAACTGATTTCATTCAGGCGGCGTAGTTCATCAGCGCGACGCTCGAGCAATTCCTTCTGTTTATGGGTCAGGCGAAACAACTGGGCATTTTCCAGTGCAATCGCACTCTGGGCCGCCACCGAGCTTAGCAGTTCGATATGCTGCTGATGAAAATAGCCAGGCGTATGATGAACCAGGGTGATCACAGCCAGAACCTGCCCTTCGCGCACCACGGGCATAGCCGCCACACTACGCACATTCGAGCGGTAGCGTGTATTATTGAGCCAGCGATCATCTTCACGGGTATCGGTGATGATCAACGATTCATGATTCTGGAAAACCCATCCGGCCACACCCTGACGCAAGATATCTTTGAGCAGTGTCGTAGCCGGATTACGGCTACTCGAGTAGCAAATGGTATGATTATCCTCTTCGTGCATAATCATAATCATACTGGCACGTACTGCGCCTACCGCATCGGCCAGATGATCCAGAAAGCGCGTGAGCAGCGTATCCAGTTCAATCGATGCCCCCAGTTCGCGCGTCAGATGGAGCAGCAATTCAGTCTTCTGCTGCTCGTTGCGCAGACCACGCTGGGCGCGTTGCAGACGTAACATAGCCCGCACACGTGCCAGCAACTCGCTAAAATCAAACGGCTTGACCAGAAAATCATCTGCGCCGGCATCAAGGCTCATCACACCAGCCTCACGGTCGGCATGACCCGAGATAATAATAATTGGAATAAAGGGCTTGGACATGTCCGACTTAATGCGCCGGGTAACCTCCTGGCCATCCATATCGGGCAGAACCAGATCGAGCAGAATAAGGTCAGGGGTCACCAGTTGCAGATAAGCCAGGCACTCTTCGCCACTGGAAGCAAGCGACACACGATACCCCGCCTTGCTAAACATGTGCTGGCAAAGCTGGCATGTTTGTGCATCGTCATCAATGACCAGGATATGTGCTGGCTCTTGCATAAACTTGCGCTAACTGTGTTGTGTGGTATCAGTGCAGACAGTCAGTATCCGAAGAACCACAGGCCGATACGGATCAGGCCAGGCATACTTCATCGATCTCAGGTTCGGCTGATATATATATATGGTGGGGTGACTCATGTGACTCATCCGTCTGCGTATTGTAAAGTAAAGTTGACTATTCTGAAACTTGGCTGAGATGAGAGAGGAAGCCACAGTCAAGATCTTGTGAAGGCATAGTATAGCATATCCCTCTGCAGCATGTTATAAAAGATTGACAATTTATTGTTACGCGCTATAATGCAATAACAGGCATGTATCGCATTAGAAAGCCATAAACCGCGTGAAAGGAGCGTACACATGGCAGTACGACGAACTGCGTTATGCATACGATCAAGCGTAGCTATCTTGCTGGTTAGTATCATGACAGTCTTTTTCTCAGGGCCTACCTATCTCCAGGCAAATGACAATGTTCGCTATTTTGATACCACCGGGCACTATGTTGATAATATGCATGGCTTTCTCTCGTACTGGCGTGATACGAATGGTGAGTTGCTTCTGGGCGCTCCTGTCACCGAGGTAGTCGAGGAGAATGGCGTACCGGTACAATATTTCGAGCGTGGGCGGCTGGAAAATCATCTTGAACTTGATGGCGCACCGATTCTGATGGGCCGGGTCGGGGCGGAATATGCGGCTGCGCTCTGGCGCACGTTTCCAACTGCTCCGCCACGTACTGCTACTGCCGACGAGACATTCTTTGAAATGACCGGACATACGCTCAAAGCACCGTTTCAGGAATTCTGGCAGGCCCATGGCGGCCTGAACACGTTTGGTTATCCAATTAGCGAACAGATCTGGGAATATGTTGGCAATCAGATGATCCTGGTTCAATACTTTGAACGAAGTCGTCTGGAACATACACCACTGGCCCGTGGCACATCCGACGCCGTACGGATCAGTTCAATAGGCCGCGACCTGGCACTACTGCGCGGGCTGGATATTGCTCCTCAGGCGGCACCTGCTCCGGCAGCACCAGTTGAAGCAGCAGTACCAGTTGAACCGGTAGCAGCACCAGTTGAACCGGTAGCCGTGCCAGTTGAACCGGTGGCCGTGCCTGAACCGGTGGTAGCAGTGCCGGTTGAACCGGTGGTGATCCCCGCCCCTCAGCCAGCAGCACGTGGTGGGAAATATGTGATTGTCAATATCAGTCACCAGTGGCTATATGCCTACGAAGGTGACATTCTGGTATTTGATGCCCCTGTTACCACGGGTAAAGATGGCTTTAATACACCGGCTGGAAATTTTTCAATCTATGCCAAAGTGCCTTCACAAACAATGAGCGGCACTCTGGGGGGCGAATATTACAGTGTGCCCAATGTGCCGCATGCGATGTATATCAATGGTGGTGTGGCGCTGCATGGCACCTACTGGCATAATGCCTTCGGTTCGGGGGTACGCCTGAGCCACGGATGTATTAATCTGCCGCTGGGGTCAGCAGGCTGGTTGTACGACTGGGCACCGGTTGGTACACCTGTGCAGGTGACATATTAATGGATTTACCAACAACCATCCGTTCTTTGTCGATCGATATGCTTGATATGGCCCTGCGTGAGTCATTTGGCATTGCCAGTGGCACACAGGATCAGGCACATAATGTTCTGGTGACAATTGAACTGAACGACGGAACGCGTGGCTATGGCGAGGCTGCGCCTTTTCCGGCAGTGAACGGTGAGACGCAGGAGAGTGCCACCCTGGCGCTCTTCTCGGTGCGTAGCGGCATCGAGGGGGCCGATGTGCGCGAGTGGCGGCGGATTGCGGGCTGGCTAAAGACTCAGATCGAGCAATCGGCCAGCGCCCGCTGTGCGCTGGAAACGGCCCTGCTGGATGCCCTGACTCGTCAGGCGCATATGCCGTTGTGGGCCTTCTTTGGCGGTGCTGGCACGCGCCTGGAAACCGATATGACCATCACCGTGGGCAATGCGGCGCATGCGGCTGCCGCCGCGCAAGATATTCTACGGCGTGGCATCCGCACAATTAAGATCAAGGTGGGTTCGGCTGATGTGGCCCACGACCTGGAGCGTATTACGGCCATTCAGGCGGTTGCCCCGCGTGCGCCGCTGATCCTGGATGCCAATGGCGGTTTTTCGGCTGATGCGGCCCTGCAGCTTCTGGCAGTCTTGAAAGAGCGCGGCATCTCGCCCATTCTCTTTGAGCAACCTGTGCCGGCGCACGACCATGCCGGCATGCACCAGGTAACTCGCTGGGGTGGGGTGACAGTCGCCGCCGATGAAAGCGTGCAGCATGCCGATGATGCGCTCCGCATTGCCCAGGATCACCTGGCTGGAGCGGTTAATATCAAGCTGATGAAGTGTGGCATTGTCGAAGCACTCGATATTGCCGCTATTTGCCGCACTGCTCATTTACAATTGATGATTGGCGGTATGGTCGAGTCGATCCTGGCAATGACCACCTCGGCCTGCTTTGCCGCCGGGCTGGGTGGATTTAGTTATGTCGACCTGGATACGCCGCTCTTCATAGCCGAGAATCCATTTGAGGGCGGGTTTGCCCTGCATGCCGATCTGATTGATCTGAAACATATCACTGCCGGGCATGGTGTTATACCGGTTACCAGACCGGCAGTGTAACCTACACTGACTGCAACTCAAGCGCCTGATAGCGCACCCCGGTCAACTCTTCAGATACCTGCCAGAGCTGCGCGGCTGCCTCTGGATCATAGGCCGTTGCAGCGGCAGCCTCTTTCTGGGGATACCCACGCCATCCGAGAATATTCGGGCCATAAAAGTCGCCACCAATGACATCTGGTGCGGTACCAGCATAGAGTTGGGGCAGCGCACCCATAGCGGCGCTCTGCGCTAGAAATGCATTGGCAAAGCGCATAAACAAGTAGCTTACACTGGTGCCGTCCATACCTGGCCCGGTGCTTTGCAGCGATGTATCCGCATAGCCCGGATGCGCGGCCACACTGATGGTGTGTGTGTCAGCTTTTGCCAGTTTACGCTGGAGTTCAAAGGCAAACAACAGGTTGGCCAGTTTGCTCTGGCCATATGCGCCCCAACGATCATAGCTCTGCACTCGTTGCAGATCGGCAAAATTCATGCGGCCAATACGATGTGCACCGCTACTGGTGGTGACAACACGGCTACCATCGGTATGTACAATCAGATCGATCAGACGGCCGGTCAGGGCAAAATGGCCCAGATGATTGGTTCCCAGCTGAAGCTCAAAGCCATCGGCGGTTTCACGCCGTGGCGGGGCCATCACCCCGGCATTGTTAAAGAGCAGATCCAGCCGCTGATAGGCAGACATGAACGTATTTGCGAAGGTATAGATCGAATCCAGGCTGGCCAGATCAAGCGATTGAACGTCTAACGAGGCCTCGGGCATCTCTTGTAACAGGGCGTCACGTGCGACGTAGCCCTTTTCGAGCGTACGGCAGGCCATGACCACATGCGCCCCTTTGTGTACCAGTGCGCGGGTAGTTTCATAGCCCAGGCCACTGTTGGCCCCGGTTACCAGAGCTACCCGCCCGGTCTGATCAGGGATATTTTGTGCAGTCCAGTATGTCATTCGATTATTCCTTTCTTAGACATGGTTTGAAACGGGGTGGTTTTTGCCGCTGATGCCGGTGTCAGGCTGGATACCCCACCCCCCTGCCCCCTCCCCTTCCAGGGGAGGGGGAGAAAATTCAGCACCACGCTGCGGCGGCTATGCCGCCGCAGCGTGGTGCTGGCTTGATACCCCCCTCTCCCCGCTGGGGAGAGGGGGCAGGGGGAGAGGGGCTATGGGGCGTCCTGATGTGATCTCCCCGCTCTTTATCTCACCCGCTCACTTCATGCATGCGCGGCACGGCGACCATAGGCGAACCCGAAGGCTGTTCCTTGCGAATACGCTCCTCGACCAGGCGCGCCGACAGCAACACCAGCGGCAGGCCGGTACCAGGATGCGTACTGGCGCCCACAAAATAGAGATTGCCATAGCGGGCATGTCGGTTCTGCGGACGCAAATAGCCTACCTGGGTAAAGTTATGGCTTAAACCAAAAGCCGACCCACGCGCCAGGTTCAGGGTCTTAAGATACTCACGCGGCCCCAGAGTACGCTCAAAGACAACCCGGTCAGACAAGCCAGCCAGGCCCATTTCAGACAGGCGCTGGAAGACAGACGCACGGGCACGGTCGGTCAGCGCATCCCAATCCTGGGGTTGTGCCTCGTTAATATGGCCTACTGGCACCAGCACCATCAAGTTATCGCCATCAGCCGGAGCCATGCCCGGATCGGTATGTGACGACGCACAGACATAGAATGATGGCTCATCGGGCAGAGTCAAATCGCGGAAAATGCGATCAAACGAAGCACGATAGCGATGCTCGGACAGGAACACATTATGGTGGTGCAACTCATCAACCTTGCCACCATTGACACCCCAGTAGAACATCAGCGCCGATGACGTATACTTCTTGCGGGCCATACGTGCCTTTGTACCATCGTCGGGCAGCAGGTCGCTATAGACATACGGCAGATCGGCATTCGCAATCACCACATCAGCCGCCAGGCGCTCGCCATCTTCCAGCACCACGCCCTTTGCACGATCGCCATCGACCTCGATGCGTGCAACCGGCGTATTATAGCGGAACTGAACACCCACGCCCTCGGCAATCTGGGCCAGGCTCTCGATCACGCGATAGATGCCACCCCGTGGGAACAGCACACCATCGGCCAGTTCGGTATACTGCAAAAGCGAATAGGTCGCCAGTGCATCATACGGGCTAAGGCCCAGATACATGTTCTGGAACGAGAAAGCCGCACGCAAGCGTGGATCGCGGAAATAGCGTGATGTATTGGCATAATGCTTATTGAGCGCCTTGAGCTGCACAATCAGCGGCAGGTTTGCCGGGCTAAGATATTCCATGATCGACCGGAAGTTGCGCCCCACAAAACGATCTAGCGAGACATTATAGTGACGATAGCCCTCACTCATAAAGCGCAGAAACGCCCCGAAGGAACCAGGTTCGATCGCTTCCAACTGTTCGCGCATGCGGATCAGATTGGGCGTCAGATCAAAGGTCTGACCATCGTGGAAATGGACACGATAGGTTGGATCCAGGTGAATGAGATCCAGATGATCCTCCATCCGTTCACCCAGTTCACGATATGTTTCGGCGAAAACGGCAGGCATCAAAAAAAGTGATGGCCCCATATCAAAGCGATAGCCATCCTTTTCGAGGAGAGAGGTACGTCCACCGGGACGCACATTCTTTTCCAGCAGCGTAACACGATAACCAGCGCGTGCCAGCCGCGCAGCAATGGCAAGGCCGCCAATGCCCGCACCAACAACAACAGCGGTACCCATGCAGTACTCCTTCCGGCGAATCTGTAGTGTTTCGTTTCACAATATGTACTATATAAAAAATTATAGTATGGGTTGCGCTCGTTGTCGAGGGCAGGTCACGGGGTTCGGCGGGGTTGCACCCCCATACGCATCAACTTTAGGGCGGTAGCCCTAAAAACTCACGTTGTCGTGCGAGATGGTGCCAGCTTTGCTGGCACCATCTCGCACGACAAAGATATTCTTTGGGGGCCGGAGGCCCCCAAACCCCCGCTGGGAGGCTTAACGTGATGCGTATGGGTTGCACCCCGCCGAGATTCCAGTATTTTCGGTTTGTTTTGGCGGCTTTGCCGCCAAAACAAACCGAAAATACTTTTTTGCGGGGGCCGGAGGCCCCCGCGCCCCCGATTTGTGGATTGTGGGTAATGTATAGCTCCCCAGCGGGGAGAGGGGGGCAGGGGGGAGAGGGGCTTCCAGGTGTCCTGATGCAATCTGACAAAAAAGTCTACACCTGAAAGGGGAACCATATCCCAATGCCAGACCTTACATACTCTCTTTCACAATCTTAGCAATATCCGTAGGCAGCTTGGCAACCTTGACGCCCACAGCTTCTAGCGCCACAATCTTCTCTTGCGCAGTACCCTCACCACCGCTAATAATCGCGCCAGCATGGCCCATACGCTTGCCGGGAGGTGCCGTCTGACCAGCGATAAAGCTCACCACCGGCTTGGTGACATGCGCCTTGATAAAGGCCGCCGCCTCCTGCTCGGCTGTGCCGCCGATTTCGCCAATCAACACAATCGACTCAGTCTTCGGGTCAGCCTGGAAGAGCGTTAGCACATCGATATAGTTTGTACCAATAATCTGATCGCCGCCAATGCCGACACACGTCGTCTGCCCCAGGCCAATACGGGTCAGCGCATCGATTACCTCATACGTCAGCGTACCACTCTTGGACACCACGCCCACCGGGCCTGGTGTAGCAATATTGCCCGGAATGATACCCACCTTGGCCTCACCGGGTGTCAACATACCCGGGCAGTTGGGGCCAACCAGGCGTACACCACACTGCTGCACAAACTCATAGGTTGACACCATATCGATTGCGGGCACGCCTTCGGTAATACACACGATCAGTTGAACCCCAGCAGCGGCGGCCTCACGAATCGCATCGGCAGAAAAGGCGGCTGGTACATAAATGATCGAAGCATTCGCACCGGTTGCCTCGACCGCCTCGCGTACCGTATTAAAAACCGGCACCTGGCCATCAATAGCCTTCTGCCCGCCCCGACCGGGCGTTACCCCCGCAACAACATTCGTTCCGTAAGCGACCATCTGACGGGTATGGAACTCGCCTTCGCGTCCCGTAATTCCCTGTACTAACAGGCGGGTATTTTTGTCGACCAGGATGCTCAAAGTCTTCCTCCCTTTTTATACTGCCCAAAGAAACGATAACACCACCAGCGTGTCAATAGCTACCCGGCGTTCCCGGTTCGTCGCTGATTAATTCTTCTGTTTCACACACAATCTGCACCCCTGCACTGGCACCGATGCGTGTTGCACCAGCCACAATCATTGCCAATGCATCGGCACGTGTACGCAGGCCACCAGATGCTTTCACCCCAGTATATGGCCCGACCACACGGCGCATGAGCGCCACATCTTCCGCTGTGGCTCCCCCGCCCGCAAAGCCGGTACTGGTTTTGACAAAATCAGCCTCTGCACACATAGCCAGCAGACATGCCGCAATTTTTTCCTCATCGTTGAGCAACGCCGTCTCGATAATCACCTTACAGATGGCTCCGCCAGCATGGGCAACCGTTACCACCTGCTTCAGATCCTTCAACACATACCCATACTCGAGGGCCTTCAATTGCCCGATGGCAATCACCAGATCAAGCTCGCGTGCCCCTTCATCGACAGCCAGGCTGGCCTCGTGTACCCTGGTTGGCGTAGCAGTTGCGCCCAGCGGAAAGCCGATCACCGTACAGACAGGCACATCACTACCTGCCAGCACTGCCCGGCAAAATGGTACATAGATCGGATTCACACACACGCTGGCAAAACCATACTGCGCAGCTTCATGACACAGCCGGGTAACCTGTTCAGGCGTAGCGTCTGGCTTGAGCAGCGTATGATCAATCAGGCCAGCCAGTGCCTTGCCATCAACTGGCGCAGCCAGCGGCAAGGTGGTGTGTGCATCCCTGCCATACGCCTGTTCCAGAGGACATTCTACAGCATCACGAACCTGTTGCGCTACCTGCCTGATTAGATCATTGGTCATGCTGCTTGATCCCGTATGAACCTTCACACAGGCCTGCTGCCATGCTGATAACCACTGCCCTGGAACCGTAACAGTAGCATCAGATCGCTGTACGACAGGCCCATCCAGTAGCCCCTATTGTAGCATAGGTCGTGCAAGTAGGGGCGACCGGCCGGTTGCCCCTACTGGAACAAACCACACCGCTATCGGAGCGACCGGACGATCGCCTCAACACGACGGTAAAGGTAGAATCGCCTATCTGAAACCAGGTCTTACACCAGGAATTGCCGTGCCAGTAAGATCAGCACAACTACAATCATCAACAGGCTCCAGGCAAGATTTCCGGAACTCAATATTAATACCCAGGTCACCGCTGTCAACAGAATCGCTACACCCATGCAGCCACGCCGTACACGTGCCTCGGGGGTATTTTGATCCGGCCGCTGCTTGCGAGTTGCCATATATACCTCGTGCAAACACATTTATCGTGGGCCTATCATACCATATTTCCAATATTTTTCGGTTTGTACCAAGATGCGCTATACTCCTGACTACTGGATTCATGCGCATCTCGCTGAAGCCAGGCCGATTATAGCAAAGCATACTGAGATTGAAGAACAGTCTATTCCCGAGTATGGTTTTCAGGATAGTGGAAGAAAACATTTTTCGTTGCCGATTTTTTGCCGCAGGCAAAAAAATCGGCAACGAAAGCGATCATTTTTCCACATTTTTTCGCCTCCGGCGAAAAAATGTGGAAAAATGATGTCAAGTACCACGCTGCCGCAGGCGAAACAGACCTTTCGTTCGATCAAACGTCTGGTTTACAGATTTACCGCGTACGTCGTATTAGTAAGGATCAATACTATGGCAAAGAACAAGAAGAAACAACGCCAACCTAATCTGCCCGCCGTTGCCAATTTACGCCCGCGCGTCGATGGGCTGCTGCATGATGGGCAGATACTTCACCAGGAAGATGACGAGATTCTTGCCAGCCTCGACGCGATCAGCCGCCGGGTTAGCGCGGCAGAATTTCTGCCCATTCTGTTACTATCGTATGCCCAGGCGACTGATACCCAGCAAGAACGCCTCGTGCCACTGTTGCCCAACTGGCTGGCACAACAGAATCATCAGGATACACTATACCGTCTGATTCAGGCAGGGAATCTGACCGATCTCCAACAAGAGTTGGCCTTGCACTGGCTAGAAACAACTGGCTATGACGTGGCTGCGCTGCGAGCAGAATTAGAACAAAGTATGTTTTATGAAGCCTATATGTACAGCGACGATATGCAGGGCAATTTGTCGATCTTCTTCTTTAGTGATCGCCGCCGCAATCGTGTGCAAGGCTTCAGTTTTCTGCTGGATTTCCAACCACCCTGGGAAGGGTCGATCAAAGATGTCTCTCTGTATGCGAAAAAAAACCCGCAACAGGCCATCGACGATTTTCTGGCCCTCTGGGAAGGATATATGTCGGATATTGTTATGCAAAAGATATCTGATACTGAGGCCAAAAAAGCCGTAATAACCGCGTTGCAGCAAAATCGTGAGCAGGATATCCGCTTGCATAGCGATTTTCGACCGCTACGCGACCTGTTTATTCAACAGATCCTCACCCTGCCGGATGAACCGGATACCCCGGCCTTCAGCGTAGAGGATCTGGACTACCTGCTACAGCATGGCAAATCTTCCGAGTCGATCCAGATTGAAGAGCAGACCATGGGCTATCGCATGCGTACACCCGATGGCAAAGAATTGCGGATCATGCGCCCATCTGATGATCTACTTTGACAGCAATAATGTTACAATATCATGTAGTAGGAAGGTAGCAGAAACAGGCACAAAAAGCATCTTACTATTCTCGTGTGAATGCATACGCCTTATCAGTAACCCTTCAATATATGCAAGGAAGAGAGGGGTAACCATACTATGTCGGATACAACCCACGAACTACAGGCGCTGCGTGAGGAGAATCAGCGCCTGCAACGTGAAGCCGATCTATATCGGGGAATCGTGGATCAATTATCCATAGGCATTTATGTCTATCAACTCGAAGAACTGGCCGATGATCGCACCCTCCGTATGATTGCAGCTAATCCCGTGGTAGAACAACTGACAGGACTGCCTCCGGCGAAAATCGTAGGCAACACGCTGGATCAGAATTTTCCAGGATTGCGCGATCAGGGTGTTCCGCAGGCTTTCGCCGAAGTGATACGATCTGGGCAACCGTTTGAGACGGAACAAGTGTATGGCGATGACCGCATTATTGAGAGTGCCTTCACCTTTCGCGGCGTGGCGTTGTCAGACAATTGTATAGCCGTAATGTTTGAAAATATCACCCAGCGCAAGCGCATCGAACAGGAGCTGCACAATCTCAATGCCGAACTGGAACAGCGTATTGCTGAACGAACCGCCGAATTGCAAGAAAGCCGCACGTTACTGCAAGAAATGATCGAAAATCAGCGCAAAGCGTTGAGTGAATTGTCGACACCCTTAATTCCAATTGCCGATGATGTCGTGATTATGCCGCTGATTGGCACGATTGATAGCGGACGTGCGCAGATGGTGATGGAAACGCTGCTGCTAGGCGTAGCACAGCATCAGTCCGAACTGGCAATTCTAGATATCACGGGCGTACCTATGGTGGATACGCAGGTGGCCCAGGCGCTAATGCGATCAGCTCAGGCCGTCAAGTTGCTGGGCGCAAAGGTGATGTTAACGGGCATCCAGCCCCAGATCGCGCAAACATTGATCCATCTGGGTGTTGATCTGACCGACATTACCACCTGTGGTAGTTTGCAGGATGGTATCGCCCTGGCATTGCAACGCTATAGCGATTAATTGCACATCATACACGATTATGTACTATAATAGCATCGTGGCTGGTCTATGCTACAACAAAGAAAGAGAGGTAGGCAATGACAGGATCTCAAGAAGGAGTGTCGGATCGCTACACGACCACACAGCCGGAGAACGATTTTGTGGCGTCCATCGACAGGTTCGGGGCGGATCTGGTGAAGATCGGTGTATCAGTCTTAACATTACCAGCAGCCCTGCTACCCGACGATATGCGTGATGATGTACGTACGACAACCAGTGACTTGCTTTCGACTATCGCACGCCTGCATCGCAATATCGCGCTGGTGACCATCGCATCCATCGGTAACCTGGTTCAGGTGGCCAATCAGGCGGTCGCATCAGCCGATAGAACTATCGAAGTAGAAGCGACCCCCGTCAACCGACCGTAAGTTCGCATAGCAAGTTTTTGCTCATAGTACGGTAGAGACGACTCGCTGAGTCGTCTCTGTGCTTTCTACTCTTGCTGCGCCGCGCGACATCCGCGATAACACGTCCACACCACTACAACACTCCCTACCAGAAACGGAATAACACTACAGTACAGCGATGCGATCATATCGCCTGTACTCATAAACCAGACTGTCAGGAAAAAGCCCAGACATGCCGTTAGCCACCAGAGCAGATTACGTAGGAGACATCGCTGCAAACATTTCGACATGGAAACCATGCGGCCCTCTTCTGTATATGATCCGTACCAGATGGCTATCATACCGCATTTTGGCATAGGTTATGCAGAATCACGGAGTTGATGTATAGAGGAAATAACTGACTCAGACAACTGAACAACAGTTCGAGTTAAGTAGGGAAGCTTAGACATGGTTCAGGGGTACTTTACAGTCTGACTGGCCTGCACGATGGCTTTCTGGTAGGCGATACGCCCTCTCCCCCCTGCCCCCCTCTCCCTGAGGGAGAGGGGGGAAACGGGGCGTCCTGGCGGCACACGCGGAGCGTGTGCCGCCAGGACGCCCCGTCCGTCTTCCCCCGCCCCTTGCAGGGGCGGGGGCCAGGGGGTGGGGTGACTCATGCGACCAATTCGTCTGTGTATGGTAAAGTAAAACTGGTCGATCTGAAACTCTGTCTTATCATTAAATAAGAGAAGTTGACCGTGAGAGAATCCAGGGCACGATGGGCGTTATCCAACCACCAGTGCTGATCAAACTCTTCCAGCAGCCGGAGAGTGTCATCTGGCTCAAAACGAGACACTATATAAGCTGTCAGTATATCTGGTGTGGATTCATCAGGATCTGACCGAATTTCAAGTGATATTTTAGATCCTGAAAAAATAGTATTGACAACTTCATGTAATTCAAATAATAGAGGTGCAAGTAACCGTTCAGGTAGGGTGGTCGGGAGGGGCAATGCCCCTCCCGGAGTCTCTTCTGTTCGACCGGTTTTGGCGGCTTTGCCACCAAAACCGGTCGAACAGAAGGTTTTGCGGGGGCCTGCGGCCCCCGCGCTCCCGCTGGCGCAGGTACCGCCTGAACGGTTGCGAGGTGCAATATATGGATGATTATCAATAAATTCAAAAACATCTTTTTGCTCATGAATTATATATAATGTATCTAAAAGGCGCATCTCTTCAATAGAGGTATCAGTTATACCTGTCTCGCTCATAACACGCTTATATGTCTGCTCCAAAGATGTGCCCCTTCCCAGAATAATGTTGAAACACCTCAAAGGGTAGCATATTTCTTTGAAGCGTGCAATAAAACAAGCGTACTTACATTTCATTATAAGCAGACAAAAAACGCAGAGGCTGGAATACAGCTCTGCGTTCTCTCCGATGTTCAGGTGTAGCAAAAATCGCCCGGGCTATTCAGATGTGGCCGGTGCCTCACAGGTTGGAACGCTGGCAGGGATGACTTTAACGTGTTCAAAGTTGAGCATACCAAGAAATTGGCCCATGGTCTGTTCACCATTGTCGGTGGATTGCTGCATAATCTTGCCTTTGCAAGCACTTTGCAAAATGACAGTCTCTCCTTCTTCGAGTGCCTGTTTGGCTAAATCTGGATCAAAACTGGCATGGCGCTACATGGGAGATTCCTCGGGCCGCCTATGGGCGTGTGGGCATGACCAAGGACGCGGTGGGCGGCCCTTGGCAAGACATGGTTTTCCATGGTGCTCCATGTCATTCCGAACGCCGCGCCTGCTGACCCGGTCAAGGGAGGGTTCCCTGCTCGCGGCGTGAGGAATCTCCGCTGTTTGATCATGGCACTGCATGGGAGATTCCTCGCGCCGTCTAGGGGGGCAGGCATTCCGGAGCGGACCAGGCATAGGCGCTCGGAATGA
>RRYU01018096.1_pt1 | contig 105741 bp, 86 predicted proteins | sample 2162651 | NCBI WGS metagenome assembly RRYU01 (sample SAMN10267283, study PRJNA491782) | microbial mat metagenome | isolation source: biomat in the production well | place: Japan: Minami-Kanto gas field, natural gas well KTG3 | collected 2017-06 | reverse complement strand
GATCGCCAGCAAGAAGCATCCATGTGTGGCTGCCACGGCAGTGGCGAGGGAGCTTTGCGGGTTCATCTGGTACGCTCTGCAGACTCAAGCACAGGAGGCTTAGGTCAGACTAAAGGGGAAGCGACCGGAAGATGGGGAACCCTCGCTTTTATTATGCGATACGGCCGAAGGCCCAACTCGCGAACTTAGACTGAGGCAGCCCCGGACGAACGATGAAATGCGGTAGCCAACCCGCGGATATCAGTCTGATCAACCGTCGCTATCGTCGCTTCCCCAACAAAAAAGCCCCGGGGAAAACCCCGGGGCAGAGAATGCGGCTTGACCCGCCGTTCCATATCAGTAGAGCTGCTTGACACGACTCCAACTGGTTGATTCTACGGGAGCTCCACAGCCTTCTCCCAAAGCACCGATGAGTTGGCCGCAATCATTGTATGCCGCCAGGCAGGGTGAGTCGGCTTGAAGGGTCATGAGCCAGGTTCCCAATAGCCCGCAGTATTGGGGATCCGCGGAAAAGTTTCCATCGGTGCCCAATTGAGGGGCGATAACACCCGTCCAATCGCCGCCCACATTTCCGAAAATGTCGCAGCAGGCAAACTCCGGATAGTCTAGACCACCGACCCAGGACAAAGCACCGCCATCGTAGCTATAGCTGATGATGTTGAACCAGCTTCGGAAGAAAGTATCCACCCAGAAGGTCCCGCCAAAGCTTGCGATATTTTCACTGAAGGTGGAGTAGCGAACATCCAATTCCGGCACCGCCACGGGGCCACCGATGCCGATATAAAGGCTGATGGCGCCACCACTGGTGCTTTCATTGTGCAGGAACTGGCAATACCGAACTTCGACACTGGCACCGTCGTAGACATTGAGTGCGCCACCATCGTAGTAGGAGAAATTCTCCAGGAAGGTACAATCAGTAATGGTGCCCATGCTGCTCAAACCCAGGAATTCGACTGCGCCACCCCAGTTGGCCCTGTTCCATTGGAAGAAACAGTTTACGATGCTGGCCGAGCTGTTTCTCCCGACAATCGCACCACCACCCAGGTCTGAATAGTTATTGATGAATCGACAATTCTGAATCTGAGGGCTTGATCCATCAATCAGGAGCGCACCACCGTAGTCGTTGGGGTTGTAGGCATTCGCAAAGGTGATTCCCATAATCACCGTGGCCGCGGTTTGACCGCTGTCGATGTAAATGGCCACATGCTCAGGGGGAATCCGCCCATCCTTGTTTCTGGGAAGAGGAGAGGGATTGTCCTGCTGCCGGCCCTTGGGGGCGGGGGCTGCGGGTGTGCCCTCACAGTCGATGATACAAGATTCTGGATTGAGGCTCAGCGAGCGAAGAGTGAAGTCTTTGCCGAGGCAATCCAGATTGATGTTTCCCGATCCCGTGAAGACGCCGTTGCCCAGGTAGATGGTCCCACCGTCGGCAATGTCGAAGATGGCATCCTGGATCGTGGATACGTCGCCGCTGCCGTCGGGATTGACGGTTAACTCGGAGGGGGACGGAGCGCCTGTTAAGGTGATGTAGTCGATGAGCATGTTATCGTTGGTTCCGTCACCTGGCACGATCCAGCCGAAACACAACTCGTGGGTGCCGCCGTAGTAGGATGAGACATCCAAGCCTACCGGGGGCACGATCCAGTCGCTGGCAGTGTTCCAGGTTCCTAAGGTGTGGTCGCTGGGTTGGAAGGTATAACTGAGAACTAGGTTTCCAGCGATTTCCACATACATGGTGGAACCACCCATGGCATCGCCCCCGTCATGACCCATCCACCACCAATCAAGGTGGGCGGCATCGAAGTAGATGTCCTGGCAAAAACTGTTTTGGCTTGGCTCGCCGCAGAAACCGCCCAACCAGGCAACCTGATTGCCATCGTAGGCTGGGTATCCCCATATCGAAGACGGATCGATGATCCAATAACAGATCGTGCTGCTTGTACAGGTCCAGTCGCTGGATCCATCGTCGCATATCCCGTTTTCAAAACTGCCGTCATTGATGAGGCCAATTCGGTCACCGTTGTGCGTATTGGTCGTTCCGGTTTCCGAGGGCTCAAAGCCCGGGCTGGGTTTTTGCTCGATGGCTGCGGCAGTGAATGCCAGAATTAGGCATAAACTCAAGCCGAGCACCAGTTTAGCTTTCAAGACCATAAGGCCTCCTTGTAGTGTTTATTCAAGGCTAGCAAAGCGGTATTAAGATTGAAAGCTGAAACTGTAAGGAAGATAACAGCAAGAGTCGTCGAGGCGGGTTATGATCAGAATCTAGGGAGGTCTTGATGAAAATCTTGAGCATTTCGACTTTCATTCTGTTGCTCGCATGGACTGCATTGTCCGTAGAGCCCTATCCCTGGATCCCTGGGAATCAGTCTGCCCCCGAGCCGGTCTATCCGGAAATTCTCATGGATGCGAGGGAAGCTATCGAGGCGGTGGCCAAGGGTGATTTGCTTCCCATGGATCTACGCAGCATGGAAGAGTTTGAGCTTGGACATATTCCGGGCGCAATCTGGAAGCAGACCGGAAACCCGAACTCCTCACAGGCCCTGCTTCTCTACGCCGACGATCTCGAAACCCTCGGCAGCAGCTTCATGATCCTGGATGGAGATCCCGCACCTCGAATCTTGGTCGGCGGTCTTGATGCCTGGCGCGATGCGGGGGGAGAGATCGAGAAGGGTGGCGAAGGCAATGAGAGAGCGTTGCGAGGCGAAGCATCCGAACAACACTTCGTGGACAGGGCAGAGGTCAATGAGGCTTACGGTCGTGAGGATTTCGAGATCATCGATCTACGTGGAGATGATGTCTGGATGCGCTATGACGAAGTCGATCACATTCGCGCCGGACATATTCCGCACAGCCTTCCCTACGACTTCTCCGACTTGTTTCTCGGGCGCCACTGGCCCGAGCCCGCGGCTGCCCGCGCGAAGTTTCTAAAACTCGGTCCGCGGGAAAGTGATCACGTTAACCCTGCGGCTACTTTCATTCTTTATGGAGAAGACTCAGCGGACTCCCGCCTGGGTCTGGCCTATCTCATGCTGCGAATAATGGATGTGGAAGCGCGCGTTTATCGTGGTGGCTGGGCCGATTGGGTAAACTCGGCCGACAGCCCTGTGGTTCGAATTCTTCCTACCGATGAATTAGAGGAAATGCTTCGCATGGAGAATCCGAACTTGGATGACGAAGCCTCTTACGCATCTCTTGCTCTCCTGGATTTGCGCGGGAATCTCGATTTCAGCCGTCGACACCTTCCCGGAGCCCTCAGCCTGCCTATTCATCTCTTTCGCGATTCTCTATCCACCCTCATCGACGAACATTGGTCGGCGGCCGACTTGAGCAAATTGCCTTTGGTCTTCTACTGCTATGGTCCCGATTGCATTCGCAGTCGCAACGGCGCCAGCATGGCCGCGCAGCAGGGCTTTCGCGATTTGCTATGGTATCGAGAGGGTGTCGAAGGCTGGCGACGCGCCGGTCTTCCCTTACCCAAGTAGGACAAGAAAATTATCTTCCTTGTCTAAGCTCGGCTATACTCCTAGTAGTTCATGTGAAGGGTGGGGCCAGAGGCCCATAGCCAGGAGGGGACCATGCCTGCAACAATCCGACCCGTTGGATATTTTTACGCCACCGTCAAGGATCGTCCGGGAGAGGCCTATCGCCTCTTGGCGCGACTGGCGCGCGAGGAAGTCAATTTACTGGCCTTCAATGCCGTGCCCCAGGGGCCGGCTCACACCCAGTTGGTGATTTTTCCACAGGAAGAAAGCGCACTGGCTCGCGTGGCCGAATCCTTGGGCCTCGTGCTCACTGGTCCTCAAAACGCTTTTCTCATTCAAGGCGACGATGAGTTGGGCGCCTTGGTAGAAGTTCATGAGAAACTCAGCGACGCCAACATCAACGTCTATGCATCCAACGGCGTCACCGACGGAAACAGCGCCTACGGTTATGTGATTTACTTGCGTCCTCAAGATTTCGATGAAGCCGTGCAGGTGCTGGGACTTTAGGCGAATACGCCCGGGATCACTTGCTTGCAAGCGGGGCAATGGCCCTGTGAGCCGAGATGATCGCTTAGAACGGTGAATCCCGAGCGCTCGATGAGTAGCATTTCGCAACTGGGGCAATGGGTACGAGCACCCGCAGGATCCGATCGGTTGCCGGTGTAGACGAATTTCAAACCGGCTTCCATGGCGATGTCCCGTGCCCGATGCAATGTGGAAAGAGGCGTTGCGGGATGATCGTACATGCGCCAGTCCGGATGGAAGGCTGTGAAATGCAGGGGCACTTGTGGTCCCAGTTCTTTCACGACCCAAGAGGCGAGGGCGTTCAATTCCTCGTCGGAATCATTGAGTTCAGGGATTAGCAAGGTGGTGATTTCCGTCCAGACCTCGGTTTCATTCACAAGGTAACGGAGCGAGTCGAGTACTGGATCCAATCGCCCGGAACAAACTCGTCGATAGAAGTGATCGTCGAAAGCTTTGAGATCGACATTCACTGCATCCATGTGATCGAAGAACTCGCGCCGTGCATCTTCGCAGATGTAAGCTGCGGTAACTGCGGCGGTGCGAATTCCCAGATCGTGACAGGCGCGGGCCGTATCCACTGCGTATTCCAGGAAGATCACGGGATCGTTATAGGTGAAGGCCACGGAACTGCATTCCATCCGAAGCGCCAGCTGGGCAATATCTTCGGGGCTGGCTGCTTCGGACAGACGCTCGGTCTCACGGGATTTGCTCATGTGCCAGTTTTGACAGAATCGGCATCCCAGATTGCATCCAGCGGTTCCGAAGGAGAGAATGCGGGAGCCTGGCAGGAAGTGGTTCAAAGGTTTTTTCTCAACAGGATCCACGGCGAAACCCGTCGTGCGGCCATAGGCGTCCAAGCACAGTTGGCCGTCTCGATGAGATCTGACGAAGCAGAAACCCTGTTGCCCCTCGGCCAAGCGGCAATAGCGCGGACAGAGGTCGCACTGAATGCGTCCATCGTCCAATGAGTGCCAATATCGGGCGGGTCTACCGCTCTGCGACACTTGCGTCATTGTTCTCCTCGGGGCATGCTCTCGATGGTGATACTAGGGAAAGCCTAGCTTAGTCTGGCAGAAATCGCGAGGAGGAAGCTATGTCCGATGTTCGCAGAGCTGCAGTGGCCGGCGCTTTCTACACCGAAGAATCGGAGGCTTTGAGTGTTGAAGTCTCGAGTCTTCTCGATAAGGAAAAGTCCGAAGGGCTGCGTCCTAAGGCACTCATTGTTCCTCACGCCGGATACATCTACTCCGGTTCCGTAGCCGCGCGGGCCTATGCTCGAATTCGAGACTATGCCTCGGACATCTCTCGCGTTTTGCTGTTGGGGCCGACCCATCATGAAGCTGTGGCGGGAATGGCGCTGCCATCTGTGCAAGCTTTCCAGACTCCATTGGGTGACATTCCTTTGGATATGGCTTCCATCGCGCGCATGACCGGGCGTCCAGAAATGCAAATCTCCAATCGCGTTCATGAAAACGAACACAGCATCGAAGTACAACTTCCCTTCCTACAAACTCTCTTGGATGATTTCGTTCTGCTGCCCGTACTGGTGGGGGATGCAGATCCGTCGATGGTGGAAGCGCTTCTACACGAGTTCGGCGGGGGCGAGGAAACGCTTATCGTGGTCAGCTCGGACCTGAGCCACTTCCACAATTACGATAAGGCCCGCGAGCTCGACGGAGCGACCCGGGAGGCCATCGAATCCCTAGACACGGTAGGATGGACCAGGGAAAGTGCCTGCGGGCGCATTCCTATCCTCGGATTGCTCAGATTGGCCCGGCGTTTGAATATGGAAGTGGAAACCTTGGACCTCCGCAGTTCGGGGGACACGGCAGGTGGTCGGGACAGGGTTGTGGGTTATGGTGCCTGGGCCTTCCACGAAAGGGAAGATTCGGCTTGATGACACTCACACGCGAAGAACGGATGCTGCATTTGGCCGCCATGGCCATTTTGCACGGGCTGAAAACTCGTCGGAACATCAGTCTGGACGGCATCGAATTCGACAATGAATTGCGAGCTCCCGGTGCCTGCTTCGTCACTTTGGAACGCAATGGGCAACTACGAGGATGCATCGGTTCGGCCGAGGCCTATCGTTCACTGGGCGAAGATCTACTAAGGAACGCATTCAGCGCCGCCTTCAACGACATCCGTTTCCCCCGGCTCGTGGAAAATGAGTTGGACAACTTGGAAATGGAATTGTCCATTCTGACTCACCCCAAGCCCATCATCGCGCCTAATGAAGATCATCTTCTGGGCCTGCTGCGTCCGGGCAAAGACGGGCTCATCATTGAGGACAAGGGCGCGAAAGCCCTCTTCCTTCCCTCGGTTTGGGACAGCCTGCCCAAGCCCAAGGATTTCCTGGACAACCTCAAACGCAAGGCTGGAATCGGCCATCGCTCCCTATCCTCCGGCTTTGTGGCCTGGAGATTTGAGACAGAGAAGATAAGATCCTCCGAAATCCTTGTAAGCAAGCCGCTTTGGGAGATGGACTAAGTCTGTTATAATTCCAGGCAACCTACTCCTCAGAGGTCGAAATCCATGCGTTTTTCCAGCGCCATTCTGGCGATATTTCTGCTGCTCTGCACTGTTTCTGTCCATGCTGAACGCGTCAGTTCCGATGATGCACGGCAAGCCGGCCAGGCTTTCTTGAACCAAAGGCTTTCTTTGGATGAAGGATGGAGCGGGCGTTCCACGGCCTCGCCAGGCGAGCTGAATCCCCTCATCCGCGATGGTCGCCTACTCGGATACTGGATGCCTGTCCATCCGGTGGGGCATATCATTCTTTCTCCCCTTCGTGAACTCCCGGCGGTGAAGGCCTTTTCCGAAACCGACAATTTTGATCCCGATGCCGAGGGATACGCGACCCTGATCCACGACGTTTTCGAACTCACCTTGGATTTTCTCGAGACCAACTACGGCGACCTCGAAAACCTTCCCGCCGATGTAGCTCCCGCGAGAAACCGCGAAAGCTGGGATCGCCTCTTAGCCGGCGCTCCCGCAGATCGTGATCAAGTTACCGTCGGCCCATTACTCACTTCCGACTGGCACCAAGGTGGTCCCTTAAATAACGATTGCCCCGAGGGTGATGGTGGCCTCTGCGTCGTAGGCTGTGTGGCCACGGCGGCCGCGCAGATTCTCAACTACTGGGAGTATCCCGAAATGGGAGAGGGCTCCTTTGGCTACAACTGGGATGGCGACGAGTCCTGCGGCGGCAATGTGGGTGGAGGTTTCCTGGAAGTTCAGTTCTGGGATCCATACGACTGGGACAATATTCTCGACAGTTACAGTAGCGGCTATGATGCCGCGCAGGCGGCTGCCGTGGCCGAACTCAACTATGAGATGGGCGTGGCTTTCGAGATGGACTATGGAGCCTGTGCCTCGGGCGCCTATCTGCAAAGAGGCCTCGAGGTCTATCCCAACTTCTTCCGCTACTCCGAAGACCTTTCGTATGAAAGGCGTAGTCTTTTCACCGAGTCTGAGTGGTGGGACATTATCAAAACCGAATTGGACGCCGTTCCTCCGCGTCCCATTTCCTATGGCATTCACAGCCACGCCATCGTTTGCGACGGCTATATGGAAGACGGCGGGCAGTACTATCACATGAACTACGGTTGGGGCGGCTCGGCCAATGCCTGGTATGCCCTGGACGATGTCTACTGCCCCTGGGATGGCTGCGATTTCCTGGTGGAAAACATGACCATCGGAATCGAGCCCGTGGGACACTTCGGAGTTAATCAACCCGACGACAGCGTGGTTTGGATACATGGCGCAGCTATGACGGAGCTTGCCTGGTCCGGTTGCGAGGGAAGCACCGTCAGTGCGGATCTGTACTACGGTCTCAATCGCGTCACTCGCTTGATCGAGGACAGCCCCAACGACGACGGGGAAATTCCCCTAGGTCTTGTCCTGGCCGAATGGGGCACCGGCTCTGATTTCCGAATCAAGGTGATCGACGAGAACAACAAATTCGGATGGAGTGACTACTTCGCCATCTACGGACCTCAAGAATGGTCCGACGCCGGACTTCCTCCCGTGGATAACGGGGGGCGCGGACAATCTGCCGCATGGGGCGACTTCGACAGTGACGGATTGGCCGACATCTACCTGTCCAACAAAGACGATGGCAATTGCCTCTTCCAGAATCAGGGCGAGGGTAGTTTTGTGGACATGGCCGCCGATCCCCTGAACGCAGTGGGCGATTGTCAGGAAGCCGCCTGGGCCGACATGGATAACGATGGCGATCTGGACATCTTCCTTACGCGAACCAGCGGCGAGTCAAATTTCCTCTTCCGCAATGACGGCAGCGGATTCACTGATCTGAGCACCGAACTCCTGGGCGGGTCTTCATACAGTTCCGGCATGGCCTGGGGTGATTACGACAACGATGGACTGGTGGATCTCTATGTGGCCAACGCCTACGCCGCCGATCGCCTCTTCCACAACGAGGGCGATGGAGAATTCAGCGAAGCCACCGCCGCACCCATGGGAGATGCCGGATACGGACGTTCCGCGAATTGGACGGACTACGACGAAGACGGCGACCTCGATCTTTATCTGATTCGCTACTCCGACAATCGGCTTTTTCGCAACAATGGCGACGGCAGTTTCACGCGCATGACATCCCATATTCTTGCGGATTCAGGCGATGGTTACGGTGCTGCCTGGGGCGACTATGACAATGACGGGCATCTCGACTGCTATCTCATCAATGGTGGGGAGAACAGGCTTTTCCGCAATGAGGGCGATGGAGTGTTCAGCGAGGTGAACTCCCCTCTATTGGCCGATGTGGGCGCAGGTCGAGGAGGTGCATGGGCTGACACCGACAACGATGGCTACCTGGATCTTTTCCTCGCTTGCGATGGTGCCAATCGCCTGTTCCACAACAACGGCGACGGCAGTTTCTCGGAAACCACCGACGCGCTTCTGGGTGATGGATCCGACACGCGGGGTGCCGCCTGGGGAGACTTCGACCTGGATGGCCGACTCGATCTTTACCTGGTCAACAGTGGATCGCCCAATCGCCTGATTCGCAATGAGAACGTTTCAGGTAACCACTGGCTTCATGTGGATCTTGTTGGAACTATTTCCAATCGCTCAGGTCTGGGAAGCAAAGTCAAGTTGGCCAGCAGTGGACTGCAACAAATTCGTGAGGTGGGCAGCGACACGGCTTACATGTCTCAGGGAAGCCTGAGGGTCGAGTTTGGATTGGCTGGAAGTAATCTGGTCGATTCCCTGGAAGTTCACTGGCCTTCGGGAGCGGTTTCCGTACTTAGGAACTTGAGTGTGGATCAGCTAATCCAGATTACCGAGCCCAACGATCCTACAGGGCTTGAAGAAACTACAAGCCCAGGTTTCACATTCTTGGGGGTCCATCCGAACCCCTTCAATCCTTCCACTCAAATTGTATTTGACCTCGCAGAAGGTGCTAATGTGCGTCTGGAAGTTTTCGATGTACAAGGTCGGAGTATCCATGTTTTAGCAGATGGCCATTGGGCTGCGGGTCAGCACAGAGTCACCTGGGATGGGCGAAACAGCCAAGGTGAGGAAATGGGTTCGGGACTCTATCTACTTCAAATTTCGGGAATGAAGACTAGAGCCGAAAGAAAATTGATCCTACTGAAATAATAGTTGAGAGATGCGTGGCGAATAACCCGGCTCAGATTGAGCCGGGTATTTTTGTTTCGAATTAAGGCCTGAAAGCCCGGAATCCCGTTCAGTGAAAGAGCTTGACGCAATCGGCCTAGGCTTTGCATAAGTCTTGTGCTAGAATACGCGACAGCCTGAAATACTGCTTTTCTGGCTCAGGGAGTTTGCTTGAAGGTACGGTTCCTCACCTTTGCTCTTACCATCTTTTACCTCCTCGCGACTTCCGCGATGGCAAGCGTACTCGTCTATCCACTTCAAACTGATAGCCCTGAAATCCTCACCGGCACGGAAGGCTTGAGAATCAAGCTGCCCGGTTCGCCGACGCTGGGAAATCCTGGTGAACCCCTTCTTCCCAAAACTCCAGTTCGCTTACTGCTGCCACCCGGTGAGAGTGTCGTCAATGTAAGCGTGCTCGCTCTCGAGTCGGGTCAACTGAGCGAGGGTCTTGCACCTCGTGTGGCTCAGCCCCCTTACGCGCTCAATGATGCTCCACCTCTCAATCGTATGACCGGCCTTCCATCTATTTACCAGGGAAGCGAGGAGTGGCCTGCCGATCCCTTGATTTCCTGGCGGGAAGATCTCTACCGGGGGCATCGCATCTTGACTCTGCTTGTCAGCCCCTTGAGTTATCGAGGCAGTGACAATCGCATTAGCCACCATAGGCATCTCGAAATTCGTGTAGAGACCCAGGTCGATGCTTCGGCCTCCGCTCAGATGCAGCTTATGCTTCACAGCGATGATGCCACCCGCACTCGACTAAGCCGTCTGCTGATTAACCCGGAAATGCTAGAGAACTATGAACGAGTTTCCTCTGATGTTGGGAGCAGCCGCAGTACTCCGCCTTTGGATTACATGATACTGAGTACCGAACGATGGGCGCCGCAGCTAGAAACCTATATCCAATTCCTTAGATCTCGCGGTCATCATGTTGGGCTCTATCTTCGCTCCTGGGTTAATGCAAATTATGCGGGTCGGGATGAACCCGAAGCGCTTCGCAATTTCATCCAGGAGAAATACCAGGACACGGGAATGAAGTACCTGCTCATCGTTGGCGATGCCCGAGACGAAGACGGCATTCCCCATCGAGGCCTCTACTGCCAATCCTACACTACCACCGACTATGATCTTCCTGGGGACATCTACTATGGTGCTCTCGACGGCGATTGGAATTCGGATGGTGATGGAAGATGGGGCGAGCCGGGCGAAGGAGATCTCTTCCCCGAAGTCTCCGTGGGTCGAGCTTGTGTGAGCGACGAGGATGACCTTGAGCAGTTCATGCGCAAGCACATGCTGTATCAGGAAGCACCTGTGTTGGCACACACCACACGGATGCTCATGGTGGGGGAAAAGCTGTGGAACAATCCCCTGACCTGGGGTGCAAGCTACAAAGATGAAATCTGGTTCGGCTCCGACGCCAACGGTTTGGTCACCGAGGGTGTATCGTCGACCATGGCCGTTGGAAGTCTCTACGAGCGCACATGGCCCTGGGAAGACGAGCATCTCAAAATGATTCTTAGCGATGGAATGGGCATTGTGAACCACCAGGGTCACGCCTATTACAACTTGGCCGCAAAAATCCATAACAACGATCTCTCGTCACTGAGCAACGACGGCATTGACCATGGCTACGGTTTTTTCTACAGCCAGGGATGTTACTGCGGATCCTTCGATGACAAGGCCAGTTACGGCGGTTATCACTCCGATTGCTTTGGAGAGCGGTTGACCACGGAGTTCGGCGGTGCCGTGGCCACTGTGATGAACTCGCGTTACGGCTGGGGCGAAGCCGGAGGCACGGCCGGGCCTTCCCAGTTTTTTGATCGGGAGTTTTTCGACGCCCTGTTTGGCGAAGGGATTCTTGAGGCGGGTCCAGCCAACGACGATGCCAAAATGGATCTCGCCTGGATGGTCGACTATCCGGGCATGCGTTGGTGTCACTATGATTTGAACCTTTTCGGAGATCCGGCATTGCGGCTCTGGACCCAAACACCCGCTTCCCTGGAAGTGACCGGCGTGTCGGGGTTGAGTAGCAATTCTGAGGAAGTCACTGTCCGAGTTCTCAGAAATGGCGCACCACTTCCAGGTGTAAAAGTGACTTTGTATTCGCCAGAGCTCGATGTTCAGATCAGCAGCACGAGCAATATCACGGGGCAGGCCAAACTGAATACTTCGCCCCTGCGAGCAGGCCGATACACCATCACCGCTCATCGTGGAAACTTCTTGATCCATCGCAGCGAACATGTGGTTCGCGAAGGCGGCGGACCCGGAGATGAACCCGCCGATGAAGAGGCTCAGCCCAAGGGCAGCGTGCCCGGCTTGTTGTCATTGGGTCCGAATTTGCCGAACCCCTTTAACCCGAGTACGACCATCCAATTCGAACTACCCTTTGAAGGTGCAGTCGATTTGATCATTTATGATGTGGAGGGGCGAAGAGTGCGAACTCTCCTTTCCGCAAGCCACCTTGGAGCCGGTCACCATAGCGTGATCTGGGATGGGCGAGATCATTTGGGCAAGGAGTTGGGCTCCGGTGTCTATTTCTCACTGCTGAGTTCAGGAGATGTATCGGATACGGGCAAGATGTTGATGCTTAAATAAAGGAGAGGGCTGAGCCCTCCCCTCGTTCAAGCTTCACATTTCTCTCGGAGAGGGCTCAGCCCTCTCCGTTTTGGCATTCCGATCAGCCACAGACCGTTTCGATCATTTTGGCGCAGGCTGCGTAGGGATCCATATTGGCGTTGGGCCGGCGATCTTCGATGTAGCCCTTTCCCGCTTTCGCAACGTGCCAGGGAATTCGAACACTGGCTCCGCGATCCGCAACTCCGGCGCGGAAGGTGCGATAGTCGCAGGTCTCGTGCAGGCCTGTCAGTCGCATCTCAATGAGTTCACCATAGACGGCAATGTGTTCTTCGGTCTTGGGCTCGAGCTTCTTGATGGCCGTCCAACAAGCGTCCAGGCTTTCGCGCATTTCCGCAGTTGAAAAATTGAGATGGGCACCCGCGCCGTTCCAATCGCCCGCGATGGGCTTGGGATGCAGCTTGGCATTGACGCCATAGTCTTCGGCAATGCGGTACAGGAGCCAACGTGCGGTCCAGAGATCGTCGGCAACGGTGAGCCCGTCGGCCGGTCCTACCTGAAATTCCCACTGACTCGGCATGACTTCGGCGTTGATACCGGCAATCATGATTCCCGCATCCAGGCAGGCCACCATGTGCTTCTCCACGAGATCGCGCCCGAAGACTTCGTCCGCGCCAATGCCGCAGTAGTAGTTCCCCTGAGGAGCGGGGAAGCCGCCCTGAGGCCATCCTAGAGGATGATTGCCCTCGAAGAGCGTGTACTCCTGCTCGATCCCGAACATGCTCTTCTGCTCGCCGTGAAGCTCTTCCTGTTTGCGCAGGAGCGCTCGCGTATTGGTGGAGTGCGGCTTTCCGTTTGAGCCATAGACCTCGCAAAGCACCAAGCGGGACTCTCCGCCTCGAATGGGATCCGGATAAACTTTCACCGGCTTGAGCACGCAGTCCGAGTCGTTGCCCTCGGCCTGTTGGGTGGAGGAACCATCGAAACCCCAGGCGGGGGGATCGTCCAGATTTGCGGTCAACACCTTGGTCTTGCTGCGCAACTTGGCTGTGGGGCGCTGACCATCGATCCAGATATACTCCGCGAATGCGTACTCGCTTTGAGTGACGTTCATGGGACCATCCTTTGGGGGTTCGATTCCGGCCGATCGGCCTAGCATGCTGCCCAGTTACTAGAACTGGTCGCGTTCGACATGCATTGCGGTCAAGGGCAAGGCGCGACGACGAACGTGATGCCCTAGTATCATGGAGGAGGAGCAACGAAGCAATTGACCGCAATGCATACGAACCCGAAGGGCTGGCAGCACTTGCATCGCAACTCTATGTCACTTGTCGTCGATGATGCTTAAGCATCACCTTCCTCCTCGTTCCTTGATTTGCTCGCAAGTGCAAGCCAGCACGACCAAGTTTAGTAACTGGGCAGCATGCTAAAGACGGCAGATTAGGGCCGCCTTTCGCATCTGTCAATCGGGTAATGGCCCCGGGAACAAGAGCCCGTTCTCCACTTTATTGGCTGGTCAAGCTCAGGCTCAGGACCTAGTTTCTGTTCTCCAGGAGGTGTTTCGTGGAGGATCGCGAGAACAGATGGATGGATCAGGCCCTGGCCGAGGCACTGAAAGCCTTCGAGGAGGGCGAGGTGCCCGTGGGCTGCGTGGTGGTCCAGGGGGATCGCGTCGTCGGCCGTGGGCGAAATGCTGTGGAGCGCCTTCAGGATCCCACGGCTCACGCCGAGACCCTGGCTATCTCGGCTGCGGCCAATACACTGGGTACATGGCGATTGACCGACTGCGAGCTCTTTGTTACTTTGGAACCCTGCACCATGTGCATCGGAGCCATTCATTTGGCCCGGATCAGCCGGGTGGTCTTCGGGGCGTCCGACCCAAAGTTCGGCGCCTGCGGATCCATTCTCGATGTTCCCGCGGAGCCGCGTTGGAATCATCACGTGGATGTTCTCGGGGGTATCAGGGCCGAAGATTCGGCCCAGCTGATGCGGGATTTTTTTAGGCGCCTGAGGCACTGATGCAGTTTGGAGAGTTGCGAGAGCGGTCGAATCGGCACGACTGGAAATCGTGTGTACCGAGAGGTACCCTGGGTTCGAATCCCAGACTCTCCGCCTTATCGATTCGCTTGTACAGGAGAGGTGCCGGAGTGGTTGAACGGGGCGGTCTCGAAAACCGTTGAGCCTTCGCGGGTTCCCAGGGTTCGAATCCCTGCCTCTCCGCCCTTCTCATTTGGTCTTGGCCAGGTCCCACGCAATTCGGATTTTCCAACCCCGTCAGGACCGGAAGGTAGCAGCGGTACGAAAACCCCCGGATGTGCCGTGGATCAACCTGGCCTTTTTCATTGAAAGGATTCGCGTGGACTATCAGGTACTTGCCCTAAAGTGGCGACCTCAACGTTTCGAGGACGTGGTGGGGCAGGACCACGTGAGTCATGTCATCGCCGGTGCCATCGAGCAGGACCGCGTGGCCAACGCCTATCTCTTCAGCGGTCCTCGCGGCTGCGGTAAGACAACCGTCGCACGTATCCTCGCCAAAGCGCTCAATTGTGAACAGGGACCCACCCGCGAGCCCTGCGGAGAGTGCGAGTCCTGCAAATCCATCGCCGCCGGACGGAGCATGGCGGTTCTGGAATTGGATGCGGCCAGCAAGGGCGGCATCGACGACATTCGCGAGTTGCGCGAGAATCTGGGTTACGGCTCGCTGGAAGGTCGCTATCGCGTGATCATCCTGGACGAGGCCCACCAGATTACCGGAGCGGCGGCCAACGCCTTCCTGAAAACTCTCGAAGAACCGCCTCCCAATGTGGTCTTCGTTCTGGCCACCACCGAGTACGACAAGATCCTCGCCACCATTCGCTCGCGTTGCCAGCGTTATGCTTTTCGACTGCTTCGCAGCGAGGAAATCGCCGGGCGCATCGAACACATTGCGGAAAGCGAGAGCATCGAGCTGGGTGAAGGCGTGTCCATGGCTCTGGGCCGCAAGGCCGAAGGCAGCATGCGCGATGGCCTGACCCTCTTCGACCAGTCGGTCTCTTCCCTGGGAAACAAGTTCGAACTGGACGCGCTCATCGACCTGCTCGGTCTGCCTCGTTACGAGCACTACTTCGATCTCACCGACGCCATCATTCAGCGCGACGGTGCGGCGGCCCTGAAGGCTCTCGACGCCTCACTCGATGCGGGCGGTACGCCCAGCGATTTCGTCATGGGACTGGCCGTGCATTTCCGCAATCTCCTTGTCATGCATATGAACGAGCAACTTCTCGACGGCGAACTTCCGGCTGAAGACCTCGCCACCTGCAAACGCCTGGCCGCGGAATTCAAGGATGAGGATCTGCTCTATCTAACTCGTCTGGCGGGCGATCGCGCCGAACAGATTCGTAGGGCCAGCCAGCCGCGCATTCTCGCCGAAGCCTTCGTGGTGGAGCTCACGCGATTTGAAAAGCGCGTGTTACTATCGGAAGTCTTGGCGATGCTGAAGGCGAGTGGGGGACAGGGAGTTTCCAGTCCCCAGTCACCAGTCTCCAGCCAGAAACCGCCTTCTTCAGGCGGTCAGCGGAAAGCCTCCAGCGGGAAGCGGAAAGTCTCCAGTCCCCAGTCCCCAGTCTCCAGCCAGAAAGCTGCTGAAGCGGCAGCTGCGCCCAAGATGGCCTATGCCCTGAGCCGTTCCGGGCTTGAAGCCGCTTGGCCGTCCTTTGTGGGCGCTGTGAAACAGTCGAGCATGATCAAGGGGCAATTCCTGGATAAGGCCAGGCCCGGTGGTGTGGATCGCGATGCCTTCACCCTGCACCTGGACGGACATTTCCGCACCTTGCTCGACAATCACGAAGATCGCCTTTTACTCCAGGACAAGTTCCGTGAGATCTTCGGCGAAGGGCGAACGGTGCGCTTCATGGCTCCCGAGGACGAGGCGGCCCCCGAAGCTGCCGCACCGCGGGTGAGCCAATCTCGTGCGGATGACGCGCGGCGCGAACGGTCTTTACAGGAACACTCCGACAACGCCTTGGTGGCGGACCTACTCAAAAAGTTCGACGGCGAGATCGTCGAAGATCGATAGATGGAGACAGCATGAAAAACATCGGCAAGATGATGAAACAGGCCCAGCAGATGCAGTCGCAGATGGCCGAGATCCAGAAGGAACTGGAAGAGACCATCTTCGAGGCCACCGCCGGCGGCGTGGTGACGGCCAAGGTTACCGGCGCCATGGATCCTGTGGAAATCAAGATTGCGCCTGAAGCGCTGGAAGATCCCGACGCCGAAATGCTCGAGGACATGATCCTCGCCGCACTCCGGGCTGCTCAGGACGAAGCCAAGCGCGTCAGTGCTGAAAAGATGGGTCCCCTCATGGGTGGCATGCCCGGCTTCTAATGGAAAAAATCAGCCCTCTTCTCGCCCGTCTCGTTCGCCGCCTGACCCGTCTTCCGGGAATCGGTGAACGCAGCGCTCAGCGCATTGCACTGCATCTTCTCAGTCAAGAAGACGCGGAGACGCGTGAGCTGTCGCGTCTGCTGATGGAGGCTCGCGAGAAGATCGGCTTTTGCGAAAAGTGCGGCTTCTATGCCGAAACGCTGCTCTGTCCCATCTGCTCCGATCCCAAGCGAGCCCAGGGCAAGCTCTGTGTGGTGGAGCAACCGGTGGAAGTTCTCAGCCTTGAACGCAGCGGCATTTTCCGCGGCCTGTATCATGTGCTCGGCGGAGTCATCAGCCCCTTGGATGGAGTGCACCCGGGTGATCTAAGCATCGACCGGCTCCTGACTCGCGTGGAAGATGAGCAGGTCAGCGAGATCATTCTGGCGCTTTCCTCGAGCGTTGAAGGTGAGACCACCTCCCTTTACCTGGGAGAACAGCTTGACGGCAGGGGGGTTAGTGTTACAAGACTGGCTCGCGGCCTTCCCGCAGGCAGTCGTCTGGAGTACCTGGATGAAGCCACCCTTTCACGCGCCTTCGAAGGACGCGTGAAGCTCTGACCCGCTCGGAAAGGAATCCGGCATGCGATTCTTGCTTCGTTTCCTAGGTAGCACGGCCCTCACGGGATACTTCCCCATCGCACCCGCCACCGTTTCCAGTTTTCTCATCGTGGTCATTCTGTGGTTCTGGGGTCCAAATTCCTGGTGGCTCTGGATGTTCTTCCTCGCATCCCTCGTGGTGTCCGTTCCCCTGTCCTACTTCATGGAGAAACTCCACGGGAAGGATCCCAGCGCCTGTACCATCGATGAAGTGGTGGGCATCCTGCTTCCACTGGCGGTTTTGGGTGAACCCTTGAACGTGCCCGGCACCTGGAAACTGCTCCTGGCCGCCTTCTTCCTTTTCCGTTTCTTCGACATCGCGAAAATCTGGCCGGCCAACAAACTGGAAAAACTACCCGGTGGCTGGGGCATCGTTCTCGACGATCTCATGGCCGGCGTTTACACGCTCATATCATTGAAGCTGCTCACATTTTGGTTCCTTTAGAGTGGTAAGAAAGAATTAACACCGACCTGTCTGAAATGGTATAATCTTCGGCGACTTGATTTTAATCACATCCATGCCGCCGGAGGAGAGAACATGGGTCGCTTGCATCCTTTTCACCCCACGATCCTATTATTTCTTGCTTTAATCTCGACGACACCCGCATTAGCTCAGGAATGTGTCCATTATGAGGACATGTTGCACTTCGTGGGCATGATCCCCGAAGACGAAATCTACTACATGTACGATGTGGAAGTTCACGACGAGTACGCCTACATCCTGTCCAATGGCGATGGCATGCTCGTCGTGGATATCCAGGATCGAGCCAATCCTGTAGCCCTCGAAATCTGGGATGATGCCAGCTACCTCCTCCATGCCCTCTGGCACGAAGGTTTGCTTCTGGTCGTGGACGAATACGATGGCTTGTACATTCTGGACCCAAGTGACCCGACGGATTTGACAACCCTCTCAAATGTTCCTGTGCTGGGTTACGAACTCAACAATGTTGCTGCTCAGAACAATCTTGTGGTTCTGGCGGAGGATGGACTGCTTCGCGTCATCGATATCAGCGTGCCGTCAGCTCCTGTATTAAGAGGCACATTGGACATGTCTGATGATCCCGAAGGTATGTGCTTCGATCCCCTAGACGACACCCTTCTCTACGTCGCCGTTATTGGTGGCGGTGTGATAGTGGTGGACTTGGGCAATCCCGACGATCCCATGCTTGTTGGGGCTGAATCCTGGGCGGATGCCAGCGCCTACGATGTCGAATGCTCTGATGGCTACCTCTACATCGCGGACTACGACAACGGCCTGGTGGTCTGCCAGGCCAACGGCGCAACAGATCCCAGCTTCCTGGGCATGCACGCCTTCGGGAATGGCTACGGATACCCACTCGAGGTCGAAGTCGGAAATGGCTATGCCTTCCTCAGTGGTGACTATGCGGGGGGTGTTGCCTTCGACATCACTAATCCGGCCAACCCCACGGAAACGGCTTTATTCGGCTTGGATTCCTATGTCTACAACATCGATCTTTGCGGTGATTATCTCTACCTGACCGTAGAGGGTTACGGAGTCTTCATCTTTGATGTAAGCAACCCCGTCTACCAGACTCCAGCCGAGGGCCTGGGCGTGGGGCTGGACGGCGTGGCCTTCGCGGAAGATCTGCCGAGGCTTTACCTGGCCGACAGCGCGGGCGACCTGCACTGTATCCACATGGAGACTCAGAGCGTGGTCGGTAGCCTGGCGGGAAGCGGGCAGGTGAAAGGCCTTGCCCATCGCGAAGGTGTGGTCTACCTGGCGAATCCGAATCAGGGCCTGCTCATGGTGGATGTCAGCGATCCCGCGAATCCCTTCCAGGCGGACATCTGGCCGGTGGATGTGAATCCCGTGAACTCGAGCCCCCGGGCCATCGCGATCCAAGATCGCGATCTCTATCTGCTTCTGGACGACCATGGCATTCGACAGTTCTTCATCGATGACCCCTACTATCCCGACCCCTTGGGACTGGCGGGAACACTCACTTCCTACAGCCACATGGCAATCTACGGACATTACGCTTACGCCATCGGATGGGTGGGCGATCTCGAGGTTTTCGACATCAGTAGTGCTGAAAGCCCCGTTTCCCTGGGCCTGGTGCCGGGCGCGGAAGATGCGCAGGCGATGCTGGCCGACGATCGTGCGCTTTATATTCTGAGCGACGAAGAGGGCCTTGTGGTCTTCGATCTGAGCAATCCGGCCGCGCCGGTTCGCGTGAGCCAGGTGTGGTATCCCACTGCCTACTATGGTAGCAGTCTGGCCACGGAAGGTGACTTCCTCTATGTGGGCACAAGTTCAGGCAACGATTATGAGGACTCGAGCATTTGGGTTTTCGATGTAAGCCAGCTCGACGATCCCCGCTGTGTCGGCGCCATGGGCGAGCCCTTCGATGCACACGCCATCATGCAAATCGGAACTCGTATATGGAGCACCCATCCTGATGAGGGCCTGGTTCAATATCCTCTTCAGTGCGACTTACTCGTGACGGCTGTGGAGGCACCAAGCGCGGGAAGCTTGGTTCTGCGGAATTTCCCCAATCCCTTCAATCCGAATACGCTCATCGAGTACCGCCTCACGGAGGACAGCTTCGTGGAACTCGAGGTTTTTGATGTGTCGGGTCGCCGGGTGAAGACCTTGGTGTCGAATACTCAGCTTGCCGGGCCTCATGCTTGCGAATGGGATGGTCGCAACGAGGAAGGTCGCTCAATGGCAAGTGGCATCTATCTAGCGCGAGTTCAGGCTGGAAATCTTGTGGGGGAGAGCAAGCTCATTCTGATGAAATAGCTCTTTCGGATTTCGCGATGAGGCGCCGGACAGTGTCCGGCGCTTTTTTTCTGTGCGCGAGGGAGTGGTCCACCTTAGACTGTATCCATGAACATCGAACTTAACGCAAAACTTGCTCACCCCCTTCGCATCGTCGCCATAGGCGATGAGCTCATGCGCGGGGATCATCCCGATACCAATTCTCCCTGGCTGGCCGAACGTTTGGCACAGTTGGGCGAAGTACCCGACTCCATCGAGCAATTGCCCGATCGGGATGGCGCGGCAGAATCGGCTGTGAGGCGATGGGTGAAAGAAGGCGGCACGCTTTTTCTCGGCGGGGGGCTTGGCCCCACCGAAGACGACGCCACCCGCGATGAGATCGCCGCGGGCCTCGGCGTGGAACTCGAGTTGAACGAAGACGCCGCCGAGATGATTCGCGATCTGGAAAAGCGTCGAGCTCACACTTTCACTTCTTACACCCACCGGCAGGCGAATTTTCCCGAGGGATGCCGACCCGTACAGAACCCCGTGGGCACCGCGCCCTCGATTCTTTGCGAGCGCGATGGCGGTTTCCTGCTCGTGCTGCCTGGCGTGCCCGCTGAGTACAAGGCTATCGCCGAAAGCGTGCTGCCAACACCTGATGACCAGCCACGCCCGCAGGAGTGGCGACTCGCCGGTCTCGGCGAGGACAAGCTCGCCACCTTGCTCGAAGGCATGCCGGGGCTGGAGAAGTTGGGTTTCTATCCTAATCGCGAAGGTATTCGGGTTCGTCTACCGGTCACGAATTTCGAATCGGATGAACTTGCGAGACGGCTGGGAAAACATCTGGTGTCGCGAGAGGGAGACACGCTGGAGGATGTGATCGTCGCGAAACTCCGCGAGCGCGGCGAAACGCTGGCCGTGGCGGAATCCTGCACCGGCGGAATGCTGGGCGCGCGCATCACCCGTGTGGCAGGTGCGAGCCAGGTATTCCTCGGAGGGGTGCAGTCATACGCCAACGAAGTGAAGGAGTCGATGCTCGGAGTATCGCAAGAGTTGCTCGTGGAGTTCGGCGCAGTGAGCGAAGAGTGTGCGCGGGCCATGGCCCAAGGTGTGCGCGAAAGACTCGGCGCGGACTGGGCGCTATCGATCACGGGTATCGCGGGCCCTGAAGGTGGCACGGAGGAAAAGCCGGTGGGCACCATGCATATCGCGCTGGCGTGTGAGAGTGAGACTTATCACAGCATGCGGCGCGCGCCATGGGACCGCGAAGGCAATCGCCGCTACGCGGTACAGGAAGCATTGACGCTGCTTTGGATGCACATGAATCGATGATCAAAAAAGAGTCCACCCGGGTGGACTCTGAACAGAGAGAGTCAGGTTTCTGCACCTTCTCCTAGTGCCCCTCAGCGGCTAACAACTCAGCCGCCTCATCGAATCGCTCCTGCACGTGATTTTCCAGAAATCCCAACTCCACCATGAAGTCCGCATCCTGCACCAGGAAGGTGTAGCCGGGCTCTTCGCCCTCGTCGCCGGTGACGTAGGGCTCGATGAGCGCGTGCGTAGTCTGGTAAATGGGCTGCATCCGCGAGGGGGCGAAGGCGCCGTGGATGGTATCGTCGAGCAAGGTCAGGTAGCGATCCCAGTAGACATCATCTTCGGCCAGGAAAGTAATGAGGGGCCAGTTCGCCGCCACATCGCTTAGATCCAGCGCAATCGCTCCACCCTGTTTGCCGACTTGAAGCGTTTCATTGTGATCCCAGGGAATCCAACTGACGATGGCGTTGCCCGGCTCATTGTACAGGTAGTAGTTGTGAGTCATCCGTCCGTAACTGTCCCAGTTCTGGATGGCCGTGTTTACCGCGAGCCAGTGGATGAACCCGTCCATATTGAAGACCGCTTGCAGCTCATCGCGCCATGTCGCCGGATCGCTTTGGCGGAGATCCGAATGCAGGGCTGCGAAGATGGCCAGGATGTCGCTCCAGTCGGATGTGGTCTCGTTAGTTTTCTTGTCGAAATCGCTCTCATCGAAAGTCCCCGCCGCAAAGCTGGCCCCGGTACCTTCGGGTTTGTAGAGGTTTCCTCCACCGGTGAATTGCGTGTCGATGACCGAGTCGTCCACGACTTCAACCAGGGTGTAGAGACCGAAGTAGAGCGCGCCCTCGCCGTAGTCGATATAAACGCGGCATGGCACGGTATGGGCTTCCGGCAAGCCTGCTTCGCGCAGAATACCTGCGGCCAAGTGTTCACGCATGAGCGAGGGGTCTTCGAAACCATTCGAGAGCGACAGCTGCTTGAATCCGTAGAAGCGCTGGTTATTGATCTCCGGCCAAGTGTCTTCGTACTGATCGAAGTCGAGCTTCAGGGCCATCTTCATAATACCCGCACGCCAGGCCGAGATCAGCGAAGAGTTGCCTTTGAAGCGCACTCCCACGTGATACCACTCGATGCCCTCATGGAATACGGAACAGGGTGCCCAGATGGGATTGTCGCTGGAAGGTGGCGGTGGCACTCCGCCCTGACCGAAAGGACCATAGTTGTCGTCCATGTCCTGGAGCATGGCCTGCCATTGCTCGGGATCGATGACGAGATCCAAACGCTGGACAGTATCATCGGGGAAGACCGTATCCATGTTGGGCGCGGTGCTGTTGCCATGGGTGGGCTCGGTCCAATCGGGCAGGCCCTCCCATTCCACAGGATCGGTACTGCTCTTGGCGCAGGCCAAAATCAGTATGGGGAGCAGGGCCAAAACTGTCGCAAGTCTTCTCATCAGGGCGGCAGCCTTTCGACGGGGTCCGCGCAGGTATATTCTAGCAGGACAGGTGCCAATGCCCAAGTGCGTCATTGTATTGTGCGGGGAATTCCTTCTAACTATCCTGTCCCTGCACAATGATTTTGGAGGATTTCATGCGGCTTTTTGTCGGCGTCCCACTTCCCATCCAGCAACGTTTGGCCCTTAGTCAGGCCCTCGGACCCTGGTGCAATCAATACTCTCACCTCAAGTGGGTGGAGCCTTCACATTATCATTTCACACTTCAATTTCTAGGGGATGTGACCGCCCGGCAGTTACCTCCACTCTTGGAAGCGCTTCAGGAACTCAAGATGAAATCGAATTTCAGCTTGGAGACAGGACCGGCTTTCGCCATGCCTCCCGGTGACCGAGCCCGTGTCCTGGCCCTGGGACTTCTATCGGGTGTGAAAAATCTACGAGAGCTGGCGGAATGTGTGCAGAGTGTCACCGAACCTCTCGGCTTTAAACCCGACCGGCGAGGCTTCAAAGCACATCTCACCCTGGCCCGGGTGCGCCGCGGCGATAAGCTTCAGCTGGATCCTGATGACATCGGTACTCCCCATCTTCCCACGTTCAGCGTGGACGCCTTCCATCTCTACGAAAGCGAGCTGACGTCCAAGGGGCCCATCTATCGGTCGCTCCTGGAAGTGAAGCTGCACAAAGCCTGATTTTTGATCCCAATTAAGCGCTTTGGTATATTTGCGTATCCCACAGGAGCTGCTTGTGATCCCTCGCCTTTTATTCGCTGTTTACCTCTGCACCGCCCTGCCGATCTTGGCCGTCACTTTCCGCGTGCCATCGGATTATGCCGAAATCGAAATCGCCATGCGCATGACCGATCCCGGCGATACGGTGCTCGTAGCACCAGGCACCTATACCGAGTGGACGGTTCCCCTGTTCTCAGGCGTCACGCTACTGGCGGAGAACATGGAACATGGAGCCACGGTGATTCATGCCGGTGATCATACCTTCGCAATCGTGGCCGAATACGTCGACTCCAGCGCACTTCTTCGCGGTTTCACACTGAGAAACGCAACGAGCAGCGGCATCTTCTTGGACAATTCCGATCCCCGCATCGAAGACTGCCTGATCATTCAAAACGAGGGCCCCGAAGGCGGCGGCGCCCTGCTCTGGAATAGTTCAGCCCAATTCACCCGCTGCCGTTTCAGCAGTAATCTTTCCGACCGTGGCGGCGCGGTTTACATGCGCGACCTCGGATCCGAACCCATCTTCACCGACTGCGAGTTCTATTGGAACACCGCCTGGGACTTGGGCGGCGGCATCTTCGTTGATAGCGCGCGTCCCGTTTTCGAAAACTGTGTGATCTTCGGCAATCAGAGCTATGGCGACGGCGCGGGGTTCTATGCGGAAGATTGCCTGGCCGGCTGGCCCATCCTGGAAAACTGCGTGATCGCCAAGAATCATGCCTTCTGGCGAGGCGGCGGCGCACACTTCAATCTGGCATCGGCCTCGCTTTCCGGCTGCACCATAGTTGACAACTCAGCCTCCATCCACAGCGGAGGGCTTTGGTTTTTAAGCAGTAACACGATGGTGGAAAACAGCATCGTCGCTTACAACGCTCCCTCTGCGGGAGTGGTCTGCGGTAGCTTTTCCACGCCTCGTTTTCGATGCAATAACTTCTATGGAAACGAGGGCGGCGATGAAATCTGTGGTGCCGACCTGGGGGGGAATTTCACATCGCGTCCCTATTTCTGCGATTTGGACGGGGGCGACTGGACTCTCGCCGCCAACTCTCCATGCCTGCCCCTGGCCAACGATTGCCACGAACTCATCGGTGCGCGCGGATTGGGTTGCAGCTTGCCGGTGGGGGCGCCGGAGACATCGCCCAAGCTCCAGGCGCAGTTGAGCGTTTTTCCCAATCCCTTCAATCCGAGTACAGAGATTCGTTTCACATCGCTTGAAGCCGGTCCCGTGAGTTTGGTGATCTTCGATATCACAGGACGGCGCATGCGAACACTGCACCCGGGTACAGTTCTGGAAGCGGGAGAGCATCTGGCTATTTGGGATGGGCGCGACGATCGGGGAATGGCCCTCTCCAGCGGTGTCTATTTCCTGAGCCTGCAGGCCGGGACGCAGCAGTTGAATCGCAAGCTCGTCCTGCTCAAATAGCTCGCTGGTTGTCGCCAGCTTGCCTGGCCGCCTCCCAGGTTGACAGAGCCGTGAATTGGGCCCCGAATCCACGCCAATCTGTCCCGGCATGCTCCTGGCAAAAGCCGCTCTTTGCAGAGGATTTCCCGCAAGAATTGAATTTACGAGCCCGCCGAGGAAGTGCTAAGTTGACCTCGGAAGATGGGCCGCATCGCGGCAGATGGATAGGTCTGCCTTGTCCAAGGAGATTAGAATGCCCAGTCAGGAAAACAACGGTCGCGTCAAGGCACTTGGCCTCGCTGTCTCGTCCATTGAAAAGCAGTTCGGAAAAGGCTCGATCATGCGCCTGGGCGACAAGCCCATCGTGACGAATATTCCGACCATTTCCACCGGAACCCTGGCCCTGGATCTGGCTCTCGGTGTGGGTGGCGTACCTAGCGGTAGGGTCATCGAGATCTACGGTCCAGAAAGCTCGGGCAAGACCACACTGGCGCTGAGCATCCTGGCCCAATCCCAGAAGACCGGCGGCGCGGCGGCTTTCGTTGACGCCGAACACGCCATGGATCCGGTTTACGCGCGCAAACTCGGTGTGAATGTGGACGATCTCTTGGTCAGCCAGCCGGACACCGGCGAGCAGGCTCTTGAGATTACCGAGGTCCTCGTTCGCTCCGGGGCTTTGGACGTTATCGTGGTGGACTCTGTGGCGGCCCTGGTGCCGGCTGCGGAAATCGAGGGCGACATGGGCGACAGCCACATGGGTCTGCAGGCACGGCTCATGAGCCAGGCCCTGCGCAAGCTCACCGCCGCCGTGTCCAAAAGCCACACCTGCCTCATCTTCATCAATCAGATTCGCATGAAGATCGGCGTCATGTTCGGCAATCCCGAAACCACCACGGGCGGAAATGCCCTGAAGTTCTACAGCTCCGTGCGTATGGACATCCGCCGCATCCAGGCCCTCAAGAGCGGCGAAGATGTCATCGGCAATCGCACCAAGGTGAAGGTGGTCAAGAACAAGGTCGCGCCGCCGTTTAAGATCGCCGAGTTTGATCTTTACTACGGAGAAGGTTTCAGCCTGGAGAGCGACCTCATCGATCTGGGCGTGAAAGCGGACTTCGTTCAGAAGACCGGCACCTGGTTCAGCTACGGAGACATCCGTCTGGGACAGGGCAAGGAAAACGCACGGCAGTTCCTCATTCAGAACGCGGAGATTCGCGACAAGCTCAACAGTGAGCTCAGGAAATTCCACGGCCTGGATGGAGCGGCTGAGGAGGACGCTGCGCCCGAAGCTCCGGCCGTAGAAAACCCGGAGAAAGCCGAGAAGGCCGAAAAGACTGAAAAGGCTGAAAAGGTTGCCAGCTCTAAGAAAGCCGGCGTCGGAAAATGAGTTCAGCGCGCAGGGCCCGGGATCCTTACGCCCGTGTCCTCGACTGGCTGGCTCGCCGCGATCGCAGTGAACGGGAAATCCGAGACAAGCTGCGAGATTGGGGAGTCGATATTGAGGAAACCGGGGCCATCCTCGTAAAATTGATAGACAAGGGCCTGGTCGATGACCGGGCCTTTGCGCAGAAACTAGCGAGCTATCATGAGCGACACGACCCGGTGGGACCGCCCAGGTTACTGCGCAAGTTGCGCCAACGGGGGGTGGCATCTGATCTGGCCTCCGAGGCGGTGGAAGGCCTACGCGACCTGGATCTTCAACGAGAATTGGCTCTAAGGCTTGTTCTCAGGCGTCTCCCTTCGCTTCTTCCCCTGGCGCCCGAGGCCAGGGTGCGCCGCCTGAGCGGATACTTGGCCCGAAGAGGTTTTGCACCTTCCCTGGTGCGCGAGTTATGTCATCCCCTCCTGCGGGAGGATTTGAGCCTGGAGGATTACGAGCATGACCCATGATGAGCTGCGCCGCGTGTTTCTGGATTTCTTCGCGGCCAAGGGACACAAACTGGTTCCCAGTTCCAGCCTGGTGCCGGGTGGCGATCCCACCCTGCTTTTCACCACGGCGGGCATGGTTCAATTCAAGTCGCTCTATTCCACCACTGGCGAGTTGCCCTATCGGCGAGCCATGAGCATCCAGAAATGTCTGCGCGCCGGCGGCAAGGATTCCGACCTGGAAAACGTGGGCAAGAGTCCCCGTCACCTCACCTTCTTTGAAATGCTGGGTCACTTCAGTTTCGGCGATTACTTCAAGGACGAGTCGGTGGCCTTCGCCTGGGAATTCTTCAAGGACGTGCTGAAAGTCGATACCGAGCGCCTTTGGGTTTCGGTTTTCGAGGATGACGATGAAGCCGCCGAGGCCTGGAAGGCCGTGGGCTTTCCCGCCGAGCGCATCGTGCGCCTGGGCGCGGCCGACAACTTCTGGGGACCCGCCGGCGACACGGGCGCATGCGGACCCAGCAGCGAAATCTACTGGGATCTGGGCCCCGAGCACGAGGGCGGTGAAGTCGGCGGCGGCGTGGGCTTCGATGATCGCTACGTGGAAGTGTGGAATTCGGTCTTCCCGCAGTATGACCAGCAACCCGACGGTAGCCGGCCCGACCTCGCCAATCGCGGCATTGACATGGGCTCGGGCTTCGAGCGCATGCTCATGATGCTTCAGGGCAAGGCCAACGTATTCGAGACCGACATTTTCCGGACCATCATGGACGGCATCAAAGACATGACCGGTTTCGAGGGTGCCGAGGAAGGCGATGCGCTTATCGCCCTGCGCCGGGTAGCCGACCATGCCCGCACACTCACCTTCACTCTCAGTGAGGGCCTGGTGCCCAGCAATGTGGGACGCGGATACGTGCTGCGTCGCATTCTTCGGCGCGCCATGATGAGCCTGCGCACTCTCGGCGTACATGAGCCCATGCTCTATCGGGTCACGGGTCTCGTGGCGGAGGTCATGGGAGCATCCTATCCGGAGCTTCGCGAGAAAATCGAGAGGGTGGCCATCACCATTAAGGCGGAAGAGGAACGCTTCCTCAAAACCCTCGAGCAGGGTGTTTCCCGCTACCGCGAATTGGTGGATGAAACCCGCAAGGCCGGCGGCGAACTGCTTCCCGGCGAAGGTGTGTTCCGCCTTTACAGCACCTATGGAATTCCTTGGGAGATGACCCAGGAAATGGCCGAGGAAGAGGGCCTGGGCGTGGACGAGGTCGGTTACAAAGAAGCTCTCGAAGCCGATCGACGCTTGAGCCAGGAGTCCAGCCGTTTCGACGATACCGATCCAGGTACCGGCGAAGCCAACTACGAAAAATTGGCCGAGGCCGGTGGCGAGCCCGAGTTCCTGGGCTATGAGAATCTGGAAGCCGAGGGCAAGGCCCTGGAGTATCGAGTCATCGATAAATCGCAAATGGAAATTGCCCTGGATCGCTCGCCCTTCTACGCAACTTCGGGTGGACAGATTGCCGATACGGGTATTCTCGAGGTGGCGGGCAATCAGTTGGAAGTCATCGATGTGCAGAAGCGGGGGAGCCGCCATCTGCATCGCGTGCGTCTGCCCGAAGGCCTTGAGGCCGAAACGGTAGTGACCCAATTGGCTGACGCAGCTTTGCTATCCCGTGTGGATGGAGAGCGCCGCGCGGCCATCGCCCGGGCGCATACGGCGACTCACCTCATGCACGCAGCGCTTCACACGGTAATCGGCGAGGGTGCAACCCAGGCGGGAAGCTGGGTGGGTGCCGACCGCCTGCGCTTCGACTTCAACCATCATCAGGGTGTGAACCTGGACGAACAGCAGGCTGTGGAAGAGCAGGTTACTCGTTGGATTCTGGATAACCTGCCCGTGGGTTGCGAGGAGATGGGCTACCAGGACGCCATCGCCGCGGGAGCCATGGCTCTCTTCGGCGAAAAGTACGGCGACGAAGTCCGCGTGGTTCGCGTTGGCGGTATCTCCACCGAGCTTTGTGGTGGCACGCATCTGGAACGCAGCGGATCGGTGGGCGCCTTTGTGATCGTCGCCGAAACCAGCGTGGCCAGCGGCATCCGCCGCATCGAAGCCCTAACCGGCCTGGAAGCCCAGCGCCTTCAGGCCGCTCGGGCCCGCACCCTTTCTTCTCTCAGCCAGCGCTTCAAGGCCAAGGAAGATGAGATTCTGGACAAGGTCGCCGAGCTTGCGGCATCGCGCCAAAAACTGCGCAAAGACATGGAAGATCTTCGGGCCAAGCAGGCTGCCGCCAGCAGCGGTGATCTGCTCAGTTCGGCGGGCAAGTTTGGCGATATCGAATTGTTCCGCGGCGAACTGAGCGCGGAGGATCCCAAGTCTATTCGCGCCATGGCCGATTCCATTCGTGGGAAGCTCAAAAACGGTCCGGCCATTCTCAAGGCTGAGGCCGGAGGTAAGCTGTCCTTCCTCGTCCTGGTCCCCGACTCGCTTTCCAAAAGTATCAAGGCAGGGGATCTGGTCTCCCGCGCGGCCCAGGCCATCGGCGGACGAGGCGGCGGCAGTCCCACTCTGGCCCAAGCCGGTCTGCCCGATGCGGAGAGCTTCGAGACTGTTCTCGAAGCCGTGGGAAAGGCCTTGGCGGAATAATGCGCATCCTTGTAACAGGATCCGGCGGCATGCTCGGCCAGCGTTTGGTGGAACTGGGATGGCGACGTGCCCATCACGTGATTCCCGTGGATTTGCCGAACTTCGACCTGGCCAAGCCCGAAGAAGCGGCCGCGATTATTCGTGCAGAAGCCCCCGAGGCGGTGATCCACACGGCGGCTCTCACCGATGTGGACGCCTGCGAATCTCGATCGGACGAAGCCATGGCTATCAACGGCCTAGCCGTGGGATCTCTTGCCAAGACGGCCCTCGAGATGGGCGCCTACTTCCTGGTCATCGGAACCGACTATGTCTTCGATGGCGACAAGGGAGAGCCCTACACCGAGGATGACCAGCCCAATCCCCAAACCGTCTACGGAGGATCCAAACTGCTCGGCGAAAGCTTGGCGCTTGAGGCGGGTGGCTCGGTGGCACGTTTGTCCTGGCTATTCGGTCCCGGCGGCGGCAATTTCGTGAAGACCATGGTAGGGCTTCTGAATGAGGGTAAGGATCTCAAGGTTGTGGACGACCAGATCGGCAGGCCCACTTTCTCCCGAGACGCCGCGGCCGCCATCATGGATCTCACCGAGGCGCGCGCGCCTGGCATCTGGCATATCAGCAATGGGGGATGGACCAGTTGGTATGAATTCGCCTGCGCCATTGCCGATGGCATGGGCCTATCCGCCGATGATCGAATTCGGCCCTGCAGCACCGAGGAGTATCCCAGGCCGGCTGCGCGCCCTGCCGACAGTCGCCTGGACACGAGCCTCCTGGACAAGCAGTTCTCAGCCCTTCAAGCTTGGCCCGAAGCGCTCACCCAATACATGGAGGAAGAGGGATGGCTGGCGAAATGAACACGCGAATCAGGGCCCACCTGGATGGCCACCGCGAACTATTTGCCCGCCTGGACGATCTCGCCGGTCCTCTGGAAGAGGCCGCTGAGCTCGTGGCTGGCACTCTTTCCGCTGGGGGACGCGTTTATTTAGCGGGCAATGGTGGCAGTGCGGCCGATGCTCAGCACATCGCCGCCGAAATGGAAGGCCGCTATCTGGTTGATCGACCCGCCCGCGCCGTGCACACCCTGGGAGCCAACACATCGACGCTCAGCTCCATCGGTAACGACGACGGTTTCGATCGCGTTTTCGCACGCCAGGTGGAGGGTTTCGTAAACGAGGGCGACCTGCTCATTCTCATATCCACCAGCGGCAAGAGCCCCAATCTGCTTCTGGCCGCCGAGGCTGCCCGGGCCAAGGGCGTGAAGCTTATCGGCCTTCTGGGCAAAGGGGGCGGCCCCATGCTGGCCCTTTGCGATCTGCCCTTGCTGGTGCCATCGGATCACACGCCTTGGATTCAGGAAGCTCATATCGCCCTTGGGCATCTTCTTTGCGAACTCACCGACCACATCATGGTCGGCGGGTAGATTTACTTGTGACAATTTGGGGCCTTTGCTAGCTTGGGCCGATCAGTGAGGGAGCACATGAAGGGACCTGTCGTTATTGGCCTGGCCGGAGGATCCGGCTCTGGCAAGACCAGCGTAGCTCTGAAAGTTCAGAGCTATTTCCCCTATGAGCGTGTGGTCATCCTCAGTCACGATTCCTACTATCGCGATAATTCTGGCCTACCCATGGAGGAACGGGCCAAGATCAATTATGACCACCCCGCCGCCTTCGAGACCGAGCTGCTGCTCTATCATCTAGACACCATGCGCGATGGGGGGGCGGTGACCCAGCCCATCTATGACTACGAGACTCATTCGCGCCAAAAGGATGGCGAGAATGTGGGTCCGGCGGAGATCATCCTGCTGGAAGGAATTCTTGTATTGGAAGACGCCCGCCTGCGCGAGCGCATGGATATACGCATTTTCATCGATGCGGATGCCGATGAGCGTTTCATCAGGCGCCTGCAGCGCGATGTGAAAAGTCGCGACCGGGACATCGACTCGATCATCAAACAGTACAGCAAGACCGTTCGTCCCATGCACCTGCAGTTTGTGGAGTCGAGTAAGCGCTACGCTGATTTGATCATTCCCGAAGGCGCGCACAACGAAGTGGCCATCGACCTGATCGTCACCAAGGTCCAGGATATTCTAAACCGGAAAGACGAGGACAAGGAGTCCGACGCATGAAGGCCTTTTACGCTCTCCTGGAAGCCCTGCGACCCAAGCAGTGGACCAAGAACTTGTTGCTCTTCTTCGGCGTGGTCTTCGCACAGCGTGCGGGTGACACGACTCTGTTGCTGAAGAGTCTCGAGGGCTTCTTGATTTTCTGCCTGCTGTCCGGATCCATCTACATGTTCAATGATCGTCTGGACGTGGATCGCGACCGTTTGCATCCGGTGAAGAAGAATCGCCCCATGGCTTCCGGGCGTCTTTCCGAATCCATGTTCCGTTTCGGATTCGTATTCTTCTCCATGGGTTCCTTGGCCTGGAGTTGGACTCTGGGACGGAATTTCTTCCTGGTGGCGCTGGTCTTCTTCCTGCTCAACCTGCTCTATTCCCTGTGGCTGAAGCATCAGGTCATTCTCGACGTCTTCGGCATCGCCTTGAATTTCGTACTACGCGCCGTGGCGGGTGTGGCGCTCTTGGCCGAACACTTGGTCACCGGCATCGAGGCAGGCGGCACGCCCGACGGTAGCGCCTTCCTGAGTCCCTGGCTTCTTGTGACCACCTTCTTCGGTGCACTCTTCCTGGCCTTCGCAAAACGGCGGGGGGAATTGCAGATCGAAAATGCCCACGAGCATCGCAAGGTGCTGGCCTCCTACACCAAGCGCCTGCTGGACCAGCTTCTCTCTTTGACCGCGGGTGTGGTCTTGCTTGCCTATGCCCTCTACACACTTTGGCCGGGTACGGTAAGTCGCCTGGGGCATGACATTATCATTTCCAATCTCTTCGTCACCTATGGGATCATGCGCTACTTCTACCTGGTCTATCGCGAGAAGTTGGGTGCCGATCCCTCAGAACTTCTGCTCAAAGATCGCCCGCTGGAAGTCGGCGTTCTGCTTTGGGTAATCACCGTGGTAATCTGCGTGGGTAATTGAAATGTCATCTATGCGTCTTCTTCGCGCCTACGCACCTGCAAAAATCAATTTGGGTCTTGAGGTGGTCCGCCAAAGGCGAGATGGCTACCACGACATCGAGACCATTTTCCAGACCATTGATTTCTGCGATGAATTGATCTTTCACGAGAGTAGTGAGCCCGCATCTTTTCGTTTGGATATCCAAGGCATCAAAGCCCCCGAAGGCGGCGATAATCTTGTGAGCCAGGCCTGGTCCCTCATGCGTGAGAAAGCCGGGAAGTCCCCACGGGGCCTGCGTCTGGAACTGATCAAGCGGATCCCATTGGGATCCGGATTGGGTGGGGGAAGCAGCGATGCGGCGGCCATGCTCATGGGCCTCAATCGCTTCTGGAGACTGAATCTCACTCAGGAAGATTTGCTGGAAATGGCCGCTCAATTGGGGAGCGATGTCCCCTTCCTCCTGAGTGGTGGAACGGCCATCGGCCGTGGTCGCGGGGAGAAGCTCGAAGCTCTTATCTCACTCCATCAGGGTGCTTTCTTACTGGTCAATCCGGGCATCGCCATCTCCAGCGCATGGGCTTACGAGCAAATTAAATTGGGCTTGACACGAAATCCCTATCGGATTAGTGTTGAACAAGTTAAGGCATTTATCAACCGCTTCCCCGACCCTGGCATGGTTCTTAAGAACCGCCTTGAGGACGTGGTTTTTCCCGCTTACCCTGTTATGGGTGAGATTGCGGAAGCGCTTGATGAGGCCGGAGCGGTACAGGTATCGATGAGCGGGAGTGGTTCCACGCTTTACGGAACATTCCCCAACGTGGCTCACGCCGAAAAAGTAAGGGAGGGCTTGGAGGACAAGTGGATGTCCTGGGTGGCCCGTCCCCTCCCCAATGGCGTCCGATTGGAAGAAGCCTGACGCGCCAAAGGCGCGGCGACACCCTGGGAGCGGCCATGGAAATCACAGAAGTCCGCATTTCTTTGAGAGATGATGACAAGCTCAAGGCTTTCGCCTCCATCACTTTCGATGATTGCTTCGTGGTACGCGGACTTAAAATCATCGAGGGCGCCCAGGGTACCTTCGTGGCCATGCCGAGTCGGCGCCGCAACGACGGCACCTACCAGGACGTGGCTCATCCCGTGAACAACGAGATGCGACAAAAAATCGAAGCCCGCATCCTGAGCGAATACGCCAGGGAGCGTGCTCGGGCGGAGGCGGGAGAGATTTCAGCCCTGTCTGGCACAGACGATTTATAAGAGGTTCGAGCGGATCAGACCTCAACCCTTGAAATCCTGGGGCGTAGACAAGTGGCAAGTCACCAGTTTTTGGTACTGGCAATCGCAGGTTCGAATCCTGCCGCCCCATCCTTTTCCATAGAGAGAGCATGCACCGGCGCGGCCCGGTGTTTTTCGTTTCGCATAACCTGCAGGGAGGCGCATGTTCGGCAAGCGAGATAATCTTCGTCTCATCTCGGGAAACGCAACCAATAAACTGGCTCAGAAAATCGCCGGAAATCTCGGGACGCGTCTCACGGACGTGACTTGCGAGGCTTTCAGTGACGGTGAGCTTCATGTACAGATCGAGGAGAATATTCGAGGCGTGGATGCGTTCATCATCCAGTCAACGCCCGCGCCCGCAGAGAACCTGCTGGAATTGCTGCTTCTCATCGACGCCTGTAAACGCTCCTCGGCCGATCGCGTGACCGCGGTACTGCCTTATTTCGGCTATGCGCGCCAGGATCGTAAGGATCGCCCTCGAGTGCCCATTACCGCCAAGCTGGTCGCTAATCTCTTGGTGGGGGCTGGAGTGGATCGCGTTTTGACCATGGACCTGCACGCGCCTCAGATTCAGGGCTTTTTCGACATTCCCCTGGATCACCTTCTGGCCGCCCCCGTCCTGCTGAACCACGTGGATAGCATGCACTTGCAGCCATCCTGCATTATTGCTCCCGATGTGGGCAGCGTGAAAATGGCCAGGGCCTTCGCCAAGCGCCTGGGCGCTGATCTGGCCATCGTGGATAAGCGTCGTGCTGCGCCCAATGTATCCGAATCCATGAACCTTATCGGCGATGTGGAAGGCAAGCATGCCTATATCCTCGACGATATGATCGACACCGCCGGTACCTTGGTGCAGGCGGCGGAGTTATGTGCCAAGATGGGGGCCCTCAGCGTTCACGCTACGGCCACCCATGCCGTGCTTTCTGGCCCGGCCAAGAAACGCATCGACGAATCGTCCATAGCGAGCCTCGGTGTCACGAATTCTCTCGAGCTGGAGGAGTCCAGGATGCCGGAAAAATGTGCGGTTCTGGACGTGTCCCCCTTGCTAGGAGAAGCAATTCGGCGTATTCATAATGCCGAATCGGTTAGTTCCCTATTTGTCTAACACGCCGCGATCTCTCGATCCGGCGACCATCCTGGGCTCTTGAGTCCGGGCGAAAACGCTTCTCGTATCCCGGCTACCAAGGTTGGGGCGGTGAAGACAGGAGGAATTATGCAGACCGTAAGCCTCTCGGCCGAGCGCCGCGAAGGAATCGGTAAATCGGTGACCCGCAAGCTGCGTGTTGCCGGAACCATCCCTGCCAATCTTTATGGAGTCGGCGGCGATCCTGTCACCATGCAGGTGAGCAACGCCGACCTCATCCAGATCTTCCGCTTTCACGGCTCCAATGTTCTCATCGAGCTGAACTTCGAAGGCGAAGAACCCATTCTTTCCCTGATCCGCGAGCATCAGGTGCATCCGGTCAGCGGCAAGTCCGTCCACCTGGACTTCCAGCGCGTTAAGCTGGGCAAGCCCCTCAATGTGGATGTGCCGATCAATGTCATCGGCATCGCTCCCGGCGTCAAAGACTTTGGTGGCGTCCTCGAGCAGGTTATCCGCGAAGTGGAAGTCAGTTGCCTGCCCCGTCAGATCCCCGACTTCATCGAAGTGGATGTGTCGGAGTTGAATATCAACGACGCCATCCACATTGGCGATCTGAAGGTGGAGAACGTGGAGTTCCTGGTGGACGACAGCCAGACGGTTGTCATGGTCACACCGCCGCGTCTGTCCACTGAGGCCGAGGAGACCGAGGAAGGTGAAGAGGGCGAAGTTGCCGAAGGTGAAGAAGGCGCTGAAGCCACCGAGGGCGATGAGGAATCTCAAGATTCTTAGCCTCTTTCGCCGATCCCGTCTTCGATATGAAGACCTGGACCACATTGTCCTAGGTTTGAATAATCCGGGTCGTCGCTATGCGGCGACCCGGCATAATATCGGGGCCAGGGTACTCGCCCATTTAGCTACTCGCCAAAGCTTGCGTTTCCTGCCCGGGAAGGGTTCCTTCGAGGGTGCCCGCCTGGAGTGTGTTTTTGGCAATGCCATGTTGGCTTTGCCCAGCACCTTCATGAACCGAGCGGGAATCGCCGGCCGCGAGTTGACGGAACTTTGCGGCCTGGATCCAAGCCGCTGCCTGACCATTTTGGACGACCTGGATCTGCCTCCGGGCAGGATGCGTTTCCGGGCCAGTGGAAGCAGCGGAGGGCATCGTGGGCTGGAGTCCTTGATTTATGAGTGGGGCCGCGAGGATTTCCCGCGGCTGAGACTGGGCATCGGGCGTCCGGAGAGCGGGGATATCCCCGATTTCGTGCTCTCGAGCTTCCCGGAAGAAGACCTTGACAGGGTAAACAGGATTGTCGAGGCTGCCGCCGATGCGGTGATGTTCTACTTGGAAAACGGTCTGGAGCGGGCCGCAAGTCGCTTCAATTCCTTGAAAATCGATTGAAATGCTAGCGCAGATGAGGGGTCGACATGGAGATAATACTGGTTCTGGTCACGGGGGTCCTGGCCCTCCTGTTCGCGGCTTACAAATCCGCCTGGATTAATCGCCAAAATCCGGGCAATGAAAAAATGATGGAGATCGGCAAGGCCGTCCGCGAGGGTGCCATGGCATTCCTCAGTCGCGAGTACAAGGTGCTTGCCATCTTCGTAGTCGCCGTGGCCATTCTGCTCTTCTTCGCCAACAACGGACGCGGCACCGGCCTGGTGGCCCTGTCCTTCATCGTTGGCGCTCTTTGTTCCGGTCTCGCCGGCTTCTTCGGCATGCGGGTCGCCACGGCGGCGAACACCCGCACGACCCAGGCCGCTCGTACAAGCCTGCCGGCCGCCTTGCAAGTGGCTTTCTCCGGTGGAGCGGTCATGGGCATGGCAGTTGTGGGCCTCGGAGTCTTGGGCCTCGGCAGCCTTCTCTGGCTCTACAGCAGCATGTACGGCAATGATGTGGCCATCCTTCCCAAGGTCATGGAGATCCTCTCCGGATTCGCCATGGGTGCCAGTTCCATCGCGCTCTTCGCGCGTGTGGGCGGCGGCATCTACACCAAGGCCGCCGACGTGGGCGCGGACCTTGTGGGTAAGGTCGAAGCGGGCATCCCCGAGGATGATCCCCGCAACCCCGCCACCATCGCCGACAACGTGGGCGACAACGTAGGTGACGTGGCCGGCATGGGCGCTGACCTCTTCGAGTCCTATGTGGGATCCATCGTGGGTGCCATGGTGCTCGCGGCGGGCGCTACTGTGGCCTCGGGTATCGGTGAGCATCTGAACTACGTGCTTCTGCCGCTGATCCTGGCCGGTGTGGGAATTCTGGTGTCGATCATCGGAACCTTCTTCGTTCGCACGAAAGAGGGCGGCAATCCGCAGGTGGCCCTTAATGTGGGAACCTTCGGCGCTGCGGGCCTCATGGTGGTCGTGAGCTGGTTCATCATCAAGCAGTACGCAACCGGAACGGGCACATGGTCGGCGGAAAACATCTTCGGCGCCACGGTGGTCGGCCTTGTGGCCGGTGTGGCCGTGGGTCTGCTCACCGAGTATTACACCGCTGAGAACCGCAAGCCGGTTCATAACATCGCCAAGGCGAGCGAGACGGGTGCGGCGACCAACCTTATCGCCGGCCTGGGCACGGGCATGCAGTCGACGGCCTTCCCGGTCATCGCCATCGCTCTGGCCATCGTCTTCAGCTTCAAGCTGGCCGGTCTCTATGGCATCGCCATCGCGGCCCTGGGCATGCTGGCGACCACGGGCATTCAGCTGGCGGTAGACGCCTACGGACCCATCGCCGATAACGCCGGCGGCTGCGCCGAAATGGCCGAGTTGCCCCCCGAGGTTCGTGGGCGCACCGACAAGCTGGACGCGGTGGGAAACACCACGGCTGCCATCGGCAAGGGCTTCGCCATTGGTTCGGCGGCCCTGACCGCTCTGGCACTGTTCTCGGCTTTCGCAACTACCGTGGGCTTCGCCGAAAAGGGCGTGGAAATCTCCATTCTCGATCCCAACGTGGTGGGCGGACTGCTGGTGGGGGCCATGCTGCCCTTCCTCTTCAGTTCCTTCGCCATGAACGCGGTGGGCAAGGCGGCCTTCGAGATGATCGAAGAAGTGCGCCGTCAGTTCCGTGAAATTCCCGGTCTGCTCGAGGGTAAGGCCCGCGCCGACTACGCGCGCTGTGTGGACATTTCCACGGCGGCGGCCATTCGTCAGATGATCGTGCCCGGCCTTCTGGCCGTGCTGACCCCCGTGTTTTTCGGGCTGGTGCTCAGAAATCCCATCATGCTGGGCGGCGTGCTGGCCGGTGTAACCTCCAGCGGCGTGCTCATGGCCCTGTTCATGTCCAATGCGGGTGGAGCCTGGGATAACGCCAAGAAGTACATCGAGGGCGGCGCTCATGGCGGTAAGGGCTCTGACGCCCATCACGCGGCCGTCACGGGCGATACGGTGGGCGATCCCTTCAAGGATACCGCCGGACCGAGCCTGAACATCCTCATCAAGCTCATGAGCGTGGTCAGCCTGGTGCTGGCTCCCCTGATGAAAAATTTCCTGTAACCCTTTACAGGTACAGGACCTTAGGGTATATTGGCGGGCCGGAAGAACAGTCTTCCGGCCCATTTTCATATCAGACGATGCCCGGCCGGGCTACCGGCCACACCCTGCTCCCGGAATCCGCTCTGGATGGTCGGGGGCCTTATGTCCGAAGGGAGGACGGCATTGAAGGCCTACGAATGCCTTTACATCGTTCATCCTGCCGCCCAAGAAGCTGAGCTCAAGGGCTCCTCGGAGAAGTACGGTAAGATCATTACCGACAACGAGGGAACCTTGAACAAGGCTGAAATTTTGGGTAAGCGGCAGTTGGCCTATCGCATCAACAATGTGCGAGAAGGCAGCTACATCCTGCTCCGTTTCGAGGGTGTGAACAATACACTCAACGAGCTGGAACACAACATGCGCGTGGATGACAGAATCTTCCGCTACATGGTCACCTACGAGATCCCCGAAGGCGTCGGTCGCAGCGACGAGCTGATGGTTCTCACCGAGAAGAAGGATCGTCCCCGCCGCGGCGGTGGTGGACGGCGACGCTTCAGTCGGGATGATGGCGGCGGCGGCGGTGGTGGTGGACGTTATCGTCGTGACGATCATGACGATCGTGACGACCGTGGCGGCCGCGATCGTGGTCCCGCACCTGCTCCCGCAGCACCTGAAGCCAAGGCTGATTCGGCGCCTGCCGCCGAAGCACCGGCTCCCGCGAATGAAGGGGGGACTGAGTAATGGCCCAGCGCAGAAAAAAGAAGATCCGCAAGCCTTATGGCCGGAAAAAGGTCTGTAAGTTTTGCGTCACGAAGATCGACGAACTCGATTACAAACACCACGAACTCCTGACTCGTTTTGTGAACGACAGGGGCAAGATCGCTCCGCGGAGAGTGACCGGTACCTGTGCCAAGCATCAGCGCACGCTGGTACAGTCCATCAAGCGGGCCCGTTACATGGCCCTGCTGCCCTTCGCACGCGAGCACTGGCGTTAGCCGCAACCGGGAGACATGCAAATGGAAATCATTCTCTTGCAGCATGTGGAAGGACTCGGCGACCGTGGCGAGATCGTGAGTGTGGCCGGAGGCTACTATCGCAACTTCCTGGGTCCCCGAGGACTGGCCACTCTGGCCACCGAGGGCGGGAAGAAGCGTCTCGTCGAAGAAGACCGTGTCCGCGAGCTGCGTAAGAAGAAGCACCTGGACCTGGCCGGCAAAGCTGCCGAAGAGGTCAGCGGTGTGGAACTGGAATTCAAAATGAAGGTGGGAGAGGACGGCCAGCTTTTCGGTTCCGTCAGTTCCCTCATGATCGCACAGGAGTTGGAACGTTTGGGCAAGAAGGTTCCCTCGAAGAACGTCATGCTCGAAGAACCCATCAAGACTCTCGTCGAGGAGCCGGTGGACGTCACCGTCCGCTTCCCCCACGATGTCAGTGCGACCATCAAGATCAAGGTCGTAGCCGAATAGTCCACCCCTGCGGGGGGGAAGGAGCGATCGATGAACTTGCCGACTCACATCTTTCGTGAGTACGACATTCGCGGCGTCGTGGGTGAAGACCTCGACGCCGCGTCCTATCACAAACTGGGCGCCGCTCTGGGCGCCCGTTTTCTGGAAGATGGCGCCAGTGAGGCGGTGATCGGACACGACAACCGCCTTCACTCCCCAGAGTTGCATGCAGCTCTGGCCGAGGGCATCCGCTCGACGGGCCTCGATGTGGTCAGTGTAGGCCTGGTTCCCACGCCAGCCCTTTACTACGCCTTGGCACGCAGCGGCGGTGGTTGTGGTGCGGTGGTTACCGCGAGTCACAATCCGCCGGAGTACAACGGCCTGAAGATCGTCTCGATGGGGCGCGCCCTGTCGGGTGCGGAAATTCGCGAATTGCGTACCCGCGCCTTGGGCGAGTTGCCCAAGGGCGAGGGCGGTTATCGTGAAGAGCCCGTCCTGGACGACTACATCGCCGAGCTTTCCACGAAACTGAAGCCGGCCCGTCCGGTGAAGGTGGCTCTGGATTGCGCCAACGGCACCTCGGGTACCGTGGCCCGCCAGCTCTTCGAAGCCTGGGGCGCGGATTTCGAAATTCTCTTCGAAGAACCCGACGGCACCTTCCCCAACCATCCTGCCGATCCTGTGGTGGCCGAGAACCTGAAGGATCTCATTGCCAAGGTCACCGGCGAGGGATACGAAGCGGGCATCGCCTTCGACGGCGACAGCGACCGCGTGGGTGTGGTGGATGAGAAGGGTCAGATCCTCTGGGGCGATCAGCTACTGGCGCTTTTCTCGCGGGGCATGCTCAAGGAGCATCCTGGTGCGAAGGTCATTTTCGAAGTGAAGTGCTCGCGGGCCTTGGGTCTGGATATTGCGGCCCACGGCGGCGAACCCGTGCTTTGGAAGACGGGTCATTCCCTGATCAAGGCCAAGATGAAAGAGACCGGAGCGCTTCTGGCCGGTGAGATGAGCGGACATCTCTTCTTCGCCGATCGCTACTATGGTTTCGACGATGCACTCTACGCCGCCGGACGTCTTCTGGAAATTCTGGCCGAAAGCGACATGCCGCTGAGCGAACTCTTAGCCGACTTGCCGCGATTCAAATCCACACCCGAAATCAAGGTGCCCTGCCCCGACGATGAAAAGTTCGAGGTGGTGGCGAAACTGCGCGACCGTCTGGCCGCCGATCACGAGGTCGTGGACATTGACGGAGTGCGTCTGGAAATGCCGGAAGGCTGGGGCCTGGTGCGTGCGTCCAATACCAGCCCAACCTTGGTCATGCGCTTTGAGGCTGAAACCGACGAAGCGCTTGCCAAGATTCGTGAAATCATGGAGAGCGCATTGAACGCTCTGCTACCGGAGAAAGTTTAGTCATGGCTGTCCACCTGCTGCTTCTGGCAGGAGGAAAGGGCAGCCGTTTCTGGCCCCTGAGCCGGGCCGGGCGGCCCAAGCAGCTGCTGCCCTTGCTTAGCGAGGACAGTCTGCTGCGAGAAACCTACGATCGGGTTCGTCCTCTGGCTCGGCCGGATCGTATTTGGCTTCTGGGGTCCGCGTCCCTGAAGCGAGCCAGCTTGGCGGAACTGCCCGAGCTGTCTGCCTCGCGATTTGTCGGGGAACCCGTGGGTCGCAATACCGCGGCAACGGTTGCCTTGGGTGCGGCTCTGGCTCTCGCCGAAGATCCGCAGGCCGTCCTGGCCGTTTTTCCAAGCGATCACACCATTGCCGACCATACTGCTTTTCGACGTGCCGCGCGTCTGGCCCTCAAGGCTGCGAAAGAAAGGGATGCCCTGATCACCCTGGGTGTGCCGCCTACTCGTGCTGAAACCGGTTACGGCTACATTCGCCTGAGTGCCAAGGCTCGCACGGGATCCCTACAGCAGGCCGAGGCTTTCATCGAAAAACCGGGACCGCGCAAGGCTGAGCGTTTTCGCAAGGATGGTCGTCATCTTTGGAACAGCGGCATGTTCTTCTTTCGCGCTTCGGTGTTGAAAGAGGCATTTCGTCGCAACGCCCCGGATATCTGGGAACCTGCCGAGAGCTTGGCGGCTTCTTATCCCGGTGCTGGTTTCCAACGCCGGCTTCGAAGTGAATTCCCGAACATTCCCGCCAAGTCATTTGACGTGGCCGTCATGGAAAAGGCGGGGGAGCTCAAGGTCATCCCCGTGAAGATGGGCTGGAATGATGTGGGGAACTGGGAAGCCCTGGGAGACTTGCTTGAGGAACGCGAAGGCAACCGCGCCAAGGGGCGCCTGGTCTCATTGGACTCTAAGAACAATATCGTCATGGATCCGGACGGACTCACCGCTCTGGTGGGCGTGGAAAACCTGGTAGTGGTCAGGGTAGGGGAGCGTCTGCTCGTCTGCCATCGCGACCGGGCCCAGTCGGTCCGGGATCTGGTGGAACTGCTTTCCGAAGAGGATCTCTAGCCTCAGAACCTACTGGAGGAGACATGCGTAAGTTGCTGTTGATCATGATGCTGGCACTCCCACTGCTCGTTGCTTGTGGTGGTAGCGAAGATGGTGATTCCTCGACGGTCGAGGGTGCTGGCGATGTCCTCGCCACCATCGCCGGCAAAGACATCACCCGCGCTGACCTGGATGCGGAACTGGAAAAGATTCCTCCCTTCCAGCGCCAGGAATTCGAGACACCCAAGGGCCGCGCCCAGTTCCTCGAGCGCATGCTCGACATGGAGGCGCTCTATTCCGCGGCTAGCGAAGCCGGCATGGAGAAGGATCAGGACGTTCTTGATGAAATCGAGTACGCCCGTCGGCAGATCATGATGAAACACTTCTACAAGAAGCACATCGAGGAAATGGCTGCGCCCGAGGAAGATCAGATCACCGGCTACTACGAGAACAACCTCGAGCAGTTCGCCGAGAAGGACAAGGTGAAGGCCCGGATGATTCTGGCCGAGAACGCCGCTAAGGCCGAAGCTCTGCGCGTTCGCATCCAGGGTGGCGAAGATTTTGTCGAACTGGCGGGCACAGAGAATCTGGACGGCTCGCTCAAGAACGAGAAGGGCGATCTGGGTTGGTTCACTCAGGATGGCTACGTACGCAGCGTCGGTGTGAACAAGGAATTCACCGCAAAGGTTTTCCAGCTCAACTCAGGCGATGTGGGTGGTCCTTACGAGATCAAGGACAAGGGCTGGGCTCTGGTGAAGGTGGAAGAAAAGCAGGCCGCCTATCAGAAGGATCTGGACGAAGTGCGCGAGGAAATCGAGCGCCGTCTTCTTCCCCAGGTGCGCGAAGAATTCTACAAGAAGCGTCTGCGTGAGTTGCGCGAGCAGTACGGCGCTACTGTTGTCAGCGACGCCCTCGATGAAATCGGAAGTCCCGAGGAACTCTTTCAGCTGGCCCAGGATACACGCGATCCCCAGGAGCGCATCGGTTTCTACAAGAAGCTCGTGGAGAAATTCGGTGACTCGGAACAGGCCGATCGCGCTCAGTTCATGATCGGCTTCGTGTATTCGGAAGAGCTGCAGGATAGCACCAACGCCAAAGCATCCTTCGAGGATTTCCTCACGCTCTACCCGAACAGCGATTTGGCCAAGGATGCTGAATACATGATCCGCGCTCTTTCGGGCGAGGTTCAGGAACTGGAGCCGTAGACGCTTGCCCATTTACACGCTTGAGGATCAGAAGCCGAATCTGGCAGACGACGTCTGGCTCGCGCCCGACGCACAGGTGGCCGGTGACGTTACCCTGGCCGCCGGTGTTAGCCTTTGGTTCGGCGCCATCGCCCGGGGCGACATGGCGCCGATCAGCGTGGGCGAAGGCAGCAATGTGCAGGACGGTTCCGTCCTGCACGTGGATACCGATACTTCACTGGTCATTGGCAAGAACTGCATCATCGGACATCGTGCCGTGGTGCATGGAGCCACCCTTGAGGATGAGGTTCTCGTGGGCATGGGTGCTATCATTCTCAACCGGGCGCACATTGGCCGCGGCAGTTTGATCGCCGCGGGTGCACTGGTTAAAGAAGGGGCGGTGATTCCGCCCTTCAGCTTGGTAGTGGGTGTGCCGGCCCAGGTGAGGCGCAGCCTGCCCGAAGATGAAACCATCGCGGCCAGGCTTCGCCACGCCGCCCACTATCGCGAGGCAGCGGCGCATTACGCCGCCAAGCTCAAAGAGATCTCCCCATGAAGCGAATTCTGCTTCTTCTGCCGCTCATACTTTTGGCGTCCTGTACGCCGAAGGTGGGTGAGCGTCCTCCTGTTGATGTACAGGTGGATGCGCCGGTGGATCGCGAAGCCGAACTGCGCCTCGCTGAAGTGGAAGAGTCTTTCCGTCAAGGCAACAAGGCTGAAGCGCGGGTTCTGGCCGTGACCTTTTTGGATGCCCATGCGGGTCACGCAGGGGCTCCGAATCTGCGCCTGCGTTTGGCTCAGGGCTATTTCGACGATTCGCGTCCAGACCTGGCTCTTCACCATCTCGGCAAACTCGACGAGGATTATCCTAGCTCGCCGGCCTGGAAGAAGGGGCAATTGCTTCGCGCTCGCGCACTCGCTTCCCGGGACCAAGGTTTGGAAGCCGCGGGGCTCCTTGATCAGTTGCTCAAGGATGAGCGCTTGGGCATCGAAAGTGATTCGGCTCGTCGCCAGCTTCAGGATCTACTAGATCGCGGTTTGGCGGAAGCCGAGTTGCGAGAATTCCTTCGTCGTCGTTCCAATTCTCAGGAAGCCAGCCGTGCCCGATTGGCCTTGGCTCGGCGTCTGATCTCGGCCCTGCGCCGCGATGAGGCTGAGCCCCTGCTGGAAAGTGTCATGGCCGATCCCCGCGCCGGAGCGCTGCGAAACCAGGCGCGCGATCTGCTTACGGGAATGGGTACCGAACTTCCCGATTTCAGCGAATTGCCCGCGGCCGAAGCGCGAGCCGATCTGGTGGGTGTGCTGGTTCCTTTGAGCGGACGATTCAGCGTTTATGGTGAAGCCTTCCTGGAAGGCGCGCGCATGGCGCTCTCTCGCTACAATGCACTGGAACTCAGCAATCTGGAAATGGTGGTGGCGGACACCAAGGGAGAGCCGGTGTCGGCGGCCCTGGCCGCGCGTGAGCTCATCCGAGGGCGGGGCGTGGGTTCGCTGCTGGGTGAGGTGTTAAGCAACCCAACCGTTGCAGCGGCCGTGGAAGCCAACGCACGGCAGGTTCCCATGCTTTCTCCATCGGCTACGGCCGAAAACATTCACGAAGTGGGGGACTGGATTTTCCAGAACAGCATCACCTCCGAGGCACAGGTGCTGGCTCTGGCACGACATGCTTTCTATGAAGGTCTGGCCGCGCGCTTTGCCGTGCTCTATCCACGACAGGGTAAGGGCCAAGACCTGGCCCGGTACTTCGGTGAGATCGTGCAGGAACTGGGCGGCGAAATGGTAGCGTCGGTGGCCTATGAAGTGGGCATGACCGACTTCACCGATCCACTGAAACAGATTCGCGATGCGCAGCCCGAGGTATTGTTTTTACCCGGTGAGAGCGACCAGCTTCTGCTCATCGTTCCGCAGCTGCACTATCACGATATCTACGGGCAGATCCTTGGAAACGAAGCCTGGAACTCGCGGCGTCTGGCACGCCTGGGTGGGCCTCGTGTGGAGGGAGCCATTTTCCCCAGCGATCTGCTGCTCAGTCGCGACCGTCCACTCTTCCAGGAATTCTCCCAGCTCTATGCCCAGCGCACGGGCCAGGAGGCCAATCCCATTGCGGCACGGAGCTTCTTGGGAATGACTACGATTCTGGAAATCCTCAACGACGGCGCAGCTAGCCGCTCGGAAATTCGAGAGCAACTGGCTCTCAGGTTGGATGATCGGGGTGAGAGCGAGCTACGTCGCGAAGCCTTGGCTGAGCAGGTCACTTTCATGACCATTCGAAGTGGGGAGATCCGGACTTTCGGCAGCGAGGATTTCTTCAGGCTCGATTAAGCGCTTAGATTGACGGCATGCCCTCCCGATGATAATCTGGATCTCTGAGCTTCGACGCATCCCGCCCAAGGCTATTTGTTTCAAGGGCTAAAGTCGAACAGCTCCAGAAATTCCTGAGCGCTCCCGGCGAGCGAGACGAAAGCGAGCCCCCTTGGCCGATCGCAAATCCGCCCTTCGCGCCATTCCCTCCGTGGATCTTCTTCTGGCCCAGCCTAGCTTCGAGCGTTTAGCCGGCAAGTGGCAGCGAGACGGCCTGCGCCGCTTTCTTCAGATGCGCCTGGACAGCTATCGCCAAGATCTTGAGCAGGGCGGCAAGGCCCTGGATCGCGAAAGCATCCTCGGCAAACTCGCGCCGGCCTGGGCCGCGGAGTGGAGCTTACTCACGGGTGCGCCTACACGCCGAGTGATCAACGGCACGGGAGTTCTCCTGCACACAAATCTGGGACGTGCGGCACTGGGAGCCCGAGCTCGCAAGGCATTGGCCACGGCCGCGCGCTGGCCGGTGGATCTGGAACTGGATCTGGAACATGGCAGGCGCGCATCGCGCACTCGAAAAATCGAAGAGCTGTTGCGCGTGTGGAGCGGCGCAGAGGCGGCATTCGCCGTGAACAACAACGCCGCCGCCCTGACTTTGGCCGTGGATACCTTGGCGCGCAAACGCAGACTCATCGTGTCTCGCGGTGAGCAGGTGGAAATCGGCGGCAGCTTTCGTTTGCCCGAAATCCTCGAACGTTTCGCGGGGAAAATGGTGGAGATCGGCACCACCAATCGAACACGACTCGCCGACTACGAGAAGGCCATCACACGCAAGGGTGACGTGCTGCTCAAGGTGCACCGCAGCAATTTCCGTCAGATCGGCTACATCCAGGAGGCGAGCCTGGAAGAGATCGTGGCTTTGGGGCGCGCAAAAGGATCGCCCGTTATTTACGACCTGGGCAGCGGACGTTTCGATGAAGGTATGGAATGGCTCGATGAGCCGATCTTCGAAAGCACCTTGGCCGCAGATCCCGACCTGATCACTTTCAGCGGCGATAAGATTTTCGGCGGTCCCCAGGCTGGCATCATTTTGGGACGTGAGGAATTCGTTTCTCGTATGCGGAAGAATCCTCTGGCGCGTGCGTTGCGCCTGGACAAGTTCTCCCTGGCCGCCCTGGGCGAAACCCTGGTGGAGCGACTTCGTCTCGAGGGCGATATTCCCGCCCGCGATTTCCTTTCGCGTGAAAGGAAAGACCTGGAGGCATCGGCTAAGGCTCTGGCCAAACTCATACGCGCGGCAAAGCTCCCCGGCCTCACGCTGGCTCTTGAGGAAAGCGAAGCGCGAAGTGGGGGAGGCGCGGCGGCTGAAAACACCTGGCCTTCCATGGCTCTGAAAATCGCGGTGAAGAAGCTTCCCGCGGGGCGATTGGCTGCGGCCCTGAGAGAGCAGAAAACCGCCGTACTGGGAACCGTTCGCAAAGAAACCTTCTTCCTCGATATGGCCGCCCTGGACGCCGACGAGTTTCCCCTGGTCGTGAAGGCCTTGGCCGCCGCCTGTCCGCGGAAGGAGCGTCGTGCCTGAACAACAAAGTTGGCGTACGCCACGGAAGAAGGAGCGAGCGCTTGAGCTGGACAAGCTCATCAGCGCTCTCGACGCATCCCAGTCGGACGGACCGCGTGTCATTGTTTTTGAAATGGACCGGCGCACCTTGGGCGAAGTCACCCGTCTGCTCGGTGAACTCAGTCAACGATGGCGAGCGCGCGACAAGCGTCTTCTCATCGTGGATGCCCACGCCGATGATCCCTTTATTAAATTCGATGAATCGCCGGCCGAAGGCTTCGGCGAAATGCTTCACTACGGGCTGAGTCCCGAGAATCTTCGAGTGAAGTTTCCAGGCTTGGACGCGGATTTCATCGCCGCCGGTGGCATGGGAAAGCTGGCGCCAGCCGACCCCGCGGAGCCGGCGCGAAGTCTCCGGCGCCTGGCCGCGGCGGCGGAACGCGTCATCCTGCTGGCGGATAGCCGCGATAGCGAGGGATTGCTCACGGCCCTGCTCGAGGAATCCGCCTTCCGTCTTAGGCTCAGCGATCCCGAACTGGACGAGCATCTTGAGCGCCTGGCCTCTCGACGAAGTGCCGGTCGCATGCGCATGCTGTTCATTCTGGGGATTCCGCTGCTAGTTTGGCTCGTCTACATGCTTCTGCCCGACGAGGATCCCAAGGCTGAGCTGGCCTTGGATGTGCCCCCGCCGCCATCTCATCGTGTGCATGCCCTGCCCGAAAACGCGGAATTGCCCTATTTCGGTGGGGGAAATGGGGGCGAGGTCGCCCAGTACACAAGCTCAGAAGTGGATTCTTTCCTGACAGTTATAGGCGAGGGCGATGATTCCACACTAGCCGACCCCACTGATCTCGATTCCAATCCACTTCAACAAGATGACCCGCCGGCGGAATCCCACACCCAGATTCCCGAGGAAACGCAGGATCTCTCAGGCACGGAAGTCGTGAAAGCCGCGCCCCGGGCGGCTCAGCGCCGGGCCGAGACCCGCTCCGGATGGAATTCAGCGCTTGACCACATGGGCAGCTTTCACGTACACGTGAGTTCTTTCAGGGACAGCGTCCGGGCCCTGTTGGCCCAGGAGAGAGAAGGCTTTAGCGAGCTTCCCGTGCGCCTTCATCCGGTGGATGTGGAAGGTCGAATTTGGTATCGGGTCCTTGTGGGTGAATTCCCCGACCTGCTCTCCGCCGCCGCATTCCGGGACTCCCTGCTCGATCAGGCCGGTAGAGACTTCTGCGTCATCGGCATCGACCCCGAACCCTGATCCGCGTCCCCGCTTGGAGGAACTTTGCGCCTGGCCCGCCTCGAGATGCTCGGCTTCAAATCGTTCATGAACAAGGCCGACCTTCGTTTTGAAGATGGCATCACTTCGGTTCTTGGTCCCAACGGTTGCGGTAAGAGCAATATCGTCGATGCGCTTCGCTGGGTGCTTGGCGAGCAGAGTGCAAAACTGCTTCGCGGGTCCAAGATGGAAAACGTCATCTTCCAGGGCACCAAGAATCGCCCGCCCATGGGCATCGCCGAAGTTACCCTCACATTCACCGGCGCCAGCGAAACCCTTCCCGTGGATTGGGATGAGATCAGCATCAAACGCCGCGTGAGCCGCGGTGGTGGTTCCGAGTATTTCCTCAACGGACAACCTCATCGCCTGCGCGACATCCACGACCTGCTGGCCGGCAGCGGCATCGGCAATCACATTTACGCCATCATCGAACAGGACATGGTGAAATCTCTTCTCGCCGACAACGGTGAGAAGCGACGCATCCTCTTTGAAGAGGCCAGTGGAATTCTGCGCTACAAGATGCGTCGTAAGGAAAGCCTTTCGAAGCTCGCTTCGGTGGAAGGCGATCTGACTCGCCTGGACGATATCCTCGATGAACTCGGTCGAAATGTACGGTCCCTGAAAGTTCAAATGGGCCGTGCTCGTAGCTACCAAAAGCTTCAGGCTGAACTCGGGACGGCGGAAATCTTCTCGTCCTCGGTGAAGCTGCACGACATGTGGATCCGCGATCGCGAGCTCGGTAAACGTCTGGAAGGTCTGGGCGATGAAAACCTGGGCGATGACACTCGTCTGGCAACGAGCGAAGAGGAGTTGGAAAAACTCCAGGCCGCTTTGCTGGAAGAAGAGACCGCCTATCAGGACGGACGCGATTCCCTGGAACGCGAGGCCGAGGCGCTTCGAAAGCGAGAAGAGGAAGTTGCGGTTCTCGAAGAGAAGGCTCGTTCCGAAGGTCGCCGCGCTGAGGGATTTGAAGAAGAAATTCGCCGGTCTCGTGAAGCCCTGGATCGCTTGGAGTTTACAGGCGGTGAACTGAACGATCGTCTGGAAGAGGAAGAGGGAAAGCTGGCCGAGAAGAAAGCATTGCTCGGTGCCGAGGAATCCAAGTTAGGCGAGATCGCGACACGTTATCAGGAACGCCGCAAGCTGCTTGGAAAAGAGAAACAGTTGCAGCTGGACTTTGTGCAGAGTCGAGCGGAAGCCGGCGGCGAGGTGGAACGCTTGGGCGAGCGTATTCAGCAGACCCGCGAAAACTTGAAGCAGCTGGAAGAAGAAGCCGCCCAAATGAAAGTACAGAGAGGCGAGTTGGACGAGCAGTTGCGCAGTCCAGTGGAATCCTTGGCAGTCCTGGATTCGAAAGTTCGCGGCAAGAACGAAGACCGTCTCGCCTGCGAAGAGGCCTTGATGCTCGCTGAAACTACTCTGGAAACATGCCGCAGCGAACTGCAGGCTCTGCAAATGAGGGAAGGCGAGCTGGGCGCGCGCCTGGAACTATTGGAAGGTCTGCGAGAAGAACGCGCCGGGTATCCGGAAGGCACACGCAGCTTGTTGGAAGCCCATGGCGGTGAAAAGGGAGTGCTTGGCCCCTTGGCCGAGGCCCTCCGTGTGGCTGAGGAAGATCGTCTCGTCGTGGAGCTTTGCCTGGGGCGGGCCCTGGGCGCCGTGGCCATGGAAGATCCCAGTCGCGGCTTACCCTGGCTTGAGGAATTGTCCAAAAACGCCGGCGGCCGCGCCTTGCTGCTGGATCTCGGCGGCGAGGAAATCACCGCCCCGCGCATCTCAGGCATGACGCCTCTCATTGATCTCGTGGAGACCGACGCGGCCCTCACCCCTGCCTTGTCACGTCTTCTGGGTGATGCCCATTTAGCTCCCGATCCTGAAAGCGCTTTGGCCGCCGCGCGCGAGCATCCCACTTTGCGCTTCGCAACCCGCGATGGCTTCCTCGCTGAAGGTCGGGGACTTGCCGAGGGTGGTTCCCAGGCTGCGGCTTCCGCTCCTCTTGGAAGAGAAGAGGAAATCGAAAAGCTACAAAGTCGGCTGGAAGAATTGGCTCAGGAGAAAGAGAGCTCCGGCAAGAAATCGGACGCATCCAGTGAGGCACTGGAAGAGCGTCGCGGCGAGCTCGCCGCCCTGGACGCCGAACTGTCGACCATGGCAGAGCGCCGGGCAGAACTGGATTTGGAAAAGGCACGACTGGAAACCCGCTTGCTCCGCCTTCACGAAGAGGAGCAGGGTCTGGTCGCTGAAAGAGAAGTTCGCGGCCGCCAAGAGAAGTCATTGGGCGAAGCCTTGAACGAAGCCGAGCAAACCTTGCTCAAGCTCAGTGGTTTGGAAAAGCCCGAGAGCAGCGATCTGCCCGCTTTGGAAGCCGAAGTGGCTTCGTTAGAAAAGCAGCGAGACTCGGAGCAAGCCCGTATCTCCGAGATGCGGCTCGAGCTTGCGGCGCTGGGTGGCGATCTTGAGAACCTGCGTCTTCGGGAAGAAAATCGTCGCCGCGAAGTGAGCGATCAGGAGGCGCGTTTTGTTCGGGCGGGTGAAGGACTGTCCGAAAGCCAGCGTGCATCATCCGAGGCTCGTGAGCGATCGGCCTTCCTGCGTGAGGGAATGAAGGATGAACAGGATTCCCTGGCCTCCCGCCGTGCAAAAAGCGACAGCTCTTTGGAGACTATCCAGTCGCGTCGTGAGGAAATTCAAGGAAAGCAGCGGGAAGTCAAGCAGCTTCGTGAGCAGCGCCACGAGCATGAACAGGCGCTCCATCAATTGGAAATCGAGCGCAACACTCTGGCCGTGCGCATGGACAACATCCGAGAGCTATTGCGTGAGAATCACCAAGTGGAACTCGACGCCTCGGTGGATCCGGGCCAGGCCGAGGATTGCTATGAAGCACCTGAAGGCAAGAGTGTGGAAGAAGCCATCGAGGACTTGCGCGAAAAAATCCGCCGCCTCGGCAACGTGAATCTGCTGGCTCTTGAGGAATACGAAGAGAAAAACGAGCGCTACGAATTCCTCCTGGCTCAGAAGGAAGATCTCATCACTGCGCGGGACGGTCTGCTCGAAACAATTCGCCGGATCAATCGCGAAGCCCGTCAGCGTTTCGATGAGACTTTCCAGGTGGTGCGCAAAAACTTCATCGAGATTTTCAAAGCGGTTTTCGAAGGTGGCGAAGCCGATCTGAGCTACAGCACCGAAGACGATCCGCTGCAGGCGGATATCATCGTTACCGCCAGACCTAAGGAAAAGAAGATCGCCGACATCAGCCAGCTCTCCTCGGGAGAGAAGACTCTCACGGCTCTGTCGATTCTGTTCGCGATCTACCTCAGCAAGCCCAGTCCCTTCTGCGTCTTCGACGAGGTCGACGCGCCGCTGGACGATGCCAACATCGGGCGCTTCCTGCGCCTGCTGCGTCAGTTCAGCGAGCGCACGCAGTTCATCCTCATTACCCACAACAAGAAAACCATGGAAGTGGCCAAGCATCTCTACGGCGTGACCATGGAAGAGAGTGGCGTCTCCAAAATCGTGTCGGTGGCCTTCGACGAAGTGCCCGACGATCTGGAGAAGGAGCCCTTGGTGGCCGAGAAGGGCGCATAGATGGGCGTTTTTGATCGTTTCAAGAAGGGGCTTGGACGCTCCCGCGAAAACCTTGTGGGCAAGGTGGCCGAACTTTTCACAGGTCGCGAAAACTACAGTCCCGAGGTGTTCGAATCCCTAGAAGAATTGCTTATCGAGTCGGATCTGGGCGTGGACCTTTCCCTGGATCTGGCCGAGAAGGTGGAAGCGCGTCTGAAGAAGAGCAAGGTTTCAGGCGACGACATCGACTCGGTGCTCACCCTCATGCGCGACACCCTGCGCGATGAACTTGAAGGTCTTTCCGCCACTGAAGAACCCGCCCAGGGTTCTCCCCATGTGATCTTCCTGGTGGGGGTCAACGGTGTGGGCAAAACAACCACGGCCGCCAAACTTGCTCGCCACTATCAGAATGAAGGCAAGACTGTGCTCATGGCCGCAGCCGACACCTTCCGCGCGGCAGCGGTGGAGCAACTTGGCATCTGGGCCGAGCGCCTTGACTGCGACATGGTGGGACACAAATCGGGGGCCGATCCATCCGCTGTGATCTACGATGCCCTCAGCGCGGCCAGATCTCGCGGGCGAGACGTGGTTCTTGTCGATACGGCAGGCCGCCTGCACAACAAACAGCATCTCATGGAAGAGCTGTCCAAAATGCGCCGGGTGGCCGCGCGCGAAGATGAAAGCGCACCCCACGAAGTTCTGCTTGTGCTCGATGCCAACACCGGACAGAACGGCATCCAGCAGGCGCGCGTGTTCAAGGAAGCCACGGATCTGACGGGTCTGGTCTTGGCCAAATTGGACGGTACGGCGAAGGGTGGGGTGGTTCTGTCCATCGGACGCGAGCTCGGCGTGCCGGTGCGCTACGTGGGACTTGGCGAAGGCCTGGATGATTTAGAGCCTTTCGATCCCGAACTTTTCGCGGAGGCCCTACTGGCCCGGGAGTAATGCATGCCACTTCGCAAGCTTTCACCCGATGTCCTATTTTTCCTCGCGCTCATCCCATTGGCAGTCGCGCTCTACGCGCCCACACTCGGCGTATTCTTCAGCCTGGACGATTTTGAGTTTCTGCTTCGTGCCGCAGGCCATGAATCATGGTCTGAAACATGGCGACGTCCCATATCCACACGACTCTTTTTCCAATCGGCATGGGCGCTTTTCGGGGAAACGGCAGAGTTCTATCATCTTGTGCAATGGGCTTTGCACCTTGCCAGTTCATGGATGATCCTGCTGCTCGCTCGCCGTCTCAATCTTTCCCCTCAAGGTGGGCGTGTGGCGGTGGTATTCTTCTTCGCCACTCCGGTGGCTTTCACATCACTGCATTGGATTAGCGGCGTCCAGGATCTCTCCATGACCTTCTTCGCGCTGCTGTCTGCATGGTTGGCGCTGAGCAGGGGGCGAGTCACCGCCTTGGCCGCACTTCTCTCGTTTGCATTAGCACTTCTTTGTAAAGAGTCGGCAGTTCTGTTACTTCCGGCCATCGCACTGCTCTTGCCCATGGATAAAGAGCGAAGGTTCACGCTCGGGATCGGCGGAGCACTCATTGCATTACTGGTTCTCTTTGCTTCCGGCGCATTAGATCCCAAGCCTGCAGGTGATCCCTATGAGACTGGCTATGGCCTGAATCTCCTTTGGAATTTGCTCACCTATCTGGCCTGGTCGATTCGTCTTTGGGATTACTTCCCCGATCGCGTAGCTCAGTATCAACAGGCTCTCGTGCTTTGGGGCTTGATATCGCCCGCCATTCTCTCTTTGGCCTATTGGCGTCTTCCCGCAACTCGCTCTCACATATTGCGGGCAGCCTTGCTCTTCCTTCTGCTATTGCTCCCGGTCCTACCGCTTCTGAGACACAGTTATTACTACTACCTCTACCTGCCCCTCATCCCAATCTGGTTTCTGGCAGGCGAAGGATTGGTACGGTTCGCATTGGGTCGCCGTTGGATATTCATAAGCGTTCTTTCCCTCTTTGCGCTGGGCACCGCGTGGTTGGGTTCCGAAAGACGTCATGCGGAATTGGGCGGCGGTCTCTTGGAAGATCCCATGATGCGCTACGCCCAGATGGCTGAAAATGCTGTGGAGTCCGCAGGGAAAAGTGACAAGCTTCCCAGCGGCGACATGCTCATTCTCGTTCCCTTTCGAGGGGATACCCAAGATTTGGGAGGGAATCTGCGCAATGTCGAAGGTGGACGCAGAGTGCAGTTCCTTCCCGTGGATCGTGCTCTGTTGGCTGGCAAAGCTCTGAGGCTCTTCTTCCCCAAGGTGGCAAGCGCGCAGTTCTCCTATGATTTTCCACCGGGAGACAAATGGCTAAGGCAAGAAATCTGGTGGACCTTCGGGCAGGGTAATCTCGCACCGCTAGGATACGGCGAGCAGGGTCGGCATGTGCTCGCTCGCTTGCTTTTTGAAAAGGGAGAGCCGGCTCGCGCGGCCGATGAGATTCGCGCCCTACTCGCTCTGCATCCCGGAGATGGAAATCTGCTCTATGATCTGGGTCGCCTGGAACTTGGCGCAGGGAATTTTGCAGCCGCGGAAGATGTGCTTGCGAGTTTGGAAACTCTGGCATCCCAGGATGGTGCCGGCCCATCGTTAAAACGTGCTCTCGCCGATCTGAAAGAACTCTATGTCGCCACACAAAGTCGCGAACCCTAGCGCAAGAGAACCACGCGACGGGACTCCACCATTTCATGCGACTTCAGGGTAATGAAGTAAACACCCGAGGGCATTTCCTGACCGTCATCCTTCCTTCCATTCCAAACGTGATCATAGCGCCCGGCTTCGTGGTATCCGCGGCTGAGAGTGCTCAGGTGCTGTCCCTGGACATTGTGGATGGAAAGGTTCAGATGACCCGCTTCCTCAAGTGTGAAACTCACATTCACACTGGGATTGGCCGGGTTGGGCCAGGGGCGATGTAGCAATGCCATGGGCATCGTTTCCGGTACAGCGGTGGGGTGCCCCTGGAAAAGATGCACACGTCCGTCGCTGAGACCTGTGAGGAGGTCCAGCAATCCATCTCCAGTCCAATCGCAGACGAAGGGGCGCGTACGCGGAGTTCCATCGAAGTCGATGGGAACGCCGCCGGATTCAAGTTGCGTATATCCATCGAATAGGGGCGCCGCATTAGTGCCGATGTTTGTGTAGACCAAAATCTCGCCCAAGGTATTGCCGCTGAGTAGATCTTTGATGCCGTCTTCATCCAGATCCAAAATTACAGGGCTCGCGCGTCCGCCGGAGACCACAAGATCGCCGCTGGATGTTTGGGCGAAGCTCTCAGCCAGAAAGTCGGGCTCGGTGTCCAAACCCTCATTGATGAATATGTGCAAGCGACCGTCGTAAGCGCCAACGATCAGGTCGCGGCGGCCATCCTCGTTCCAATCGTGGATGATCGGTGTGGCAATACCACCGACATCAATGATTGTCTTGCTTTCTACGGGTCCAAACTCAAGCAGGATCCCCTCGGCGAGTGCCGGAGTGCCGCTGACGCCTTCATTTAAGAAAATGCTTACCTGGCCATAGGCATCGCCGACAAGAAGATCAGGGAGAGTGTCATTGTTCCAGAAAACAACACGCGGGAAAGCGCCGAGGCATCCTGTTCCAGGAACTTCGAGGTCGACCTCGCCGGCTTGTATGTGGCCTGCACCCGAGAAGCTCGGTTCGCCCAAGGCGCCGACGTTCAAAAACAGGTGTACCGTACCTGGATAGATGATACCGCCCTCACCTACGAGAAGGTCGGGTAGATCATCGCCGTTCCAGTCGGCCAGGCAGGGGACGCTGTAGGCGTCTACCTGTAGATCCACACCTTCGGTCTGCACAATTTCCTCGTAGCCGAGATAGAGAATCTGGGCCGAGGCGAAAGTGCCGACAAGAAGAAGCAATGTGAAGACAAGTGCCTGAGTAATCCAAGTTTTGCCCATGTCGCACCTTAGGAATTCCCATCCCCTCTATACGACATGGAGATCATAGCACGGATTAGGCAAGTTTGCGACAATCAGGGCGTTGGGCAGTCCCAATCTGTTGCCAGACTCACTTCGTCATCCACACTTTGCTCGGGCTCGAAGAATGTGGTTCCGGAATTGATGATCAGTCTATAGGTTCCCGTCCCTCCACAGCTGTGGCCCCAATGTCGGGTGATGGCCAGGCGATAAACGCCATCTTGGGGAATGTGGAAATCGAAAACGGATTGTCCGTCGGTGTTATTGTCGCAGCCGTTTACCCAATTGCATCGTAACTCGGCTTCGTTTTCCGTGAACATGTTCAGGCCGCCTAAATCCACGCCTGGCGCGTAGAGCGCTATTTGCAGGACAGAACCGCCTGTAACCTCGGTGGCCTGTATGTCAAGGACGGAGCCGGCCTGGAATTCGATGTCGAAGACATCCTGGCAGTTGTCGGGATTCGTGCACTCCCAGCCGTAGACCTCGTCAAACTCGAGAATTCCTTCGCCGGGACAACTCCAACCGGAAGCCTGACTTGCTTCATCGTCCGCACTTTGCTCGGGTTCCTGGAAGCGGGTGTCCGAGTCGATGATCAGGCGATAGCTGCCTGTGTTGCCGCAACTTTCAAACCAAGTGCGGGTAATGGCGAAGCGATAGGTTCCATCGGCGGGAATGACGAAATCTGCGACAAGTTGGCCGTCGGTGTTGCTGTTGCATCCGTTTACAAGGTTGCAGAGCAACTCGGTTTCATTACCGGTGAATAGGTTTAAACCGCCCAGTTCAACACCTGGCGCATAGAGGGCAACCTGGAGTACCGAACCATCGGTGGTTTCGGTTGCCTGGAAGCTAACGATGGAGCCGCTTTTGAACTCGATGTCAAAAACATCCTGGCAGTTACCATTGCCCACTCCCGTGCAATCCCAGGTGTGAACTTGATCATAGTTCAAAATGCCTGTGGGAGTGTCGGCGGGCCCATCGTCGTCGCTACCGCATGCCGATAGCCCAAGGACCAGAAGAAGTGCTCCAAACCATATCATCCAATGTCCTCTGCGACCGATCATCGTCCACCTCCAGGAATAGAATTGGGCAGACGCTAGGTGAGAGGCAGATGTGAGTCAATGGAATTTAGGCTGAAGTGCGTGGGACCATCTTGTTGCAGAGTTCTACTTCCAGGCCCGCAGCACGCAGGTGATCGACGAGTGGATTGATTCCCAAAGAATCCGATCCGTAGTGACCTGTGGTTATGAGATTGCCTCGGGATTCCGCTCGAAGGCGTTCTGCCTGTTCCTCATGAAGATGGATGTAAACCACCGTATCGTAGCCAGCATCGAAGAGAGCCGTGGCCACGGCATGCCCGCCGTTTGTCCCGGCTGCGTGTATGACGATGCTTCGCCCAGCGGGGGTATTGGGATCGCCACTTACAAGTTCCACGCCTTCTCCAGCCAGAGCGATTTCGGGGAGAGAGGCGAATGCATCTATAAGATCTTCCACGCCTGCGCCGCTGGGCAACTGGTCGACAGTCCTCTGCATGATCACGCGCCCGATCTCATCGCAAGGCAGATGGATGTTCATGAAGCCTAGGTCCAGATCGCGGGCAAGTTTCGCGAAGTCTTCATGCCTAGGGCCTGGGTCACCCTGGCTCCAGCGCTCGCTGAGATAGCTGAAGTGTTCCTCGTAGGCAGCCTCGGCTCTGGCTTTTGGGACACCCGCTTCGATCATCAAGTCGATATGGCGGGGAAGCACTCCTTCGATACCCACCTTCACCGGCGGGTGGTGGGCTAGCACAAGATCGAATCCACGTTCTTTGGCCGAACGTAGATCATCCTCATCAATGTCGATGCCCAGGAGAATGCGCTGCACGTTTTCACGCGGATTGTAGATGCGTGTGTCGTCGGGCACGGAATCAAAGCCCGCCATCTCGAGGGATAAGTCGAGGATATCTTGGGTGTTCATACTTTCTTCGATTCAGGCACAGGAAGCTTACGATCCCATGGATTGAATTTCTCGGGAATGCGGAAAGGCGCGATCTCAGATTCTTCCTGCATGGGCGCAACCTCGACAATTTCCTCGGCTTCACCGTCGCGAATGACCACCTTTACCCTCGCTTCGTTTTTGCCCTTTCCGTAGCGCGCTACCATGCGCGCCATGGTTTCGCGTTCGAGGGCTGTGGGCGTGTAGCCAGGTCTCACCTGCGCCACGGCTAAGGGACCAACTACATCCACGGCCTCGATCTTCAGGGTCTCGGGAAAAAAGTGCGTGAGGAAGTTGCACTCGGCTTCGTCCCGGGCCACCACAAGCTTGAGCTTGGGTCCCATGCGAAAGTGCCGGCCCACCTTCATGAGCAAGACATCCTTGGCGTCGGGCGCGGCGTCTTCTTCCAAATGCATCAGATGATCGTGGAAGCGCGAGGAGTAGACCTCGTCGGTGAGGTAGCAGCACCCACCGGCGGGGGAGGGCACATCTTTCAGCTCGGCGTCTTTGGCCAACTTGAGCTGCGGTTTGCGCGTGCGTCCCTGGAGGCGCAGAAGCTGTTCGCGATCCACCCAGCCTTCGCGCTCGGGAAGCGTGGCGGCCAAGAGTTGCGCGGAGAGAGGACGGAGCAAACGGTCCTTCAGACCCGCGTCTTTCTCGATCACCTTCATGGCGCGCAGATGCTGGCTCATGGGTCGCTGGCCGAGGACCTCACCGGTGAAAACGAAATCGGCCCCCTCTTCTTCCATGATCACACGGGCCGCGTCGAGCATGTAGGCGCGGCAGTCCACGCAGGGATTCATGTTCGCGCCATAGCCATGCTTGGGCTTCAAGATGACACTCATGTAATCCTGGGATATGTCCACCACGCGCACGGGCACGCCCAGGTCGGCACCTGCACGAAGTGCCTCGTTGCGAAGTCGTTTGGGGTCTTGTTCGGCGCCGAAGGATCCCATGGCGCGGTGATGGTCGCTGCGACAGAACCCTGTGGAAAAGTTGATGGCCACCACCTCGATGCCCTGATCGCGAATGACCTTCACGGCGAGGGTGGAGTCGAGGCCGCCGGATACCAGTCCGATGGCTTTGACGCGGCTTCCATCCGGTTTGAGTCGAGCTTCCATCAGGCCACATCTCCGGTCTTGAGAATTCGAATGTGAATGCTGCGTCCCTCTTCTTCCATGCTCAACATGCGTTGGCCCTGTCCCTGGCACCAGGCGGGAATATCCAGTTTCACGCCGATGTCGTCACTGATCAGCTCGAGCACCTGTCCCATTTCCATGTCGCCCATGACCTTGGCGGTTTCGATCACCGGAACGGGGCAGTAGCTGCCTCGGGTGTCCAGCACCCGATCGGGGCTGGAATCGGCGGAATTGCTATCGGGCATATCGTATCTCATTCCAGATAGTTGAAGCAGGCGGCCAACGGAATCAAATTAGACAGCTTTCCGCGCTTTGCCAAGGCCGTCATCTTGACAAAATCAAGCCCTGGAGGCAGCTTGTATCCACAATCTATACAAAGCCTTCGGGGCGGGGTGGAATTCCCCACCGGCGGTGATGGGCCCAGGCCCTCAGCCCGCGAGCGGCGCAAGCTGCTGATCCGGTGAAAATCCGGAGCCGACGGTCACAGTCCGGACGGGAGAAGGCAGGCGTGTCCCTATGGACCGCTCGCACTCCCATGTCCCCAGGACTGGGTTTTTTCTTAGGGGTGTGATGAGCCGGTCGGCCCAAGATGACCTTCGCTGGATGCGTCGCTGCCTGGAATTGGCCGCGCGCGGTGGCCGCGCCGTGCAGCCAAATCCTCTGGTGGGCTCGGTCATTGTAAAAGATGGCAGAGTCATCGGCGAAGGATGGCATCAGCGCGTCGGCGGGCCTCACGCCGAACGGGAAGCCCTGGCCGCCTGCCAGGAAGATCCCCGTGGCGCGACTATCTACGTAAACCTGGAGCCCTGCCATCTACAGGGCCGGACGCCTCCCTGCAGCAGTGCCATTGTCGAAGCCGGTTTATCACGCGTGGTTTACGCCATGGACGATCCCAATCCCTCCGAGCAGGGCAGCAGCGCGAAACTGCTACGCCAGGCGGGCCTGGAAGTGGAAAGCGGACTGCTCGCCGAGGAGGCGCGCGAACAGAATCTTGCCTACCTCTCCCTACAGGAAAAAAGTCGCCCCTTCATCACCTTGAAAAGTGCGGGTACCTTAAACGGCATGCTTGCCCGAGCTGACGGCAGTTCCAAGTGGATTACCGGCGAAGAAGCTCGGCGGCAGGGCCATCGATTGCGCGCCCAGGCCGGCGCCGTGGCGGTGGGGAGCGAGACGGTGAAATATGATCATCCCAAGCTCGATCTTCGGCTCATCGACGATGTAAATCCTCCTCCCCGACCTGTAATTTTCGCCGGACGTCGAATTCCCGAGCTCTCCGAATTCGAGTGGGAGGAGCGCTCGCCAATTCTACTCACCGGTAGGAACGTGGAAGCCCCTGGGTCTTGGACGGTGCATATGATTGCACAGGACAAAAGAGGCTTGAATCTCTTCGATGCGCTTTCTGTTCTAGCCGAAGAGGGAATCGCCCATCTCATGGTTGAAGGTGGCGGGCGTTTGCTCAGTTCCTTCATCGCCGCGGGTCTCTGGGATCGATGGGAATACTTCGCGGCGCCCGCGCTTTTCCCGGCTGATGGGCGTCCACTTTGGACCCTGTCCGAAGATGGACCCCGAGCGCGAATACAAAACATACAAATGCATGGCGAAGATTTACAGATCAGTCTCGTTCCGGAAGGAGAAGCCTAGATGTTCACAGGCATCGTGGAAGAAATCGGCATCGTTCGGGAAGTGCGTGAGGAAGGCGCGGGCAAAGTTCTGGTGGTAGAAGGCAAACGCGTAATGGAAGACTTGGCCATCGGCGATTCCATTTCCGTAGCAGGTGTTTGCCAGACAGTCACGCGACTCGAGCAGGATCGCTTCGAGTTCTTCGCCATGGGCGAGACCCTTCGAGCCACGAGCTTGGGTGATCTGGCGGCCGGCGCTCCGGTCAACCTGGAACGCGCACTCACGCCCAGCAGCCGCCTGGGCGGACATTTTGTGAGCGGCCATGTGGACGGCAAAGCCACCATTCACTCCATCACAGCCGAAGGGGAGTGGTCCACCTTTCGCCTGGTCATGGAACCCGAACTGGTGGAGCAGCTCGTGCCCAAAGGATCCATCAGCGTGGACGGCATCTCGCTCACCGTTGGGCCCGAGGTCATGCCCGACGGCTGCGAGATCTACATCATTCCTCACACTCTGGAACACACGACCCTTGGCAGCGCAAAATCGGGAGACGCGGTGAACATCGAAACCGATCTGCTCGGCAAGTATGTGATGCGCTACCTTGAAGAAGGCGAGAACAGCCGCAAGGACAGCAATCTCATGGGGCTGCTCATGTCTCACGGATTTACGGGGAAGAAATAATGAACCAAGAGTTCAAACTGGTCGAAGAGGCTATCGAGGAAATTCGCAAAGGCCGCATGATCGTTGTGGTGGACGATGAGGATCGCGAAAATGAGGGCGACCTGATCATGGCCGCCGAAATGGTCCGCGCCGAGGATGTGAATTTCTTCGCGCGCTACGGCCGTGGGCTCATCTGTGCGCCCGCCGAGCGAGATCTGCTTGAGGGCCTCGAGCTTTCGCCCATGGTGCAGCAGAACAGCAGTCGCATGGGCACACCCTTCACCGTTAGCATCGATGCACGTGAAGGAACGACCACAGGTATCAGTGCTTCTGATCGCGCGCTCACCATTCAACTCATGGCCGACAAGCTGGCCACGGCCGATGATTTCTCGCGCCCCGGCCACATCTTTCCCTTGAGCGCTGTTCCAGGAGGTGTGCTCCGCCGCGCTGGGCACACAGAAGCCGCCGTGGATCTGGCCCGTCTGGCCGGTCTTCGTCCCGTGGGAATGCTCTGCGAAATTCTCAATGAAGATGGTTCCATGGCGCGCTATGACGATCTCAAGATTTTCGCGGAAGAACATAAACTGGTGATGATTTCAGTGAAGCAGCTCATCGCCTATCGGGTGTCGCGCGAAACTTTAGTGCGCCCGGTGGTGGACGTGGACCTTCCCACTCATCACGGAGAGTTCCGCCTGGTGCTTTTCGAGAACAGTCTCGATGGCACGCAGCACATGGCCATGGTGCGGGGCGAACCCGATAAGGACGAAGCCGCCATGGTGCGCGTGCACAGCCAGTGCTTCACCGGCGATGTGCTCGGTAGCAAACGCTGTGACTGCGGCGAGCAGCGCGACAAGGCCCTGGACATCATCGATCACGAAGGCTCCGGCATCTTCCTTTACATGATGCAGGAAGGCCGGGGCATCGGGCTTCTGAACAAGTTGCGCGCATACGCTCTTCAGGATCAGGGCATGGACACGGTGGAGGCCAATCACCATCTGGGTTTTGCCGCCGACCTGCGCGACTATGGCATCGGCGCACAGATTTTGCGTGAACTTGGTGTGCGGAAAATTCGCCTGCTCACCAACAATCCCAAGAAAATCGTGGGCCTGGAGGCTTACGGCCTGGAAATCGTCGAACGGCTACCTCTGGAAGTGCCGTCCCGACGCGAGAACGAACGTTATCTGAAAACCAAAAAAGAGAAGCTTGGGCACATGCTCGACATGTAGCCTTTGACTTGAACATTGAGGGTATTTCCTCTACCCCTCTTGCGGAGGTTCAAAATGATCATCGAAGGACAGCTACGAGTAAACGGTCAGCGCTTCGCCTTGGTGGTGAGCCGCTTCAATGATTTCCTTACATCCAAGTTGGCCGAAGGGGCAAGGGATTGCCTCCTGCGTCATGGTGCGGAAGAAGCGAAGGTGGATCAGATCATGGTGCCCGGCGCTTTCGAACTGCCCCAGGTCGCCAAGATGGCCGTGAGCAGTGGCCGCTACGACGCGATCATCTGTCTGGGCGCTATTATTCGTGGTGGAACGCCTCACTTCGAATTCGTGGCGGCCGAGGCGAGCAAGGGCATCGCGCAGATTGCCCTGAGCAGCGATATCCCAGTTACATTCGGCGTACTCACCACCGATACTTTGGAGCAGGCCATCGAACGCAGCGGAAGCAAGGGTGGCAACAAGGGTTGGGAAGCCGCCATGACAGCCATCGAAATGCTGGACCTGGCCGGAAAGTTGAAGGCATAAATTGGGCAGACGAACCAAGGCCAGGGAGCTGGCCCTTCAATCGCTCTACGAGTTAGAGTTCCCCGAAAAAGAACTGGCGGAAGTTCTGCGTCAGCAGGCCGACCGCCGAGGGAGCCATGCCGAGAGCGAAGATTTTGCAGCACGCTTGCTGGAGCGAGTCTATGCAGAGCGGGCTTCGCTGGATGCAAGCATCGACGCGCAGCTCGAGAACTGGGATCCAAGGCGAGTGAGCATGGTGCTTAGGAATATCCTGCGCCTGGCTTTGGCCGAGGGGCGGTATTTTCCCGAGCAACCTCGAAGCGTCATCCTGGATGAGGCCGTGACTCTCGCGCGAAAGTTCGATTCGGAGGACGGCTCGCGTTTCGTAAACGGTGTGCTCGATAAGCTCCTGTCTGACGAGGATTCCGCGGCATGACTCCGCGCGAGAGCCGCCAGGAACACTGGGATACTTACTGGGATTCCGCTCCCGCCGAAGAGATCTACGAATCGGTGGGAGATCTGGCGGCCGAATTGGCCATACATCGGAAGCTCGCCGGCGCAGCCATCCTGGAAGTGGGGGCGGGTAGCGGGCGTGATAGTCTGAACCTGGCCGATCTCGGTGCCAAGGTGACCGTGCTCGACTACTCCCCATCCGCACTTCGGGTGGTGGGCACCCATGACAAAGATGGTAAACTCAGCCTCAGCCGTGGCGATGCTCTGGCCCTTCCCTTTCCCGACGGCAGTTTCGATATCGTCTTCCATCAGGGATTGCTCGAACACTTTCGCGATCCCCGGCCCTTGCTGGCCGAAAATGCCAGGGTTCTTAAGCCCGGCGGACTCATACTTGTGGATGTGCCCCAGCGCTGGCACATCTATACGCTCATCAAGCGAACTCTGATTTTATTGAATCGCTGGTTCGCCGGATGGGAGTGCTCCTTCAGTGCTCATGAACTTGAAGGGCTGCTCCGTGAACAGGGTCTAAGTCCCACGGAAACCTATGCCGATTGGCCGGTGCCCGGTCTCTTCTACCGCATGTTGCGAAAGAGTCTGGGCATGCTGGGAATCAAGCTGCCCTCGTATCCAAAACCTTGGCCTCTTATCGGCCCGGCTATGGAACGACTTCGCAAGAGTCTGCGTTACCGCCGTCTCGGTCACTACAGCGCCATGGTCATTGGAGTCATGGCGGAGAAAGAAAAGGCGGACTCATGAGCGAGCGGTCTCTGCGCATTTTGGCGGTGAACTGGCGCGACCTGAAAAACCCCGAAGCCGGGGGCGCTGAAACCCATATTCATGAACTGCTCGAACGTTTGGCGGTGAAGGGCCATCTGGTAACACTGCTGGCCGCAGGTTTCGAAGGCGCCAAGGCCGAGGAAAACTACCATGGCTTGCGCGTGATTCGCGCTGGTGGAGCCATGACCGCCAATTTCGCCTTGGCCCAAAGGGCGCGTCGCCTGCTACGGGATGAAAGCTACGATGTCATCATCGAAGACGTGAACAAGGTGCCATTCTTTTTACCAATATTCTCTTCCCTGCCCTGTCTGCTCGTGGTACCTCACCTTTTTGGTTCCACGGTTTTTCGCGAGACCAATCCTCTGTTTGCCAGCTACGTTTGGCTTATGGAACGTGCAGTTCCCGCCGTCTTCGGACGATCGAGGGTTCTGGCCATCAGTCCCAGTACCCGCGATGATCTCGTATCCCGTGGTATGGACGCGGGGCGCATCCAGGTGAATTACTGCGGTTTCGACGCTGAGCCCTACAAGCTGGCCGCCGTCCCCGCGAAAAATGCACATCCCACATTGGTTCATACCGGCCGCCTTCGAAAATACAAGGGCGCCGATATCGTGCTGCGCAGCTTTGCGCGAATTCAGCAGGAAATGCCCGAGGCTCGGCTGGAAATCATCGGGGATGGACCCGAACGTCCTCACTTGGAAAAACTCAGTGCGAGTCTGGGTCTCGAAGCCTACGTCACTTTTCACGGCTTCGTGGAATTGCCGGTGATGGTCGAATTGCTGCATCGAAGCCATCTATTCCTCAACGCCAGCCCCAAAGAGGGATGGGGGCTCACCGTGGTCGAGGCAGGTGCCTGCGGAGTTCCCACCGTCGCCGCCGATTCTCCGGGCCTGCGCGATTCCGTGCGTCACGAGGAAACGGGTATCCTGGTTCCCTATGGTGATGAACAGGCGATGGCTGAAGCTGCCATGTCACTGCTCCGCGATGAACCTCGCCGGGCTGCCATGGGCGAGGCCGCGGGCCGTCGGGCGCGATCTTTCAACTGGGATGAGGGTGCCGATCAGATGGAGGCGCAGCTCTTTGCATTGCTTGAGGAGAAGGCATGAGGCGGCGCATTCTGGATATTCTGCGCATCGTGCTAACCCTGCTCTTGGTGGCATGGGTGCTCAGCCGAATTTCCCTGGGACAGGCCTGGAGTCTGCTGCTGCAGGCCGATGTCCTGCCCCTAATAGCTGCCCTGCTGCTCTTTCTGATCAGCGTCTTCGCCGGCGCCTGGCAATGGGGGCGATTTTTAGCGGCCCAGGGAATCGACCTGAAGTTCCGTCCGGTTCTCGAACTCTACTGGGTGGGCCTCTTCTTCAACAATTTCCTGCCCGGCAATCTGGGCGGCGATCTGGTCAAAGTCTGGGATCTTCGCCGTCAGGAGCGAGATACCTTGGCCTCGGCCACCGCCACCCTGGCCGATCGGCTCACCGGACTCTCGGCTCTGGCATTCCTGGCGCTGATTGCCGCTATTCCCATGCTGAGTCATCCGGATCTGGCGGGTATCGCCATGGCCGTCCTGATCGGAGCCGGACTTTTCATTCTGGGGGCGATTCTCTTCCTTTTGGATCCCGTGGCCACCTTGATCCGGCGTTTGGCCCAATCACTAAAACTGCTTTCGGGGGAAGGCATCAGAGGACGTCTTCTGGAGAGGCTTCGCCTGCTCCGAAGCCGTAAACGCTTGCTACTAGGGCTTTTCGCCTTCTCCCTAGGGGTGCAGATTCTGCGGGTTGGGGTTCATTGGCTGGTCTGCCTGGCACTGGTAGGAGCCGCCACCCCCGCCTTCAATGAGTTTTTCCTGGCCGTACCTCCCCTGGCCTTCGCTTTGACCCTGCCGGTGACGGTGGGCGGCCTCGGCCTTCGCGAAGGCCTTGCCATTCCACTATTTCGGCCCTTGGGTCTGGTGGGCGAGGTGCCTGTAACCCTTCAGTTTGCCGCCTACCTGCTCATGCTGCTGGTCAGTCTCTTTGGAGGACTCATTTTTCTAGCCCGGCGCCGCCGAGGCTCTGTTACACCCTCGTGAAATAGGCTTGCCAGAGAGGGAACTTTACGGCAGGATGCCCGTTGAATCGTCCCAATTTCAAGGGCTTAGCAAAGCGAAAGGGACCATGAAACGTCTCGACCCTGCCGTGGCACTGGGGGGCGCACTCGCCTTCCTGGGGCCTTTTATTGTTTATCTCCGCACCATGAGTCGTACCCTGAATTTCTGGGATTGCGGCGAATTCATCACCACCAGCTTCATCTTGGGTATTCCGCATCCGCCGGCCACGCCCATGTATGTCTTGGTGGGGCGATTGGCGTCCATCCTGCCCATCGGGGACGGTGTGGCTCATCGCATCAACATGATGAGCGGCTTCTTCGCCGCCCTGGCCACCCTGATCATGTTCCTGCTGATCATGAAGGTGACGCGCCAGTGGTTCGGTCCCGAGAGCGAACATGGCATCCACAAGTACCTGCGCATCGGCGGGGCGCTCACGGCCACCTTCCTGCTGGCCTTCAGCGATACCTTCTGGACCAACGCCATCGAGGCTGAGGTCTACTCCCTTTCCGCATTCCTCATGGGAACCATCACCTGGCTCATTCTTGACTGGCGCGAAAAGGTGGACAAGCCCGAGGGTAACGCCCTGGTCTTTCTCATCATCTACCTGCTCAGTCTGGGTGTGGGATTCCATCTGGGCACCATCCTGATATTCCCGGGCTTCTTCATCATGGCCCTCATGATTCGAGAGAAAGCCTTCAGCGATCAGGAGCTTCTGGCCTTCACCACGGCCCTGGGCGCTTTTCTCGGCGTTTCCATCATGCACTGGCCCGACCTCTGGATGCTCGGATTGTTCCTGGCAGCTCTTGTCTGGGCCATCTGGCTTTACACCCAAGGAAAGCGCTTCGCTCTCTACTCCATCGGCCTCTTCGCCCTGGGCCTGAGCGTGCACCTTTTCCTGCTTATTCGTGCGGGTCAGAATCCTGCGATTAACGAAGCGGATCCATCCACTTGGGCAAACCTCTGGGCCGTGATCAAGCGCGAGCAGTATCCCTTCCGTTCGGTGTTTGTGCGAGAATCCAGTTGGACCTATCAGCTTTCACACTTCTGGGATTACCTCTGGAATCAGTTCCGCATGCCCTTCCAGGGACGCTTTCTGAATTTAAATCCCGGCGCCGCACTCACGGCCTTGCCACTCGGGCTGGCTCTTATCGGTTTGTGGCAGCAGTGGCGGCGGCAGCGAAAAGTCTTCGTGGCGCTTCTGATCATCTTGCTCGTGAACAGTCTGGGCCTGGTGCTCTACCTGAACTTCACCTCCGAAGAGGTGCGGGCACGCGACTACTTCTACGCGCCGAGTTTCTACTTTCTCGCCCTGTTCATCGGCCTGGGTACCGTGGGCCTGCTGGAGGGATTCCTCCAGGAAACCAAGGGCAAGAAGCTGGCCGCCGGCGTGTCCATTCTGCTTCTGGCGCTTTCTCTGGGGCCGGCAGCGGGGCATTGGTACGAACACGATCGCAGCGACATATACGTGGCCCGCGACTACGCCTGGAACATGTTGGCGCCACTGGATGAAAACGCCGTCATCTTTACCAATGGCGATAACGACACCTTCCCACTCTGGTATATCCAGGAAGTGGAGGGCTTCCGAAAAGATGTGCGGGTGGTGAACCTGAGCCTGCTGAACACCGACTGGTACATGGCGCAGCTTCGCGACCTTGAGCCCAAGCTGCCTATTTCCCTCACCGATGCCGAACTGGCCGAGGTGGCGCGCATGTACTTCCAGATGGAAGACGGGCGGGTCTATCAGCCGCGGGACAAGATCATCGATCATCTCTTCGGCAATACGCTTAACGAGGGATGGGACTCTCGCAGTTACTACTTTGCCGTAACCGTGCCACGCGATTTCCTCAATCCGCTCCTGCCCTTCCTGAGCATGGAGGGCATGGTTTATCGCATGACCCTTGAGCGCGGTGAAGAGCAGGTGAATATGGAGCGGCTGCGCGAGAACCTGGAAGAGGTTTTCATCTGGCGTGGCCTGCTTCCCGACTGGAACGATGACGACAGCCTGAGAGGGCGCCTGAGCGAATCCAGTGTGGGCGATTCTTTGGGTGGCTATGTCAGCACCTTGCCCGACACGCGTCGCTACGGAGAACTGCAGGGTCTCAAAGGTGCCATTCCCCAGTTCCCTGACAGGGTTCCGGAAAGCTCCTTTTTGAATCCGACCATCCGCCATCTCATTCAGAATTATGCGGCGGCCTGGAGTCGATATGCCATCGAGCTGAATCGAGGCTTTGAAGTTCCCCAGGATATGACCAAGGCCATCGACGCCATGACTCGTGCTTGGATTATCGACGAAGATTTCAGTCCCGCGGTGAACTACCTGGGTTATCTCTACTCCAGTTCCGGCGATTCGGAGAAGGGCTTGGCGGTTTATCGGGAGTTCGCAGAAACGCAGCAGCCCGTGGATTATCGCTTCTGGTCACGCTATGCCCAGGCCCTCGAAAAGGCAGGTCTGCACGAGGAAGTGGTTCAGGCGCTGGGTACGGTTATCGATCTGAATCCCGATTACGAACCCGGTTATCTGTCACTGGTGGACTACATAGTCTCGTACTTCCCCAGCACGGATAACATTCGCGCGGTGGTGGCGCATCTGGAAGACTTCTTGCGCCGGCACCCAGACAGTGCGCCCATTCGCGAGCGCTTGGAAATCTTGCGCGAGATGTTGAAGGAGCCCGCGCCCGGAGCGGAACAGTAGACGAGATCTAGTCTGAGCAGGGGAGCGGATCCGTGAAATTGAGTGTTGTCATACCGGCTTGGAACGAAGCGGAGTCTCTTCCGGAACTGCTCCGGCAGGTTACGGAACATGCCGCGGAATTCGAGCCCTATGAAATCTTCGTCATCGACGATGGCAGTCGCGACAGCAGCCGTGATCTCCTGGAAAAAATGTGCGAGGAAGACTCCCATGTGGGATTCCTGAGCTTCGGTCGCAACTACGGAAAGAGCGCGGCCCTGGCCACGGCCTTTGCAAGGGTGAAAGGCGAGATCGTCATCACCATGGACGCGGATCTGCAGGATGATCCCGCCGAAATCCCGCGTCTCATCGCTGAGCTCGACAAGGGCTATGACCTGGTGAGCGGTTGGAAGCGCGATCGCAAGGATCCTCTGAGCAAGACCCTTCCCAGCAAACTCTTCAATGGCGTCATGCGCCGGGTGACGGGTTTGAAGATCCACGACTTCAACTGCGGCCTCAAAGCCTATCGCCGGGAAGTGGTGGAGAGTGTGAACCTCTACGGTGAACTTCATCGCTTCATTCCAGCGCTCAGCCATTGGGAAGGATTTCGTGTCACCGAGATTCCTGTGACCCATCACGAGCGACGATTCGGCGAAAGTAAGTTTGGAGCGCGCCGCATTCTCAATGGTCTCTTCGACCTGATGACCGTCATCTTCGTGGCCCGCAGATCTGCGGCGCCGCTTCACAGTTTCGGACGCATCGGATTCTGGTTCTTTTCGGTGGGCATGATCATCAATGGATACTTCGGCATGGTCTGGCTTTTCACCCAGACTTTGCGCGTACGTCCCCTGCTCATCTTGGGGCTGGTCATGATTCTCATGGCCATCCAGTTCTGGTCCTTGGGGCTACTCGGCGAATTGATGATTCACCTGCGTGCCCGCGAGGAACGTTATCGTATTGCCAGGGAGCGTCTGCCCCGTGGCGCTTGAGAGGCGCAAGGTCGGCCTGGTCGTCCTCAACTGGAACGGCGCTTCCGTGCTCCCACATTGTCTGGAGAGTCTGGAAGGCGCTGCGGCTGCATCCATCCATGAAGTCGGCAAGCTCCTGGTGGACAACGCATCGAGCGACGGATCCGACCTTTGGGCGGAGCGGGAGTTCCCTACTTGGGAGATTCTGCGAACCGGCTCGAACCTTCGCTACGCAGGTGGCATGAATGCCGGGATTCGTGCTTGGCTCGATGGCGGGATGGATTATATCCTCGTGCTCAACAACGACATTCGCGTAGATGCCAACTTCATCGATCCCCTGCTGGCAGATCTGGAAAACGGTACGCCACGGGGAGCGGCTTGTCCGCGTATTCACTACATGGATGAACCTTGCCTGCTCTGGTACGGCGGCGGACAGGTGAGTCGAAACTTCCGCATCACGCGTCATCGGGGAATTCGCAAGGCCGCAGTGGGAAAACTGCGACAGAGCGGCGCAACAGAATACCTCACCGGCTGCGCGATCATGGCAAAGGCAGCCTTCTGGCGCGAGACCGAAGGCTTCGACGAGAGTTTTGATTTCTACGGCGAAGATGTTGACCTATCGCTTCGCGCCCGCAAGGCCGGTTGGGCTCTCAGGTATGTGCCCGACTCGCTGATTTATCATCGAGTAGGATTTTCCAGCGGGGGAGGAAGCAGCAAAAATAAACTGCGCTCTCAGTGGAAGGCGACCCGGCAACTCTTGAGTCGGCATGTGAGCCCCGGCATGAGGCCGCTGGCCTATCTGGCTTGGAGTGCGCATATCGGCTTGCGAGCCCTAGCAGCTCTCATGCGCGGGGAAAAGAATCTACCGGCCTCCATGGCCGGCGCTTTGCGCAAGGAAGGAAAGAGTTCGTGAAGAAAGGCTGGTTCAGCACTGCGAGAGTCCTTCGTCTAGAAGGATGGGAAGGCCTGCTCGCTGCAGCTCTGCTCTTTTCAATCCTGTTAAGCTTCGTCTTCCCGGAAGCCGTGCTGCAGGGGAAAGTGTTCCGCACCCCCGACAGCCTTGCGCCCAGCGGTTTGCATCAGTATGTGGAAAGCAATGAACTCGAAGCGCCGCTCTGGAATCCTTTCATCTTCGCGGGAATGCCGGCCTTTGCGAGTCTGAGTTATCATCCCGGGCTTTATCCCATGAGTGCTTTGTTGCGCGTGATCATGAACGCCCTTTCCCTGCCTCCGCTCACATGGTTGCTCTTTCACTACGTCTGGGCGGCCCTGGGACTATTCGCCTTCTTGAGATGGCGGGGAACGCGGCCCTGGCTGGCCTGGCTGGGCGGCGCTCTCTTCATACTCATGCCGGCTCAGGTGGCCGTGGGTGCCTATGGTCATGGTAGCAAGGTCATGACCCTCTCCTGGATTCCCTGGATCCTGCTCTTCGCCGATCGCTTGTTGGGCCGCGACAAAAATCCCGGCTGGCCTTCCCTCGCCGCCAATACGGCACTGCTCGGAGCCAGCACGGCGGGACTCATGCTTTCAGCCCATGTGCAGGTGGCTTACTACGGGCTTCTCACCCTTGGGCTCTTCGGTCTTTTCAGGCTGGGTCTTCTGCTTGTGCAGGGACATCGCGATCGGGCCTGGAAGGCCTTGGCTGCTGCGGCGCTTGCCCTGCTCCTGGCCGCGGGAGCCAGCGCTCTGCTCTATGCTCCCGTCCAGGAATACGGTCACCACAGCATTCGCGGGATCAGCCAAGGCGGCGGAGCAGATTGGCAATACGCGACGGCCTGGAGCCTGCATCCGGCGGAATGGTTCACTTTCCTTGCGCCCTCGGCGGCGGGGTTCGGCGAGTCCACTTATTTCGGCCACATGCCCATGACCAACTATCCCAATTACGTGGGCCTCTTGGCTGTGCTGGCTGCCGCCATGCTATTTCTGCGTGGACGGCGATCGCGATTCGATTTGTTTTTCAAGGGCCTCGCCATCGTCACCACGGTGATTGCCGCAGGTCAGTACCTGCCCATTCTCTACCGGCCGCTTTACGAGGCCCTTCCCTATTTCAACCGATTCCGTGTGCCGGTGATGATTCTCATTCTGCAGCAGTTGTCCGTAGCCATTCTCTTCGCTCGCGGTTTGGAACGTGTACTGGTGGACCGGCGCGTGCGCGCAGACTTCAGGTGGGCCTTGGCTCTGGCGGCACTGGTCTTCCTTCTGCTGGGCATCGGCGCGCCGGCGGTTTTGGAAGGGGCGGCTCGCGAAGGATTGGCTCAGCGCCTTTCGCGTCAGTTGGCGGGACTCCCGCCGACACAGGTTTCAATCCTGCTGGGTGATCTCGCAAATCAGAGTGTTGCCTGGCTCCGAGTGGAATCCATTCGTGCGGCTCTTCTCCTTCTTCTGCCATTGGCTGCCTTGGAACTGGCGCGGCGCAGCGATCGCTTTCCCATGGCGCCGGCTCTGACTCTGGCCGCACTTGTTTTCCTGCTTGGCGATATGCTTCCCCTGGATCACAAAGTTCTGCATCCGGAAAATCATTGGGACATGCATCGCGGCGGCGGTCTATGGGGTCGTGAACTGGCACCTCAGGACGATCTGCCTCCCAAGACCCTGGGCTTCTTGAAGGAAACGCTGGATGATCAGCGCTTCTATGCGCTTCCGGGAAGTCCCTTTGCTGGCAACAGCGCCGCTTCACAGGGCCTGGCCAATCTCGGTGGTTATCATGCGGCCAAGATGGCCCAGGCCGATTCCGTGCTCAAGGCCATGGGCAGTGGTGGGGGCGAGCTTTTAGGCCGCTTTTCCGTGAAGTACCTGATCGGAACCCAGGCCATGAATCTGGGACCGGAATTCCCGCACATCCGGGCCGGCGGCGACACCGGCACGACCCTCTACGAAAACATACGATGGCGCCCCCGAATTTTCACTGAAGATCGACTGAAGGTGGAGAATCCTGCCATCAGCCGCGGGCGTCTCATGGAAGGGCGGCCCGCCGCGCCGCTGCATCTGTCGGCCGATCCAGGCTTGGAACTCTCACCGCAGGAAACTCCCTGCGGCAAAGTACTGGAAGTCGATTACGGTTTGGATCAGGTGACCTGCTCGGTGGACATGGCAAGAGCGGGACTTCTGGTTTTGGCCGATATGAATTACCCCGGTTGGATGGGACGCGTTGATGGACAGGAACAGGAACTTCTTGTGGCCGATGGATTTTTCCGCGCCCTGGCCCTTGAGGCGGGGCAGCATGAAGTCGCTTTCGAGTTCCGTCCGGCGAGTATGGAAACTCTTCGCTGGCTTCGCCGCGCATCCTTCCTCATGATGATTCTACTGCTGGCCTTTGGGCTGATTCGCCGAGAAGAAAAGGAGGCCCTCGCTTGAAGGGTTTGGTCATCATCCCCACTTACAACGAGTGCGAGAATATTGAGCGCATCGTAAAAACCGTGCTCGATCTGGATTCGCGCCTCTCGGTTCTGGTGGTGGACGACAATTCTCCCGACGGCACAGGTGCTCTGGTGAAGGGCATGGGGGATCAAGGCGGGCGGCTTTCCATTTTGGAGCGCGCCGGCAAAATGGGATTGGGCAGCGCCTATATCGCTGGTTTTGAACATGCCCTGGCTAATACCGATGTGGACTGCGTCTTCGAAATGGACGCCGATTTCTCTCACGACCCCATCGATCTTCTGCGCATGCTGGACGAAGTCGAGCACTGCGACCTCGTATTGGGCAGCCGCTATCTTGAAGGCGTCACCGTTGTGAACTGGCCGCTCAGGCGCCTGTTTCTGAGCCTGGGTGCGAACATCTACACGCGCTTGATCACGGGCATGCCCATCCACGATGCCACCGGCGGCTTCAAATGTTTCCGGCGCAAGGTGCTCGAGGCCATTCCTCTTGAACGCATTCAAAGCGACGGATACAGCTTCCAGATTGAAATGAACTACCAGGCCTGGAAGCGGGCTTTCCACATCCACGAGATTCCCATTGTCTTCACCGACCGGCGAGTGGGCGTGAGCAAAATGAATCGCAAAATCATTTGGGAAGCGGTCTGGATGGTTTGGCGCCTGCGCTTCTCGAAGCTGCATGGCGGCACCGGCAAGGATGGGCGAGCATGGCCGGAATGATCAGCATCGTCTTCGTGAGTTATCACTCCGGCAGAGAGATTCTCAGCTGCCTGGATAGTATCGCCGCGTCGGGCACTGTGCGACCTGTGGAAATCATCGTGGTGGACAATGCCAGCGCCGATGACAGTGTGGAACTTTTGGGCGCGAGGCCCGACATCCATCTGATCACCAATGAAGAAAACCTGGGCTTGTCGCGAGCTGTGAATCAGGGACTGCGCGTGGCGCAGGGTGATTATCTGCTGGTGCTCAATCCCGATATTCTGGTGAAGCCCGGATCCCTCGATGCCCTCGCTGATTTCCTGGACGCCAATCCCAAGGCCGGCATGGCCGGCGCTAAACTGCTCAACGAAGACGGCAGCCTTCAGTATTCCTGCCGCTCCTTCTACACGCTCTGGACCATTCTCCTGCGCCGCACACCTCTGGGCAAACTTTTCAAAAACAGTAAGGCCATCCGTCGCCATCTCATGCTCGACTACGATCACGAGACACCCGCCAAGGTGGACTGGATTCTCGGCGCATGCATGATGACCCATCGCCGCGCCTTGGCCGATGTGGGGGGGATGGATGAGCGCTTCTTCCTCTACTTCGAAGATGTGGACTGGTGCTATCGCATGGACCGTCGCGGCTGGGAAGTTTGGTACGCGCCCAGCTCGGAGATTACGCACATCTACCGAAGAGCCAGTGCGCGCAATCCCTTCAGTCGAAGTTTACTGGCGCACATCAGTAGTTTTTTCCACTACTACGAGAAGTGGAATCCCGTGAGCTATCTGGCCAAGCGCTATCGCAACCCCGTGAAAGTCTTGGGGCTCTTGGTCCTGGACGCCATGGCTCTTATCATCGCTCTGGCCGCGGCCGTTTGGTTCCGCGTGAGCCTGGCGGCGGGCCTGTTTTCGGCTACCTATTTCGAGGCCGATCCCTACCTGCGCTTCGCACCTTTCTTCCTGGGTGTGAACCTGGTGCTTTTTCACTTCATGGGACTCTATCGCATCGACCGGCGCACACCCCAGGCGGAGGAATTCATATCCCTGCTCAAGGCCGAATTGCTGGCGCCCGTGGTGCTTCTCGCCGCGAACTTCCTCACCGGTGAAGATGTGATCTCTCGCAGCATCATTGTGCTGAGCGCGCCCATGGCCATCCTCTTTGTCATGTTGCTTCGGGGTAGCTTGCGGGGAGTGCATCGTCGCCTGCTTCGTCTCAATTTCGACCTGCGCCGCCTGCTCATGGTCGGTAGTGCCGAGGAGCAACTAGCCCTGGATCGCCGGGTGCGCGAGCGTCCACAGCTGGGTTTGGATTTGGTGGGGCGACTGGATCCCTTGGGCCTTTCCGGCAGCCTGGGCGATCTCAAAGAGCTTGAGCGCGTTGCCACGGAAGAGCGGGTGCAGGAAATCCTCATTGCGCCGTCTGCGGCGACGCCGGCGAGCGTGGCCGCTGTGCTGCCCTGGTGCCGCGCGCGAAATGTGGAGCTTCGGGTGTTGAGCGACCTGGCCGGCGTGATGAGCGGCTCGGTGCGCGTACAAGACTTCCTGGATCAGCCGGGATGGTCCTATCGCATGGGCGGAGGCTACGGGCTTCTGCTGGCGGCCAAACGCCTGACCGATATCCTCGTGTCGATTGTATTTCTGCTGATCAGTTTTCTACCCGGGCTTCTCTTCGTCCTTACGCGTAGGTTGCAGGGTAGGAAAGCCTATACTCAACTTAACTTTCTGGGACGCCGTGGAAAGTCGGCCTATCTTCCTCTGGCCAGGGCCGAGAAGGGTGGAGCCATTTCTGATCTGCTCAATCCCGGACAGTACCTGGCGGTTCTCCGCGGACACTTCAGCCTGGTGGGGCCCCAGCCCATATCGGCAGATTCGGGCGGCGATGCGCCTACCATGCGGCCGGGGCTCACGGGCTACTGGCGCCTGGCCGGCGAAAGGGAAGAGGAAAGTCTCTTGTCGCGGGACAGGTTCTACACGCATAACTGGAGTCCGGGTGAGGATCTTCGCATTTGGAGTTCCACGCTTCCGTCTCAACTTCGCGGCCGATACCCGGCCTCTTTCCTAAGGAGCGTCCCCACTTGAAGCGCGGCCTAATTCTGATTTGCCTTCTTCTGACCGCCATTCCCGCCACGGGGGAAATCCTCTGGACCCTCCATAGCGACGCCAGCTATTTGCGCGGGCTGTCGCTGAGTGATGAGGCTCTCTGGGCAGTGGGGCAGGGCGGCGCTCTGCGCCAGGATCGCATGAGCGGCGAGCTCACTTTCATTCGTGCCACGGAAGGTCTTCCAAGCCACAACCTGACCAGCGTGCTGGCGCTCTCCGATAATGAAATCTGGATCGGCACCGACGGCGAGGGCCTGCTTCGCTATCGCCCGGAGGAAAGTGATCCCTGGAAGCAGTACAAACTCCTACCCCAGTCCTTAGCGGGAGATGAAGTCCTCTGCCTGGCCGTGGATGCTCAGGGCCGCATCTGGTACGGCTGCCGGGAACAGATACTCACCAGTTACGTGGCCGGTGGATTCGGGGTCATGGATGAAAACAGCCCCGGTGACATCTGGGGTGAACCCGAAGGCTTGGCCAATCTCACCGTCAATGCCCTGGCCTTTGCCGGCGATGAACTCTTCGTTGGTACTGAAGAGGGGATCTACCTTCTCGATGCCGATGAAGTGCTGAGCTACGAGGCCGAGGGGCCCTTGGGCGCGGTGGACGCCCTGGCTGTGGCCGGTGGCCGCATTTGGGCACTCACCGACAGCGAGCTTCATTCCCGTCCCATCGAAGGTGGTGAGTGGGTTCGTAAGTTCATGCCGGAGACCGGATACACGCCATCATCTCTTGTATCAGTTGAAGACACCCTCTACGTGGCCATGCGCAATTCCAATGTGGGAACCCTGGCCTATGCCTATGACACCCTCGGTCAAACATGGACCGATCTGTCCGCCGGCATGCCCGAGCCGGACTGGCTGCCCGACTACGGTAATCCCGTCTACTCCGCAATCTGCGCGGGGCCAGGCGACGAACTTTGGCTGGGCGGGCATGTGTATCGCAACATGGGTCCCGGCATTTTGCATCGCAGTGGCGACAGCTGGGAACGAACTCCGCTAGATCAGGGTCCCATGGGCCCGGCCACCAAATCGCTCAGCTTTGGTCCCACCGGAAACCTTTGGACAAACAGCGACGCCGGCGCGGCCTATCAAGACACCGACGGCAACTGGACCCGCCAGCGCCGCCTGGCGGATTTGCACAACTGGCCATCCTGGAGCCTCGAGGTTCTCGAGGACAGCCAGGGCTATGCCTGGTTCTGTCCCTTCGCCATTGCCTATGACGACGCCTTTGCCCGCCTCGAATTGAGCACGGGGCTTGTGGAATCCATGCCGGTGGGAGCCAGCGGCCTGCCATCCACCCGCGTCTTGGCCATGCTTGAAGACTCCGCAGGTACACGTTGGTTCGCCACCGAGGACGCGGGCATTGGCCTACTCAGCGCCGCGGGAGATTGGTCCTTGCTCAATTCCGATCCTGCGAACGGCAGCTTGCCCACACCCAACATCAATGCTCTGGCTTTTCTCGATGGCGGCCGCGTGGCCATGCTTAGCAGCGGCGTGGGGCTTTGCATCTGGGACGGCGTTTCCCAGTGGTGGAAGCCCGGCGATGGAATCATCGACTCCAGTGGCGATCTGGCCGTGAATACCACCGATTGTAGTCTGTCGGCCATTCCCGGCGGCGGCGTCTGGGTGGGGCAGCTGGATGGACTCATTCGCGTGGCTCCCAGCGGCAGTGCCTATATCGTTCAGGGCAAGCTCCGGCAATCCGACGGCAGCGCTCCCGGCCTGCTCAGCAGCCTGGTGAAAGACGTGGCCACAGGACCGGGCGGCGAGGCCTGGGTGGCCACCGAGCTGGGCATTTCCCAGGTGGACCTGGATCTGGACGCAGGCGCCTGGCTGGTGGACAATTATACCAACAAAACAGGCCTGGACGAGGCCGGCGCGGCCTTCGGCCCGGAAGTGCTGGCACCCCTGCCCGATCACGTCTACGACCGCATCGCCGTCTCACCCGATGGCAGCCGCATCGTGGCCGGAAGCCGGAGTCAGGGAATTGTGGAACTGGAAAGCCGGCCGGATCCTCCCTCAGACCCGGAAGAAATATCCCGTATCCGCTTATATCCCAACCCGGTAAGGCTTTCCCTCGGGCAGTCGGAAGTGTACTGCATGGGGGTGGATTTCCCCGTAGATGTGCGCATCTACAACCTGGAGGGCCAGCTGGTGCGCGAGTTGCTTGAGGTGCAGCCGGGAGAGGCGGTTTGGCCCGATCTGGGCACCCGATTCGGAAGCCGCGCCGTCAGCGGTATCTATTTGATTCACTTGAGTTACGAGGGGAAGAGCGAGGTACGAACCCTCGCCCTCTTGCGATAGCGGAGAGCATGGACGAGAAAAGGCGCATTCTGATTCTTGGCGCCGGTGAAGCCGGACGCATGGTGGCAGCTGAGGCGGTGGCATCGCCCGAGCTGGGACTCACCGTGCTCGCCTATCTCGACGATGACGAAAATCTTCAGGGCAAGGACTTCGAGGGCGTGCCCGTTCTCGGAGCCTGCGACCAACTGCCTCGTCTGGCCGGCGAACTGAAACCCGACGAAGTGATCATCGCCATTCCCAGCGCACGAGGCGCCGTGATTCGGCGTCTTCTGCGACTTTGCCGGCAGGCCAAGCTACCCTTCAAACTGCTGCCGGGAATCAGAGAGATCATTCGCGGCGAGGCCAGCTTCCGCCAGGCGCGCCTGGTGAATCCGAGCGACCTTCTGGGCCGCGAAAGTGTGGATTTTCAGGAAGGTCCCGTGCGCGAGGTCATTCAAGGTCGCCGCGTATTGGTAACCGGTGCTGGCGGATCCATCGGCGGCGAGATTGCCAGACAGGTTGCGCGCCTGGCTCCCGCGGAACTCATGCTCCTCGGACGCGGCGAAAACTCCATTTTCGAAATCGAAACCGAACTTGCCGAAAGCCGACCCGCCTTGCTTCGCACGAGCATCATTCAGGACATTCGTGATCGCGAGGGTCTGCTGCGACTGGCGCGAGAGCGCAAACCCCAGGTGATCTTCCATGCCGCTGCCCACAAGCACGTGCCCTTCATGGAGCGCTTCCCCTTGGAAGCTTTCGTGAACAACGTGCTCGGCACACAGAACGTGATCGATGCGGCGGCCGAGGCGAAGGCCGAGCGCATGGTCATGCTGTCCACCGACAAAGCTGTGGATCCCATGGGCGTGATGGGGGCGAGCAAGCGCATGGCGGAAATGCTCATGCTGCGCGCAGCCGCCGAGGGGAAAGGTCCGCGCTATCTGTCCGTGCGCTTCGGAAATGTGCTCGCCAGCCGCGGCAGTGTGGTTCCGCTTTTCCTGGGACAAATTGAGCGCGGCGGCCCGGTGACGGTTACCGACAAAGATGCCACACGGTTCTTCATGACCATTCGCGAGGCCAGCAAGCTCGTGGTCCAGGCCAGCGCCCTGGGCGTGGGCGGGGAAGTGTTCATCCTCAACATGGGTGAGAGCGTGGGCATCCTCGAACTGGCGCGCACGCTAATTCTGCTCGCTGGCTATGAGCCCGACGAGGAAATCCCCATCGAATTCACGGGACTGCGCCCCGGTGAGAAGTTGCATGAGCAGTTGATGACCGACAGCGAGGCCGAGGTGAGTGAGCTCGGCGAAGAGTTGATGATCATCCGGCCCAGCTTGCCCGAGGGCATGAACTTGGATGTACTGCTAACCGAGCTTCGTCAATTGGTAGATGATGGTAAGGCTGAAATCATGGCAGAGCGCCTGCTCGCCATCTCCCACAGCATGGGAAAAGTCCTTTGAGCGGCCCCGCGCTACCAGCCCTGGAAGGTGGATCGCCGGTTCGCGCCGAGCGATTGCCCTTCTTTAGGTCCAGTTTCGGCGAGACGGAAATTGAAGCCGTGCTCGACACCCTGCGCTCGGGATGGCTCACCGTCGGTCCCAAGACATCCAAATTCAGCGAAGCCTTTCTCGCCGCTACGGAATTGCCCTTCGGTGTTCCCGTGAACAGTTGCACTTCGGCTTTGCTTCTGGCGCTCAAAGTGCTGGGCATCGGCGAGGGCGACGAGGTCATCACCACTCCCAACACATTCACGGCCTCCGTGAGCATGATCCATCAGGCGGGTGCCAGCCCGGTTCTGGCCGATATCGAACTGGAAACCTATGGCCTGGATCCGGCCAAGGTTGAAGCGGCCATCACCAATCGGACGCGAGCCATCCTGCCGGTTCACTACGGCGGACAGGCCTGCTATATCGAAGCACTACGGGAAATCGCCCATCGACGCGGACTCCTGCTCGTAGAAGATGTCGCCCACGGATTCGGCGCCGAACTCAATGGCCGGCACATTGGTCATCACGGCGAGGCCGCAGCCTTTTCTTTTTATGCCACGAAAAATCTGAGCACCGGTGAGGGTGGCTACCTAGCTTGCGCGAGCGCGGAACTGGAAGAGGAAGCCGCGCTCATGGGATTTCACGGCATGGACCGCGACGCCTGGAAGCGATACGGTGATCGCGGTAGCTGGTACTATGAAGTGAAACGTTTCGGCTACAAGTTCAACATGACCGACATCCAGGCGGCCATGGGATTGGTGCAGCTTGCCCGCGCGGTGGAACTGCGCGATGCCCGCAGGAAGGTAGTCGAGCAGTATCAGGCGGCTTTCGCCGGACGCGAGGAATTGATTCTGCCGGCCACGCGCGATGGCGCGCTTCACGCCTGGCACCTCTACGTGCCGCGACTCGCCAAGGGAGCCCTTCGCATTGGGCGGGATGAATTTTTGAAAGCGCTCACCGCCGAAGGCATCAGCCCCAGTTTGCACTTCATTCCCATTCATCATCATCCCGTGCATCGTGAGTATCACGGCGACCTGGGCCACAAGCTGCCCAGGTCGGAAGAGTTCTACGAGGGATGCTTCTCCCTGCCGCTCTTCCCGACCCAGACTTCTCTGGAAACCGACCAGGTGATCGAGGCGGTGCTCAAGCTCCTCGATTATTACGGGACATAGTCGTGGATTTCCGCCTCGAGACGGAACTGGATTGGCGGGAACTGGATGAATTCCTGGACGCGGCGCCTGGAGCGACCTGCTTTCAGTCTTCCACCTTCCTTTGCGCGCTTCAGGAAAGCTATGGCTTTTCCATAAACTTCCTCACGCAGCGTCGCGATGGAAATCTCCTTGCCCTCCTGCCATTCTCTAAGCGCAAACGGAAAAGTCTCACGCTTCTGGAGTGCCTTCCTTTCGGTGCACCAGGCGGACCCCTGCTCGCGCCGGGTGCGGATCCTGCATCGTCCGATGCTATGCTCGAAGCCTTTTTCGCCGGTGTGGGAGGCAAGACCGTGAGTGCTTCAGCGGTGCTTCCCGCCGACCCAGAGCTGGATACCGAAGGCGAAGATCGCATGCTCACCCAAGTGGTGGATCTCTCTCCCGGCTATGAAATCCTCGCGACTAAGATCGTAGCTCCGGCCAAGCGCAGACAGATCCGCCAATCCGGCGAGCGCGGCATCACCTGTCGACGCAGCGCGGATCCCGAAGATCTCGCCCAGTGGTTCGAGATCTACATGGACAACATTCGCCGCTGGAAGGTGGATCATCCCACATCGCTGGAGTTCCTCTCGCGCCTAATCAAAGATGAGAATCGCGTGGAATTCACCGTGGCCGAAAACGAAGGCCGCTTGGTGGGGGCCTCCCTCGATCTCTACCAATCCGGCGAGGCCTACTACTGGATGGGTGCCAGCCGCCGCGAGCTTGGGAACTTGCGAATCAGCGCCGCACTCTACGATGCTCGTATGCGCCGCGCCTGCGAACGCGGCATGAAACGACTCAATTTGGGCTTCAGCCCGGATAAGCCCGAACTCTTCCGATACAAGAAAGACTTCGGTGGAAAGCCGGTGGCCTGCCTGCTTCGGAAGAAGACTCTTCCCTGGTTCTCCCTTTTGCAAGGCCTTCGCGGGAGGCGTGCATGAGAGGCGCATCGCGAATCGGCCAGAACACCGCCTTCATGGGTGCCGGTACTTTGCTGGTGAGTCTCTTCCTCATCGTTCAGATGAAGATTTTCACCGTGGCCCTGAGTCCACAGGACTACGGTCTTCTGCTCGCCCTGCGGGCACTGGCGGGAATGGTCACCGCGGCTGCGGTCATCGGTCTGCCCCAGGTGGCCATGCGCTTCTTGCCGCAATTGGAAGTGCGGCGTGAGAAGGGACCCTTGCTCCGGTTCAGTGCGGCCCTGCTTGGACTCATGCTTGTCAGTACGGCGGTCGTCATGCTGCTGGCCTGGCTTGCTCGACCCATGCTCATGGCCAAGTTCAATCTGGACATCGTAGGGGAGGATTTTTTCATCCTCACCCTATCTCTGGCTGCATCTCTGGGCCTTTACGAACTGGCCATGAGTCTGCTGCAAGGTATAAGGCGCATGGGCTGGGTGGCTCTGTCGCAGGTGCTCTTTCAAGGCGCCCTGTCCATCCACTTCTTTTTAATTCGCGATGAACTCACCCCGGGCCTCGCACTCTGGCTCTACACCCTCTACACACTCGTGCCGGGTGTTGGCCTGCTAGCCATCTTCCCATTTCTCTTGCCTTCAGGTGGTGAGGCTGCCGAGCCCCTTCGCTTCGATCGCAAGGAACTCTTCTCCTATTGGCGCATGGGGCTCTTGCTTCGCTGGATGGTTCTCGCCTCTCTCGACCTGGATCGCTACGTCCTGTCCTTCTTTGCGGGCATGGAGATGATTTCCTTCTTCAACATCCCCGCACGCATGATGGGGGTGAGCCGCCGCTTCCTTCAGGCCTCCATCACCGCTTTGCAAACCGAGGTAAGTCGCCTGCACGAGGAGCGTCGCGACGGCGACCTTCCCTCACGCCTCGCCCTCTTCCTACGCGGCCAGGTTAGCCTGTCCTTCTGGATGGCCGGCGCACTTTTCCTGGCGGCCAAGCCTCTCATTCTCATGGTGTCCACACCGGACTATCTGGCCGGTCTTCCCCTCTTCGCATTGCTGCTATGGACCCTTCCCTTATCCAGCCTGTCCAGTCCCATCGAAGGTGTTTTCCGCGGCTTGGATGGTCTCTCACGAGTGCTTGTGGGAAATATCCTTTGGACTGTCGCTTACTTTGGCAGCCTTCCATTTCTGGTACCCAAGTTAGGGCTCATGGGTTTGGGTTTGGCTCAGGTAGCTGCCATGGCCCTCCAAGCGGGATGGATGATCGCCTCGGGCCGCCGCCGCGGTCTCTTGGAAAATCCTGCAGCATTGACTGTTTCCATGGCTTGGGGCGCGGCGCCTGTGGCGCTGGCTATTGCGATTGGGATGATGCTGCCCGGTGGCGAGGGCTTGGCGCCATCCAGTCTTGGCGTGGTGGTGGGACTAAGTGCTTTGGCACTGGGTGTCCTCTGGCTTCTGCGCGGGTCACATCTCTTCAATGCCGATGAAAAAATCTGGCTCTTGGGTCGAGTGGGTAAGATGAGTTTGCGACGCGCCATGGCCCGTCTTCTTCGTGTGGAGGTGTCCGCATGAAGATTGCGCTCATGGGCGAAGGCAGTGTTGTGCACACCCTGCGATGGGCGGAGTACTTTCAAAGTCGTGGCGATACGGTTCGGCTTTTTACCTTGGAAAGCCCACCCGATGATTTCCACGTCGATTGGAAGAAGGTGGGTCGGCGGGATCAATCCCACGCCCTTTCCTACACCCTGGCCTTGCCGCGCATGAAGCGTGCCTTGAATGCATTCGATCCCGACATGGTGAACGCGCACTTCGTGCCCAACTATGGCTGGATGGGCGCCTTGGCCGGCAGACGTCCCTTGGTGGTGTCCACCTGGGGTAGCGATGTGCTTGTGAATCCGCGCAAGAGTCCATTCCATCGCTGGCGTTTGCGCTACGTGCTGGAGCGGGCCGATCTCATCACCAGCGATGCCGAGATGATGACCGAGGAAATTCATCGCTATGTTAACGGTGCCGCGCCGGTGCTCACCGCGCCCATGGGCATGGACCGGGCTTTTTATGATCGTGGTGAGGGCGAGCTGACGCGCGAACCCATCCTGCTTCAGTTCCGCAATCTGGAACCCATCTACGATCTGCCCACGGTCTTGAAGGCGCTACCGGATTTCCTCCTGCAAAATCCAAAGTGGAGAGTGCGGATTGCAGGAGAAGGCAGTCAGCGCGTGAAGCTGGAGCGCATGGCCACCGAGCTTGGGCTCGATAATCGCGTGAGTTTCCTGGGACGCCTCAGTCGCGAAGAGTTGGTGGAAGAGTTGCGCCGGGCCAGACTCTATCTGTCCTCCAGCCTTTCCGACAGTACCAGCGTTTCGCTCTTGGAGGCCATGGCTCTGGGTGCTTATCCCGTGCTCAGCGACATTCCCGCCAATCGCGAATGGGTGGGAGGTGCCGGCGAGGGGCTTTACTTCCCGCCCGGCGATTCCCAGGCCCTTAGCAAGACACTGAACACCGCCGCCCAGATGTCCGAGGAGAAGTGGCGTGAGGCAGCAGTTCTGAATCGAAGTATCATCGCCGAGCGGGCTATTTGGGAAGACAACATGGACCGTGTACGCGAAGCATTCCTGACCCTGGCGGAAGGACGATCATGAAACGTTTCCTGATGATCGCCTATTACTATCCGCCCATGGGTGACGGCGGAGTATTCCGCAGTTTGAAGTTCAGTCGCTACATGCCCGAACATGGATGGACACCTTCGGTGGTCTGCGGCGACGCCAGCGATTACTGGGTGAAGGACGAAAGCCTGCTCGGGCAAATTCCCGAATCGGTGGATGTTCATCCAGTTGCAGGGCTCACCGGTCTCGGCATGCTTCGCCGCCTGCGTGGCGGAAAAAGCATGGGCCAGGGTGAAAGCCGATCCAGCGGTGGCTTCAATTTCCTGCGCAAGCTTTCCGACCTGCTGCTCTTTCCCGATTCCTATGCGGGATGGGCGGGCCCCGCCGCGCATAAAGGCCGCGAGCTTTTGGCCCGTGGTGATATCGATTTAATCTACAGCACAGGTCCACCGGATACGGTGCATCGCGTGGGCGAGCGCCTGGCGCGGGAAAGCGGGCTTCCTTGGGTCGCCGACTTCCGGGACCTCTGGTACAACCTGCATCTCAAACCTCCGCCCTCGAATTGGCATCGCCGGCGTCACGAGCGCGCCGAGGCGAAGGTACTCCATAAGGCAAGTGTGGTCACAGTCACCGAAGGTTGGCGTAAGCTTCTGGAAGAGCGAGGGGGGCGTCCTGTTACGCTCATTCGCAATGGATTTGATCCGGCCGACTTCGAGGGAATTGAAACGCCGGCGGAACCTGAACGCGAATTCGTAATGCTTCACACGGGTAAACTCAGTCTGGATCGAAGCGCTCTGCCCTTCCTTCAGGGCCTGCGCAAGTTTTTGGATATACGTCCCGATCTAGCGGACAAGCTTCGTGTGGATTTCCTAGGACCCAGGGAAAGCGAGAACGAAGCCGTGCTCGAAGAGCTAAGGCTCACCAAACAGGTGCACTTCACGGGATCGCTTCCCCATCGCGAAGCGCTGCGCCGCCAGCGTGCTGCGGATTTGTTGCTCATTCTTCATCAACGGGAAGAACGCTATCGAGATCTGGTGCCGGGAAAATGCTACGAGTATGCAGGCGCGGGACGTCCCGTATTAGCTCTCGCGCCCGAAGGCGAACTCAGCGGCCTCGTGAATGAATTCAAACTGGGCTGGTCCGTGAAGCCCCAAGCGGATGAAGTGGCCCGCGCATTGGATGAAGCGCTGAGTCATGTTACTCGGGGTTGGAAACCTTCACCCGGCAAACTCGAAGCCCTCACACGTCCATGGCAGGCTGCGCGTATGGCCGAGCTTTTTGATGATCTCGTGCAAGGAAAGGAATCCTCATGAAGCTCTCCCCGCGACTCGGGCTGATGATCATCCTGGCGATCTTCCTTCTCATGCAGTGGCCGCTATGGGACTACGTCACCGACGACACCTACATCCATCTGGTCTACGCGCGAAACGTGATGCAGGGGCAGGGTTGGTCCTTCAATCCTGGCGAACCCAGTTACGGTAGCACGAGCCCTCTTTGGATCTTCCTTCTCGCGCCGGCTGCGGGCAGCGAAACCGGTGGGCTGTTAGCCGCGCGCATCTGGGGTCTCTTGGCGGGCATGGGATCCATCATCGTCTTTTTCATTCTGGCCGGTCGCTTCATCCGAAACCAGTGGATGCTCCTGTCGGCGGTGTTGCTCTTTGCCACCGAGGTTTGGTTTTTAAGATGGACTGCCTCGGGAATGGAAAGCCCCTTAGTGTCGCTCATGCTGCTTCTGTTTTTTGAAAGAGCCAGTGCCGAGCCGGAGCAGCTGAGGGATTTCCTCTGGCTGGGTTTTCTCGCCGGACTCGCGGCTCTGGTGCGCCCTGAGTTCTATCTGCTGATCGTGCTCGTTACGGGCCTGGCACTTTTACATCGCCCTTGGCGCAGGGGATGGATTCCCCTGGTCCTGGGTGCCGTTTTGCCCGTGGCGGCTTGGCTCATCTTCGCGAAATTGCATATCGGGAGTTTCTTGCCGAGTACGGCCAGTGCAAAGGTTGAAACCAGCGGCACCTTCGCCGATGCCCTGGGTCATGCATGGCGGCTATTTCGCATCTTGATATCCAGTCAGGGCGCATTGCTCCTTATCGTGGGCCTGGGCTTCCTGGGAGTTCTTGCCAATACCTTCCGTGGCACAGAATTACGCAGACGCACTTGGACTTTCTTCGGCATCCTCGCCTCCCTTTGGGGCATCCTATTTTTGGCGGCCATGCTGCGGGGCGGTGTGGCCATGGTGAGTCGCTATCTGCTTCCGGTCACGCCACTGATTCCCTTGGCGGCGTTCTTTTTCCTGGACCGGTGGTCTGAACGAAGGCCATCTTTCAAGTTCGTGGCGCTGCTCGTTGTTCTGCTAACACTTGCGCCCAACCTTTGGCTTTACCAGAGTCGCGTTTTGCCGCATGCGCGGCACTTCACCGAAGATCTCAAAGGTGTGCTGGGAGGAATGGCCGATACTCTGAAAGAGATCGCTCCGCCGGGCAGTGCCGTGGCGGTTCCGGACATCGGCATTATCGGTTATCGGTCGGGCCTTCGGGTCCTGGATTTGGTCGGACTTACCCAGCCTGAGATATCGGAGCACTGGCATGAACATGGCTATGACGAAATGTTGGGCGGTCTCGACTTTCTCCAGTATGGGGAAGCACAATACTTCATTGACCGCGATCAGGAAGCCGGACGCTTCGTGGGCCTCGAGGCTCGAGGAAAGCGTCTCGTTCCGCTTATGCAGAAAGAAGTTCGGGGATTGGGAATCGCGCGCAGCGATACCTTCACTTACACGCTCTATCGTATCGATCCCCAGAACTCAGCTTTGGAATAATTCGGAAGGGATTCCCGCATGAAGAAGATCCTCCCCGTTCTGTTTTTTCTGATGCTCGGTGCCACGACGGCTCTCAGCGTTCAGTTGACTCATCATGAACGGCTACACGAGGCGGAACTTCAGTGGACGGGCGAAGGTCCGAGCGCTGCATTGGAATTCCCCGGTTCCATGGTGCTGGAAGGTACGGGAAATCGCGCGCTTCCCGGACGATTCATTCGGGTTCCTCTGCCTCTCGGCGAACGCCTGGCGGATTACAGTTATCAGATGAGCGCGGGTGTCGAGCTTTCCACGAATCACCTGCCTGCGCATCTTCCTGCCGGTCGGCGCGAAGATGGACTGAGCCAAGATGATCCTGGACTTGCGGCGGGCGAACTCATTCTCATAGGTCAGGCCGCTAGGCGTGGCCAGCTCGAAGCGTTGTTCTATTGGCGTCCGCTTCAAGTGGATGGCGATCGTCTTTTGCTTCATGGCGATCTTGATCTGACCTTACTCACGGAAATCGATCCCAACCCGCCTCTTCAAATTCTCCGCAATGACCGAGACGAGCAAAGCTCTGTCTTCCGCGTTGGCGATCGACCCAGCACGGGCGACAGCCCGGTGGACGCGGTCATCATCACCAACGAGGAAATGGCGCCGGCCTTTCAGACTCTTGCCGATTGGCACATGGAGCGCGGCAGTCGCTGCGTGGTGCGAACGGTGGAGTGGATTCTTCAGAACTATCCGGTGGGTTCGGACATCGCCGAGACTATTCGTTTCTTCCTGCAGGATGCCTATCAGCTTTGGGGTCTGCAGTCCGTGCTCGTGGGTGGCGACACTTCGGAAATTCCCGTGCGCTACTTCAGTTACCAAAGGTGGGAAAACGGCGAAAAGGTAATCGAGCCAGTACCCAATGATCTCTACTTCTCTTGTTTGGATGGGAACTGGAACGAGGATGGAGATCAAAACTGGGCGGAAGCGGCTTTCAGCGGTTCCCCTGGTGACAACGCCGATGTTCTGCCCGAGCTTCTGGTAGGGCGCATTCCCGTGAGCAACGCAGTGGACGCTCAGGGTGTGGTGGACAAAATCATCGCCTATCGTGAAAGCCCGCCCTCCGTTTTTCAGGACCAGATGCTTTTCCTGGCCGAAGTTCTCTTTCCCGCCAACTGGCCCCAGGATGAGGACTCCGTTGTTTTCACCGACGGTGCGCGTTACGCCACCGATATCATCGACGATTTCATGAGCGCGGAAATGGAAGCCACCTGCCTTTTCCAGAACTACGTGAACCCACAATGGGCGCCTTACAATCCGCAGCCGGAAACCGTGGCCAGTTCCCTGGCCGCCATGGAAACCGGCGATTTCGCATTCGTGGATCACAACGGACATGGCTACCGATACAACATGTCGGTGGGCGACGGAAATGTGCTCGCCAGCCACGCTCGCGCTTTGACCAACGACAATCCATTCCACATCACACTGATGAATTGCACCTCCACAGCCTTCGACTTCGATTGCCTGGGTGAGGCATTTTTGCGCAATCCCAATGGCGGCGCGGCTTCGGTTTTTGGAACCACACGAGAAAGCTTTCCTGCCTTCACCGGTTCCTACTATGACCGTTTCTACGAGCTTCTTTTTGACGGCGAAAGCCGCACGGGTTTGATCTTCGATCAGATTCGTCAGGAACACTACATGAGCGCCCTCAACGAGGGCCTGAATCGTTGGACCTATTTCATCGTGGCTTACCTCGGCGATCCTCTCCTGGATCTCTGGGCGGGCGATGCCATCGAGTACAGCGTCACGGCGCCGGCTAGTGTGAATCCGGGGCCCGTGCAAGTGGACATTCAGGTGGATGCCACAGGTCGCGGTCCCATGGAAGATGTTCATGTGACCTTGCTCAAGGATGATGAAATCTGGGTGACCGGCCTTAGCGATGCCGCCGGTGAAATCAGCTTCCAGGTTCAACCGGCCAGTGAAGGCGACATTCAGGTGGTGGTCTGGGGGCGCAATGGCGTGATGCATCGTTCGACCATCGCTGTGAACGCGAGCACGGGAACCTATGCGGCCATCACCGGCTGGTCCCTGGATGATAACGACCTTTTCGATCCTAACAACGACGAAGATGGATTGGGCGAAGCAGGCGAACGTTTGCGTCTGGCGCTTGAAGTGAGCAATCTGGGCGACACGGGTCTTGTGGGGGCGGAACTGGACATTGCGAGTTTGGATCCATCTCTACTGGTGAGCGTTGCCCACGAAGATTTGGGCGCTATCGCAGCCGGCGGAACGCGGAACGCCACGGATCTCGAGATCCTACCTTCTGTCGATCTGGGAGACGGTCAGCGTCTTTCCTTGCTGGTTAACTTGAGCGCTCCCGGACAGGATGCGCGCGTGGACACCCTGCATCTGGAATTTGCCGCACCGGATCCATTGATTAGCGATTGGATTCTCTCCGACGATCTTCCCCACGGTAACGGCAACGGCGTGTTAGAAGCGGGCGAGAGTTTTCGTGCGATTCCACGTCTTGTGAATTTGGGCCACGGCGACCTTCGCGGTATGGGTATCGGTTTGCACAAAATTGCGGAGGGAGTAACCCTCGGCGATTCTCTGGACGCGATTCCCGATTTGGAATTGCTCGAGTCCGGCGCAGCCAGTCCCGGTTTCCTGCTCACCCTGGACGATCCTTCCATCGACAACTTGGCTTGGATTGAGATCACCGATCATATGGGACGCAGTTGGGTGGACACTCTCGACTTCTTGCCGCCTGACGCCCCCGCCCAGCCCGAGGCGCAGGTGAGTGACCTGGCCACTCGCGTGATCATGGTCTGGGAGCCCAACGCGGAAGTCGATCTTCAGGGCTATCACGTCTACTTCTCTCTGGATGAGCGTGTGGGCTTCGAACGCTACACCCATCGACCCGTCGAACACGCTCGAGCCGATCTGGACGGTCTGCCCGAGAGCAGCGCCGTGGCCTGCTATGTGACTGCGGTGGATCATGGCGGCATGGAAAGCGCGCCTAGCGAGATTCTCTATACCTCCACGAATCCGGCGCAGAACGCGGGCTTCCCACAAGAGCTGCAGGCGAATTGCACGAGCTCCTTGGCCGTGGGAAACATCAATGGAACCGGTGGATTGGAAATCGTGACCGGCGCCAACAACGATTTTGTCTACGCTTTCAATTGGACAGGTCAGGAAATTCTAGACGGCGATGGCAGTGCTCAAACTCCGGGAATTTTCACCACCGAAGCCTTGGACATTGTTGGCGCTATCACCTTGCTGCCCATTCTGGACAACGGCTTTTCACAGGTCGTGGTGGCATCCCGTGGGAAAAACGCTTCCGGTTCAACCACGGGATTGGTGGGCATTCACATTTTCGATCAGAACGGCGATGAACTGGATGGTTGGCCACAGCAGACCAGCAACTGGATTTGGTCCAACGTGGCCGGCGCCGATCTGGATGGCGACGGCGACACCGAAATTGTGGCCGTGGATATTTCCGGTTACCTCTACGCCTTCCATCACGATGGAACGGAAGTGCGCGATGGCGACAACAACCCCAACACCCACGGTGTTTTCAAGTCGGGTATGGGTAGTTGGAATCAGTGCAGTCCCGCACTCTGCGATCTGGACGGCGATCCGGGGGCCGAGATTTTGATTACCGATGCCGATGGTGTGCTCCACGTTTTCAAAAGCGACGGCAGCGAGATCGATGGTTTTCCGCTGCTTCCCGAAGGCGGCGGCTGCCTAACCAAGACGCCCATCCTCGTAGCCGATCTCGATGGCGATGAGTCGCCCGAAATCATCGTGTTGGGTGAATGGGATCGCCTCTTCGTCTTCACGGCGGCCGGTGAAAACTTCGGCCCCTTCCCCATCAGCTTTACCAGTGAACATCCCTACGATCCGGGTCCGGGCCCCGCTCCCTGCAATATTGACGGCGATAACGACCTGGAATTGTTCGTGGTGGAGAATCTCAACTACTCGCTCTATTGCGAGCTGCATCTCATGGATCACCATGGCAACGATCTGCCGGGCTGGCCCATTGGTTTGCACACTTCATCCTACGCGAGCACGCTGGTGGGCGATGTGGACGGCGACGGCCAATTGGAATTCGTGGTGGGTTGCGAGAATGGTCTCATCTACGGCTTCAACGAAGACGGTAGTGTGCAGGCGGGCTTCCCCATCAACGTGGGGGGCGAGGTGCGCGGCACGCCTGCGCTGGTCGACCTGGACCAGGACGGCGACGTGGAACTTGTCAGTTCCACCTTCAACAAGTTGCTCTACGTCTGGGATTTCGCAGGCGATTGGAACGAAGCTTCATTCCCCTGGCCCACGCACTCGGGTAATTATCGTCGCACCGGTTGCTATGGCGATTGGGATGACGTTCCGGTTCTACTGGAAGGTCTCAGCGTGATTCCGGCGGACAGATCCGTGCACCTTGAGTGGAGTTCGGACAGTCCCGAACTGCGCAGCTGGAGCTTGGAGCGTCAGCGCTGGACCGACGGCAACCAATGGGATAGTGCCGAGTTCGCATTCCAGGAGATGAGCTTCGCCAACGGCGACGTAAGCTGGGATGACCGAAATCTCGAGCCCGGTGCGCGCTATCGCTACACCGCCATAGCTAATCTCTTAGACGGCGGCGAAGAACGTTTCCCCTTGGGCTCGGTGGATCTACCGCCCGCAGCTTGGATCGATAAGTTGCATGGGGGCTATCCCAATCCTTTCAATCCGAGCACGACTCTAAGATTCGAAATGGCCTCGGCAGGTGCGGCACGACTGGAAGTGTTCTCCATTGATGGGCGGCGCCTGCGCACCCTGGTGGACGAAAATCTCGAAGCCGGACAGCATGAACGAGTTTGGGATGGTCGAGACAGCACGGGAAGGGCCATGGCCAGCGGAGTCTACTTCGCTCAGTTCAAACGCCCGGGGCTCAGCGAGTCGAAACGGCTGGTGTTGCTCAAGTAACTCAATAGGCCTCACCCTCTCCTCAGATCTCCGCTTCGAAGTCGATCTGAAGAGAGGGTGAGGCCTCTCCTATTGTTAAACACTCCGTCTATACCCGGGTACAGTTTTCAATACATCGACTTGAGCTGGCTCCAACTGGTGGTCCGCGCCGCCGTGCAACCGACGCCCCAGGCGCCGATCTGGCCGCACTCGGGGTTGTTGCCTTCCGCGCAGGGGGAGTCACCGCGGAGGTATGCCTCTTTTGGCCCGTTATCACCACAGAGACCAGGGTCGATGTCTAGGTTACCGTAATGGCCAAGTTGATCTTTGAAGCGTCCGACCCAATCCCCACCCTCATTTCCATAGATTACTGTGCAAGTGAGTTCAGGGACCGGTGCGTCAGGGAACATCCATAGCTCTTCGAATGCCAACCCCGGTCCGTTACCGAAAATGATCGAATTGCATATTGAAGGTGAATAATGACCCTCGGAGGCGATGGCGGATCCATACTGTGCGGTGTTACCTATGATTGAGCAGTTTGAGATATGGGAGCAGTCGCGATTCTCTTCCATGACGATAGGCGATTCATAGTGAAGTGCTCCTCCTGTTGTCGCCGAGTTTCCGAGGAAACTGCATTGCTCAATCGGAGGGAAAGTCCAGAAGAAATAGATCGCTCCGGCGTTCGATCCCGTGTTTCCGGAGAAGGTGCAATTTCGGAAGCCAGCTTCGCGGTTCTCTCGTGGGGCCTGGAGTCTGCTCAGCCTCCCCGCGTGTCCTGTCGAGCCCCCATATATCCAGCTACAAGTTACGGCTCCGCTATCACTGCCAATGTTTTCGATGAATCGGCAATACTCGAAATAGGGCGCCGATGAGCCGTAGATACCATACCCAGCGTATACAGCTCCCGCACTTCCCCCTGACTCATTGTTAAAGAAGTCGCAGTTTAAAAAATCGACTGTAGCCGCACTAGCTGAGACAGCTGCTGCGCCGCTGGATGAGTTATCTATGAATGTGCAATTCCAAAATTGGCATCGACACGCCCAACTGATTACAACAGCTCCTCCACTAGTCCATCCTGTAGTATGGTTTTGGATAAAAATGCAATCATTGAAACCACCCTCCTCACAATACTCCCAGAGGATAGCACCTCCACCTTCTGGATATTCCGCGTGTCCGCCAGTAAAGGTAATCCCCTGAATGTTTGCAGCTCCCTGCCAGTTTGTCGCATTGATGTGCAAGCACCGTCCCTTGCCACCCGCATCAATGGTCACACAGCTCGGATCTCCATTCTCACTCCGCAGCGTTGTATTGGGCTTGTACTGAATATCCCACTCGAAATAAGTCCCACATCGCAACACGACACTGTCGCCTTCCGCGGCGGCATCCATGGCGGCTTGAATGGTGGGTTGATCGTCAGGTACCCAGATTTCCATGGCGCTACACAAAACGGGAATCACAAGCAAAGCCAATATCGTTGTAACCCTCAACACGAAAGCCCCCCTCCTCTTTCGATAATTCTAGCATCGAGAGTTGAGAGGGGCAATTCAATTGGAATCTAAAAAGCCTATTGAAGTGAGACCCGGGCGTCCACCCGGGTGGACTGCCTTATCCAAAAAGCGAAGCGGCTTTCCGAGGCGCGACATGCGAGTCTGCGAGCCGGAGCGCGAGGAAAGGCCGCGAGCGTCGGCCGCGAGCGCCTATACCGTCACGAACTTCGCCGCGGGCACTCCGCATATGGGACACTTGTCCGGTGGCGTGCCGAACTCGATGTGTCCGCAAACGGGGCAAAGGTAGAACTCGGCAACGCTCAAATCCTCGCCATTCTTTGCCGCCTCCAGGGCGAGCGCATAGAGCTTGGCGTGCACTTCTTCAGCCGCCACCGCGAACTTGAACATCCTCTTGGCCTTGTGACCTTCCTTTTCGGCCTGCTCGAGCATGGGGGGATACATCTGCTCGAATTCGTAGGTTTCTCCGCCGATGGCCGCTTCCAGATTTGCCACCGTATCGCCCACGCCCTCGAGGGCCGCGAAGTGACCGGCCGCGTGCAGGCGCTCTGCCTGAGCGGTGGTCCGGAAGAGTTTAGCGATATTGGGCAGGCCATCCTTGTCGGCCTTTTCCGCGAAGGACGTATACTTCTGGAAGGCCTGGCTCTCGCCGGCGAAGGCCTCTTTCAAATTATCCTGAGTTGTGGGCATGAAAATCCTCCTATTAGGTTCGGCGACATTATGCTCGGAAGCGATGCCCTACGCAAGTCGGCCCTGGGGGGCGAAGTGGGGAATGGGCTTTCTGGCGTCCTTGAGTGCCTCCTCCGGCTCATTCCATCCAATCCAAGCGATAAGCTAAAGCTACACAATCAAATAAAACTTTTCTGCCTTTGGAAACAAAAGGGTGTTGACTTGGGTGATCGTGGGGGATAAAGTCGCGTTGTGGGAGAAAGTGGGGAGAGAGCCACTGAGAACCCACCCCTGAAGCGGAAGCAATGAAAGGCAAGCATGGGCCCCCTTTACGGCAATTACTCCTGCAAGGTCGACGAGAAGGGGAGATTCAATATCCCCGCCCGCTTCCGGCGTGAGTTCGGCGTCGAGGGCGGGGAGTCTTTTGTCGTCACCAAAGGACCTGCCGGTTGCTTGCTGCTTTACGCCCCTGAGGGCTGGAAGGCCTTTCAGGAGAAACTCATGAATCTGCCGTCGGGCGAGGACAAGGATGACACCATTCGCTTTTACAGCAGCAACTCCAGGCTGCTGAACCTCGATAAGCAGGGGCGAGTGGGCATCCCAAAAGAGTACCTCTCGGAGTACGGCATCGACAAAGAAGCGGCCTTGGTGGGCCTCTTCGACAGAGTCGAAGTCTGGAATCCCACCGACTTCGATAAGCGTCTTACGGGCGCCGTGGAAACCGTTCGTAAGATGCAGCATCTGCTCTAAGCCCACCTCTGGCCGGCAGGGCTTGCTCATCGACGCAGGCCCGGCCGCCGGCCTAACAGGTTGATTGGCTTAGAGCCGAAAAAGAAAGAGTTACGTGATGACACTGTTGGCGGATGGATGGCGAGACCCGAGAGTCCTCAAACCGGTTGAGGAGTGGGACAGCCGTCTGGAGAGCGAAATCGAATCGGAAGTTCTCGGTCTGATGACCGATGGAAACCGCGATTTCATCATCGATCTGGGCGCGGTGACGCACATTAAGTTCAGCGTCCTGCCCGATCTGCTCGCATTCCATCGACAGCTTCAATCACTGGGCGGGAGCCTGGCCCTTCAGGGGCCGAGCCCTTACCTGCTCAACGTACTGGCAGCGGGAGACGTCCCCGGGACCATCCCGATCTACCCTTCAGAGGCTTGTGCGGCACTGGGTACGGACGCCGCTTCCGCTGCCACATTATTTTCGCAAGAGGGTGAGAGAGAACGGACGGGGCTCGGCGTTTAACGCCGGGTCCGTCCGCACCTTTTCCGGCTAAGAGGGACAAACATGCATCATCGGCCCGTCCTTCTCGAGGAAGTCACCGAACTTCTTCTGCAGGGCGGTCCGGGAAGCTACTTCGACGGCACACTCGGCGCGGGCGGCCACAGCGCTCATCTGCTCGAGTCCATGCCCGAGGCGAAAGTGATCGGCGTAGACCGCGATCCAAGCGCCCTCGATCTGGCCCGCGTCCGGCTCTCCCCATTTGCCGACCGGGTCAATTTTGTATCCGGCAACTTTGCGGATCAACTGTCGAAAGCGCGGGAGCTGGCTCCCGAAGGTCTCAGAGGCGTGCTACTGGATTTGGGGTTGAGTTCCATGCAGATCGACCAGGCAGATCGCGGCTTCGCCTACATGCAGGACGGCCCCCTGGACATGCGCATGGATCCCACACTTCCCGAAAGCGCCGCCGATCTCATTTCCCGACTCGATGAAGATGGACTTCGCCACCTGCTCAAAGAGTTCGGCGAGGTGCGCCGTGCGGGTCGCGTGTCTTCGGCCATCTTGGCCGCCCGGGAACGCGGCGAACTCACGAGCATGACCGGTCTGCGCGAAGCCCTTCGCAAGGCCGTGGGTGAGCGCGACTCCATTTCCGAATTGGCCCGTGCAAGTCAGGCCCTGCGCATCGCCGTGAATCGCGAGCTGGAAGCGCTGGACCAGGCCCTCGCCGCCTTACCCGATGCACTCGGCCAGGGCGGCGTTGCGGTTTTCCTCAGTTACCACTCCCTGGAAGATCGCAGGGTGAAGCAATTCTTCGCGCGCGAAAGCCGCGACTGTCTTTGTCCCCCTGAGTTACCCGTCTGCAACTGCGGGCATCAGCGAATTTTCGAGATGATATTCACAGGCGCCCGGCGCCCCAGCGATTCAGAGAGCAAATCGAATCCCAGAGCACGCAGCGCCCGAATGCGCGCCGCCAGGAGGATTTCGGCATGAAGAGCCAAAGCCCCGCACGTATCGTTCGCAGCTGGAATCCCTCGTCGAGGAAGGGCGAGGGGGCTGTCGGCCCCGATCTTTTGCGCCGCCGTGAGATTTGGTTCGTGGCTGTTCTGGTTCTGCTCGTATTGCTCCTGCTCATCTGGCAACAGAACCGCACCTGGAATCTCACTCATGACCTGGCAGCTCTGGAAGAAGAGCAACTTGCCATGCAGAGCCGTGTGCGCATGCTGGGCACCCAGGTGGCCGAGAAGCGCCAGCCCGATTTCATCATGGCGGGCCTTCTTCCCGATGAAAACCCTTCGCTGGATCTGGCCGATCGTTATATGGTGGCGGCGGGTCCCCGTCCCGGCAACCATGGCCCCGTGCTGCGCTACGAGGCTTGGCTGGCGAGCCTGGGGATCACCGTACCCAGCGCTCTCGCCGCAACTACCCGTTGATCCCAGCCTGAAGGGGCCGCCTCCATGTCTTCCTCTCCCCCCCATGGCCTGAAACTCCTGGGGGGGATCTTCTTTGGGCTGGCGCTGCTGCTCGCCGGCCGATTGATCCAGCTGCAAATCCTCGATCACGATCTTTACGAGCGCTGCGCCACGCGGCAGTGGGAATGCAAAGTCTCCCTGCCCGCACCTCGCGGCAATATTTTCGACCGTCATGGTCTGCCCCTGGCCGTGAGCGATCAAAGCGCGCGCGTGATCACCGATCCCCACTGGATTCGCGCACTGCCCGAGGCCAAGCGCGAGGAAGTCACACTTTTTCTCATGGAACTGCTGGATAAAACCCGCTGGCGCATCGAGCAGACACTTAAGAGTGAGAAGCGCTATGTGATCCTGGGCGAAGGACTGCGTCTGGACCGAAGTGAGAAGGGGGCGCTGGAAAAAACCGGCGTGCTGAATCTGGAGATGGTGTCCGAGCGGCTCTATCCCCAGGGACGCATCGGTGCGGCGCTCATCGGCTTTCTGGGTTCGGAAGGCCAGGGCGCATCGGGCCTTGAACTGTCCCTGGAAGGCATCCTCGCGGGACGTCCCGGCGAAGCCCAAATTCAAACCGACGATCTTGGCCGCGCACGCGCCTCGGCGCGCAATCGCACCCTGCGTGAACCTCAAGAGGGCGGCGATGTCTATCTCACCCTCGATTTCAAACTACAAGCTCTAGTGGAGCGCGAACTGGAAGCCGCGGCCCTGGAAAGCGAAGCCAAGGCGGGTAGCGCGGTGCTTCTCGATCCCTCCACCGGTGAGATCCTGGCCCTGGCCAGCTGGCCAGCACCACCTGCTCGCGGCGGCAAGTACCGGGCCGACGAATGGAAGCTGCTGCCGCTCCAGGGCGTCTATGAGCCGGGATCCACCCTGAAGGCCGTGACGAGTATCGTCCTCATGGAAGAGGGGGGAGTGACCCTGGATACTCAGGTGGATGCGGAAGACGGCAGCGCGGAAATCGACGGGTTCAAGATTCGCGATGACAAGGCCCACCCGGGCTGGCGCAGTTTTCGCGAGGCCTTCATCCTGTCCAGCAATGTCTGCTTCGCCAAGTTTTCCCAGCGTGTGAGCGACGAGGCACTTTTCGCATCCTTGCGCGATCTGGGATTCGGCAACATCTACGGTCTCGAATATCCCGGCGAACAGTCGGGACGCCTGCGTCCGGTGACGGCCTGGTCCGATCGCAGCAAACTCACCTTGATTTTCGGACAGGAACTCAGCGCCACGCCTTTGCAGATCACCTCGGCTGTGGGAGCCGTGGCTGCTGAAGGCGAACTCTACAAACCCTGGCTCATTCGCGCCGTGCAGGATCAGGAAGATGGCCTGCAGATTCGCGAGCCCGTTTTCCTGCGCAAGGTCTGCCGCAAGAAAACCGCGGGACTCATTCGCGGTCTCAGCGGTGAAGTGGTGCTTCAGGGAACCGGTACTGCCGCCGCGGTGGATGGACTTCCCGTGGGAGGTAAGACCGGAACGGCTCAGAAATTCAACGAGCAGGGCGTCATGCGGGGCAAGTATCTGGCCAGTTTCATAGGCATGGTTCCCGTGGATGAGCCCCGCCTGGTGCTCGGTGTCTTCCTGGATGAACCGCGCATCGGCATGCATCATGGCGGACAGAGCGCCGCGCCGGCTTTTGCGCGAATGGTTCGCGGCATCGCCATTGCCACTGATTACCTTCCCCTGCCCGAAAGTGCCAGCGAGTCCATTGCGGCCATGCCCCAGGGCCCGCGTGTTCCGAGCTTTTTGGAAATGGATCCGGCCACCGCCGAAAATGAAGCCATGCGCGCGGGCCTGCCCCTGCTGCTGCGCGGTCGTGGCGATCGTGTGGTGGCCCAGGAACCATCCCCGGGTGCGCCCTTGCCGCCAGGTGAGAAACTTCGTCTCGTGTTGGGATCCGCTCCGGGAGAAGTTCAGGAACCGCCCGATCTCATGGGTCGTACCCTGCGCGACGCCCGCCGCAAGGCGCTTGAAAATGGTTATCGCCTTCGTCCCGAAGGCAGCGGTATCGTGGTAGAGCAGTTCGAGCCCGAAGCGGGCACCATTCGCGTGATCTTGGGAGAGAGGAAAAGAGGATGAGCGGCTGGACTCTCGAGAAATTGCAGAGAGCGCTACCCGGGTGTCTGCGCCAGGGCGATGCCGAAATCGCTCGTTTGCAGATCGACAGCCGTGAAATTGCTCCGGGCGATCTCTTCGCCGCGCTACCCGGATTGAATCACGACGGATTCGATTTCCTGCCTCAAGCTCTCAAGGCTGGAGCCGTGGCTGTGCTTGTGCCTGAGGGAAAAGCGATTCCCTCCGAACTTCCGGCACTCATCTGTGAAGATCCAAGGCGGGATGCCGGCCGCATCGCCCATCTTTTAGCGGGAGATCCAACCCGAGATTGGCCGCTCATCGGAATCACCGGCACCAACGGCAAGACCACCAGCGCCTACTTGCTCAGGCACCTGCTTTCCATAGGCGATAGGGAATGGGGGCTTCTCGGCAGCGTGGATTACCAGGTGGGAGGGCGGTCTGTGGCAAGCAGCCACACCACACCCGACGCTGCCAGGCTGGCCTTGTACCTGGCCGAAATGGCCAAAGCCGATCTGGCCGGAGCGGTGATGGAGTGCAGCAGCCACGCCATCGAGCAAAAACGCATCGCCGGTTGCCGCTACGCGGGCGCGCTGTTCACCAATCTCAGTCGCGATCATCTGGATTACCACCCGGATATGGAAAGCTACTTCCAGGCCAAATGTGATCTGCTGGACTATCTGGAGCCCGGCGCGCCGGTGGTCTACAACCTGGATGATCCTTTCATGTCGCGCATCGGCGAGATTCATACCGATTCGGTTTCCTTCGGGCGCGAGGAAGATGCCGACCTCCGTTTACTCAAAAGCGAGTGTCTACTGCACTGCAGCCGTCTGAGTTTGAACTGGAAGGGCGAGGTTCTCGAGTTTTCCTCGCCGCTTCTGGGAGAGTTCAACATTGAAAACCTCATGGGCGTGCTGGCCATGGCCCTTTCCCTGGGCGCGAGAGCTTCGGATCTTAGCCGGGCTCTGGCCAGCTTCCCCGGAGTGCCCGGACGCCTGGAACGTGTGGGAGATCGAATCGATCCGGTGATCCTGCTTGATTTCGCTCACACGCCCGACGCCATCGAAAAAGTGGCGGCTGCCTGTCGTCCCCTTTGCCAGGGCGAGCTTCGCATTCTATTCGGTGCGGGTGGAGATCGCGATCGAGGCAAGAGGCCCCTCATGGCCAAGGCGGCTCAGCGCCTGGCCGATCGGATCATTCTCACCAGCGACAATCCGCGCAGTGAAGATCCCGAGCTTATCCTCGATGATGTGGAAGCGGGCTTCGACCCGGCCGCAGCATCCTGGGTGCGTATCGTGGATCGCCGCGAGGCCATCGCCACCGCCATCGCCGGCGCGGGTGCGGGGGACATGGTTTTGATCCTGGGCAAGGGCCACGAAACCACCCAGGAAATTGCCGGCGAAAAATTCAGCTTCGATGAGCGGCAAGTGGTCTTGGACGCGCTTTCGCGAAAAGGAGAAAGTGCATGAGCCAGGGCAAATGGATGATTCAAACCCTCGAAGAACACGGCCGCCTTGTAAACTGGAAAGGCAGCGGTGATCCGAAGCAGCTACATGCCTGCATCGACAGTCGGGCTTTGAAACCCGGCGACAGCTTTTTCGCCCTTCCCGGCGAGCAGACCGATGGCCATCACTTCGCGCGCAAGGCCCTGGAACAAGGCGCGGGCGCGGTGCTGCTATCCCAGGAAAAGCTCTTTGAGGAATTGAGCGGCCAATTCGCAGAGGCCTTGCTCATCCAAGTTGACGATGTGCTTCTCAGCTTGCAGGAACTCGCCTCCGCATGGGTGGACGGGATGCAGGCCAAGGTGGTGGGAATCACCGGAAGCAATGGCAAGACCGGCACCAAGAATTTTTGTGCAGCGGCCCTGTCGGCAATCGGCGCCACCGAGGCCAGTCGCGGCAATTTGAACAATCTCATCGGCCTGCCCATGAGCACCCTCGGTTTGCCCATGAAAACCGAATACCTCGTAGCGGAAATGGGATGCTCAAGCTTCGGTGAAATCGCGCGACTTGCCGAGCTATTCGAACCGGAAGCCGGCATCATCACCAACATCGGCGACGCTCATCTGGAAATCCTGGGAGATCGCGACGGAGTGGCCCGGGCCAAAGGTGAACTGGCCGCGGCACTTCCTGCAGATGGATTGCTCCTTCTTTGGGAAGAAGATCCCTACTTTTCCACGCTCACCGAGTTTTGCAATCCTCGAACGAAGGTTCGCACCTTCGGGTTCAGCGATGGCAGCGACCTTGTACTGGAAGATCTGGGTCCTGCGGGCCCGGGGCGACGCATGCGCGTAGAGGGCCATGAATTGACCCTGGCCTCGCCCATGCGCCATTCCATTTTGCAGGCGGGCGCGGCTTGGCTCCTGGCCAGTGAGTACCGCGCCAAGCCCGAAGCGCTGGCTGAAGCCCTCTCGGCTGCACGCCCCGAGGGAAACCGCAGCTCGCTTTATAAGCTGGGCGCCTGGACCATCATGGACGATAGTTACAACGCCAATCCCGATTCCCTTCGCGCAGCACTGGAGTGGTTGTCCCAGTATCCAGCCCAGGGAAAACGCTGGGCCATCCTGGGGGATATGCTGGAAATGGGGCCCAGCGGGCCCGAGGTCCACCTTGCGATCGGCCGGGAAGTGATGGCCCTGGGCAACATCGAAATGATGAACTACGGCCCCATGGCTGGGGCCATGGCGGATCTTGCCGGGCACGGCAGTTTTGCGAATCATGAGGAACTGGCCACGGCGCTGCTTTCAAGACTGGGCGAGGGCGATCTGCTGCTCGTCAAGGGATCACGAGGCATGGCCATGGAGAAGGTGATCGAGGCGCTGGAACGCGCCACGGGAAACATCAGGGAGGCACTGCGCTTTGTTCTATGAACTCTATCCCTATCTCGAAGACTGGTTCTCGGCCTTCCGCGTCTTTCGCTACATCACTTTCCGCAGCGCCTATGCACTGGTGAGCGCCCTGCTCATCAGCTTCATGATGGGCCCCTGGCTCATCAGGAAACTGAGGCAGTGGCATCTGGGCGAGACCATTCGCGAGGATGGGCCCGCCAGTCACAAGGCCAAGGAAGGCACGCCCAGCATGGGTGGCTTGCTCATTCTGACGAGCATCCTCGTGCCCACTCTGCTCTGGGCCGATCTCAGCAATCGCTACGTGCAACTGGTTCTGGCGGTCACGGTCTGGACCGGTGCCATCGGATTTCTGGACGACTACCTCAAGCTCGTGAAGAAAAAAAGCAAGGGCCTGGTGGGTCGCTACAAGATGACCGGTCAGTTGCTCTTCGGCTTGGCCCTGGGCGCATTCCTCTACTTTTTCCCACTGGAAAGCAGCCTGGGCGTGGCCACGGAGATTCCCTTCTTCAAAGGCGCCTTGCTGGAGCTCGGCATTTTCTATGTCATCCTGGTGGTGCTTGTGGTGGCGGGAACCAGCAACGCGGTGAATCTCACCGATGGGCTCGATGGCCTGGCCATCGGTGTGAACGCCTTCGTTTTCTTCGCTTTCACGGCCTTGGCCTATCTCAGCGGCCACAAGAATTTCAGTGAGTACCTGCACATTCTCTACCTGCCGGGGGCCAGTGAACTCACCATCTATTGCGCCTCGGTAGTGGGCGCCAGCCTGGGATTCCTATGGTACAACGCGCATCCGGCGGAAGTATTCATGGGCGACACGGGCAGTCTGTCCCTGGGCGGCGCTCTGGGCACGGTGGCCATCCTGCTGAAAAAGGAACTTTTGCTGGTGATCATCGGCGGCGTTTTCGTGCTGGAAGCTTTGAGCGTGATTCTCCAGGTGGGCAGCTTCAGGTTGCGTGGAGGCAAACGCATTTTCAAGATGGCGCCGCTGCATCATCATTTTGAACTCAAGGGTTGGGCGGAGTCGAAGGTGGTGGTCCGCTTCTGGATCCTCTCGGCGCTCTTCGCACTTATCGCCCTGAGCACATTGAAGTTGAGGTAAGGTGAGCGAACGCATCCTCATATTGGGCGCGGCCCGCAGCGGACAGTGGATGGCCCGGCTCCTGCGCGGGCGTGGCAGGTCTGTGACCCTGTCCGATCGAAAACTCGGGGCGGCGGATCTTCCCGAAGACCTGCGCGATCTGCCCTTCCTGGCGGGCGATTTCCGCGAAACCTGGCTGGACGATTTTGACACCCTGCTCATCAGCCCCGGCGTGGCCCAGGATTCGCCGCCGATGCTGGCGGCCCGCGCCCGAGGCCTGCGGGTGAGCGGCGAAATGGAGGAGAGTTTCAGGCTGTCCCAGGCTCCCGTAGCGGCCATTACAGGCACCAATGGTAAGAGCACTACCACCACGCTCCTGTCCCTTATTCTCGAAGCCTCGGGCCTGGAAGCGCCTGCAGGTGGCAATCTGGGACGTCCCGCGAGCCAGATTGTGCTGGAGCAGCCGAAGGCCGATCTGCATGTGCTCGAAGTGTCGAGTTTCCAGGCTGAGACCTTTGACCAGTTCCATCCCAAGGTTGCGACCCTGCTCAATCTGACTCCCGATCATCTGGATCGATACGCAGCCTTCGACGATTACGCCGCGGCCAAGATGCGTTGCTTCGCGGCCATGGACGCGGAGGACACACTCGTGTTACCTCAGGATCTCGAGTTAGAGAAGCGCCTGGAAAATGTGCCGGCCCGGCGGCTTTACTTCGGTGCTGCCGAGGAAAAAGGTGACGGCGCTTTCTATAGCGAGGGCCGTTTGCTGCTTCGCTATAAGGGGCAAACTCAGGATCTCATGTCAGCTGAGGAATTGGGAATTCTGGGACGTCACAATCTTGCCAATGCCCTGGCAGCCTTGGCCATGGCTCTGCCTCTGGGGATGACAGCAGTAGGGGCCGTGAAGGCACTCCGCGAATTTAAGGGCCTTCCCCATCGCATGGAATACGCGGGTGAGCTTGGACACCTAGCCTGCTACAACGACTCCAAAGCCACCAACGTGGAGGCGGCCCTGGCGAGTTTGTCGGGGCTTGATGCGTCCATTCTGCTCATTGCCGGCGGGCGGGACAAGGGCGGCGATTTCGGCCTTCTTGCCCGACAGCTGCCCGGGATCAGGCGCGTCTACGCCATCGGTGAAGCGGCCCCAGCCATCCTTGAAGCTTTTGGCGATCGTGCAATGGATGTGAAAGCCTTGGCCGGCGCGCTTTCCGCCGCAGCGGAAGAGGGGCGTGAAGGTGAAATGCTCATCCTCTCGCCGGCCTGTTCCAGCTTCGATCAGTTCCGCGATTTCGAAGCTCGCGGCGAGGCCTTCATGAATCTGGTGAAGGAGGGCCTGTGAGATCCTTCCTGCCACCGCTGGATCACAGCCTGCTCTTCCTGCTGCTGCTCCTCATTCTCTTCGGCACGGTGATGCTCTACTCCGCATCATCTCCCGAGAAATCCGGAGGGCCCGAGTGGGGCGGGAAGATGCTCCTGCGCCGTGCCGCCCAGGTTTTCGTGGGAACGGGCTTACTAGTGCTTCTGGCATTGATGGATCTTCGCATCATCCGCCGGCTGGCGCCCTGGGCCTGGGGTATCAGTTTGGTCTTGCTCATTGCGGTCTTGTTCTTACCCGGAAATCGCGGAACCAAGGGATGGCTCTGGGGCCAATCCATTCAGGTGGCCGAGGCCGCTCGGGTGAGCATGTTGGTATTCATGGCGGCCCTGTTGGCCGATTTCAAAGATCGCAAAGATCTGCGCGGGCGCTTCCTCTGGCCGATTTTGGTCTTAGCGGGATCTGTGATCCCCATCGTGCTTCAACCCGATTACGGTTCGGCTCTGGCCCTTTCCCTTTGCGGAGGATTTCTCCTCATGGCCGCAGGATTGCCCAAGCGCATCATTCTGGCAGGGCTGCTTCTGCTCGCCCTGATCTCGGTGGGGGGCTATCAGTTTTCCTCGCGCATTCAATCGCGGGTCGATTCCACTTATCAGGTGGATGTGACTCAGCTGGAAGACGACACCTATCAACTGGGCCAGTCCCTCATCGGCATCGGCGCGGGAGGCCTTCGCGGCGAGGGGCCGGGCAAGAGCCGCCAGAAAAGTTTTTTCCTGCCCGATCATCACACCGACTTCATCTTCGCCATTGTAGGCGAGGAACTCGGGCTTTGGGGAGCCTTCGGCGTCATCGCACTTTTGGGGCTATTACTCTGGCGCATGATGCGCATCGCCTTCGCCCAGATTGAAGCTTTCCCGCGAAATCTTGCGGCGGGCATGGCCTCGATGATCTTCGTCTACGCGGGGCTGAATCTCTCCGTGAACCTGGGGCTCTTTCCCCTCACAGGGCTGCCGCTTCCCTTCTTCAGTCATGGCGGAAGCGCACTGGTCATGAACATGGCCGGTGTGGGGCTTGTGCTTTCCGTGGCCCGTCAATCTCAGGATCGTGGCGGTCGCCGTCGCATCTTCCGGCGTGAAAAGGAACCTGCCATGGAAAACCTTTACCGGGAGCCCCGCTCATGAAACGTCTGGTCGTAACCGGCGGCGGAACCGGGGGACACGTCACCCCCGCCCTGGCACTGGCAGAGGCCTTTCTCGCGGGGGG
>RRYU01016636.1_pt1 | contig 106569 bp, 105 predicted proteins | sample 2162651 | NCBI WGS metagenome assembly RRYU01 (sample SAMN10267283, study PRJNA491782) | microbial mat metagenome | isolation source: biomat in the production well | place: Japan: Minami-Kanto gas field, natural gas well KTG3 | collected 2017-06 | reverse complement strand
AATAGTCCTTTTTTATTTTCGAATTTTATACCCTTTTTAGGTATTTGTCAAACTAAAATTGGGAAAAAACATGACAGGGGATGGTTCTCGGGCAGGTTTTTTTAAGCAAACTTTACAGGGATTTTATGAAATTAAAAAATTTATATAGTTAGGTCTAAAATTAATGAATTTAGGGAATAATATAAATAGAAAGAATAGATAATATAAATAAAATAATTATTTTAAAAAGTTGAAAAAGGCAAATTATCTGAAAGGATAAGACGCAAAGTTATGGGTTTAAGGTGTTTTAACACTATGACTGCCAGACTGCCGGCTTTTTTTATTTTGGGAAATTTATACTTTTACGTGAAGACATAAGACTTAATTTATTATTATATTAAGCAGAAGCACGTAGGCAAATACTAATTTTTAAGAAAAAGAAGGATTTTTTTAAAAAATGTAGTATTATAATACATATGATATAAATAGATATATAAAAAGTGTAAATAGTTTTTTAAAACTTCTATAAGATGAGGTGAATGAAATGAGAAAATTAATTTTTTATGTTATCACCGTAGTTTTGATCTTTGTTTCGGGAAGTGTGGGATTAGCCCAAGGATTACCTTCTTTAATCGAAAGTAATCCGGTCCCCCTTCCTATTCCTCCTACTGTAAATATTGCTCCCCCTTCCCCAAGTCCTGTTACAGACATCTCCGCCAATGCAATTAATGTTTTTTCCTATGCTGATCCAAATTGTAGTTTTAGTTTTAATTTTCCGGATAATTGGAAGGAATATGAACAGGTAGAGGGAACACTTAAAGCGGAACTTGATTTTTGGGAAGGAGAATATTTACTGGCTTCTTTTTTTGTATATGCGAAGGATACAGATTTATCTTTATCCCAATATGCCATGCAGGAAGAAGAATGGATGATGAACCCTCAAAATATGGCAGATTATAGAAAAATAAGCGAAGAAGCGATAAATATAGGAAATTTACCAGCCATACAAAGACTTTATACTTACACTTTTATTACCAACAGTAATGTTACCATTCCTCTTAAGGCAATCGATGTCTACATAGTAAACAATAATAAATCATATATGCTGGTGGGCGAAGTAGATCTGGATAAATTTGAAAGGATACTAGCGGATTTATCGGTTATGTTTAACAGCTTTGTTATAACGGGAGAACCTGTTAGCACATCTACTGTACCTGGTTTACCACCGATTACCGTTAGTGACACGAGCCCCGGTGCTCCGGCTGTCCCAACAGTGCCAATTAGCAGTGAAACCGTCTTTAAGTTTTGTCCTTATTGCGGGGTGCCTTTGCAGCCAAATTATAAATTCTGTCCCGGATGCGGGGAACCTATCCCTGTGCAAAGATCAATAAAGGAATCCAGGGAAGAAGAAAACAGGAGTGACAGAAGGAATAATATAGATTATCCGGTAAATCCATCACAGAAGAGAGGATTTTCTGGAGAAGTTAACCGATTGGATCAGGTTAAAGGATTGAATAGAAGTATCAATAAACCTTTCAATGCATTTCAGCCGGCGCTTATTTCTCAAGGTTTTGGGGGTAAACTGGTTCGGATTTTTCCCGGTAAACCTCTTTTCCCGTGGGCGGTATCCAGCAGGATTGTAGCGGATCATTATAATTATGGAAATATAATTCCGGGTTCGATAGGGAGAAAAATATCTTCCCAACTACTGCTTACCAAAAGTATAAATCAGGGAAATTTAAATATTTCTTTTCTTGAGAGGTTAGGAGAAAAGATTGCCTTCAATCCTAATCCGGGAGTTGTATATAGGGGAGGAGGTATTAATCAATTAGGTTCCTCTTTAAAAAACTTGGGAGAAGGCATAGATACAAAAATGGTAGTTAGCCAAGCTCCTTCTTTGGAAAAAACCTGGATTCTAAGAAACGTAAAAAGAGGTGCTGAAGAAGATTTTTCCATGGGCTCTTCTATAAAGAAATTAGCATCCAAGATAGGAACCTCACTTGCTGATCAAGCCCGTTCCCCTTTTCCTTTCGGAGAATATTTTTCCACTTTGGGGCAGGGGATAACTTATGAAACCGGAGCCAAAAGGGAGGCAGAAACCTTACCTTCCCTAACTTCTACCTCTCCACAAACTACCCCGTCTCTTCCCGTGATTCCTCCGTCTACCGGACCGGAGGGCATAGCAATTCCGACTCCGGAGGCTCCCGCGCAAGGGGGAATAACTCTTACTCCGCCGGGTCAACCTGTACCGGCTCAACCAGGTCCGGGGGGAATTGCCTTACCCACTCCGGGTACTCCTCAGGAACCCCAGATTATCTGGAAACAATACAGTTTAAATCAGGCTTTTAGTCACAATCCTTTAATTACCGGTTATTTGGAGTACCCCTCTACATGGCTGGTTAATTTAGATTCTTTTAATAGAAATGTTACTTTCTCGGAAGATAACAGCGGACTTACTTCTTTGACCCTTTTCCCGGGTCTAATGGGACAATTTAGCAGTGCTCAAGACCTGGCACAGCAGATGACTAATCTTTTGCAACAGCAGGTTCCCGATTTATCTATATTAAACCAGGAATTTAAAATAGTACCCACCCCCGGTAGTGGTGCAATAGAAGTAACCGAGGGAAAGATAAATTTACAGGGAAATTATCAGGGCACTATTTTTCGGTTTAATATAGAAACCTATGTTATTTATACCGGAGTTTACGGCCCTTCGTCCGGTATGGGATATGTTATTTTGACTCAAACCCCTCAGAATATTTTCACAGAGAAAGAGCAGAAATATTTCAATCGTATGATACTTAGCTATAAAAGGGCTTTGGGAGTAGTAAAATAATTTATTATTGTCCTGATAAATCAATATCCGATAAGTAGAACTTTGAGGAGGAGACAATTGGTGAGAAATAGAAATATATTTATTTTCATCGTTGGGGCAATTATTACCCTGATGTGTTTATCTTTATTTCCTTTACCTGCCCAGGGGATATCTGTAACTTTGAACGACGGAACAATAATAAATTTACCGGATATTGAGTTTGAACCTTCCCAATGGTTAGAAAAAGAGATTGAAAAGAAGGATTTTTTATATTACGCCCAGGATGTTGCTTCCCTTTCTCCTGAACAACAGAAAGAATTAATTAAATATATCAGGGGAAGAACTGACCATATTTATCTTACCGGTCAATATTCCCGCCTGATAGAGGAGATGAACATTGCAAAGGCCCTGGCGCTTACTCTGGGTGAAGAAGATTTACTTGCGGAAAGCCTTTACTACCAAGGGAGAGCCTGGTACCGCCAGGGGAAGGATGATGAAGCCCATCAGGCAATCCTTCAAGCGTTAGAGAAATATCAAACCCTGCAAGACAATCAAGGAGTTATGAAGGCTTATATTACTCTAGCCGGCATATATCAAAGTTTTCAGGATTTGAATAAATCAGAAGAATATGCCCGGCTTGCCTACCAATTAGCCGAACAGCTTCAGGATATTTCCGGACAAGCCTCTTCCTTTTTAAGTTTTGGAATAATTTCTTTTTATCGGGGAGATTTGGAAAAAGCAGAAAAATATTTTCTGGATTCCTGCAATCTTGCCACTCAAGCCGAAAATGTTGAGATAACCGCTCTATCTTTAAATAATCTAGCTTATGTATATGTAGAAAGGGGAGATTATAAAAAAGCCCAGCAAATCTGTGAATCTTCTTTGGAGGTAAGTTCGGAAGCCGGTTTTATTTGCGGAGAATTTGCAGTTAAACTTTCGCTGGCACGTCTTTATCACGAAGTTTGGGGAGATTCCAATCTAGCCCTTCAGTATTTATTCGATAGCCGGGCATTAGCCAGGGAAATGGAATTAGGTTATCAGGAAGCCTGGGTGTTAAATAATATGGGGATTATCTATCTGGATATGGGTGATTTCGAAAGTGCCAGAAAGATCTTGGAAGAAGCAGAACAGCTTATTCAACTATATGATATGCCCGGAGATATGGGTGTATATACGAATTTGGGCAGTCTTTACTTGCAAATCAATGACTTAAAGAGGGCGGAAAATTATATTACCCGGGTCCTTCGATTAGCCACTACTTTAAATTACCCTTTGGCTGTAGCCGATGCCTGGATGAATCTGGGAGTAGTCTATAACAATGAGGAACGGTATCAGGATGCCCTTGCTGCCTATACCGAGGCGATGAAAATCTACGAAGAATTAAATATTCAACCCCGAATTGCAGCCTTAATGAATAATTTCTCCTCTTTGAACCAGCACATCGGTAATTTAGAACTTGCTTTGGAAAGCCAATTGGAAGCTTTAAGAATTCACCAGGAGTTAAACATGCCTTTTGATTTGACTTTGGATTACGGTAATTTGGGAACTATCTATCTTGATATGAAAGATATAGACAAGTCGGAAGAATACTTCAGAAAAGGATTGGAATTAGCTCAAAAATTAAATTATTCCCGTTTAATATGGTATTGCCAGACCGGTTTGGGTAGGATTTTACTGGAACAGGGTAAAAAAGAAGAATCGCTTATTTGCTTTATGCAATCAATAGAGATTCTAGAAGAATTACGGGAAAAACTTACTTCTTCCGAAATGAAGAGAGGTTTTTTTGAAAACAAACTCCTGGCTTACGATTTAACAGTAGAAGTCCTCTGGGATTTAGGTCGATTTGAAGAGGCCTTCAACTATACCGAAAGGGCTCGGGCGCGCAGTTTTTTAGATATTTTAGGAGGGGCAGTACTAAAAGTAAAAGATAAAGATAAAGAAATGGTCAGCCGTCTTCAAGATTTGGAAACAAGGATTGCCTCTCTTCAGGAGAAGGAACGTCAGGAAAGGACTAAACCGGCGGAAGAACAAAATGCTGCCTATTTAGAGGAATTGCAGAAGATTCTAAAGAAATCTCAACAAAACTATTTTCAGATAAAAGAAGATTTAAATTATTATTCTCCCGAAGTAGCTTCCCTGGTTACTATCAATCCCCTTACTTTGGAAAAAATAAGGGGAATTTTAGATAAAGAGATCGTATTAATAGATTATTATATTTCCGGAGACAGGATTTTAGTGTGGATCATAGAGGAGGATGGAATAAAAACCAAAGAGATAAGCATAAAAGATATTAACCTTAATAAAAAAATTGAGGAAGCGCGCGAAGCTTTTACCGCCACTGCGGAAGATTATGATTATCAGAAAATTTGTGATGAACTTTACCGGGTACTTTTTGGCCCGATAAAGACTTTGGTAGGTGATAAGACCACTATAGGAATAATTCCTCACCGTAGTCTTTTTTATCTTCCTTTTCAGGCTTTAAAAGGAGAAGAGGGATTTTTAGTAGACCACTATAATTTATTTTATATTCCTTCTGCGAGCGTTTACTCCTATTGTTTGGGAAAAAATAGGGGAAATCAGGAAAGTTATCTGGGTTTTGGCAATCCCTCTTTTGAAGGAAAAGATTTAGCCCCTCTGCCCTTAAGCGCTGAAGAAGTGAAGATTGTGGCTCCGATTTTTCCTCTTAACGATATTTTTATCAATAAAGAAGCTACCGAGACAAAATTTAAGGAAATCTGTTCCAATTTTGATATTATCCATCTATCCACTCATGGTCTGGCTGACGACCAGAGACCTCTTTTCAGTATAATCTGTTTGGCGCAAGATGAAAAAAATGACGGAGAGATCAGAGCGTACGAAGTATTTTCTTTAAATCTAAAAGCTAATCTAGTGGTGTTGGGAGCTTGTGAGACCGGTTTGGGTAAATTAAGCGAGGCCGAAGGGTTGGTAGGTCTGGTAAGGTCATTTCTTTATGCCGGTACCCCTACGGTAATTGCCAGTTTGTGGAGCGTATACGATAGGCCTACAATGGAACTTTTTGTAAAATTTTTCAGATATTGGAAACAGGAGGAAATGACGAAAGTAGAAGCTTTGAATAGGGCTCAAAAAGAATTGGCGGAAGAATACAGTCTGCCGGTTGCCTGGGCAGGATTTATCCTGATTGGTGATCATAAATAGGCAAGAAATCGGTTTCCCACACGAAAAAGTGATTCCCTGTCTCCCTTCAGGGAGAATGCAGGTAAAGTTAATCTAAAAAATATTTTTAGAAATATTAATTTTGATAAGTAAAAAATAAAAAGGAGAAGAAACAATGAGAATAAAATATAAACTTATTATAGGAATAATTTTAATTACTTTTATGCTAAACGTAGGAATAGTGTATTGCCAAGAGAATTTCTATTCTGATCCTCAGGGTCGTTTTTCCTTTAACCTGCCCGCCGGATGGAAAGCGGCTGTTCCTTATGATTCTTCGCAAGTTGCATATTTTACTTATGCAGCTCAACAGGGTAATGTAGGAGAATTAATTGTAATGATTGAAGAACTGCCTTTTGCCGCAAATGTGGACCAATACGCTGCTGCAGCAGAAGAAAATGGTTTCAAGCAGCTTCCGGGCTATCAACCCGGGACTCAGCTTCCCGCAACGGTTTTTGGCTTACCTGCTATCAAGAAGAGTTTTAGGTTCAACCCGCAAGCTGGATTAACCTTACAAGCAGAAGCCTATATATTTGTTATTGGTAATACTGCCTATACTGTACTTTTAGATGTTTTACCTGATTATTTTACTCAAATCGAACCGGGTTTTGCTCAGGCAGTGGCGAGTTTTAAAGTGCAAGCCGGGACATCGGTAGCAGTTCAACCTGCGCCTCTACCAGTACCAACAACTACACCGGTACCCATAATACCAACTCCCACCCAGCCAACGCCAGCTCCCTATCCTATAACAGAACCCACTACCCCGCCTCCAGGTATCTCTGACATAGGTGGAGCACCACCGACATCTGCGCCAACTATTCCGGCCATACCGGTTCAACCTCCCGCAACTGCCGGGATGAATGTCCATGTAGACCCACAAGGTCGTTTTAGTATTCCTATTCCCACTGGTAGTACCACTGCTCAAACCACCGAGATTGGAGTAGTCTTGAATACTCCGGATGGGGCTGGAATTGTGGTTATGTATACTTTGGGAGAACAGTATGTGCAGGGCATGGTGGCTCAAATCAAACCGGATCATCAGTTTCATGGTCAAAGTCAGCTCCAAGCCGGGAACAGACAGGCTTTGATTGAACTTTATTCCAAGGTTAACCCTCAGGATAATATAAATTACGCTACGGTCGTAACTACTTATCCCGGTACACCATTTATAATTCTCGTAACTGTTCCCGCAGATAAATATAACCAGGCTCAAAACTGGATAACAGAGATGATAAAAGGAGTGCTCATAAGATAAACCTTATCAGACGGTTCTCGGGCAGGTTTTTTAAGCAAACTTTACAGAGATTTTAAAGTTTTTTTCTTGACATAAAAGATAGTTTGGAGTATAAATAGATAAAGAAAAAAAGTTGACAAATATAGTATGAAAAGGAAAGGAAATTAAGATGCCAAACTATGATTTTGAATGTCAGGATTGTCATAAAACATTTGAGGTTAGAGCAACTATCAAAGAAATGGAAGAAGGCAAGATATCCTGTGAAAAGTGCAAGGGTAAAAATATAAAAAGAATTTTCAATGGCTGTGGATTTTGTACCGGAAAGACTTCGTCACCAACCAGTTCAGGCTCAAGTTCTTGCAGTTCCTGCTCGTCCGGTTCCTGTTCTACTTGCGGGTAAGAAAAAAAGTAAAAAAATTATGTAAATAGAAAATTTAAAGAAAGGTAACGATTTTTTGCAAAGAAAAATCGTTACCTTTCTTGTTTTAAAAAATAAATAAATATTTTTTGGAAAATTTGCAGGAATTTGAACTAGATTTGTAGAATATTTATGAAGAAGTATGTCGCAAAGAGAATAATGAAGAGTAACAAGTCATGAGCAATTAATAACAAGTTTCAGTTTGTAAGTTGTGGGTTTTATGGAAATCGTGTTAAATTTTTACGTAATACGAAATACGAAAAAAAGGAGGGTAAAATTAAATGTTTATTAGAAAGAAAAAAAATATTTTTAAGATAGACTTGTGGTTACTTGTATTGATATTTTTAGTGATTTTTTCCGGTGTAAATATGGCACAGGAGATGGCTAAAGATTCAGAATATTTACAAAAGATCATTCTTTGTAAAGATATTTTGGAAAAAGATCCGCTGCGGCAGACCAATTTTTTCTTTCCCCAGGACGAGAAAGTGGTTACCTGGTTCAGATTTTCCTATGATTCTCCAGAAAATTTTATACTCAGATGGGAGTGGATAACTGCCCAGGGTAAATTGTACCACCTAGGCGAAGTGGAGATGGAAGCCGGAAACTATACTAATTACCGCACCTGGTACTGGATAAAAATCAAGGGTAACTATGCCTCCCAGTTGCCCGGAGAATGGAAAGTAAGAGTATATATAAACGATATTTTTCTGACAGAGAAGAATTTTTTTATCATAGGAACTTCTTAAATTGCCAATTAAATGAACTGAAATCTAGAAATATTTTAAATTTTTGAGTTTGTTTCCCTTGCTTTTGAAGAGTTTATTTGTAAAAACACAGATAGGCGGGCTTACTCTATTTTTAGTAATGACTTAATTGATACAGAATAGATTTTGTTTTAAAAAATTGAAATTAAAAATAAAAGAATTGAATTATCGATGGAAAAAAATTTGAATTTGTTGTTAGTTAATCCTTGGATTTACGATTTTACAGCTTATGATTTCTGGTCTAAGCCTCTAGGGTTATTATATATTGCCAGCATCTTAAGAGAACAGGGATATGAGATTAGTTATATAGATTGTATGGACCGCTACAATCGGGAGCTTTTAAAGTTACAAAATAAGGAATCTCCTAAAAAAGATAAATTTGGCCGGGGTGCTTTTTACAAAGAAACAATCAAAAAGCCCAAAATATTGAAAGATATACCACGCAAATATAGCAGGTACGGGATTACCGAAAAAATTTTTCTGAATAAATTAAAAAAGCTTCCTCCACCCCAGGCAATATTGATTACTTCTATTATGACTTATTGGTATCCCGGGGTGTTCAGGGTGATAAAAATAATTAAAGAAATTTTCCCCAGCGTTCCCATAATTCTCGGAGGTGTTTACGCTACTTTATGTTTTGAGCATGCTTATAAATTTTCCGGGGCTGATTATATATTAAAAGGAAATAATGTAAGAGATTTGATAAAAATAATAAAAAAGCATGTCGTGAACAAAAATGATTATTCGAAATATGAAAAAGGATTAGATAATCTGCCTTATCCGGCTTGGGATCTCTATTCGGATCTTGATTACATTTCTGTATTATCCTCCCGGGGTTGTCCTTACCGTTGTAGCTATTGTGCTTCTTTTACAATAAATCCAAAACTGGAATTTAGAAACCCTGAAAAAGTTGCCAAAGAAATAGAGTATTGGAATAAGAGAAGAAGAGTAAAAGATTTTATCTTCTATGATGATGCCTTATTGATAAATACAAGAGATAATTTTCTGGTTATTTTAGAGGAATTAATCAATAGAAAATTGATTATCAGGCTTCATACCCCTAATGGAATTCATGCCCGAATGATAGATAAGGAACTAACTCATAAGATGTACCAGGCGGGAATAGAGACCATCAGGTTGGGTTTTGAAACGGTAGATTCTCGAGTCCAGTCAGAAACAGGAGGGAAGATAACTAATATTGAATTTAAAAAGGCGGTGAATTGTCTTCTAGAAGCAGGATTCAAGCCGTCTCAGATTGGTGCCTATCTTTTAATCGGAATACCCGGACAGAATATCCAAGAGATTATTGACTCTATCCATTATGTAATAGATTGTGGCGCTCATCCGCGATTAGCTAAATTTTCGGCCATTCCGGGTACGAAAATCTGGCATGAAACCAAATCATGTTTTAATTTACAGGGAGAGGTTGACCCCCTTTTCCATAATGATGCACTTTTACCTTATTTGTCCCCGGATATTACAGATAATGCTTACCAACAGATCAAATCAATAGCGAAAATATAAATAATATAAATTAGATGTGTTATAATTAAAAATAAAAGTGCTATAGATTTTCGAATAAAATAATTGGAGGTGATTTTAAAAAAGGTATTTCTCAAGTTGCAGAAGAGTGAAAAGGACGATAAATAAAGGCAGATAAAAAATAGTATACATCGATTAGAAATTGCGGATATTTTACAAAGCATTCAATATTATAAGGAGGAGAAGAAATGGAGCTGTTAAAGGTCTCATCTAAGTCGAATCCTAAAGCAGTAGCTGGTGCATTATCTGGAGTGATACGGGAAGAAGGGAAAGTAGAATTACAAGCTATTGGAGCAGGAGCAGTAAATCAGGCAGTTAAAGCGATTGCTATTGCTCGAGGTTTTACCGCAACTAGTGGTGTTGATTTAATCTGTATACCGGCTTTTGTAGATGTCGAAATTGAAGGAGAAGAGAGGACTGCTGTTAAATTTTTAGTTAAACCCGGATAGAAAATTATGGAGCCGATATAACTCCAGGTAAAAAGTGATAGGAAGAATTATAAAAGTCATTAATATAGGGTGTTAGCTTGGAAAGCGATTTACGGTTGAAGTGATTTTATATAAAGAGAAGATTTAAAAAATTAGAGTAAAGGAGGGAGAGTGAAGTTTAGTATGGATAAAAAAAAGGAGAAAAAGGGAAAAATGGTGGATGTGTCTACACCGAAAGCCGAGAAAATATCTGAAGAAATAAAGAAAGAAGAAAAGAAAGAAGTGAAAGTTCAAGCCAAAGAAATTTTGGGAGAAGTTAATATTGTGCCCGAGGTAATAGCGACCATAATCAGCAGAACAGTAATCGGCATACCCGGAGTTGCCGGGTTAGCTACTCGTGCTAAAGGTGGAATAGGAACTTTATTGGGAACTAAAGAATTAGAAAAAGGGATAAATGTTGATCTTAGAGAAAACAAAGAAGTTTCTACCACTATTTCGGTTATTTTAGAATATGGTTCCATAATAATTAATGTGGCTAAAGAAATTCAGAAGAAGGTAAAGGGGGAATTAGAAGCTAAGACCGGACTTAAAGTTACCGGGATAAACGTAAATATTCAAGGTGTGCATATTGAAGAAAAGAAATAGTTAATATATAAAAGAAATAGGCCTATCAGTTTTTAGGAATCCCCTGAATAGGCCTATTTACAATAAATTTGATAATATTATTAAAGAATATTTTTATTTTACTTTCTCTTTTAATTCCTTACCAGCTTTAAAGAAAGGTACGCTCATAGCTTTTACTTGGATTTTTTCGCCAGTACGCGGATTTCTTGCCATTCGTTCAGCTCTTTGTCTTATGCCAAAAGTTCCAAAACCTACTAATCTAACTGCATCACCATTCGCTAAGCAATCAGCAATATTTTCGAATACACACTCGACAGCAATTTTAGCTTCACGTTTAGTACAACCAACATCACCTGCCACCATATCGATTAATTCACCTTTATTCACTATTTTCACCTCCTTTCATTTTACACACGAGATGCCCCAGATAAATAGGGGTAAACATAAGTATTTTTAAGTGTTTTATCACTGTTATAGATATTATCTACTATTTACATAGTATACGACAAGTATTTTAAAAATCCTTCTTTTTTTAGAAATTATTTTTAATATTTTTATAAAATATAAGCATTTTCAAGCGTTTTTAGTAAATTTAATCCAAATTATCATCCAGGAGATAGATTTATTATATAGAAAATAGAAATTTATTGAGTAATTATAAAAGAGATGGCTATATATTGCAAGTGTTTTAGCTTATTAAAGGTAATTTAGTTGTAAAAAAATCCAGGAGTCTTTAATTGTGTTCGGTTTTTATGTGTTATAATAAATTTAAGTAATCGCACTATTATGTGATAAACTCTATTTACTATTCATTGTTGTCTAAATAAAAAGGAGGTTTTTAAAGATGTTAAGAAATTTACTATTCCAAAAGAGAGGTAAAATATTAAACTATGTTTTTGCTCTCTTAGTATTAACACTTTGCTTGACTGCCGCAGGGGTAAGCTATGCCCAAAGCCCCAGTCCGGAGGAAGTCGAAAAGATGAAAAGCATCCAAATTATCAATCCTCATCCCCAATTTTCTCTTAGGATGTGGCTGGATAAAGAAAGGGGAGATATTTATACTCCCGGGGAGAGGATTAAAATTTTCTTTCAGGTTTCTCGGGATGCTTTTGTAAAGATTTATAATTACGATATCGAAGGTAGGGTAAAAATTATCTTCCCCAACCGATATACACAGGATAATTTCCTTAGAGCTGGGGAAACTAAAACAATTGAAGGGGTAATTGACCCCCATACCCGACCAGGAATTGAATATATTCAGGGATTCGCTACTGCCAGGCCTATGTTTTTAGATGACCGAGAAAAGGAGCTAATTTCCAAAGAAATTATGCCAGAAATAAACAAAGATTATAAAAAATTTACCAATGCCATTAAAGGTATAATAGTATCTATGCCCCCCACTGCCTGGACTTCAAGCAATCTATTAAGTTATACAATAAGGCCAATAACACCACCTCCCACTTATTACGGTAGGATTATTGCGACTTCCCATCCTCAAGGAGCCAAGGTGTATCTGGACAATGTTTATAAAGGGGTGACTCCCTTAAATTTAGACAGAGTTACTGCCGGTCAACATCAGATTAAATTAGTAAAAACTGGTTATCATGATTGGAGTAGTTATATCTCAGTATCACCTTCCCGAACTACTACAGTTTCTGCTGATTTAATACTATTACCTATATATGGTTCAATATCCGTTTATTGTAATCAGGGTAACGCTAAAATCTATTTAGACGGAAATTACCAGAAAAGAACTTATACTAACCAGTCGGCAGAATTACAGAATGTTGAACCAGGCTATCACGAATTAATGATTACAAAAGATGGTTATCAAAAATGGGCTAGTACTATTTTGGTTACCGCAAATCAAACTCATACGGTCTCTGTTTATTTAGTTCCTGAAATAAAATATGGTTCCCAGGCAATTTACTGTAATATAAGCGGAGCTAAAATATTTATAAATGGAACTTATAAGACAACAACCCTTTCTTCTCAGCCAAAAATCTTGGAGGAAATTAAAGAAGGAAAATATGAAATTACTCTAATTAAGGATGGATACAGAACCTGGGTAGAAGATATATGGATATATGCCGGTGAAACGACTTCTCTTTATGTTGAGATGAATAAGATAGAGTATTAAAATAACTTTAATGAAAATTATTCTGTAAGTTAAAGTTAAAAGCAGATTAGAAATTACTCTAATCTGCTTTTAACTAAAGCCCAGTTTTTTCTTTTTCTTAATTTAATCAATTCTCTTATTAACCTTTTATCAATAACCGGTTATTTTTATTTTCTAAATCGATGTAAATTTATTAGAAGGAGGAATCAATAAACATGAATGAAGTAATCGACATAGCAATTATCGGAGGAGGACCTGGCGGATATGTAGCTGCTATAAAAGCTGCTCATTTAGACCTAAAAGTAGTCGTTATGGAGAAAGATAAATTGGGAGGAGTCTGTCTAAATCGAGGTTGTATTCCTACCAAAGCTTTAGTAAGCACTGCAGAATTATTAAATCATTTCCAAAGGGGTGGGGAATTTGGGATTCAGGTTAAAGATTATTCTATTGATTTTCCTGCCATTATGAAGAGGAAGGACCTGATAACCCAGAGATTATCCTCTGGAGTAGGACAGTTGATGAAAGCCAATCAGGTAAGAGTAGTAAGGGGAGAAGGGCAGATAGTAGAACCGGGAAAAGTGCAAGTAACCGACTCTACCGGGCAGAAAGAAATTATTGAAACCAAAAATATCATAATCGCTACCGGCTCTTCGGTGATGAAGCTCCCTATCCCGGGCATAGACAGTAAAGGAGTGATTACCAGCGATGAAGCTCTGTTCTTGAGCGAACTGCCCTCGAAGATTCTGATTATCGGAGGCGGAGTGGTGGGTATTGAATTTGCCGGCATTTTCAGGGCTTTAGGAGTTGAAGTCACTGTAGTAGAGATGCTTCCCAGGATCTTACTCCCCATAGATGAGGAGATAGCCCGTAGACTTACTCAACTCCTAAAAAGAAAAGGGATTGAAATTCTTACCGATTGTAAAGTAAAAGAAATAAAGAATAATGACCGGAATCTGGAAGTACTGGTTTCTACTCCTGACGGGGAAAAGAAACTGGAGGCCGAAAAAGTTCTGTCGGCTGCCGGTAGGGTACCTGAATTGGGGAACATAGATGTCCAAAGACTGGGTATTGAATTAGACGGGAAAGCAATTAAAGTGGATGAAAAGATGAGAACCAATATCCCTGGTATCTATGCCGTCGGGGATGTAGTGGGCAAGGTAATGCTGGCTCACGTCGCTTCCCGGGAAGGCATGATTGCCGTGGAGAATATTGCCGGGAAAGATGTTCTGATGGATTATAAAGTAATCCCGAACTGTGTATTCTCCATGCCCGAGGTAGCAAGCGTGGGGCTCACCGAAGAGGAAGCCGGAAAAGAAAATAATAATATTAAAGTCTCTAAATTCCCCTACATGGCTAATGGTAAAGCGCAGGGTATGGGAGAGGCTGAAGGAATGGTAAAGATAATTGCTGATAGTGATACTCTTGAGCTTTTAGGTGTACACATATTAGGAGCTCATGCCAGCGATCTGATTGCCGAAGGAACTTTAGCCCTGTCCATGAAGGCAACCGCTTCTGATATTGTAAATACCGTTCACGCCCATCCCACCCTGGCCGAGACTGTTGCCGAAGCGGCGGAAGGTATATTGGGGAAACCTATACATATGGCCAGATAATGATTTACCGCTTTTTCATTTTTTCGCGGGAGTCCGTCTTTCGTCCCCGCTTGACAAAGGTTTCTTTCGTGTTATAATATTTGCATGATGATGCAAATAAATCAACCATCACCAAAAGAAAATAACGAAAAGAGTAGTGAGGGCAAGGATTGCTGCGGTATCCCCGGGATACCGGATTCACGTTTTTTAAAGGCAATCAGCGATCCCACCAGACTTAAAATTCTCGCTTACCTGATTGAAGCCAAAGATTCGTCGACGGTGAGTGAGATATCCGGAAATTTTCCTATCGATATTTCGGTCGTATCCCGTCACCTGGCGATACTTAAAGACGAAGGGATTTTGCTGGCGGAAAAACAGGGGAAAGAAGTCCACTATTCAGTGCGCTTTGAATTTCTTTCTTCCATTCTCAGGAGCTTTGCAACCACAATTGAATCTTGCTGTCCGCCTAAAGAGGGGAATGGTTAATAAAAAGCAAGGACAAAAGCGCAGGGAAACAAATTTTTTTAAGAGATTATTTGCATATTCATGCAATTATCCCCACGGGGAAAAACAGAAAGAGGAGAAGGTATCATGAAATCAGGAAAAGAAAAAATTGAAAAAGGAAAAGTTGAAGCTGAAAAAATAAGACAGGAAGTATCAAAAATATACGGTGAAAAGGTGACAGCCAAATCAACCGGCTGCTGCTGTTGTAACGGCTCGGAAACGCCCTGCTGCGAATCCAGAGTCGGAGATATCGGTTATCGGGAGGAAGATCTGAAAAACCTTTCCGCAGATCTGGCAGAATCCAGTTTTGGCTGCGGAAATCCTTTATCTTTCAGCAAAGTTCAGGAAGGAGAAACCGTGCTCGATCTGGGAATGGGGGCCGGTCTTGACCTCATTATTGCAGCCCGAAAGGTAGGTTCCGCGGGAAAGGTTATCGGAGTGGATATGACTGATGAGATGATAGATCGGGCACGAGAGAATCTCAGGGAGGCAGGCGTGAAAAACTCGGAAGTGCGCAAGGGATTGATAGAAGACCTTCCGGTAGAATCTTCTTCTGTGGATTGGGTCATTTCCAATTGCGTTATCAATCTTTCTCCGGAAAAAGAGAAAGTGTTTTCCGAGATTTTTCGGGTTCTGAGACCAGGAGGCCGGATGTCGGTATCGGATATAGTCGTGGAAGAAATACCGGATTGGATGAGAAAGGATAAAAATCTGTATTGTGCCTGTATTTCCGGGGCAATCACCGAAGAAGAATATATATCCGGGTTGCAGAAAGCAGGACTGGAAAAAATAAATATCAGCGAAAGACTGGTTTACAGTTTGGATGACCTGGAATCATTATTCAAATCACCCGAGAGCCTTTCCTGTATTACCGATTCATGCGATTTAGAAGACACAGACGGTAACAAAATAGTTAAAAATATACTGGGTGAGCTGGCAGGCAAGGTATCAAGCATCAAAATCTCTGCTTGCAAGCCGACACTTTAAAATAATTTTACCGACTTCTCTTGTAATTGCACCATAAAAGGAATATATTAAGTAGTACTTATCAGTTTTAATAAGGAGCGGAGAAAGATGTCCGCAGCCAAAGAAGTAAAATTAAAATTAAAATTAAATGCCCTGGGTCATTCTTATAATGATATCTATTTTTTCATTATTCCGCTTCTTTTGCCTCTTCTGAGAGAAGAGTTTTCGATTAATTATATGCAGTCAGGATTAATCTTAACTGTGCATGTTGCTTTAAGGTCAATGTTCACCCTGCTGTTCGGCTTTTTCGGAGATCAGTATGATAAAAGAGTAATTATCGCCAGCGGTTTTGTTTTATCTTCAGTTTTTTTGGGAGGCCTGATATGGGTAAATAACTTTCCCGCTATAATGGCTTTTCTCTTTCTGGTTGCCATAGGTGTTTCAACCTATCACCCTCTGGCTACCGCGATGGTGAGAGAAAATTCTTCCGTACAAGACCGGGGACGATATTTAAGTCTTTTTTCCGCTGCCGGAACTGCGGGAATAATTGTTGCCAGTTTTTTGTTCAGTATTTTTGTTCAAAGATGGGGATGGAGAATAACCTGCCTGCTGTTTTCCCTTCCCGGCTACTTTCTGGCTTATACCTATCTAAAAATGAATAAGAACGGAAAAAATCAAAAGGCAGAGGCAGAGAGAAAAATAAAGAAGGGTTTTATCTATCTGTTTTTTACCAGCATCGGAATCCGTTGCCTGGGACATTGGGCTATTCTTTCTTTTCTTCCTGTTTATGCCACAGACTATATCGGTGTAAGTCCGGAGAATTCGGGCTGGATTATCGGGGTGAATTTTGCCGGAGTATTTTTGGGCAGCCTGATTTCCAGTAAGATTTCGGATAAATACCAGCCGATTTTCTTTATATTGTCGACTACCCTGATTTCTTCCTTACTGCTTCTTAGTATTACTTTCATCACCAATACCCTGTTTCTTGCCTTACTTATAGTAGTAATAGGATTTTCGGAAGGAATATTTTTCCCCGCCCAAAATACCTGGTTGTCTTTTGTTTGCCCCATCCATAAACAGGGAAAATATTTTGGTATAGGTCTTTTTGCAGAAGGAATATCCGCCACTCTTGCTCCGGCTATCTATGGGTGGATTGCCGACCAAATCGGTTTGGTGTGGGCCTATCGCCTGGCAGTAGTCCCTTCTTTTATCAGTTTTGCGCTATTTTTCCTACTTCACTTTTTGGAAAAAAACAAAACATAACGGGGGATAGTTCTATTCTGTGCACTGAGAATTAAGATAAAATTGCTAAAATAGGGCAACCCAGTTTTTAAATTAAAAATAGGGAAATTTATCTTTAATGAATTCTGATAAAAAAGAAAGAAGAAAAGAAAAAAGAAAAATTTATCTGGATACAAATTTACAGATTATATTTGGGATAACACTTACCTATATTATGGGTGTTGCCAGTATTACTCCTGCCTTCCCCAAAATAGTTAAAGAGCTGAATATTTCGGCCAAAGATGTTGGACTTTTAATTAGTGTTTTTTCTTTCCCCGGCATTTTATTAACTCCCTTTTTAGGTGTAGTTGCTGACCGATGGGGCAGGAAGAGAATAATTATTCCTTTCTTGATGTTATTTGGTATAGCCGGTGGGCTATGCTTTTTTGTTCGTGATTTTAAATTATTGCTGATATTACGTTTAATTCAAGGGGTAGGAGCAGCTCCCCTGGGATCTTTAACCGTTACCATTATCGGAGATCTTTATTCCGGGAAAGAACTTGTTGCTGCAATGGGCTATAATTCCAGTATTAGAAGTATAGGCTCTGCAGGTTATCCGGCTATCGGTGGAGCTCTGGCGATGGTAGGCTGGCATTACCCCTTTATCTTACCTGTAATAGCTGTTCCCATAGGATTTTTGGTGTTATCTACTCTAAAAGTTCCGGAACCGAAAAATGAACTTCATATTAGAGAACATCTGAATATCGTCTGGAAAAAATTAAGAAGTCGCCAGATTGTTGAACTGTTAATTATTGGTATTGTTATCTTTATCATGCTTTTCGGTTCATATATGACCTGTTTTCCACTTTTACTGGGAAATTCATTTGGTGCATCTCCCCTTATTATCGGTTTGATTATGGCCAGTGTATCTCTTATTGCGGCTTTTACTTCTTCCCAATTAGGTAAAATCATTAGAATCTTTTCGAGAAAAGCTACTCTCAAAATATCTTTTGCCCTTTATGCTCTGGCTTTATTGATTATTCCTTTTATCTCTCAACTCTGGTTATTTTTTATTCCTGTAATTATTTTTGGGATTGCTCATGGTATGAGTATTCCTGTTATTCAGGCTCTCTTGGCAGAGGCCGCCCCCCTGAAATACCGGGCTACCTTTATGTCAGTAAGTGGAATGACTTTTCGGGTGGGTCAGACCATGGGACCGTTTTTAATGGGATTGATTGTAGGTATTTGGGGAATAGGTGGAGCGTTTTATGTTGGTGCAGGATTATCAATGGTTATATTTATAATGATATTTAGGTTATAATATGAAATATAACCGACTCCATTTTGAAATAAGGAGAAAACTATGAGATTAACTGTAAAAGATGTAGATAAGTGTATTGGCTGTCAGAGTTGTATGTTTGCCTGTGCCCGGCGAAAAGGTGAGGCAGGTTTAGCCAGATCCAGTATAGGTATAAAGTCTGCCGGGGGAATGGAACGGGGATTTATCGTAGTTGTCTGCCGGGCTTGTTCTGATCCGCCCTGTGCCAAAGTATGCCCCACCGGTGCTTTGGTGCCTAAAGAAGACGGAGGGGTAAAACTGGATATTACCAAATGTATAGGGTGTGGATACTGTAAAGATGCCTGTATTATAGGAGCCATATTTTGGGATGACGAAATTAACAAACCGATGGTCTGTACCTATTGTGGTTATTGTGCGAAATTCTGTCCCCACGAGGTGTTAGAACTTGAAAAGGAGGGTTCCTGATATGTTCCGGAATGATATTCTAACCAATGTTCTTTATATCGATCTTTCCCGAAAAAAATACTGGGTGGAAAGAAGGGAAGAACTTTTCAGGAAATATCTGGGAGGTACGGGAGTGGCTACCCAGCTTCTCAAGGAAGAATGCCCCTCCGGTTGTGACCCCCTTGGTCCGGAAAATCCCATTGTATTTGCCGTGGGTCCCTTGACCGGTCTTTTTCCTCTGGCTTCGAAAACCGTGGCCCTGTTCAAATCTCCCCATACCGGTAATCTGGGGGAGAGCCATTGCGGGGGGAGAAGTGCGGTAGCCCTCCGTTTGGCGGGATACGGGGCAATGGTAATCAAGGGAGCAAGTTCCACTCCTCTATATTTAGCTATTCATGGAGAACGAATCTATTTCAGGGATGCTTCCGCCCTATGGGGGATGACTAACAGTTTTACGGTGGGGAGAATTATCCGACAAAACGAACCGGCTGCCGGGCTAAGGACTATAATGCGGATAGGCGGAGCAGGTGAACAGATGATTCCCTACGCCTGTGTTACCACCGAAACCTACCGGCACTTTGGCAGATTAGGGCTGGGAGCGGTATTCGGCAGTAAAAAATTGAAGGCAGTGGTAATATCCGGTAAGCATTCTCTTCATATCGAGGATAAAATCCGGTATCGGAAAATATATGACCATATCTATAATGAGGCTACTTCCTCGCCGGTGATGAAAAAATACCATGACCTCGGAACTGCTGAGAATATCCTTCCCTTAAATGAATTGGGCGGACTTCCTACCCGCAATCTTAAAGAAGCGAAATTTGAAGGAGCATTGAATATATCCGGAGAGAAGCTGGCTGAGGGATATTTAGGCCGTCGATTAGCCTGTTCTCATTGCCCGGTAGGTTGTATTCATATTGCTGCGCTCAGGGAGCCTTATGAGGATGAGTCATATTTCTATAAAACATCCATGATTTCTTACGATTATGAACCTATTTATGCCCTGGGGTCACTGCTAGGTATATCTAATACCGAAGGTCTCTTAAAACTGATTGACCAGATAGAAAGATTAGGCCTGGATTCTATGAGCACCGGAGTAATTTTGGCTTGGGTTACAGAGGCTCAGGAGAGAGGGATTATTTCCGAAAAAGATACTCAAGATATTAAATTTAACTGGGGAGACTATTCCTCTTATATTAAAGCAGTACAATTTATTTTTAAACAACCAAATCAGTTCTATAAGGCCCTGGCCCGGGGAATAGAATATACTGTCCGGCAATATGGAGGAGAAGACTTCGCCCTTGCTTTTGGCGGGAATGAAATGGCTGGATACCATACCGGTCCGGCCGCCCATATTGGCCTTTTGATTGGGGCAAGGCACAGTCATCTGGATAATGCTGGATACAGCATAGACCAGAAGATTTTAACCAAAGAGAAAATCAGTCCTGAAAAATTAGCTAAAGAGTTGTTAACCGAAGAATACTGGCGTCAGATACTCTCCAGTCTGATAGTTTGCTTTTTTGCCCGAGGGATTTATACCCCGGAGATTTGTTCTGAGGCTCTCTCTTCAGCAGGTTTTGATATCGCCAAAGAAGAGCTTTTAGTTATAGGAGAAAAGATTCACCGGGAAAAATACGGATTTAAAATTCAGGAAGGATTTTCACTGGATAATTATCGTTTACCCGAGAGAATTTTTGAAACCCCTTCTTTGGTGGGTAAAATAGATAAAGCCTTTGTGGAAAAAGTGGTGAAGTGTGTTAAAAACGAACTTTTTAAGTAAGATAAAAAATAGGGACACATCCCATTTTATTTCTTAAAAATGGGATGTGTCCCTATTTTTTTTAAGTGAGATAAAATAATACCCCAAAGAAATGAGAGATGCTTCCGCCCAAAACAAATAGATGCCAGATAGGGTGGTGGTAAGGTAATCTTTTCCATAAATAAAATACTATTCCTAAAAGATAACAAGCTCCTCCGATAAAAAACCAGATAATCATTCCCCGGGGGAGCATCTGTATCATCGGCCTTATAGCGGTAACGATAAGTAATCCCATAACCACATAAGAAAATACCAAAAGCACTTTTAGTTTATCCAGAAGGAGTGCGGTCACGATAATCCCTCCTATTGCCATCCCCCAGACAAGCCCAAAAAGAGTCCATCCCCAGACACCTCTCATAAGCGTAAGGGTCACCGGAGTGTAGGTCCCCGCAATAAGAAGATAGATTGCCGAATGGTCCAGAACTCTAAAGATATTTTTTATTTTAGGGTTTACAAAACTGTGGTAAAGAGTGGAAGCCAGATAAAGCAAAATAAGTGTAGTTCCATAGATACTGAAACTCACTATTCTCCAGGCATCACCGCGTCTGCTGGCAAGGACTACCAAGATTACCAGGGCTGAAATGCTTAAACCTGCTCCGATACCGTGAGTGATACTGTTTGCGATTTCCTCACCCAAGGTCTGAGATTTTAAAGAATAATTTTCTTTTTTCAGATTACTTACCCGTTTATTTTTCATTTCTGTGAACATCCACAAACATTAAAATTAATAATTTTTTTAGATTATTGAAAAATCGTAATATATTTTATCATGTGTATATTTATAATGCAAAGAGAGAAAAGTGAAGAATAAAAAAATTATTCCTAATGAACAATTATATAATTTTGTTTTTTATTTTTATATGTAATTTTTATAATTTTTCTCTATCGAAAGATTTGCCATATTCGAGAAACAACTCTCGAACTTTTACGTCTAATAATAAATTTTTTAATTATCAAAATTTTTTCCTAAATTGACTTTAACCGGCCTTTGTAACATAATATTTAATATATTCGGGTAATTACGGATTGTAGCCGTCAAAAAAGATGGTGAATCAGGAATTGAAATAAAAGAATTAAATTTCATAATATGGTATTCAAGGAGAATAAAATGGACACAATCAAAGAACAGATTCAGGAAATGATAAATCGTGAGACTCGTGCGTGGAATGAAAAAGACGCGGAAACCCTGGTATCGATATTTCATCCCGATATGGTTTGGCCGTGGCCTGAAAATGAAAATGCGCATAATCCCCTTGATTGGATATTCCCTTTTGGCAGGTATAACCGGAAACGTTGGAAGGATAACTGGCAGGAACTTTTTAATACTCATGAATTAATTCATAATAATAGGGATACATTAAAAATCATGGTTTCCGAAGAGGGCGATGGAGCTTTTGCTGTGGTAGAAATAGACACATTATGGCGGGATAAAAATGGTAATGAATCACGTTGGAAAGGCACTGTCAGTAAAGGATATACCAAAATGAAAGATGGCTGGAAGCTAATTATGCATACAGGTATTCTGAAATATTGAGAAAGATTTTCATAGTTCCCAAGGTAGTGGGTGAGGAAAAAAGGAGAGATATATTTTGATAAAACCAAAGAAAATAAGACCGGGGTCAAGAATTGCCATTATTTCGCCCTCAAACGGACTTCCCTATTTATTCCCGGATAATTATGAATTAGGGTTAAAAAATTTAAAGGAGACATTTGCTTTTAAAATAGTTGAAATGTCCACTGCACGGATGTCCCCGGATGAGCTTTATAAAAATCCAAAATTGCGTGCAGATGATATAAATCACGCTTTTGCAGATGACAGCATTGACGGAATTATAACTTCAATAGGAGGATATGAATCTGTACGAATTCTAAAGCATTTAGATATTGGTATAATCAAGAAGAATCCAAAGTTTGTTATGGGCTTTTCGGATGCTACCACTTTTTTATCTTATCTTAATTATCTGGGAATGATAACATTTTATGGCCCTTCGGTAATGGCCGGATTTGCGCAGCTTAAACATTTTTCTTCCAAGTTTACGGAACATATCAAGGAAATTTTATTTTCAGATAATTTCCCTTACCGCTATACTCCCTATGCAAAGTGGACCAACGGCTACAAAGATTGGAGCAATAAGGATACAGTGGGAGAGTGCACGGAATTTTTTAATAATGAGAATGGCTGGTTTTTTTTGCAGGGAAAAGGAATTGCCCGGGGCCGTCTTTGGGGTGGCTGTATCGAAGTTTTGGAATTCATCAAATCAACCGATTACTGGCCGGATAAAACTTTCTGGGATGATAAGATTTTGTTTTTGGAAACATCCGAAGAGAAACCTTCGCCAGACAGAGTAGGATGTATGTTGAGAAATTACGGTATTCAGGGAATACTCGGGAAAGTAAGAGGAGTTATTTTTGGAAGGGCAAAAGATTATTCAATCAAAGAAAAGGAAGAACTTAATAAGATTGTTTTAAGTGTAGTAAGGGAAGAGTTTAGAGTGAGCGACATTCCTGTAGTTGTTGATATGGATTTTGGCCATACCGATCCGAAGTTAATTTTACCTTTAGGCAGTATGGTCAATCTTAACCCGGTAACCGGGGATATTGCCTTAACAGAAAATCCTTTTAACCAAGGAAATTGAAGTAAGAGGGAAACATTAAATTTACCAAACAAAGGAGGAAAAATGCTATGAATAAAAAAGCAATTTTATGGCCTGCTATTACGGGAAGTATTGTCATCGCCTTTTTGAGTTGGATAATTTATGGAGAGAGCACCTTCAAAATAGTATTCAGTGCAATTTTGCTGGTCGCCGCCATCTTTTATTTTATAGATTTCTCCAAAAGAAAGAAAAAAGGAAGTTTAATCGCAACCCTGTTTTTTCTGTCTGCTGCCTTTACGCTTCTTAATACCTTTTGCCTGCCCGAAATATTCTCTTTGGTCTTTGCCCTGATATCTTTTATACTGTTTGTTGCCCTGATTTATACTTTTTTTAACCGGGAGAAATTTTATTAAGAGGAAAGATATAATGAGACCCAAGCGCCGACTAATTATAATCATTGGTTTATTTGTAATTACTGCGATCATTCTATTTTCAATTACATATTTTGGAAGTGTAACAAAAAGCAGGGAAATAAATGAGCTTGAGTATGTAGAGCCTGAACAAATCGGCCGGTCATCTGTAAAACTGGAAGAAGCAGAAAGGTATGCAGAACAAATCGGCTCAGCAGCAGTTATGGCTCTCTATGATGGAAAAGTATTCTTTTCATGGGGAAAGATTAGTCAAAAATATCTGATCCACTCAATCAGAAAACCTTTCCTTGGTGCCCTATATGGCATTTATGTAAAACGAGGATTGATTGATCTTGACAGAAATCTAGGGGAGTTGGGGATAGATGATATTCCGCCTGGTCTTACATCTGAAGAAAAAAAGGCTACAGTAAGAGATCTATTAATGTCCCGTTCCGGGGTCTATCATGAAGCAGCAGCCGAAGCACAAGTCATGATTAGAACCCGTCCAGAGAGAGGCAGTCATGCTCCCGGAACTTTCTTCTATTACAATAACTGGGATTTTAATGTATTGGGCACTATTTTTGAGAAGCTAACAGGCAAGAAGATATTTGAAGCATTCAAAGAAGAGATTGCAGATCCCATAGGGATGCAGGATTTCCTTTTGTCAGACTGCCGATATCAGCGCGAATGGAAAAAGTCAAAACACCCTGCCTATCATTTCAGGATGACTGCCAGAGATATGGCCAGGTTTGGATTGCTTTATCAAAATAACGGAAAATATGGAGATGAACAAATAATTTCTCCGGAGTGGATTGCGGAGAGCACAACCCCTTATTCGATTAACAATTTAGACGGGGATGGTTATGGGTATATGTGGAGCATAATCCCCGAAGAATCAGGATTGGGAAATGGTTTTTATCATACCGGAACCGGCGTTCATCTTTTGGCAGTACTACCTGATGCAAAACTGGTATTAGTTCATCGTGTAGACACAGATAAGGATTTTGACATTACCTGGAATGAGATTCGTCAGCTGATGTATATGATAGCAGAGGCACGTATCTCTAATTGAATTGCACCGTGGTGATGGAAGGGGATAACGGTCTTCTTGCTGTTTTTTTAGGAGGTAAAAATATATGAAGACAGATAATTATTCCGAGAAGAACAGGGAAGCCTGGAACGAAGCAGCTAGCGTACATAGAAAGAACAGAAAAGTAGATTATACGGTATTATTTAAGAATAAAAAGTACTCTATGCTGGATACCACACTATCATCTCTTCTTGGTAAGATATCATTATCCGGTGGAACTGTTGCCCAGCTTTGTTGTAATGACGGACGTGAACTGCTCTCGATAGTGAACACTACAGCTGTGTCGGGTGTCGGTTTTGATATCTCAGATGAGTTTATTACAGAGGCAAGCGCAATACGATATATCGGCAGCCCATGAAGGTTTGGAAAAAGACAAAATTGTACCGTTATCTTAAAAAATAGGGACACATCCCATTTTTTTATCTTCCTTTGAAGAAAAAATGGGATGTGTCCCTATTTTTTAATAATTTTTTCTGATTCACCTTTTCTAAAAGCAAAACAGATAAAGCTTAAGGGTGTAACATACTTGCTTTGCTGATTTTAATCTGCGGGTTTGAGTAATCGTATAACGATGCATTCACGCGAACGGATATAGAAAGTGAAAAAAATAATTGACATGAAAAGAGGTATGGCATAAAATAATTTCACGGCAGGAAGACCTGTAAAAAGGAGGAGGATTTTCAAAGAAAACAGGGGGACGGTTCTTTGTTTGACAATACCCCACTGGTATTATAAACTATCAGTGGAGGATTTATCAATGCCCCGAACAGCTAGAACTAAAAGTAGTAGTAAAATATACCATATCATGATAAGAGGCATTAATCAGCAGAATATCTTCTCCATTGACGGAGATTATGAAAAATTTATAGCCATTCTTTCTAAGTACCATAAAAAAAGTGAATATGAAATCTATGCCTACTGCTTAATGGGTAACCATGCTCACTTATTAATTAAGGAAGGAAGAGAAGCTCTCCCTCATGCCATGAAGAGAATAGGAACCAGCTATGTTTCCTGGTACAACTGGCAGTATAATCGAAAAGGACACCTATTCCAGGACAGGTACAAGAGTGAACCGGTCGAAGATGATGTCTATTTCTTGACCGTGTTGAGATACATCCACCAAAATCCCCTAAAAGCAGGATTGACCGATGATATTGCCTCCTATCAATGGAGTAGTTATAATGAATATATTAACCAACCAAAGATAGTCAATATCGAATTTGCCCTTAAAATGTTCCACCAAGAAAGGAACAAAGCGATCGAAAGGTTTGAACGGTTTAATCAAAAACCAAATAATGATCAATGCCTTGAGATGTCTACAAAAAGAGAGACTTTATCCGATAAAGAGATAAGCCATTTAGTATCAACCAAATATCATATAGAATTAGTCAGACTGCAAAATGCCCCTATTATTATTCAAGACAGGGTTTTAAAATATCTAAAAGAACTGGATGGCTGCTCATTACGGCAGGTATCCAGATTAACTGGATTTACAGTTCATAAGGTCTTTAAAGTATAAAACAGAGAACCGTCCCTCTGTTTGTTATGGCCGTGGATTTTTGGTATTGCCGTAATAAACGGGATGTTTTTGGTGCTCGGCTCGGTCATCATGGTATATTTCTTTAACTTTAATAACCCGGATCTATTCACCAACAGCTTCTTCCTTGCGGTTATCTCCCTGCTCCTGATGATTTTCACAGCACGTGCGTATGATATTCAGAGAGTTCGGGAGAGGTGACATATCTGATTCGAAAGTCATTACAGGATATTTCCGTAGCGGTCACCATAAAATCGGTTCGGGCAGGGACAACATATCGTTGTTGTCTTTCAGGGGCTGCCGTTCGGGAGCAAGCAGCTTACCGGTCTCCCGTGTTTTATGGCCCGGATATACAGGCTTCTGAAAGCAGGGTATAAAAAGTAAATTCTGATTCGCAAACTGGTATAGCTGTTTTTTTAAATTATCCTTGACAGATAATAACAGATATTATAAAGTTATAGGAATTTTTAAATTGCAGGAGTATATTTGTTATGAGTACGGAAATTTATTATTTTTCGGGAACTGGGAATTCTTTGGTAGTGGCCAGGGATATTGCGGAAAAAACTAATGGAAAACTGATATCCATTCCTTCTGTAATGGATAAAGAAAGCATAAAAACCGATGCGGATGCGATCGGTATTGTTTTTCCGGTTTATCATGGAGATATCCCCTTTATCATCAGAAGATTTGTAAATAAAATAGATAACCTGGACAAAAAGTACATATTTGGAGTTTGTACATACGGAAATAGTCCGGGGTTCACTATAAAATATTTAGATAAAATAATTAAATCACATGATGGTAAACTTGCTGCGGGGTTTACCGTTAATATGCCCCCTAACTATATTATCCCTTCTTTTGTACTAAAGGATTTCTTCAAGTCCTTTGTACTACATGAGATTGCTATAGAAAAACAACAAGAACTATTTATCAATTGGAAGAAGAAACTGCAAAGTATTTATGAATTTGTTCACACCCGAAAAGAAGGTGTATTGGAAACCAAAACAGATATAAAGATACTCTTGGTACATTTTCTCCACTTAAGAGAAACATCTGGAAAAACTTTCTGGCTGAAAGTTGCTGGTTTTGAAGGAGATACAAATCTGCCTTTTCAGGAAAGCCTTCAATTGATGGACTGGGGCTTCAGGTATGATGATAAATGCAACGGATGTGGAATTTGTTTAAAGATTTGCCCTGTCAAGAATATTAAAATGGTTGATGGTAAACCTGTATGGCAGCATCATTGTGAACAATGTTTTGCCTGTCTGCAATGGTGTCCAAAAGAGGCGATACAGTTTGGTAATAGAACATCACACGGAAAAAGATACCATCATCCCGAAGTGAAGTTATCAGATATGATGATGGTAAAAAAGTAGTTAAAATTAACTAAACGAGGAGGTGAGGTTTAAATGAACATTGTATCAAAAATAATAGGCACTGAATTACCTTTTCTATTAGCGATTGCTACCGGTATCTGGCTTAGCAATTCCGGTAAGCCATTAAATACCACTATTTTTACTATCCATAAGCTAGTAGCCCTTGGGTCAGTGGTATTCATTGCTATAGTAATTCGCAATTTGCTCAAGAATGCCGAAATCAACAGTGTTATATTAACCTTGATTATAGTCGCGGGATTATCTGTTCTTACATTATTTGTATCTTGTGCTTTTCTGAGCCTTGGAAAGCCGGTAAATAATATAATATTGGCTATCCATGGTCTAACCCCGATTCTGACCGTGATCACCACAGCCATAACCATTTACCTTTTAGCAAGCAGAAAGTAATAATGAACTATTATATTTTTTATTGTATCTTGAACTCAGATAGCTGACTTGAAATACCTTAATAAATCAGTTCGAATAAAACACCGCCATCCGTGGCGAAAATACAATCTGAAGGATGGAATTACAATGTGTACGGAAATTTATTATTTTTCCGGAACGGGTAATTCGTTATATGTTGCAAAAGAACTGCAAAAAAAGATCCCCAATTCCATAATCATACCGATGGTTAGTCTCCTGAATAAAAAGATTATCCAAACTCAAGGGAAAAACGTAGGTTTTGTATTTCCGGTACATGCCCTGACTATTCCCATAGTAGTGAAACGATTTATTAATAAAACCGATATGAGATCAGCAGAATATATTTTTGCAATAGCAACGCGTTATGGTACTGTATTTAGAGGATTTAAAAAAATAGATCAATTATTAAAGAGAAAAAATAAACATCTGGATGCACATTTTATACTTAATATGTGCAACAACGAGTCACGGCACAAGGATTATAATATTCCAGCTAAATCTGATATTCTATCATTGGAAAAAATCGTTCAGGAAAAATTGGATTCCATTCAAAATATCATAATCAATAAAATTACCAGCCGTGAAATAGATTCTAATTATTCTTATGGCTTTCCCTATAATCCGTTCTTTAATTTTTTATTGGAAAAATTTGTACTTTTGGGTATATGGGAATCCACTTCTGGGCTGATATAATATGGCATGTGATTTGGGGAATAATTTAGTAGCGAGCAGTCCTTTGATAGGTTTTGATAAAAAATAAATTATATTTAAGAAATTTAAATAGGATGAAAGTGAATTGCGCCATTTTGAATTATATGATATAAATTGTATGATATACGTTTGCAAAAAATAAAATAATTAAAAGGAGATAATGTAACGAAGAAGAAATATATTGTTGTCTTAATCGTTTTTTATTTAAGCAGCAATGTATATCCTTGTACCACGTTTTGCATAAAAGATGATAAAAATATAATATTTGGCAGAAATTTTGACTTTAGCACCGGTTTAGGGTATGTAATGATAAATAAAAGAAATGTTACAAAAACTGCAGCGGCCTTCCCTCCCGAAAAACCAATAACCTGGACTTCAAAATATGGAAATATCACTTTTAATCAAATGGGGAGAGAATTCCCTTACGGAGGGATTAATGAAGCTGGTCTTGTTATTGAACAAATGTGGCTCGATAAAACGAGGTATCCGGTGTCCGATAATCGTTACGGATTAAGTGAATTGCAATGGATTCAGTATCAATTGGATAATTCTGCTACTATCAATGATGTTATTGCGAGTGATACATTGGTAAGAGTGTCATTTCAATTTAAACAGATCGTTAAATAATTTTTGATATCAAAACTATTATCTGGAGAAATCAATTTGCGATGGAATATGGTTTAATTTTATTAGGAATAATCTGTATTATTTTAGGGATAATTGGTTGTATTTTCCCCGCAATTCCCGGACCTCCCCTTAGTTATGCTGCCCTTATATTGCTTCAATTTGCCAAAGAGGAACCCGTCTTTAGTAAAAGTTTCTTAGTCAAGTTTGCTATCTTAACTGTTGTAGTTTCCCTGGGAGATTATTTTCTCCCTCTCTTGGGAGCCAAAAAGTACGGCACCAGTAAATACGGAATCTGGGGGGCAATATTGGGGATGATGGCCGGAATTATCTTTTTCCCTCCTTTCGGAATGATTTTAGGGATATTTATCGGTGCAATTTTAGGAGAGCTAATTGCCGGAAAAGAGAATTCAAAAGCTTTAAAAGCCGGTTTTGCTACCTTTATCGGCAGTATTACTGCAGTTTTTATTAAATTGTCTTTGTCTGTTGTAATGGCTTTTTATTTTTTCATTTACCTTTTCAAGGGTTAAAAAGGAGAAATGAAAGACAGGATGTTTATTCTGGAAACCGAAAGATTGAAACTTGTCCCCCTTGATTTAGCTAATTTAAGATATTCAATTGAAGACCGCCGGAAGATGGAGAGAAATCTGGGAGTAAAAATTACCGATACGGAACTGGAAGAACCGTTGAAGGAGGCCATGAAGGTTTCGCTCAAGGCAGCCCTGGAGAACAGGAGCGATTTTCTTTGGTATACCAGTTGGGAAATTGTGCTAAAAGAGGAAAACAGAATAATAGGGGGGCTGGGCTTTAAAGGCGGTCCTGATGGAAAAGGGAGAGTTGAAATCGGTTATGGAATGCAGGAAGAATACAGATGCAAAGGATATACTACAGAAGCAGTAAAAGCATTAATAGATTGGGCTTTTACTCAAGAAAAGGTATTATCTGTTATTGCTGAAACAGAAAAGGATAATCTTCCCTCTCATAGAATTCTAGAAAAAGCAGGAATGGAAAAGTATGAAGAAAATGAAAAGATGTTCTGGTGGAAACTAAGTAAGATTTAAAAAAAATTCCGAATAGATTTAATTTAATATTATTAAATGAATACAAAAAAGGAGGGCGAAGAAAATGATAATTAATAATTTTATACCATTCGAAGGACAACATTGCGAAACAACCGCAACAGGCAGCTTGCTCCTTAATCAAGGAATCAACTTATCTGAACCCATGCTTTTTGGATTGGGTGAGGGATTGAACTTCATTATCTGGAATATGAAAACCATGGATTTCCCTTTTATTGGAGGAAGAATAAGGACGGATTTATTAACCCAAAATATTACCAGACACCTCAATTTAAAATTGAATGTTTGGGAAACGTCTTCACCCAGAAAAGCCTGGAAAAATGTAAAAGAAAACATTGATTCAGGGATTCCCGTTGGAATAAAACTGGATTGTTATCATCTGGATTATTTTACTAATAAAATTCATTTTGCCGGTCATTATGTAGCAATGTACGGATATGACGAAAATAACGTTTATCTGGCTGATACCATTCAACAAGGTGGATTGGTTAAAGCTTCTTTAAAGAACCTTGAACTGGCCAGGAACGAAAAAGGACCTATGTCATCTAAAAATCTCTCTTATACTGTTGAAGTTACAAATAAAAAATATGACCTAAAGGAAGTAATTATACAGGCTATAGGTAATAATGCTAAAAATTATTTGAATCCTCCTATACAAAATATTAGTTATAAGGGCATCCTAAAAACCAGCAAAGAAATAATAAAATGGTTTAAGCGAAGTAAAGATGTGGAAGGGGATTTTAAAACAACTGCAATGTTAATGGAAAAAGCCGGTACCGGCGGTGCACTGTTTAGAAATCTTTATAGAGATTTTCTAAAAGAAAGTTTTCAGATATTAAAAGTAGAAGAAATAAAGGAATCCTACGAAATGTTTATTGACATTGCCCGGCTATGGAGGGCAGTTTCAAAATTATTTATAAAAGCAGGAGATACAAAAGATATCGAATATATCCGGGAAGCTTCCAAAATACTGGTGGAATTAGCGGATAAAGAGAAAAAAGCAATGAATATTTTGTTAAATGCTTGTTACGATGCATAGTGACTATAGGAGAAATCCCATGCCGGACAAACTCTCCGCAAATATGCTTTACAATTATATAAAATGTCCTCACCGTTTAACCCTGGACCTTTTTGGAGACTATTCAAAACAGGACCCCATCAGCTCATTTGTAAAACTGTTATGGGAAAAAGGCACCGATTTTGAAAAACAAGTAATTGAAAACTTGCAGATACCCTTTTTGGATTTAAGTTCCTGCCCGAGGACCGAAAAAGAAAGACACACCGTGGAAGCTATCAAAAATGGCGTGGAATTGATATATAGCGGTAGAATAAGCGCAGGAAACCTGATCGGCGAGCCCGACCTTTTAAAAAAAACGGTCAAGGGATATATAAGCGGTGATATAAAAAGCGGTTCTGGCCTGGAAGGGGAAAATGACTTATCCGAAGGTAAACCCAAACTCCATTATGTTGTTCAGCTTGCCCTTTATACGGATATACTGGAGAAGCTGGGCATGGCGGCAGGCAGAAAACCTTTTATTTGGGATATTCACGGAAGAGAAATCAAGTATGATTTGGACTCACCTCAGAGTATCCGAAACAGGAAATCCTGGTGGAGCAGATACGAAGACTGCCTGGAGGAAGTTAACAAAATACTAAATCATAAATTAATAACCCTGCCCGCCTACTCGGCAATATGTAAATTATGCCAATGGAGAACTTATTGTTTTAGATATTTAAGAAAGGTTAATGATTTAACCTTGATACCGGAATTGGGACGTTCAAAAAGAGATGTAATGATTAAACACCTGGATTCAGTTTTAGAATTTGCCCAGGCTGATCTGGACACATTTAAAAAAGGGAGGAAGACCGTTTTTTCGGGTATCGGACCGGTAAGCCTGCAGAAATTTCAGGAAAGGGCAAAACTTTTAACAGAAAGCGGCTCAAGGCCTTATCTGCTGAATAAAATTACCTTACCGCAGGCAGCCACCGAGTTATTCTTTGATATCGAAACAGACCCGATGAGAGATATCTGCTATCTGCACGGATTTTTGGAGCGCCGCCACCGGGATAATAAAAAAGAACGGTATGTTGCTTTTTTCTCAGACTGGCCCAATGAGCAGGAAGAGAGACGGGCTTTCTGGCAGGCCTGGGAATTTATTCAAAAATCAATGCCCTGTGTAATTTATTATTATTCGCCTTACGAAAAAACACTATGGAAAAAATTACAGGGAAAATATCCGGATGTAATGTCCGAAGAAAATATAGAAGAGATGTTTTACTCCGATTATACGGTTGATCTGTATCTTGATGTGGTGAAAAAGAATACGGAATGGCCGACCAATGATTATTCAATCAAAACTCTGGCATACTATCTAGGATTTCGCTGGCGTGATAAAAGCCCTTCCGGTGCCGAATCTATCGAATGGTATCATCGATGGGTAGAAACCGGAGACATAAAGATAAAGGAAAGAATTCTCAAATACAATGAAGATGACTGTATCGCCACACGAGTCCTGCTGGATGGCATTTGTTCATTGCCTTTATTAAAATTGTAGCCAATATATATTCAGACACAATTAATCTAATTTATACTGTCTTTTAACAAAAAGTTTTACCCTTTCGTGGAATAATTGTCCCTTCATAATTTTAATTATAATAGAAATTTTCCAAAAGGAATTTATTCATGAAAGTATTCCGCTAATCTTTACTGCTGTATAGGCCAGAAGAAGGGATAGAATGCTGTTAAAGATAATTCTTAATTTTACATTGTGCAAATATTGGTTAATAATTGCCCCGAAAAAAGACCAGGTTATAACGGCGGAGAAGCCGACCAGGGCGAAACCCAGTGAAAAAATAACGATAAATACAGGTCTCCCGATAAGAGGATTCAGAAAGGCCGAGTAGAGTGTTAGACCGTAAATAATAGCCTTGGGATTTACAAATTGGAGCATAACTCCCTTGTAAAAACCCCATAGATACTGGTTGGATTTCTCCCGAAAGGAAAAACTGGCCCTGAAAGTAGAATAAGCCAAATAGAGGATATAGGCTGCTCCCACCCAGCGCATAACCGGTTCAACGGAAGGAATGGCTGAAAAAAGAAAGTTGGAAAAAAGTCCGCAAAGTAATAGAATCAAAAAAAATCCGGTTACAATTCCACAGATATAACCCATGGTTTTTTTAATTCCGAAATTAATACTCATGGAGGCACAGCTCAGGTTATTGGGTCCCGGGGTGAAGGTTGTAATTAAAACGAAAGGAATTAAAGTGCCAAAGTCAATTAAGCTCATTTTTTTAATCCCTCCTTAGTAATTAGTTATTTTAGATTATAATTTTTGGATTCATTTAGAGGAAAAGTAAAAAGTGTTTATCAATTTACATTAAAAAGAATTTATTGTCAAGTAAATTAACAGTAAATTAATATCACATTCCTTTTTTATCTAATTAAATGACCGCCATTTATCGGGAATTTAAAAAAATAAAAAATTTTTCCAAAAAGAAGGATTTTTCATTTTCAATATAGTAATTTAATATTAGCAATAAAATATTATTTTCAAAAATCGAAAAGGTTGAAAAAAAGCAAACTACCCTAAAGGGTAGAACGCAAAGTTATGGGTCTAAAGCATTTTTCAAATAACGGCGGGTACTCTTGATTGCTAAGACAGCCAAACTGCCAACTTTTCCCAAAGGTCGGCAGTTTTTTATTCTGGCCTCACCCACCCAAACCGGTGAGCAATTTGAATAAAATCTTGTGATGATATAAAATTACAGAGGGGGAGGTGAGGATATTGGATAAAATGATTGCCTATTGCGGATTAATCTGTACCGAATGCCCGGCATTTATTGCTTCACTTAAAGATAATAGCGGTGAGAGAAAGAAAGTAGCAGAACTTTGGTCAAAAGAATTCAACTGCGAGATAAAACCGGAAGACATTGATTGTGACGGGTGTTTGGAAGAATCCGGTCGACTTTTTAGTCATTGCAAAGTCTGTGAGATAAGAAAGTGTGGACGGGAGAAGGAAGTTAAAAATTGTGCCTATTGTCAGGATTATGCTTGTGAAAAACTAAATAATTTTTTCGGAATGGCACCGGAAGCAAAAATTGCTTTATCAGAAATTAAAAAAAATCTCTAAATTCAAAATGCAAAAACTTTTTTAGAAATTGCCCTATCGCAGATCCTTTATTTGTTCTACGAAATTAAATCCGAGCCCATGTTACCCTATGATGAAATCCATAATATTGAAGATTACCAAAGTTGCCATGGAGAAAAATTTGTTAGATTAGAATTCCGTTCACCACAAGGGGGGTGGTCATGCAAAGAAAAGGAGTAGTGATAAAAATACATAAAAATAGATGGAAAATAAGCGAATATTGTATTTTAAAAAGGAGGTATGTATTATGAAAAAAGTTATAAAATCCCAATTGGTAACTATCTCTGTATTGCTGATGATAATTTCTTTCTGGTGTATGAGTTATGCCGCAGACGAGATCCTCACCTGGGATAAAACTTTTGGTGGAATCGAAGCCGATATGGCTAATTCTATTATCCAGACTAAAGATGGTGGATATGCCGTTGCCGGATTTACCTGGTCAAAAGGTGCAGGACGACAGGATTTCTGGGTGATTAAACTTTATGAGGATGGAAGTAAGGAATGGGATAGGACCTTCGGTGGAAGTGAAGCCGATGTAATATATTCTGTTATACAGACTGAGGATGAGGGCTATGCTGTTGCAGGAAAAACTAAGTCCATCGCTTCCGGAGAAAAAGCTTGGGTGATAAAACTAAATAGAAGAGGAAACCAGGTATGGGATAATACCTTTGCCAAAAGAACAGATGATGAAATATTTTCTATTATCCAGACAACAGATGGGGGTTATGCGGTTTGTGGATATACCGGAACAAAAGACTGGGGCGAAGTAGATTGCTGGGTGATGAAACTCGATAAAACCATAAATACAGTGTGGGATAAGATATTTGCTGGAATTGGTTGGGATGAAACAAATACTATCCTCCAGATAGAAGATGGAGATTATGTAGTCTTTGGATTTGTCCAGTCTAAGAATAAAGGAAGAGAAGATGCCTGGATAGCAAAACTTGATGAAAACGGAGAGATAGTTTGGGATAAAACCTTTGGTGGAAGTCAAAATGATGAAGTATTTTCTGGGATTAAAACAACAGATGGGGGTTATGCGGTTTGTGGATATACCGAATCAAAAGGAGCAGGAGGATATGATGCCTGGATAGTAAAACTTGATGAAAATGGAGATGTGCTCTGGGATAAAGCCTTTGGTGGGATTGAAGCCGATGTAGCAAACTCTATTATTCAGACCAGAGATGGAGGCTATGTTCTTGCTGGATATACCTGGTCAAAGGGTGCAGGAAGAGAAGATGTTTGGGTGATTAAACTTGATGAAAACGGAGATATAGTCTGGGATAAAACTTTTGGTGGAAGCAATGAAGATGTAGCAAGATGCATAATTCAGGCAGAAGATGGAGGCTATGTTCTTGCCGGGTATACTGAATCAAAAGGTGCAGGAAGATACGATGCATGGGTAATGAAGCTTGATGAAGAAGGGAATATAGAATAATACTAATCTATATTTGAAAGATAGTTGTAAGATAAATCACTAATTATTTATTGCAATATAAATATCACTGATATAAAATACTCTAATCAATAAACCCGGGTCATTTAAAATTAAATATTACTTTCAAAAAGCCTTCGACACAAATAAAGGAGGTGATAGATGAACAGTAAGCAGGCAAAGGTCTGTTTGGTTAATTAAGGTAATGTCGAAAAATATTTTTTGGAGGTATAAATTAAATGAGAAAACTTATTTTAGCATTATTAATGATTGGAGTTTTACTGGTAATGGGAGCATTTACCGCCCTGGCAGCAGAGGAGATAAATGTTATCTATATGGCTCAGGCTGCCTATCAACCTAATGAAATCAGAGATATGGCTGACCTCTTTGAAGAACTCTCCGGTATCACGGTCAACCTGGAATTTGTTAAGTATGATGAACAGCACGAGAAAGTCGTAGCCTCAGCGGTGGCTCCTATCCCTACTTATGATGTATTTTCTTTAGACCTTATCTGGACAGCAGAATTTGCTTCTAAAGGTTTCTGCGTTGCTCTTGATGATTACATGAGTCCGGCAGTAAAGGAAGATATTGCTCCTGCGATTATGGATGCTTTCGTCTTCGATGGTAAGACCTGGGCAATGCCTTTTCTGGCCAACTTCCAGCTTTTCTTTTACAATATCGATATGATTAAAAAAGCTGGCTTTGATGCCGCTCCTAAAACATTAGAAGAGATGGTCGAGCAGATGGAGGCAATCAAAGCTAAGGGAATCTGCAAATACCCCTGGACCGATTCCTGGAATCAGAAAGAGGGCTTAACCTGCGAATATGTCTGGTTAACCGGAGCTTTTGGAGGAGACACCTTTGATAAAGATGGTAAACCTATATTTGCTACTGGTCCTGGTCTGAAAGCATTGGAATTTATGGTAATGCTTTTAGACAAAGAATTAGCCAGTCCAAAGTCTTTGACTAATGATGAACCGGCAGCAAGAGATGATTTCATTGCTGGTAATGCAGCTTTTACTTCTAACTGGACCTTCCAGTATGGTTCTATGAATGATCCCGCTATTTCCAAAGTAGTAGGGGCCGGAAAAATGGGATTACTTCCGGTAGCTAAGGATGTATTAGGCAAATATACTTATAATACTGCTTCGGTTAGTGGATTTCAGGGAGCAGCTATTTTAGCTAATTCCAAGAATAAAGAAGCAGCCTGGAAGTATGTCAGATTTATTACCAGTCCTATAGTTCAGAGAGCCTACCTAACCGAAATGCCTGTATGGACTTCAGTCCAGACTAGCGCTTATGCCATGACCATGGATCCGGTAATAGATGTTAAGGCAAAGGAGATAGCCAGTGTACATCACCGACCCAAAGTTCCTCCTTATCCGGAAGTGTCTTCTATCCTACAAAGATATATCCACTCAGCTTTAACCGGGAAAATGGAACCTAAGGAAGCTCTAGATAAAGCTAAAACAGAGATTGAAGCAGTGATGGGATTATAATATCCCAATAAGACCGAAGAGGGGGAGAATATTAAATCCTCCTCCTCTTCTCTTATTAAGAGGACAGTGTTATGAGCATAAGAAGACAAGAGCTTAGTTCAAAACAGTTAGCCTTGATACTCATGTTACCCAGTATTTTGATTATTTTATGTGTAGTTATCGGACCACTGGTTTTTGCTTTTTACTTAAGTTTTTATAAAGCAGAGCCGATAATGGGAGGCATTTCTACCAAATTTATAGGTTTTAGTAATTATATATATTATTTTTTAAAAGACCCATTATTTTGGAGTTCGGTAAGAGTTACTACCTATTTTACTGTTGTCTCCCTGGCTATTGAATTAATTCTTGGTATCAGTATGGCCCTGGTGCTGAATAAGAGTTTTTTAGGCAGGTCTTTTGTCAGATCCATTATCCTACTTCCTTGGGCTCTACCCACCGTAGTCAATGCCCGTATGTGGGAATGGATTTATGCCGGTTCAAGTTTTGGAGCTCTTAATGGATTAATGAAGGTATTGCATATATTCCCAGCTGAATACGATAAGGTTTGGTTGGGGTTTGATGTACCCTTTCAAAATATTCCTCTTATTGGCAATTTTATGGAATGGGTGGGAGCAAGCACCGCTCTTAATATGATTATTCTGGCAGATACCTGGAAGGTTACCCCCCTGGTTACTTTGTTAGTTTTAGCTGCTCTGCAAACTTTCCCGGACAGTTTATATGAGGCAGCGGGGATTGACGGAGCGAGCAGCTGGTCACAGTTCTGGAATATAACTTTTCCCTTACTTCGTCCGGTATTACTGGTGGTCCTGGTTTTAAGAACCATGGAATTATTCCGGGTTTTTGATATTATTTATATTTTAATGCAATACTCTATTAGGGTGGTAGGTGTATATACCTTTGAAACCGGAATGAAATTTCTAAACTTTGGAAAAGGTTCCGCTCTCTCGTTCTTGGTGGGTTTGTTTATCTTGGGCATAGCCCTTATTTATGTAAGAGTACTGTATTCTGAGGAGGCTTAAGAAATGGGAATCAGGAAACCCAGGATAAAAAAGTATATTTCTCGAATAATATTATATATATTGGTTGTTCTTATTGTGGTCTGGACTCTTGCTCCCTTTACCTGGCTGTTTGTTTCCGGTCTTTTTCCTTATAAGGAATTAATTTCAGACCGAACTACCAGTTGGTTTCCCGAGAATCCTACTTTAAAGAATTTTCAAGCAATGTTTGATATGAGCAGTCATATTGGTCAGAGGTTCATGGCTGCTCTTCGTAATAGCCTTATTATCTCCGGCAGTGTAACTATTGTTTGTTTAATTTTTGGAACTCTGGCGGCTTACGCTTTAGCCAGATTGAAATTTCCTTTTAAAAATAATATAATTATGTCTTTAATTTCTATTCGTATGATACCTACGGTAGCCCTGGTAATTCCATTTTTTGTCATTATTCGTACCTTTGATTACTATTTAATACAAGCCAATAATAACTTTCATTTTTATGATACCAAAATTAACCTGATTATACTTTATGTTACTTTTATTCTTGGGTTTGTCATCTGGATTATGAGAGGATTTTTTCTTACTATTCCTACTGAGCTGGAAGAAGCAGCGAGAATTGACGGATGTACCAGGACTCAGGCATTAATAAAGATCGTTCTACCGCTATCGGCACCAGGTTTGGTGGCTACCGGAATTTTTACTTTTTTATTAGCCTGGGATGAATTTGTCTTAGCCCTGGTTTTTACTAAAACCACTAATTCCATAACTATACCCGTATATATCTCTGCTTTAGGAAGTCAATACATACACGCTTTTGACCAAATAGCCGCTTCCGGATTTGTTGCTTCTTTACCTCCCATTGTATTAGCTTTAATATTTCAGAAGTTTTTAATTAAGGGTTTGACAGCAGGAAGCACCAAGGGATAAAATAATATCCTTTGATGAGAGAAATCTGCAAGTATACTATTTCTTTATGACCTAAAATTGTATTATAATAATCAATTAGCAAGAGCAGGAGGTGAGAGGAGTGGGTTGGCTTGCAATGAGTCAAAAAGAAAGCGTATTGAGAACAACATTTTACTTGCTGGTTGCAGTCTTTGTTATAGCGGTAAGTATAATTTTCATACCTGCATTTAGAGGAATCTTAAGCGGTACTTTCATGATAATTTCTTCGGCTACCCTGGTTATATTAAGCAGTGTGCTAATCGGATTAACTTTGGTGCAAAAAGTAGAAGGAAAACTTAAAAAATTTTTAATATTAACAGGGGTTTCTGCTACCGGATTTTTTGTCTTTTCCTTACTGCACAATATCTTTTATGCTTTTGCCCAGATTACCGGTCATATAGCTATATTAAGCTACTTGATGAAGGCCTTTGAAGTGATATTCTTTCTTACTGCTATCTTTGCCTGCCCTATAGGTTTTGTAATTGGAGTAGTCGGTACTATAGCCATGTTTAATAAGAAAAGAAAAATGTTGCCAAAAAATACCTCTTAAATTAGTCAGTTAGTGAATAGTGAAAAGTCATTAGCGGGACAGTCGAGATGCCTGTCCCACGTTTACTCATTACGGGTAGACACAAGGTCTGCCCCTACATATTATACATTATTGTTTTCTAAACGCTGTACACTCTAACTTCATAAGGCGTATGCAATACACCTCTATCTCCGATGGTATAAACTTGAAACTCGCAACCCGAAACCGTAACCTGTTACTCATTAATCATTACTGTATCTTTCTACACGCTCCACACTATAATATACGATATGCGACATACTATATACGAATAAAGTAGTGAGTATTTTTTAATCACACTTGACATCCATGTTATAATTATTAAAAATAATAAATAGTTAAAAGCAAAGAGTGGGAGAAGTAGCAGATTACCAACTTTAACAGAGAGTCGTTTATGGTGAGAAACGACACAAAAAGTTTAAGAGATTTGCGAAATGGACCCACAAGCTTCAAACTGAAAGGACTTAAATAATCCGAGTAAGTTCTGACGGATTTTTCCCCCGTGAAAAGGAAAAGTGTATCGGTATATAATTAATTCATATTACCCGTACTCTTAAAGAGTAGGATTTTTTAAATAGATAAAAATTCTATTAGGGTGGCACCACGGAATTAACCTTTCGTCTCTGGGAGATGAAAGGTTTTTTGTTTATATGCCCGTACACTTTATCAAGAGGGTTCTAATAGACAATAATTTTGATATTAAATTATTTAATCTGTTAGGCTCAACCAGGGTGGCACCGCGGGAAAATTGCTCTCCGTCCCTATTATTAAAATAGCTTGGGACAGAGGGCTTTTTTATTTGCAAAAAAGAGTATTCAGAATTTTTTCTGATTCTTGATTTCTGTATTTTTTCTTCTTTTCTTAACTACTATACGCTCTACGCATAATGCTGTACGCTAATGTATAAGATACGAAGAAAGAGGAGGTTAGGCATGTTTATATTTATATTGTTTAATTGGCCCCTCAGGGGGCGAGAGATATCTGTAAAAAAACAAAAAGGATAATTTAGTTAAAATAAAATTTTTAAATTTGAAAGGAGAAAAAAAATGAAAAGAGTTAAATTTATTCTTGGTGAAAAAGAGATGCCCACATACTGGTATAATATCTTGGCCGATTTACCGGAACCGCTCTCTCCTCCTTTGCATCCGGTAACAGGCAAGCCTATTGGGCCAGATGATCTTGCACCCTTATTTCCCCTGGCTTTAATAGAACAGGAAATGAGCGCCCAGCGGTATATTGAAATTCCCGAAGAAGTGCAGGATATCTATCGGATATGGAGACCGACTACCCTTTACCGAGCCCGGAGATTGGAGAAAGCACTGGATACTCCTGCTAAGATTTATTATAAGTATGAAGGTACCAGTCCTCCAGGGAGTCATAAGCCCAATACTGCGGTAGCCCAGGCTTACTATAATAAGAAAGAAGGGATTAATCGGATTACTACCGAAACGGGAGCAGGCCAATGGGGCAGTGCTTTATCTTTTGCCGGAGCTTGTTTTGGCCTGGAGATTAAGGTGTATATGGTCAAGATAAGTTACATGCAAAAACCCTATCGTCGAGTAATGATGGAGACCTGGGGCGGAAATTGTATTCCCAGTCCCTCTCCTGATACGCAAGCCGGAAGAGATATGCTGGCTAAAGATCCTGATTGTCCGGGGAGTCTCGGTCTGGCGATTAGTGAGGCAGTAGAAGAGGCAGCCAAGTGTGATGATAGTCATTATTCTTTGGGAAGTGTATTAAATCATGTTCTATTACACCAAACCATCATCGGGTTAGAAACAAAAAAGGTTATGGAGCAGATCGACGAATATCCTGACATTATTATTGGATGTGTGGGGGGCGGGTCAAACTTTGCCGGTCTTTTCTTGCCATTTGTGAAAGATAAAATTGAAGGATTGAAACCAAATTTGAGAATAATAAATGTTGAACCGGCAAGCTGCCCGACTTTAACCAGAGGCCCTTATGGGTATGATTATGGTGATGTAGCAGGGCTTACACCTTTAATAAAGATGTATACTCTGGGACATGGTTTTATTCCTCCTCCGGTTCACGCCGGCGGATTAAGATATCACGGAATGGCTCCCATTATCTGTCATTTACTTAAATTAGGATTAGTAGAAGCGCGGGCAGAACATCAATTAGGAACTTTTGAGGCCGGAGTGACCTTTGCCAGAAATGAAGGAATTATCAGTGCTCCGGAAACAAATCATGCTATCAAGACTACTATCAACGAAGCAATTAAATGTAAAGAATCCGGAGAGTCAAAAACAATACTGCTGGCTCATAGCGGTCATGGACATGTGGATATGGCAGCTTATGAAGCTTATTTTACCGGAAAGTTAAAAGATTATGCTTATCCTCAGGAAAAAATTGAAGAAGCCTTAAAAGAATTACCCAAAGTATAGCAGATTGTTCTAGAAAAACCTGACAGGGGAGGTTCTCTGTCAGGTTTTTCTAAATAAATATTATTAAAAAAGAAGGATTTTTAATACTAAATATAGTAGATAATTATATCAATGTTTTTTATTATTTTTGCATTTCAACAAACAAGAAATCTACAAAAAGAAGTTTATTTAAAATATTTTTTAAATTTAAATAATAAAAAATAGGAGGTTGTAAAAATGAGAATTAAAGAAAATATAATTTGGAAAGTATTAATGGTTTTGATAATTGTTTTAACAGTTTCGAGCCTGGGATTTTCTGCCGAACTACCCAGAGTGGCTGTTATCGGATTTGACTCTACTGCCCCGGGGTACATCTGGCGTATTGATTCAGAGCTGTCCGAGGCGGCTACGGATTTAATGGTAAATGCCTTAATAAAGACTGAGCGTTTTCGGGTATTCGAAAGGGTTAAATTAGATGCTATCTTAAAAGAACAAGATTTTCAAGCTTATTCCGGAAGAGTTGATCCCTCTACCGCGGTTAAAATTGGGAAAATGCTCGGTGTAGATTTGATAGTTACAGGAAGTGTAACCAGTATAATTTACCAGAAATCAGGAGGAATTAAAGTGGGACCGGTAAGTTTAAAAAAGTCATCTGCATCAGTCACGATGACTGTAAGGGCAATAAATGTAACCACCGGAGAAATTATTTTTTCTGAAGTAAAAAAAGGAACCACTTCCAAATCCGGAGTATCCATTCGTATTCCGGTTGTTGGAGGATTAGGCTTATCTTCTGAATCAGTAACTGATATTTTCTCTGCTATAGAGGATGTATGTCTGCAATCTGCAGCGGAATTTGCAGTAAAATTAGATAGTAAAGCAATGATAATCTCTTCCCTGCCTTTAGAAGGATACGTAGTAAAAGTAGAATCAACTTCAAGTGGGGAAATAGCTAAAGTATATATAAATTTGGGAGAAGATTCTGGCATCAAGGTGGGAGATGAATTAAAAATCTTTCGTGAAGGAGAAGTTATAATAGATCCAAAAACCAACGAAATCCTGGACAGAGAATTAGATTTAATTGCCCAGGCAAGAATAATGACAGTAAAAGAAAAACTTTCTATTGCCTTGGTTACAACTAAATTTTCCAGTACAGATATAATACCCACTGATATTGTAGAAGTTATAAGATAAGGAAGGCGAACATAACAGGCCTTTAAAAATAAAAAACAGTCAAATCAATTAATATGATAAAAGATATAAATATAAAAATCAAATATCCCGAGATTGGAATCTGTGGTCTTTCTTGTAGACTTTGCCCTCGCTACCATACCGAAAGCAAAAGCAGATGCGGAGGGTGTAAGAGCGAATTTAGAATGTCTGCCGGATGTCCTTTTATCACCTGTGCGATAAAGAAAAAAGGGATTGAATTTTGCTGGCAATGTGAAGAAAACGAGAGTTGCGAAAAATGGAAAAAACACAGAGGATTTAGCAAGCGGGTTGACTCTTTTATTTGCTACCAGAAATTAGAAGACGATATCGTTTTTATTAAGAAGAATGGAGTCAATGAGTTTGAAAAGATACAGAAAAAAAGAGAAGACTTATTAAAAGAGATGCTATATAAATTTAATGAAGGGCGCTCCAAAACTTATTATTGCATTGCCGCAACAGTATTTGAGGTTGAAGAATTAAAAGAAGCGTTGAAGGAAGCCGGGGAGAAATCTGCGACGGGCTTTGAGTTAAAAGAAAAATCCAAAATTCTACATTCAATACTGGATGAAATTGCATTTAGAAAGAATTATTGTTTAAGATTAAGAAAATAAAAAGAAAAAGCTGATCTGGTCAGGGATTGCCCAAAAAAGAAAGGGAGGGAATGAAAATCAAAAAAATTGCCGCAGGTTATTCGATTTTTATGGGAGTATCCATGATTGGAATGTGGACTTTTTTTTACGTTACAGGTGGAATACCGGAAATTAATACTGAACCGGCAGAAATTACTATGCATTTAATTGCCGAGTTTACCACTGCAATCACTCTTATCTTGGGAGGTTTCGGTTTGATTTTAAATCAAAAATGGGGCTTTCAGACCTATTTATTATCTATGGGAATGTTAATGTATACACTAATAGTAAGCCCCGGTTATTATCTTCAAAGTGGTGAATCCTTATTTGTCTCTATGTTCGCTGTTTTTATAATTTTAGCCCTAATCTTTATTATTATGTCTTATTTAAAAAGAGATGAATTTGAAACATAACAGAGATGAGTTATTTATATTGCCATTTTAAAAAATAAAAAATAATTATTTTATTATAAACACTGATAGATGGGCGCTGTGTAAGGTAATCATGGGATTTAGTATGCAGGTTATCTTTATAGAAAACATTTTATAATTCATTTAGCCAGGGAGGGAAGAAAATGAAAAGTGATAAAGGACATTTAAGAAAATCACATCAACATCGTAGTGATTTAACAGGCGAACATGTTTTTAGTGATATGGGTCAGTTAATTTTACTGTTTATATTTCTCCTGGTATGGATTACAGACTCATTTGTATTTAAATATTCCACTTTTTTAACCCAATATGTATCTAATTATATTCGTGTTCCAATTGCTTTAATCATTTTAATGATATCTGGGTTATTGGCGTGGGCTGGCTTGAAAATAGTATTTGGAGAGGCAAGAGAAGAACCGCAGGTAATTACAACCGGTGTGTTTTCTATTGTACGTCATCCGATATATCTTGGTTCAATATTATTTTATTTTGGATTCATTTTATTATCGCTGTCTCTCCTTTCAACTTTAGTGTGGTTTATAATTATAATTTTTTATTATACAATCTCCCGGTATGAAGAAAAACTTCTAACCCAAAGATTTGGGTCAGCATACGAGGAATATAAAAAGAAAGTACCCATGTTATTCCCGATTAAATTGCCATATTAAAGTCATATAAAATTGGTAATATAAAATAAAAAGAAAATACAAGAAAGGGGTGAGATTTGTATGCAATTACAATTGATTGTGGCAATTATTGTAGCTATTCTGGCTGTTATCTTTGCGCTTCAGAATGCAGTTCCTATTACAGTGAGTTTTCTGACCTGGAGATTTGAAAGCTCATTAGCGCTGGTGCTTTTGATTACCGTCGCCCTGGGAGTTATAATGAGCTTATTGGTTTCGGTACCTTCAAAGATAAAGAGAACGAAATTGATTTCCAGTCAGAAGAAGAAGATTCAAGAACTCGAATGGGATCTTCAAAGAGAAAATGAAAGAAAAAAGGAAGACAAAATTGAAAGTGAAGAACCAGAATTGCCCATGGAATAACCAATCTTGTTAAATCCCTGAATCGATATTTTAAATTGTTAGGTATTATGTTTATATAAATTGACACGAGGTGAATTATATTGTCAGCACTGGTTAAGAAAAAATTAAAAAAACTTGGGCTTCCTCCGGGAACTATAGTCCACATCGGAAACAAGATAGTTGAAAAAGTAAAAATTGATATCATTGACTATGGCGAAGAACATTTTCAGGAGAAGGAAGCAAAATCCGTTAGCGAGTGCATTCCTTATAAAGATAAATCAACTATAACCTGGATAAATATAAGCGGGGTACACGAGATTAAAGTTATAGAAGAAATTGGAAAACATTTTAATTTACATCCTCTTATATTGGAAGATATTGTAGATACCGATCAACGTCCTAAAATAAAAGATTTTGGAGATTATATTTTTCTTATTTTAAAGATGTTTTATTGTGATAAAAAGGGTAATGGAATGAAAGTTGAGCAAGTAAGTTTGATTCTGGGAAAGAATTACGTCTTCTCTTTCCAGGAAAGAGAAGGAGATGTGTTTAGTTTTATTAGAGAGCGGATTAGAAATAATATTGGGCGAATAAGAAAATTAGGAGCAGATTACCTTGTTTATTCCCTAATAGATGCAATAGTTGACAACTATTTTACTATAATTGAAAAGTTAGATGAAGAAATAGAGAATTTAGAAGATAAAGTGATGATTCAGCCAAATCCCTCTAATGTGCAGGCAATTCATAAACTAAAAAGGGATTTAATTTTTTTACGTAAATCTGTTTGGCCCTTAAGAGAAGTAATTAGTTTCCTGGAAAAAGGTGAATCTCCTCTTGTGCTTGAATCTACCAATATTTATCTACGGGATGTATATGGTCATACAATTCAGGTGATGGATACCGTAGAAACCTTAAGGGATATTATTTCCGGAATACTGGACATCTATCTTTCCAGTATAAATACCAGAATGAATGAAATTATGAAAATGCTAACCATTATTGCCACTATATTTATTCCTTTGACTTTCATTACCGGTATTTACGGGATGAATTTTCAGTTTATGCCTGAAATCAAATGGTTTTGGGGCTATCCTGTAATTTTATTGGGGATGTTAATTATAGGAATTGTAATGGTTATTTATTTTAAAAGAAAAAAATGGATGTGAAAAAAGGAGGGATATTATGGCATTTAACTCGTCAATTACTTTTTGCTTTAATATTTCTTCAATGCAGATTGTTTTAGAAATTTTAATCTGATGTCTGAAACCGTTGATAGGATAGTTATTTAGAAAAGCGACAATATTTATATTTTTGTCATCGCTAAATACTGTAATTTCATAGTTTTTTTCTTCAAAAGAAAAGGGCACTTTCTTGTAAAAAGTCATAGCCATTATCTTACCTCCACCTCCTGTTTTATAATTGAAATTCTTCCGGTTCCGCATTTTTGTAATTTTCACGGCAAGATTCTAAATCATGGTCAATGGCGTCCCAGATTTTTTTAAGCTGTTCTTCATTCCAAATGTACATACGTTTATTTGAACACTGCGATAAACTTCGTATGCTATCTAAAACTCTCCGAACTCTCCTTTCGGCAACACGTTTAAAACGTTGTTCTTTTGTTTCGCCTTTCATAAGTTACTCCTTTTAATGAAACATTATTATAAATATAATATACATAAAAAAATTATATTGTCAAGCATTAAAATATAAATAATGCGTAGTAATATATTGATTAATCTCGTAAATTCAGATAATATACATCTTTTACTAATTTTTTTTGCAAATCCTGATTAATATTGTTATAATTCATAATTAAAAAAGATTTTGCTCTTATTTAAAAAACCTGCCAGAGACCATCCCCTGGTATGTTTTAAGGAGGTTTATGCTATGCTGGTAAATTCCGTTTTGGGTGCAATAGGGAATATCCCTTTAATTCAATTAAAAAAGATGTCTTCGGGAAATGTATTTGTAAAAGCTGAACATCTGAATCCCGGTGGAAGTATTAAAGATAGAGTAGCCAAGCACATCATTGAAATAGCGGAGAAGGAAGGGAAGCTTAAATCTGGAATGACTATTATTGAGGCCACTTCCGGGAATACCGGAATCGGATTAACTCTGGTAGGGGTGCAGAAGGGTTATCAGGTAATCTGTGTGATGCCGGAAAATATGAGCGAAGAAAGGAAGAAAATAATTCAAGCCTTTGGGGGAGAAATTATTTTCACTTCTGCTAAAGGGAGCTTGCCTGAGAGTATAAAAAGAATGAAAGAAATTACCAATGCAGAGCCGGAAAAATATTTTATAGCAGACCAATTTGTAAATCCTCATAATCCTGAAATTCATTATCAGCAAACTGCGGTGGAAATCTGGAAGGAAATGAAGGGAAAAGTGGACGTTTTTGTGGCTGGCGTGGGAAGTGGAGGAACCCTTCAAGGAATTGGAAAATTTCTTAAAGAAAAAAATCCTAAAGTAAAAATTATTGCAGTTGAACCCAAGAACAGTTCTGCTTTGCTGGGGCATGAACCGGGGCTCCATCAGATTCAGGGAATCGGTGATGGATTTATACCTGCTGTTCTGGATGTAAAAATGGTAGATATGGTATTTACTGTTACTGATGATGAAGCTATTAAAACTACCCGGCAGCTTGCTAAAGAAGAAGGATTACTGGTGGGAACTTCATCGGGGGCCAATGTATTTGCCGCCCTTCATGTGGATAACGGACGTAACCGCGTAGTAACTGTTTTGCCTGATAGGGCGGAAAGATATTTCAGCACCGCTCTCCTTTAAATTTCCCGATTTGCCGAAAGATTACTATTTTTGTTTTATTATTTCCAAAAATATTTCTACTATCTTGGGGTCAAATTGAGTACCGCTTCCGTTTTTAAGTTCCCGAATAACCGCATCATCCGTCAGGGCTTTCCGGTAAGGACGGTCTGATTTAATAGCATCATAAACATCGGCGACGGCAAGGATGCGGGAACATAACGGAATTTTTTCTCCGGATAATCCATGAGGATAACCATTGCCGTTATACCATTCGTGGTGATGCAGAATAATAGGTTTAATCGGTTTCAATAAGGTTACGTGTTGAATTATATTTTCTCCGATAGAGGGGTGTTTCTTTATTTCATTGTACTCCTCGTCAGTCAAATTCCGGGGAGCATTTAAAATAAGTCCACTAACTCCGATCTTTCCAATATCGTGTAGTATTGCAGCATATTTTAGCAGTTCTTTCTCCTCCTCCTGCAGGTTCATCTTTTGGGCGATTGAGTTGGCATATTCTACAACTCTTGCTGAATGGCCATGAGTATAAGGGTCTTTTGCTTCTATGGCGTGTGCCAATGCCTTTACTATTTCGAAATAACTTTCCTGAATTTTTTGATATAAATTTGCATTATTGATGGCAGTTGCCGCTCCTTCGGCAAAAGATTTAAGTAAATCTATTGTTTCAGGCGTAAGGGAAGTATTTTCCAGATTTATGATTCCGATTACTTTCTCTTTTACGATTACCGGAATTATGAAAAGTTGTTTTATCCTTCGGTGAATTACTTCTATTTTTGTAAATTGTTTATCATTTTCTAGGTCTTCAATGTATAAGGGTTTTTTATTTTTGACCACCCAGCCGACAGTATTTTCATTTTCCGGGAAAATAATCTTATCAATATTTTTTTCACTCTTATCGTAAGGTATTTTCACGAAAAAAATATGATTTTTTTTGTCCAAAAGCATGATAGAGCCCCTGTCTGCATTACTTATTTTGATGGAAAAATCTAAAATGGTCTGCAAAATATCATCGAGCTTCAAGGTTGAGTTAACGGTTCGGGAAATCTGATACAGCACCGATAATTGGTCTTTGGAATTTTTTAATTCCTGCGTTCGATGGCTGACTTTCTCTTCCAACCTTTCGTTAAATTCTTTTAATATTTTCCTGTTTTGTTCCAATTCTTCATTTTTTACTTTAAGTATACGGGCAAAGTTTGTGCCGGTAATGAAAATTAGAGTAAAGGCAATACCGATAAGCAGGATGGTAGTAATAATATATTGGTTATCTTGATAAAGGGAAGGAGTTAAATCGAATAGACCTTTATGGGGGAGGAGATTAAAATATTCCGATAAAACTATAAAGACATAACTTGCGAAAGTGAAAAGAGTAATGATAAATCCTTCTTTGGGAGTAGATAGAAAGCTGGCATAAAGAATAATAAAGACGTAAAAAATAGCACCTATCCAGAATGCGCCTCCGGTATAATAAAAAATAGCGGTTACGAATATTAAAGCTATAACATAATGCGCAAAATCGAGGTATCTTAATGTTTTAAGGCCAAGTTTCTTCTTTTTTATAAAGCATCGGGCTAAACAACTGTAGACCGCCCAGCCAAGAATAAGAAAAAAGATTTCCGTATAAAGAAAAATCTGGAAAAGATATTTTAAAATCAAAGTAACTACAAAGAATACGGATAAAGTAAAACAGCTAAAAGTAAAATCAATTATTAATTTTGTTTTTATTTTGTCAATTTTTCCGTTTTCAAAGTTTTGTTCCTGATTAATGATTCCTGTCTCCTTTTTGCCGTGATAAATCTGTATTTCCACTACTATACTACATATTTTTCCAAAAATCCTCTTTTTTTGAACATTACTTAAAATATTTTTATAGATAATGATCGTGAATAAAAATTAGCAGCTATAGATTAATTTTGTAAATATTACTTTTGGTATTATAATAATATCAGTAGAGTATCGGATAAATTAAAAATCAAATTGATTTTAGGGAAAATAGTGGGAGATCCGGGAGTCTCAAGCTTCAAAGGAGAAAGGAAGATATATGACAGATAAAGATAAAATCAAAGAACAGTTAATTGACGAATTGTTGAGATTGCGCCGGCAAATTACTGATTTTGAAAAATCGGAGATTAAACATCAGCAAACAGAAGAGACCTTGCGGGAGAGTGAGGAAAAATATCGAATTCTGGTAGAATTGGCTTCCGATGGAATTCTCATAGAGACAGTAGAAGGCCGTATACTTGAATGTAATAGTGCCGCAGCAAAGATATATGGCTACACCAAGGAAGAAATGATTGGTTTAACTATTATCGACTTAGTTCCTAAAGAATTTGCCAAAACATTGCCCCAAGTCCTCAGCGACAAAGAAACTACTCATGGTATTTTTTTACCCCGGATAAGCAAAAAGAAAAATGGCACCATCTTTCCCACCGAAATCGCCTCAAAAATTATTAATATTGCAGGAAAACCTATACTTATAGCCTATGTTCGTGATATCACCAAGCGTAAGGAAGCAGATAAAAAACTGAAAAAAATAAGGAGGATGTTTGCCGGTCTATTTAATAGCAGTCCGGAAGCGGCCCTTTATCATGATAGGGAAGGCCGTATTGTAAATATAAATCCCCGTTTTACTGAATTATTCGGCTATACCCCAAAAGAGATGATAGGTAAAAAAATTGATGAGGGAATGATTTATCCTGCAAACAAGATAAAGGAAGGTAAAATTCTAACTGAAACCGCATTTAATGAGATTTCTGATTATGAAACCGTTAGGAAGAAAAAGGATGGTTCTTTAGTCCCTGTAATTATCTCTACAGCTCCGGTTATAATTGATAAAAAAGCTCAGGGGACTATCGCTTTATATAGGGATATTACTGAACGTAAAAAAGTAGAAGAGACTTTACAGAAGAGTCAGCAGGAATTTGCCAGTCTATTTAAGAGCAGTCCAGAAGCTTTAGTCTATCTGGATGAGGAAGCTAACATTTTAGATATTAACTCACATTTTACCAAGCTTTTTGGCCATACTTTGGAAGAGGTTAAAGGTAGAAATATTGATGATGGTATGATTCATCTCCCTGGTAAGATAGAAGAAGGAAAGAGATTAAGTAAAAAAGGTTTAGGGGGACGTTTAAACTTTGAGACAGTAAGGAAAAGAAAAGACGGAACTTTATTTCCAGTGCATATCTCTTCTGCTCCGGTTATAAACAAAGGAGAAAAGAAAGGTTTTATAGCAGTATATCGGGATATAACTGAACGTAAAAAAGCTGAAGAGACCTTACGGAAGAGCCATCAGGAATTTTCCAGCCTTTTTAAAAACAACCCTGAAGCATTGGTTTATATAGATGAGAAAGGTACTATCATAAATGTAAATCCCCGTTTTACCGAATTGTTTGGCTATACTTTGGACGAGATAGAAGGCAGAAATATAGATAGTGGGATAATTCATCCCTCCGGTAAGGTAGCAGAAGGGGAGGAATTAACTATAAAATCATTAAAAGGTTATTATAATTTTGAGACTGTTAGAAAAAAGAAAGATGGTACCCTCTTTCCGGTTTCTTTATCAATTTCCAATATTGTAATCGATGGAAAATTAATGGGCGGAATAGGTATTTATATTGATATCACCGAGCGTAAAAAAATGGAAGAAGATCTGGAAAAATTAGCTCACTACGATGCTCTTACCGGTTGTTGCAACAGAGGATACGGGATAGGCCTTTTCAATGAGCAGCTAAAATTAGCCCAAAGAAAAAAATATCCCCTGCTTGTAGCTTATGTAGACATAGATAAATTTAAACATATTAATGATGCCTTCGGTCACCGGGAAGGTGACGAAATCCTGAAGGAAACAGTCAAACTCTTTAAGTATACCTTGAGAGAAGTGGATATAATCTGCCGGTTGGGAGGAGATGAATTCCTGCTAGTCCTAACCGATACTTCCCTGGAAAAGGCTCCTCAAATTATAGAAAGAATAAATGAAAATTTGGATAAACTAAATCATAGGCTGGGGAAACCCTATAATATTGATTTCAGTATGGGTCTTTCCTGTTATGACCCGGCCAATCCTCAACCGGTGGAAAGGCTAATCCATCTGGCTGATCAAGCGATGTATGAAGAAAAGAGCAAAAAGAAGAAGCGGTAGAAATTTGCGAAAAAATATAATTTCTCCACCCTTAATAGAGATAAGAAAAGGGATTAGTACCTGCTATTTACACATAACACTTCCCCAAATTTCCCCCCGCAATCCGAACTAATAATTAAAAATTAAAAGCTTTTCTCTTAAAAAAGAAGGATTTTGCGTCATTATTGTTGTATTTTAACATTAGTGTTTTGAGAACATTTATTGGTTAACTTTATAAGGCAGACGTAGTAAGCTGTAAACCGGCTTAATTACTTGCATATAGATCATTGATCCGGATTATATTAAATTATATTTAATTGTTTAATTAATTTAAGGAGGAGAAATGCTATGCAAAAGAAAAAAGAGCGGCGTTCCGGAAAAGAAAGAAGAGTTGGAGAAGACCGCAGAAAATTTGATGACCCAAATTACAATGAATCAGAACGTAGAAGCGGTCTGGAGAGAAGAAGTAGAAAAGATAGAAGAAAATCAAAATAAAACCTGACAGAAAAACAATTCTCCGGCAGGTAAATAGTTTTTTACTTTTTGTTCAATAATTTATTAAAGTTAAAATTGAGAAAATGACCGGGAAAGAGTCATTGTAAAGGAGATTCAGGCAGAAGAAGATGAGAAAAGTTGAAGAGATGATTAAAGAGGAAGGGCTCTGGGCTGGTTTGAATCGGCCGCATATATTGATGGAAAATGCCGATGTAGCAGTCTTTAGTATTCCTTTTGATGACGGGGTAAGTTTTAGAGCAGGGGCAAAAGATGGTCCCCGGGAACTACGGGAGATAACCTATTCTGTTGAACCAATTAGCGAAAGATGGGAAGATTTTTCAGGATTGAAAGTCCTGGATTTGGGGGATATGCAGGGGAAAGATCGGGAAAGGATATTTAAAAAATCCGAAGAAATTACCTATCAAATTATCAGGAGTGGCAAGCTTTTGACCATGATAGGTGGAGACCATTCTACTACAATTCCTGTTCTTCAAGGAATTGACAAGGCATTAGAGGAACCTTTGGGGATTATTCATCTTGATGCCCATTTTGACCTGTGTGATGAAATAGATGGGAATTATTTTTCCCACGGTTCCACCGAAAGAAGGGCGTTAGAATTAAAAAATATATCTGATATCGGGAACATCTTTTTTGCGGGAGTCCGTTCTGTTGAAACCCAGGAACTTCCTTTTATCCAGAGTAAGAAGGTAAATATTCTCAAAGCCATGGAAATCCGTCAGCAAGGTGTAGATAAGGCATTAGAAAAAATAAGTAACAGGATGAAAAAATTCTCGAAAATATACCTTACCATCGATATCGATGTGTTGGACCCGGCTTATGCGCCGGGGACCGGGACTCCCCAGTTTGGAGGTCTGAATAGCAGAGAATTATTAGACCTGCTTTATGGTATATTTGAGTTACCCATCATAGGGTTTGATGTAGTGGAGGCAGCTCCCTGCTTAGACGATTCAAAGATAGCTGTTTTTGCTGCCCGGAAAATTATTATGGAATGCTGGGGTCATTATTACAGGAAGAAATCGAATCAATAATTGAAAGAGAGGGAAACTGACAGGGAACAGTCTTTTGGCACATTTCAAATTATGAGAAAAATTGAAAAAGAGAATAAGGGATTTAAGAATAAGAAAATAAAGATTGCATATTGCATATTATTATTCGTGTTTATAGGTATATCTGCCCTTTTTATTTTCTGGGACCAGAATTAGGCTGGTTTCTTACTCCATCTTATACCACACTTAGAACAACTGAGGCTCCAGAGGTAAACATTGAAACAGATATACCAGGCTACCCCTTAGAGTTCATTTCCGATGGTTATAAATTTACAAGAATTACAGAAGTAAAAAGCGTTTACTGGGCCTGGCAATTTACCGTATTAAATAAATCAGATAAAAAATGTAAAATAACGATTACGTTTAAATTAATAGATGATGATGGTTTTACAATTGGTTCTTCGATTGGATATGGAGAAGCAACAGCAGACTCAACTATTACAATTAGAGGAGAAGGCAATATTCCAGTTCGTGATCTCAAGAGAGTATTTAATCGTGCTTGGGAGATAAGTTACGAAAAAAGTTACAGCTCAGGGTTTATACCCGAAGGTTATTAGGATATCAAATAATATGTAATATGCTCACAAAAATATAAGAAAATAGTAACTGTTTTAAACCGGTGTGGGCAAGCGAAAGTCTTTTTTACCACACGTAGATTGGAGGTTTGGATTGCAGAATATGGATTGTCACGAAGAAAAAATCAAAAAATATATTAAGGATTATCACATTGAGGCAGAACATCTTCATTTTGAAACTTCCTGTCATTCGGTGAAGGAGGCAGTGAGAACAGTCAGTGCTTCGGTAGAGGATTTTGTGAAAAATATCTGCTTGGTCGATAAGGAGGGGAATTTAATCGTGGCTATTGTCAAGGGAGAAGATAGGGCGAGCACTAAAAAAATAGGGAAGGCTCTGGAGATTGACCCTCCGCGTACTGCTTCCCCGCAGGAAATCTTGGAGAAAACCGGCTTTGTTTGTGGTGGCGTCCCTTCTTTTGGGTACCCTTCTACTTTTTTAATCGACTCGAAAGTTATGGAAAGGGAAGTATTGTATTCCGGGGGTGGTTCAGAAAATTCCCTTATCAGAATCCCCTCCAAAGAATTACAAAGAGCCAATCAAGGGCAGATAGTAAAAATAAGGAAATAGAATCTGACAGTAGAGGTCTTTTGCAAATTTCCTGGATATTTAAATCTATAACCGCTTTAAATCTGAAACAATGTTTTAGTATAATAGTGCATAATAGATAATCTAATACGCAAATCATATCATCGGATTGTATTGGAGAATTCGGATAAACCGGATAGGGTGTTTTCTTTTGAAGAAATCCATGAATTTTTTTATCATCACGATAGAAGGGGAAAAGAAAATATGGGTAAAAATATAAACAGTTTTCCGCGAAATTTTCCGGTAACCTGGGAGCAATTTCATCGGGATAGCCGGGCTTTAGCCTGGAGATTGCTGGATACCAAAAAGGAATGGGATAGAATTATTGCTGTAGCCCGGGGAGGGCTAATTCCGGCTGCTATCATTGCCCGGGAATTGGACATTCATTATGTTGATACAGTCTGCATTTCCAGCTATACCTTAAAGCATCAAGGGGAGCTTTCCATATTAAAAAGGATTACCGAATTTAAGGATAGGGGAGATAGATATTTAATTATAGATGATTTGGTAGATACCGGCAAAACGGGAAAAGCTGTACGGAATATGATCCCGGGAGCTTATTTTGCTACAGTATACGCTAAACCAGATGGAAGGCCGATGGTAGACACTTTTGTTACTGAAGTTAGCCAGGATACCTGGGTACTTTTCCCCTGGGACAGTGAGATGATTTCAAGTTTTGTAGACCCTATCATCAACCGGAATGATTAAAAAAACAGGAAGAGCAAAAATTTGTCGTTTAGATTTTAAAGAAAAGAGCTAGATAAATGAGAAGAGAAAGAAAAGACAGTAATTATTTAAAAAAAATCATAAATAAAATCAAGAGATCCAAAATAAAATCGGAAAACCCTGACAATGGAAATATTAAAACAGATTTAAGGACAAGGCCTGTTTCAAATGATATATCCCAATCTAGAAAGAACGAGCAGGCGCTTCAACGAAGCAGACAGGAGTTTATCGGTTTATTTAAAAATTCACCGGAGGCGTTAGTCTATACAGATATGGATGGGATTATTCTGGAAGCGAATAAAAAATTTGAAGAGCTTTTTAATTATGAACTTGAGGAGATGAGAGGCAAACATATTGAAAAGATATTAACCAATTGGCATGCACAAATGGTAAGAAGTCACCATATTTTTACTGATTTAGAAATGATTGCAAAGAAAAAGAATGATAAATTAATTTTTGTTTCTGTTTCTATTACCCTAAACCAGGTTAACGGGCAAATTACCGGAAAAATATTTTTACTGAATGATATTACTAATCGTAAAGAAAATGAAACGATAAATAACGTATTGTATAATATTTCCCGTGCAGCCAACTCCGATATTTCCTTAACGCAACTCTATCCAGTTATTCGCGAAGAGCTCAGCACCATTATCGATACAACTAATTTTTACATAGCTTTATTTGATGAAAGGAAAAATAAACTTTATTTTTCTTATTATATTGATGAAACAGGGGAAGGAAATAAGGATTTTTTAGCCTTAAAATACTGTAACCCTGACAGTATTTTTAATTATATTTTTAAAACCGGGGAATCATTGCTTTTGAATTACAATAAATATAAAAGGATGATTGCCCGGGGAGATTTTGTTTCTTATGATGTTATAACTAACAAGCAGATATGGTTAGGCGTTCCTTTAAAGGTTGAAAATAAGATTATCGGTTCCATGCTTTTACAAAGTTACACCGACCCGGATCTCTATTCCCCAAAAGATATAAAACTTATGGAATTTGTTTCTCAACAGGTAGCAACTGCTATCGAGAGAAAACAGATTGAGGAAAAATTAAAATATCTCAGCCTATACGATTCACTGACCGGATTGCCAAACCGGGTATTGTTTTACGATAGGATAAGACAGGAAATTGCTTATGCTAAAAGAGAGCATAGGAAATTTTCCTTGCTGTTTTTGGATTTGGATAATTTTAAGGAAGTTAATGATAAATTCGGGCATGATGCCGGGGATAAACTTCTTCAGGAAGCTGCAAAAAGATTTAATAATCTTCTGAGAGAAAGCGATACTATTTGTCGATTGGGCGGAGATGAATTTATAATTCTGCTTCCTCGGCTCAATAACCCCCGAGAGAATACCGAGGATGTTGCCCGGAAAATATTCAATGTTTTCAGCGAACCTATTAAAATAAAGAATAATTTGATAAACATTCATTTAAGTATCGGAATAGCTTTATACCCTGATAATGGAGAAAAGGAAGAGGCTTTGATAAAAAGCGCAGATAAAGCCATGTACGTAGCAAAAAAAGAAGGACCTGATAATTATCAATGGACAGGATGTAAATTAACCTGAGTGGGAAACCTGACAAGACGGTTCTCTGTCAGATTTTTTATTAAGTGAAAATAACAAATTTATCAGGTAGTTAGTGTTGAAAATTTACTGTTTTAGGTAATATTATAAGTAGTAAGGAGGTAGAGATGCAACGAAAAAAGCGAGTTTTGGTGATTTTTACCGGAGGGACCATAGTCAGTGGTTTTCAGGGCAAGGGAAAGTCTGCGGGACCAAATACTGAAATATTTAAATCACTGCATAGGTATGTAGAAAATTTTTTTCAGGATAAAAATATCGAATTAATCTGTCGGGAACCTTGGGGAATACCGGGAGAAGATAGTTCTAATCTTGGTCCTGCACACTGGACAAAAATAACCTCTATTATAGTAGAAGAGCTTCAAAAAGGTCTTGATGGCGTGCTGATTCTTTACGGGACAGATACTATGGCTTATTTATCATCCTGGCTTAGTATTTGTTTCCCCCAAGTTCCTATTCCGATAGTTATCACCGGAAGTCAACTAACTTTGGACTATATGCCGGAAGATGTTACGGTAAATCTACGCGGGGCTGCTCAAGTGGTGTGCTCAGAATTTCCCGGAGTATGGATTTATTGTAATTGGAAATTGATTCCCGGCGCCCGGGCACACAAAGCACATGCCTTACACCCGGATATATTTATTACCACTAACGGCGTACCAGTTTATTTTAATCCAGTCTGGGCTCTTAAAAGCAAGAAGAGAAATTTTTCACCAAAGATAGAATATGTTGTTTCCGATAATACAGACAAGATTCTAAATTATAGTTCACGGAAGGAACGAGATATCTGTGAAAAAGTAGGCTGGTTTATATGCGTCCCCGGTATAGTGCAAAAGCTCAGCGAAGATAAAAAGATAGTTTGTGTTTATGGTTTTGGGGCGGGGAATGCACCTACAGATGTTTTAAATTATTTTAAGTCTTTTTATCTTAAAAAGGAAAAACCTTGTATAATCGCCTGCAGTCAGGCTGAAGGAGATATTAAGAAACCCAAATATTATAAAAAAGTAGGCATTGCCTGGTTGGCTCAGGATGGATTTAAAGTCTGGAGCCAGATGGATTATCCTATAGAATTTATTCACGCACTGGCCTGTTTTTCTTTGTTAACCTCTCCCGATGATCCTGCCCCCGTTCTCTCTAAATATCTGCAAAGAACCTGACCGGGAATAGTCTCCCGTCAGGTTCTTTAATACATTTTTAATAAAAATGCAAGTTCATCTTTTTTAATTCGTTTCTTAAAAATATCACAGTAAGGACTACCGATAAAATATCAGCAGCAGGGTAAGCAATCCAGATACCTAAAAGTCCAAGTCCAAGAACCCGTGGTAGTATAATAATTAAGGGGATAAATAATAGAACTTGTCTGAGTAAAGCCAGTATCAAGGAAGGAACTGCTTTCCCTAAAGCTTGAAACAGAGTAGCCCCTACTATCTGTATACCGATTAGGGGAATCACAGAGATAACTATCCTCATTATAGTAGTGCCTTTTTCTATTATTTCCGGTTCCCGGGTAAATATGCTTATAATTGCAAAGGGGAATAGCTCTATTATCAGCCATCCAAAAGTGGCGATAGCGGTAGTGGTAATAAGTGATAATTTAAGAGTTTCTTTTACCCTATCAAGTTTTTTCGCTCCGTAATTAAATCCGACTATGGGCTGCATCCCTTGTACCACTCCGAATAAGGGCATGAACACAAACATAATAACCCGGTGAAGTATGCCAATAATTATTAAGGCCATGTCTCCTCCAAAAATCCTCAGAGAATTATTTACCACAATAGCTACTACGCTTCCGGCAACATGTCTGGCAAAAGAAGCAAATCCTACCGTAAGTATTTCAATCATGATACGCAACTTAGGTTTTAAGTGATGCAGTTTTACTTTTAATGAACTTTTACCACTATATAAATAGGTTAATACATAGATAAAAGAAACAAATTTAGAAATAACCGTAGCCAGGGCTGCACCTTTAACTCCCATCTTAAAGACAAATATAAAAATAGGGTCCAGAATTATATTTAATATTGCCCCGATAAGCATGGTAGCCATTGCTACTTTGGCATTACCTTCGGCCCTAATTAAGTTATTAGAAGACATGGCGAAAGAAAAGAAAATACTGCCCCAGAGTATTATAGTGATATAATCTTTAGCATAGGGTAAGATAGTATCTGTTGAACCAAAAAATCTTAGCATCGGTTCGGTAAAAATAAGACCGATAGCGGCAATTATTGAACTCAATATAACTATAAGCAAAAAGGAATTTCCGGCAACATAATCTGCCCTTTCTATATCTTTTGCTCCCAAACTTCTAGATATGGCCGAAGCGGCACCGATACCTATCATCTGGGCGAAAGCCATAATGACCATTTGAATGGGGAAGGCAATAGTCAATCCACCGATAGCCAAAGCACCCACCCCTCTTCCCACAAATATAGTATCAACGAGATTATATAATGCGTTTACCATCATACCGATAGTTGCCGGTACAGATAAATTTATTAAAAGCTTACTTATTCTTTCTTCTCCCAATCTGGCGGTTAATTGTTTCATGAATTATCTCCTATTACAACTTTTTCTCTATTCTTCCTTGGCGAGTACACGATTAAGAATTTCCAGACCTTTTATTATATCTTTTATTTCCTGTTCGGAAAGTTTTTTTAGCAGCTTGGTAAAATACTCTTCTCTTTTCCGTCGAAAATCATTGCAGAATTCTTGGCTTTTTCCGGTTAAAGATATTTTTACTACTCGTCGGTCATCTTTAGTGCGTTCACGTTTTATAATATCTTTTTGTTCGAGTCTATCCAGGATTCCCGATACGGTACTATTAGATAATCCCAATTTCAAACTTAATTCACTTACTTTTTGTGCACCGTGTTTTTCCAGCATCGATATTACCGAAAGCTGGGGAAGGGTAAATCCCGAATCCTGTATAGAATGATGAAATTTATGTCTCATAGATTTGTTGAAATTTCTGGTAAGATTAATTATTTTTGAAATGCTCTCAAATTTAGATTTAGACATAATTATATTTCCTCCTCTTTGATAAACTTAGATTTATTTTATATAGTGTAAAAAATGCATATAATATATGGAATTATAATAAGATGAAGTGTTTAAAAATATTTTGCATTTATATATTTATTATACAAATATTTAGTATACGAAATATTATAATAGATGATTTTATTTTTGTCAAGCCTATATCGTATGTAGTATATCGTATATCGTGAAGAAAGAAAAAAGAAGAGAAGAAGAAAATACAGAGACCGAGAATTAGAGTGAATTCGTATCAAGCACATACTATCGAGTTGAGAAGGAGAAAAAGAAAGAGAAGATAGAAAAAAAGCAGCATTCTTCTTTTTGTCTAACTACCTCGTAGAAATATTTTTATGAAAGAAAATTCCTCTCTTTTGCGTATGTAAAAATAAAAAGGAGGATATATTTTTTGATAAAAAAACAGAAAAGAGATTTAATAAGACTGGCAGTTCAGGTGTTTTTTCTTGCCCTGATAATTTTAATTAGTTTCAATCATTTTCGGAGCGAGCAGGGGTTAGCACCCCTGTTGATAGGAAGCCCTTCTCTTCATGCAGTCTGTCCCTTTGGAGGAGTGGTAACCATCTACACTTATTTGACCGAAGGAGATTTTGTACAAAAAATTCATCAATCTTCCGTGACTTTAATGTGGCTGGTCTTTGCCCTTGCCTTGCTCTTCGGACCGGTATTTTGCGGATGGGTCTGTCCTTTTGGGACGGTTGAAGAATTTATCGGCAAAATAGGGAGGAAGATATTTAAAAAAAGATATAACAACTTTATTTCCCCGAAGTTAGATAGACTATTAAGATATTTGAGATATGTAATCTTGTTATTGGTGATAATAAAAACCGCTGTTTCCGCGAAATTGATGTTCTCTAATTTTGACCCTTATTATGCTTTATTTAATATCTGGTCAAGTGAAGTTACCCGGCTGTCTCTATTGGTGCTCGGCCTGGTTTTAATCGGCTCTCTATTTGTCGAAAGACCCTGGTGTAAATATCTTTGCCCATATGGCGCATTGCTGGGGATTTTTAATTTATTTAGAATTGTAAAACTCAAGAGAAACGAAAATGCCTGTATAGATTGTAAGGTCTGTGACCAGGTCTGTCCGATGAATATCAATGTTTCTACTTCTAAAGTTGTTGCTGATCATCAATGTATCAGTTGCCTTTTATGTACCGATGAAATAGCCTGTCCGGTAAGCAATTCCTTAAATTTTTCTGTTTTAGAAAAAAAGAATCCCAAAGAAAATTCCGAAAACGATTCCGGAGCAAAGATTAAAGAAAGTATTTCAGGAGGGGGAAAATGAAGATAAAGAGCATACATATACTTTTAGCTATAATAATTATAATTGGAGGGGGTATTTTCTTGGCCAGCGAATTAGATCTTTATAATACCACCAAAGTAAGAACCCCCAAAAAGACAGTAGAAGGATTATATGATATCATTGATATTCGGGGTTCACATAATTTGGAGGAGATTGAAAAATATTTTAATTTGCCTGCTTCTTCAGTTGTAGAGGCTTTTGGACTAAGACCGGATACCGTTCCGGAATTTTTTCAACTAAAAGATATGAAAGAGATATTTAAACCGGTAGAACTAGAAGGAGAAGAATACATTGTTGAGACTGATACTGTTAAAGTTTTTACATCCCTTTATATGAAAATTCCCTATGTTTCTGATGAAACCTTTTATCTACCGGAAAAGACTGTGAATTATCTGGTAGAGAACGATAAAATATCCGGAGAAGAAAAAGAATATTGGCTGGGACATACTTTTAAATTGGAATATCTGGATAGTAAATATTTAACCGCTTCGGAGTTCACCAGGATAGTTGTAGAAGAAACTGAAGGATTTGTGGTTAAAGGCAATACCACTATTCAGGAATTACTGGATAGTGGAATAACCGAAGAGAAATTCGAAGAGGTTACTGGTTTCAAGGTACCCGATAAGAAGTCAGTTTCTTTAAGAGATTTTATAATCGAAAAAGGATTTGAGTTCGGAGAAATAAAAGATAAGTTTGCAGAATAGTGAAAAATAAAATAAAATACAGTTGAAGAAAACAAAGTAACCGATTAGATTATAAAGGAGAGGTTGCGATGAGTACAATGATAAAAACTAAAATAATATGCACTATTGGACCGGCGAGCAGCTCCTATGAAAAAATAGAGAAGTTAATTCAGGCAGGAATGGATGTTGTCCGTTTGAATTTTTCTCATGGAAGCCACGAAACACACCATCAGGTTATAAAAAATATTCGCCAGGCTTCCTTAAAGAAAAATGTATCTGTGGCTATCCTTCAAGATTTGGGAGGACCAAAGATAAGAATTGGAAAGATTGAAAAAGAGGCCATTCTTTTAAAAGAAGGTTTTTCTTTTATTCTTACAAACCGCGAGGTTCCCGGGGACGAACAGGAAGTATCTGTTACCTTTCCTTCTTTGCCCCGGAAGGTGAAGAAAGGGGACTGTATCTTTTTGGCTGATGGAACTTTAGAGCTCAAAGTTATAGAACTTACTCCTACTGATATTATCTGTCGGGTAGTGAGGGGTGGAAAACTTACCCCTCATAAAGGGATAAATATCCCGAATATATCAATGGCTATCTCATCTTTAACTGAAAAAGATTGTAAAGATATTCTCTTTGGAATAAAAAATAAAGTTGATTTTATCGGTCTTTCTTTTACCAGAAACGCTGAGGATGTCTTAAGGGCGAGAAAAATATTAAAGGAAAACAAGGCAGAAGATATCTCCTTGATTGCCAAGATTGAAAAGAAAGAAGCGATAGATAATTTAAAAGAAATAATTGAAGCTTCAGACGGGATAATGATAGCTCGGGGTGACCTGGGAGTAGAGATACCTTTAGAAAATGTCCCCCTGGTTCAGAAGGATATTATTAAAAGATGTAATTATGCGGGAAAACCGGTAATTACCGCAACCCAGATGTTAATGTCGATGGTGACCAATCCTCGTCCTACCCGGGCAGAAGTAACCGATGTGGCTAATGCCATCCTGGATGGTACTGATGCCCTAATGTTATCCGAGGAGACTGCAGTAGGCAATCATCCTTTAGAGGCAGTGGAAACAATGAATAAGATAGCTCGGAGAGTTGAAAAAGCTATAGATTATAAAAAAATATTGAGCGAAAGGTCGCTTTCGGTTAAACCCACCAATCCGGATGCCATAAGCCATGCCACCTGTCAGGTGGCTATGGATCTAAAAGCAAAGGCAATTATCACTTTTACTTTTTCCGGTAGTACTGCTCGCATGGTATCCCGATATCGTCCTCCTGTTCCTATTATCGCAGCCAGTACCCGGGATTCTACAGTTAAAAAACTTGCTCTTAGCTGGGGAGTTTATCCTTTTGAATCTGATGAATTGGAAAATACCGATGATATGATTGAAAAATCAAAGAAAATTGCCTTAAAAACCGGATTGGCCAACTTAGGAGATAAGATTGTAATTACTGCGGGAATTCCCTTTAAAGTTCCCGGCACCACCAATTTACTTAAAGTAGAAACATTGTGATTGCGGGAAAAACAAAAATAATTGGTTTTTGAAAGCTACCACACTAAGTAGTGGTAATTTTCTAAATATAATTTAATAGGAGGAAATATTAGTGAAAGATAAAATAAAAATCGGAATTATTATCTGTGACCGTTACCATACCTGTGCCGGAGGTAAATGCCTTAGAGCTCTCCGCAACAGGGAAGGTGCATTTAGTATCTATGGTAAGGATGATGAACTGGAATTAGTTGGATATACAACTTGTGACGGCTGTCCTGGTGGAAACATTGAATATGCTCCCGAGGAAATGATTAAGAACGGAGCACAGGTTATTCACTTGGCTACCGGGTTAGTTGTCGGATACCCTCCCTGTACCCGCATAAACTACTTTTGCAATTTCATTAAGGAAAGATACGGAGTGAAAATAGTTATTGGAACACATCCAATTCCTCAGAAATACTATGATATGCATCAGGAATTGGGAACATGGGATTCTCCAAAATGGGAAGAAATTATTCAGCCAACATTAGCAGATGAAAAAACCCGTTTATCTTATAATTAATAGATGAAAGGAGTTAAGGTAAGATGGAAAAGACTGGATACATTATTTTAATTATAGCTACTATAGTCTGGATTATCGCCTGGATAGTCGGCATGTTCGAGAATATTTGGCTGGGCATAATCGGACTGGTAACTATAGTTGGTTTGGGTCTCTTATTTATTAAAGCTTTAACAGATAGATTGGCAAGTAAAAAAAATGATAAATATTCAAGGGATGTCAAGAAATAGGGAGGTAAATAAAAGATGTTATTGACTACTCAAGATAATTTTTCCAAATACGAAATTGTGGAAACCTTAGGAATCGTGAAAGGAAATACTGTTCGGGCACGACATGTAGGAAAAGATGTGCTAGCTGGTTTTCGTAATATAGTAGGGGGAGAGATCGAAGAATATACCAAATTACTGGCTGAGTCCCGGGAGCAGTCTATTGATAGAATGATTTTAGCAGCAGAAGATATGGGTGCAGATGGGATAGTATGTATTCGTTTTACTACCTCATCAATTATGCAATCAGCTGCAGAGATGTTCGTGTTCGGTACCGCGGTTAAATTAAAGAAAAAGAAATAGGAGGATGTGATACAAATACATCCTCCCGTACTAATTTTTTTAAATGTTTATCTTTTTTTCCAGCAAGTAAGCTGTTGCGGTAAAGAATACGGCTGTAAGAATTATATTTAGAAGTACAGCAGTATATCCTCCGGAAAGAAAATTAATCTTGGCCTCACTCCCCAGATGCAAGGAAATATGCCTGATTTGATTTAAAAACGGACCGTAATACACTTTTTCAATTAGATAAATCAACAAGAAAAAGATACCTATCGATAATAAATTAGAGTATTTTTTATTTACCAGTAAAGTTTTTGTCAAAGTTAAGCTGAAATGTATTATCAAAACAAAATTGAAAAAAGCAGTAAGTATAAATAAAACTGTCGGTAAAAAGGAAAAATCGATCTGGGTTTTTATCTGGTTAATTTCCCCATAAGACAATTTGGAAAAGAATGTTGACCCAAACCCGACGGTAATAATTGTCCAGAGAATCAATTGCCCAGATAGTAGCGCCAGTTTAGAGGCTAAAATACTTCTACCTTTTTGGGGCAAGGTGAAAGTCAGGTATCCGCAATCTTCATAAAGGTCCTCTTTTAGCATATTAATTCCCTCAACAATTATAATTACAAAAATAATCAAATTGGCAAAAATAAATTTACCCAAGGATTCTCCCAAAAATTTGCTCTGAAGGGCAGGGGTGGAAATTCTGTTTAAAAGTATTGAATTAATTATAATCAAAGCGCCATACCTAAGAACTAACCATTTCCAGCGGCGATAAATTTCATATTTTAATAAAGTTATCATGACTAAAAAACCTCCTGAAACAATTCATCAATGGACATTCCTCTTTTATTTCTTAAATCTTCTGCGTCTCCTGCCAGAATTATTCTCCCTTCAGACAGAAAATACACATAATCTAATAATTTTTCGATATAGTAAATTAAATGTGAGCAGATAAGTATCGAAGTTTCTTCATTGTAAGAATCGAGGATAGAAGTGATTATCTTTTCCCGGGAAATGGGATCTATACCGTTTAAAGGTTCATCCAGCAAGTAAAGTTTAGCTTTTCGGGATAATACCAGGGTTAATTTTAATCTTCCCATCATCCCCTTGGAAAGGCTGGCTACCTTTTCCTCTTCTTCCAATTCCATAAATTTTAAACTTTCTCTGGCTCTTTCGATATCAAAATCGGCATAGAGGTCTTTAAAAAAATTCAAAGCGTCTTTTATCCTCATCCATTTGTAAAGGTAATTGATTTCAGGTAAGTAAGAGACGATTGATTTTGTATATGCTCCCGGTTTTTCGTTATCTATGGTTATCTCTCCCTGGCTTGGCTTGAGCAAACCCGCAGCAATCTTTAGAAAAGTACTTTTACCTCCGCCGTTTGGCCCCAATACTCCGTAAATTTTCCCTTTTTCTATATTTATATCGATTTTATCGAGGGCTTTTTTTTGGTAAAAATATTTACTGAGCTGTGTTGCTTTTAGTATCTGTTCCATATTTCCTCCTCCTTTTATAAACGTTCTTTGAGAGTATTAATCATTTCCTTGTTGGTAAAACCCAATTTATTCATACCTTCTACAAAATCAAGAATTATTTTTTGGGATATCTCTTCTTTCAACAGCTTAATAGTTTTTTCTACTTCGGTTACATAAGTTCCCATTCCTCTTTTGGTAAAGGTAATTTTTTCTCTATCCAACTCCTGGTAAACTCGCTGCATGGTGTTGGGATTTACTTTTAGTATTCCCGCTAATTCCCTTACCGAAGGCATTTTCTGGCCCGCTTTTAATTTACCCACAACAATGTCCTGCTTAATGCTATCGATTATTTGTAGATAGATAGGAATACTGTTATTAAATTCCATAATTAAAATATTTTCCTTCAAATGTATTAGTGTACTATATACATAATACACCAAAATATTTTTTTGTCAAGGATTTTTTGATAAATATTTATTTTTTGCAAAAAGAGGGTTTCTAAAAAGTTTGTAGAATTATAAATTAGATATATTATTTTTACATCAAGATAGGGGGTGCAAAATGAAAATTTTATCAGGAAAGGATGAACGGCGATTATACAATACACCATAAATATGCTGAGATAGATTTAATTGATTTTGATAAGGGGATTATATAATTGAAAAGCAAAAGAAATATCTCAAAAACAGATAAAAGAAGAATAGAAGTAGTTTCTTATAATTCAAATTGGAAGGGAATGTATAAAGAAGAATCAAAGAAAATTAAAAATGTATTTAGTGACATTATAATCGATATTCATCATATAGGAAGCACCGCTATACCCGGAATTAAAGCAAAACCTGTAATTGATATACTTGTTGAGGTGAAAGATATCGAAGGAGTGGATCAGTATAATAATAAAATGAAAGAATTAGGGTATGAAGTAATGGGTGAATATGGAATTCCAAAAAGAAGATTTTTTAGAAAAGGAGGGAACAAGAGGACCCATCATATTCATATATTTCAAGTGGGTAATGAAGAAATTGAAAGACATATCAGGTTTAAAGAATATTTGATTGCTCACTCGGATGAAGCCCGGGAATATTCAAAATTAAAAGAAGAGTTACTAAATAGAAATATTTACGATGTGGACAATTATACCAACAGCAAGAGTGATTTTATCAAAGGAATAGACCGAAAAGCGAAATTGTGGGGGAAATAACCATGAAGATTAAAGGAGTTTCTGTTTTTAGCGGGAAGCCCCTTGAAATAGAAATAAGAGGGGGCTTTATCGAGAATATTAATTTATTACCCGGAAGCGAGAAAGATTTGCCTTATATCTCACCGGGGTTTTTTGACTTGCAGGTAAATGGCTATAAAGGGAGCGATTATAGTTTAGAAGATTTCTCGGAAGGACATCTAAGAAATATCATTACTAATCTCGCTGCTTCCGGAACTACCCAACATATTCCTACCATTATTTCTTCTCCACAAGAAAGAATATTAATAAATTTAAAAATAATTTTAAAAGCAATAAATACCTCGCCCGATATTAGGGAAGCTATCCCGGGGATACATATTGAAGGACCTTTTATCTCCCCTGAAGAAGGTCCGAGAGGATGTCACGACCCGAGCTTTATTCGGGATCCTGATTTTGAAGAATTTAAGCAGTGGCAGGAAGTAGCTGAAGGTCGAATTGTGATGGTTACCATAGCCCCGGAGAGGGAAGGGTCTATGGATTTTATTAAAAAGGTTACCCGCACAGGTGTTAAAATTGCTATCGGCCATACCGGGGCAACTTCTGAAATAATTAAGGATGCCGTAGAAGCGGGTGCACAATTTTCCACCCACCTGGGGAATGGCAGTTATCTGATTCTTCCCAAAGTAAACAATTGTATCTGGGAACAATTAGCCACTGATGAATTATTTGCGGGCATTATCTGTGATGGATTCCATTTACCTGCTTCGACGGTAAAAGTATTTGCTCGAGCTAAGAGCTTAGAAAGGCTAGTATTAACCAGCGATGTTGCTTTAGCAGGAGGATTAAACCCGGGTATTTATAAATGGGGGAATATGGAAGTGGAAGTATTTAAAGATGGTCACCTTGGCCTTGCTGGTAGCGGTATCCTTGCCGGAGCCGGTCATCTTTTAGATTGGGATATTGCTCATTTTATCAGATTTACGGGGAATGATTTAGCCAATACCATCCCTTTATGTACCGTTAACCCGGCAAAAGTTATAGAAATGCCTCGTAACTATAGTAAGCTGGAAATGGGAGCACCTGCCAACCTTACCCTATTTTATTATCAAACCGGTGATGACAGTCTACAAATTGTCCATACTCTACGTAAGGGGAATGTTATCTTTAAAAACTAATAAAAACCTACCAGGGACGGTCCTCTGGCAGGTTTTTAGAATTTAAGATTTAATAAGAGGAGTGATAATTCGATGAAAGCAAATCCGATTGTCTGGTGGGAATTAGCTTCCCATGATGCCGAAAAAACTTCTGATTTTCTAAAAAAGGTCTTTGGTTGGGAAATCGAATATGATGAAACTACCAGGTGTTTTGATTTCCCTATTCCTGAAGATTCCCGCAATCTTTCCGGTGGGGGTGTTTTTACTTTAAAGAAGGCCTAGTTGCCTTTTTTGACTTTTTATGTTCAGGTAGAAGATATTGACGAAAAAGCAAAATTAATAGAACAATTGGGGGGATATATTTTAGAAGCACCTTTCGAAATTCCCGGTGGTTCACGAATCTGTTTGTTTAATGAGCCATCAGGGGTAACTCTGGCTATGCTGGAAAAAAAGAAATAAAATATTTTGTGGATTTGCTTTTTTAAAAAGAGGATTATTAATTATTTTATAGAATAAATATATATAGTAGTCTAAAATTATTTAGAATAATTTGAATAATGAAAAATCAAATAGGATATGTTTAACTATTATAAAAATATAGGAGGAAACAAATAATTTTAAAGGGGTAGATAAAAATGAATAAAAAGATTCTATTGTCGGGACTAATTCTGTTGATTACTATTTTTATTACCGGCTGTTTTTCTATTCTTCCTACCATAGGTCTTGCCTTGGTCAGTAAGATAGATATTCTAATATTAGAATCATTTCCTATCCAAATAAACGTTACCGCCAGAGGAAATCTTCCCGATCCCTGCACTGAAATTTCCGAAGTCATTCAGGAAAGAGAAGGCAATGCATTTTTTATTACTATTAAAACTTATCGTTCTCCAGGATTTTGTATACAAGTACTTGCTCCTTATGAAGAAATTATTCCTCTTGAAGTTTATGGTTTACCAGCCGGCACTTACACTGTTGATGTCAACGGAAAACAAGGCACATTTGATTTAGAAATTAATAACTTTTAATTTAATGGTGGTTCTTTAAATCAAAAAATGGTTTTTAAAAATAAAAAGAGATGAAATTTTTTTAAAAATAAAGGTATTCTTAAAAGATTTATAGTATATAAAAGAAAAAGTGGATTTAGGGGCAAATAAGGTCAATTAATTATAAATAGAAATAACAAAGCAGAAATTTTGCATATCAATTTGTAAAGGGTATTGACCACACGCAACAATAAATCTATTCTATACGACCAATGAAATTGGCTTTTACTGAAATGAAAAATTAGAGTAGGTTTAAAAATGGGAGGTGGATACATGAATCAAAAAGGTGTATATTTTTTCGAGCTGGAATCTATAAATAGGAGGTAAAAAAAGATGTTAAAAAGATTGTTGTTGTTGGGATTGATTGTTTCCTTCATTGCATTGGCGATAGGGTGTACCCCCACTCCCAGGGCAGATTTAACAGTCCTAAGTCTTGACCCTATTGATGTGAACTGCGGCACAGTGGGAGCCACTGTATTATGTACTACTACAGTGACATTTACCGTTGCAAATATTGGAACTGCTGATGCCGGTCCGTTCAAGGTCCTGGTTAGAGCCGATCCGGGGTTAGCGCAACAAGGGACTATAAATGTTGCCGGCCTAGCCGCCGGCGCTACCACTACTCTTACTATAACTCTTCCAGCTGGTGGCAACTGCTATGACCCTGATTGTGACGTATGTATAACTGTAGATTCGGATAGCGAAGTAATAGAATCCAATGAGGGTAATAATGATCATTGTGAATTAACAATCGGATAGATATTCGGCTACCATGGTAGCTAAAAGATACTTAAGCAAGTACAACTATCCTGCGAAAGATTAGAATAGTGGTTAATTTTCATCTGACCCGGGTTTTGTCTGATATTTTGCAAAACCCGGGTGTTTCATGATTCAAAAAAAATGTTCTTCGAATCATGAAACGGTCTTTAAACGCAAAGAGAGGTGAAAATTTATGAAAAAGGTTCTCAATTTATTTTTAATCTTTATAATTGTAAATTTTTGTATCTTTTCAATTTCTTTGGCTGATGGCGGTTTGTTTACTCAACTATATAGGGATATATATGAACCAAACCAATTAGCTATGATAATATTTGATGATATGGTGGAGAAGATAATCTTTCAGATAGACTATGAAGGTGATGCGGAAGATTTTGCCTGGGTTATTCCGGTGCCCGGTTATCCAAAATTGTTCTCCGTTGAAGATGATATATTTTACGAATTACATAAATTAACCCAGCCTCCTCCTCCATCGGGTTTTGGTTGTGGATGGGGAGCAGGAGTACCGACACCCGGCTTGGATGGTGAGGGTGTACATGTTTGGGAAGAGAATCAGGTGGGGGCATATCATACTAACACTTTATCTGCCACCGACCCGAATAGTTTGGTAGACTGGCTAAATGATAATGGTTATTCTTTTCCCGCAGAAGGTCAAGACATACTGGATTATTATGTACAGCAAAATTGGTTTTTTGTTGCCATGAAAATTCAACATGAGGAAACAGCAAATAATTCCGAGAATTATACCGGCGCAATTCAACCTATAGGGATAATGTTCTTTTCCGATGAAATGATTTACCCTTTAAAGATCAGTGCTTTAAGTGCACCGTCCTGGGGAACGGAAGTATTAATCTATGCTTTTTCCGATGAAAGAGTAACTTTTCCGGGAGCCACAGAGGAATATTATAAAATTGTTGCTCCAGATGAATTGGAAGAATATCCCATCTTGCAGGGTCTAATAGACGAAACATTCATTTTAGCCAAGCTGAGAAAAAATTTTAGTGCTGAAGAAATGGACAAAGATTTAATATTACTTCCAATTCCTAAATATGTAGCCTTGGGAAGCATCATTGATTTGAATTGTCCGGTAGGACAGTTTATTTTAATTGTAGGAATTTTTATCTTTCTACTAAAGATAAAGAGAAGAAATTTATAAAAATATTTGTAGTTTACAGAATTATATTTTATTGTAGTTGAGTAATATAAAATGTGAGGGCAAAAAACGGTTCCTTGGTAGGTTAAAAACCTGCCAGAGAACACGTCCCCTGTCAGGGAATATGGATAGACAAGAAGAGATAATTAAAAAAACAGAATTATTTGTAAAGGAAACCTTGAGCAAAGATAGCACCGGGCATGATTGGTGGCATATTCATCGGGTAAGGGATCTGGCCAAGCGGATTGCCCGGCATGAAGGGGCGGACATATTTATTGTAGAGTTGGCGGCTCTTTTACATGATGTGGGAGATTACAAATTTTTTCAGGGAGATGAAGAAGCTGGGGAAATGAAGGTAAGAGAGTGGCTTTCTTCTTTAGAGATTTCTCCTTCACTTATCGATAAGATTCTGGAAATTACTTCTCAGATTTCTTTTATGCACACTTTACCAGATAAAGGAAAAGAAAAAAACAAAAAGAATTCATCTGCTACAACAATATCCAAGGAAATAATGGCGGTAACTGACGCTGACCGTCTGGATGCCATGGGGGCAATCGGCATCGCCCGGGCTTTTACTTATGGAGGATTTTTTAATCGACCAATTTACGAACCGGCCATTAAACCGAGCAAATCCATAACTAAAGAAGAATATAAAACCACCGAAGCTCCTTCTATTAATCATTTCTATGAAAAATTATTAAAACTTAAAGATATGATGTATACCAAATCAGGTCGTAAAATGGCTAAAAGGAGACACCGCTTTCTAAATCTTTACTTAAAACAATTTTTTAAAGAATGGAAAGGAAAAATGTAATAAAAGGTGCCCGGTACTTTTCTTTACATTTTATTAAGATAGGAGGTAAATATGTACCAGGATTTTGAAGGAACACTAATTATTTTAGTAAGACACGGAGAATGTGAAGGAAATATTAAGGGGCTGTTTAGAGGAAGAGCAGATTTTCCTTTGAATAAGAGAGGGCTTATTCAAGCTCATGATTTATCCAGAGAATTAAAAAAATTTACTGTTAAATACATTTATTCTAGTCCTCTCATCCGTGCCTGGCAAACTGCAGAGGTTATCGGGGAACAATGTGGGATAGAGATTAATGCAGAAGAAGGATTTAATAATATCGAACTAGGAAGCTGGGAAGGGCGTTTTATGAAAGATATTGCTGAGCAATATCCTGATGAATGGGAGCTCTGGGTGGACAATCCAGAGAAACTTCGAGTGGAAAATATGGAGACTCTTCATGATGTCCAAAAAAGGACCAAAGACTGTCTGGATGGCTTAGTTTCCAAACATAACGGAGAGGTTTTAGCAGTAGTTTCCCACCGGGCAGTACTCAAACCGCTTATTGCCGCCTGTCTTAATATTTCCTCACCTTATTTTTGGAAAATTCATCTGGATACCGCATCTTACAGCCTTCTTTCTTATAAAAAAGAAAAAGGATATTGTCTGATACGATTGAATCAGACCAAACATTTACAGGAATATGTTAGCGAGTGGGTATAAAAAAAGAATAGGAATAAAAAATAAAAGTAAAGGATATATACTTTGGTTAAAAAATTTAATAGAAGGGATTAATATATGGAAAAAGATTATTATGAAATTAATGAAAATATCTATCAGAGATTCGAACAGAAAAATGACATGTTTTGTCGTCATCTATGGGATAAAAATTTAAAAACCTACCAAAATGATTTTGCGGAAGGCATGATAAAAAATATAAAAGCGGATAACGAAGGTTATACCCATTTTGATTACGCCTTTTCCAAGGCTTCCTGGGCAGTCTATAATCGATTTCCCTTTGCTTTTTCCTGGGAAGGAGATACTTCCTTTGAGGAAGATTGGTATGGTTATGAGTTGAGGGAACAAAAATACCAGATTAAAGACTTGATAAAATTTACCGCTAAAGTAAAAAGGGTAGCCAGGTTTTACGGTGCCTCTCTGGTGGGGATAACTAAAATTAATAATAAATGGATTTATAAAAATGCAGGCAGAAGAGCAAATGGGCAATTTTTAGGTTCTTTTCCAATAAATTTACCCCAAGACATTAATTGGGCAATAGTAATAGCTATAGAGATGGACCCTCTAGGATTGTCCACTACGCCTGCTTTACCTGCCTGTGCCGCTACAGGTTTGGGATATTCCAAGATGGCTTTTATTATTTCCTGTCTGGGGGAGTTTATTAGAAATTTGGGCTACCGGGCAATTCAGTGCGGGAATGATACTGCCCTGAGCATACCTCTGGCCATTGACGCCGGTCTGGGAGCATTGGGGCGAAATGGTTTGCTGGTTACTCCGGAATATGGTTCGGGAGTCAGGATTTGTAAAGTTTTTACTGATTTACCTTTAGTTTTAGATGAACCGAACCTTAATTTTATTTCTAAACTTTCTAATTTTTGTAAAAGATGTTATCAATGTGCTGAAATTTGCAAGACTAAAGCAATTTCTTTTGAGTCGAAACCGGATTTTAAAGGTGAAACTGTTTCCAATAATCCGGGTGTAGAAAAATATTATATTAACCCGGAAAAATGTTTTGAATTCTGGGCAGAAAATACTAGCGATTGTTCCAAATGTATCACTATTTGCCCTTTTTATAATACTAAAGACTTTATTTCCATTAATGAATTTTGGAAAGAAAAATAATCGGAAATTTATATTTAGAAGTAATAACGAATAGATATAAAAAACTATTCTTTAAGAAAACCGGAAAGGAATATATTTTGAAGTTAAGATATAAGATAATTATTATTTTATCATCCTTTTTGATATGTGTTTCTCTTTTAATTGGTGCAGCCGGTGCCGATACAAATATTCGGGAGGAGATAAATCAATTCCCGGGATTTTCGGGAGTACTGATAAAAGATTTAAACAGTCAGGAAGTGTTATTTTCCCATAATGAAGACAAACTTTTTACCCCGGCATCTCTTACCAAAATATTTACCCTGCTGGTTGCTCTGGAAATACTTGGTGAGGAATTTGCATATATCACTTCCTTTTATTTTTCCAGCACTACCCCGGGAGAGATAAATGGAGACCTGTATGTGGTAGGCAGCGGAGACCCCACTCAATCCCCTGAAATAATCAAAAAAATAGCAGATTCGCTGGTGCAAAAATTCAATATCAGGCATATCTCCGGAGATATCGTGCTGGATATTTCAAAGTTCTCACCCGAAGAGTTTTTGGGAAGGGGATGGATGTGGGATGATAAAAATCCCTTGATCGGAGCATTGACCGTGATGGGAGATAAAGTCAGGGAAAAACAAAAATCTTATCTTAATGTCTCGCCTCTGTATTGGGGGAGTATTTTTTCTCAGGAACTATCCAAAAAAGGAGTAAAGGTTGATGGGAGTATCCGGATTGGAAAGAGTAAGGAAGATTTACAGGTAAAGTATATATATTATTCTGATACCCTGGATAAAATGCTGGCTTACATGATGAAAAAGAGTGATAATCAAAATGCTGAAAACATTTTTCGTACACTGGTTCTAATGGGTAATTCCGAGGGAGTTTCCACAATTGCCCGGGCTATTGCCTCTTTAGAAGAAGTCATAGAAAAAGTTCTGGGTATAAAATGGGGAAAAGATTACATTCTTGTGGACGGCTGTGGTCTATCTGAATATAATCTTACGACCCCCGCTCATCTGGTAAAAGCAATTACTTGCCTTTACCAGAAATACGATTTTAAGATTCTGGATTATTTTGCCAATACCAAAGAGAAGGGGACTTTAAAAGAACGTCTACCTTTTCAGGTATGGGGCAAGACGGGGACCTTGTCATCGGCTTCAGCACTGGCTGGATTATTAGAGACCAAAAATAAGAGATGGGTAGTTTTTTGTCTTATGGAAAATAATTTTATCTTTATAGAAGATGAGTATGACCCCAAAATTTTTGAAAACAAAATAATAGAATATATCTACGAAAACTTCTAACTTGTTTTGGCAACCCACCCCTTCTCAACTATAAAAACTCCCTTCTTTTACTTTGCGTCTTTTAGTTTCTATTCTAATTTAACTCTTTGTATATCTAAGTAGAGAAAGAAGGATAAATGAAATAACTAAAAAATGAGTATTATTGAAAAATTTATACTAAAAAAGAGGGTTTTTAAAAATAATGTAGAATATTAATAAATCAAGGAGTAAATATTTGAAGACTTTTCACATGATAAAAATCATGTTTTTTTGAATATCTGATAAAAGTTAATAGATATCGATTTTTACGGAGGTGTAATATTAAAGATGAGAGACGAGGAAAAGACAAAAGACTGGCTTGTTAAAGAATTACAAGAAACACAGGAAAAGATTTCTGAATTGGAAGGAGTAAAAGTAAAGTATAAGCAACTGGAGAAAAAATTTAAACAAAACTACAAAAAGTTACAAAAATTTGTAGAAGGTTCTGCCTGTATTATTATGAAAGTAGTTGAAACAAGGGACCCTTACTCCATTGGGCACCACCAAAGAGTTTCTAAACTTGCAACTGCAATAGCCCAGGAGATGAAAATTCCCCAAGAGAGGATTGAGGGATTAAGGATTGCTTCTTTGGTTCATGATATAGGAAAGGTTAATTTACCTGCCGAAATTGTAAGTAAGCCCGGCAAGTTAATTGAAGTAGAGTTTAATTTAATTAAAAATTATCCCAAAGTAGGATTCGATATCTTAAAGAAAGTAGATTTTCCCTGGCCTGTTGCAGAAATTGTCCTTCAACATCAGGAAAAGATAGATGGATCAGGTTATCCGAGAGGGTTAAAGGGGAACGAAATTTGTATAGAAGCAAAAATATTGTGAGTAGCAAATGTGGTTGAAGCGATGTCTTCTTATAAATCTTACCGGCCTGCTCTCAATATTGACGAAGCTCTAAGTGAAATTATCGAGAATAAAAATATTCTTTTTGACCCGGAAGTGGCAGATATTTGCCTCAAGCTCTTTAAGAAGAAAGACTTTAAATTTGAACCGTAGCAGCCCGGCACGTCATGCTGAATCACCGATCATAATAAATAAAAATGAAAATAGAAGTGGATAAAATGAAAAATACAATAGCATTTTATTTAATAATGATTTTGGTTATCAATTTATTTGGAGCAAGTATTGCTTTGGCTGACAATAATGAGTTGACTGAATTCGAAGTTCAGCAGCTAAAGATATTAAAGCTTTCCAAAGTAGTAGAAGAACAACCCTCAAATATTAAATTAAAAGAAGACCTGGAAAGCTATAAGGCGGGATTGGAATTTTATCAACAGAGTGATTATCAGCAAGCCATTTCCGAACTACAAGAGGTAGGATATTCAACCCTGAATTTACCCCTTTATATTAAGTCCCAATTCATATTTGGGGATTGTTACAGGAAAATAGAAGATTGGGATAATGCGATAGAAATTTATAAAAGCTTAGTGATAGATGACCCTATTTTAACTGATTATTCCCTATTCCATCTAGCTGAAACCTATAGGTTTCAAGGTAAAAATTACGAATCAATAGATATTTATAAGCAGATAATAGAGAATTTTCCGCAAAGCCTGATTATTTCAGAAGCCAATTACCAGATAGCCCATAATTACCGTGAGTTAAATGATATAACTTCTACGGTAATTTATTTTAAAAATATCCTGGAAGATTCTAAAGATAATCAGCTGAAAGCGAAAGTTTTGCTTGAACTTTCCGAGATATACTGGCAGGGGAAAAAATATATTGACTCTCTTAACTGCCTATATGAAATTTTAGATAAGGGTTATAGGCTTAAAAGAAATTCAGAACCGGAAGAGTTGTTGATTAGATATCTTTATAAGATTCAAGAAGATTTGAAAGAAATCGAGGTTCCTTATCATATAATGGTAAAATGTGCAGATATTTTGTTTAAATATCGCCAGTATAATCTGGCTGAAGATTTATATAGGGAAGTTATTGAAACCTTTCCCGAAGCTTCAGATATTGCAGAAGCTTATTATAAAAGGGCAAGGGCTTTGTATTATAAAAAGGAATATAGAGAAACTGTTAATCAGTGTGGCGAGATTATAGCAAAATTTCCTCCCGGTGAGATTACTATTAAAGCAAATTATCTTGAGGGCAATTCTTTGCGTGCTATAGGTGAGCGTTATTTAGCAATAGAGAAGTATGAAAAAATTATAGGACAATATCCTGAAAGCTATTATGCCCGTCAAGCTTATCTGCGTCTGGCAGAATCTTATTTTCAGTTAAAAGAAACGGAAAAGGGGATTTCCATGTGGAGGGAATTAATCAGCAAATATCCCGATAGCTATGAATCAATGACATCTCTATGGGATTTAGCTCGATATTATACCAATAATGATGCTGACCTTAAGGCATTAGACTACTATCGAGAATTATCAGAGAGATTTTCTAAAAGCAGACTGGGAGATGATGCCTTATACTGGAAGGGAAAGACTTTAGAAAATATGGGGTCAAATGAGGAAGCAAAAAATGCCTACGAAGAACTTATTCGGGAATATCCTTTGAGTTATTATACCGAAAGAATTAGCGAACAGAGAAGCGATATTAATTTTGTGTGGCCAGTTTCTATCTCCAGGAAAGATGATTTTATAAATTTAGAGGAATTTTTAAAAAAATATGATAAAATAGAAGGAAAAGGACAGTTATCACTGCTTAAAGCAGAATTATTCGAAGAGATTACTTTTTATAAAGAATCAATAGCTGAGTTTAAGGAAGCATTAAATTATAATTCCGGAAATATTTTTTTATTATTTAAGCTAAGTGATGTTTATAAAAAGAATAAAAATTATTACGATTCTTTAAATTATTCAGAGATAATTTTTAATTATTTAGAAGACAATCATCAATTAGAGGAATTGCCTCTAGAATTATGGGAAAGTCTCTATCCTCTTTATTATGAAGATAAAATCATAGAAAGTGCTTTGGAATACGAAATAGATCCCTTGCTTGTTTTGGCTATGATCAGGGAGGAGAGCAGGTTCAACGCCTGGAATGAATCCGTTGCCGGAGCCAGAGGATTGATGCAAATAATTTTTTCCACCGGGGAATGGATTGCCCAGAAATTAGATATGGAAAATTTTAATGATGAAATGCTCTTTGTTCCCGATATTAATATTGATTTGGGTTGTTGGTATATTAATTACCTAAAAGAAAGATTTTTAAATGACCCTATTTTGATAATTTCTGGATATAATGCCGGTCCAGGCACAACCAGTAAGTGGTTAGAGCAATATGACAGATCTGAGATGGATAACTTTATAGAAAATGTTCCCTATTCTGAGACTAGAGAGCATATAAAAAAAGTTACAAAATCTTACCGGATGTACGGAAGATTGGCAAAGATTTTGAGCGAAAAGTAGATAAAACGGTTTTATCGGATAAAAAGGAGGGGAGAGAAGTTCGATACGGTGGACTTAAAAGCAAATGACCACAAAAGTAAAAGCCCAATTTTTTTGTCTTCACTGCTATAAAGAAACCAATCATACCATTACTTATAAAGGTGAATATTTAGAAGATGTGAAATGCAATATTTGCGGAAATGAAATTAGAATTAACCGGGAAAAATTACTGGAAACCTACACAGCAGATTTTATAGATAGAGTATTAACCAAACCCCACCGAATAACTGAGGAGATAAAAAAAGACCTATCCCATTTTCTTAAGTCTATGCCCATTAGAATCTTGACTAAGCCTTATCGGGTTGCCCGGGAGATAGGAGATATGCTGTATAACGAAAAGGAGAAAAAAGAATAAATTAAAAAATTAATTGACCATTCGATTGATTTGTTAATTATTTAGTCGATATAAAAAAAATTGACAAGACCATAAAAAAACAATAATATAATGTAAAGAAACCAGCATAAATCAAGTGAGGTTTATGAGATGGAAGAATATTTAAATGCAAAACAAGTAGCGAAATATTTACAGGTAAAACCTCTTACCGTCTACCAATGGGCAAGAACCAATAAAATTCCAGCAGTTAAAATTGGAAGAATCTGGCGCTTTAAGAAGGATGTCATTGACAGTTTCTTAGAAAATAAACCTAAAGAAAAGAAGAAATAGCTATTTTACTGCCTGAGGAAACTTCTTGATTATTTATTTATTTTTACCTCATTTTTGGTGAATAATTCCTAAGTAGAGGAGAATAGGGGATGTATCTAACTCAAAAACATAATAGAGATAAGAAAAATACTATTTTTTTAATAACCCTGCTTTTATTGTTTATCTTTTCTATTCCTTTTTGTTCTTTTGCGGGTAATAATGATGAATTTATTACACATAAAGTAACCAAGGGTGAAACTCTATGGAGCATTTCCAAACAATACGATACGCCCTTAGAATCAATTTTGACTTTTAATAATATTAAAGATAGAGATAATTTATCCATCGGTCAGATAATTAAAATTCTTAAAAGCAATCTCCCTGTCGCCGGCCATACGATGCATATCGTAGAAAAGGGGGAGACTTTATGGACAATTGCCCGACAATACAATCTTAACGTAAATTCTATTCTTGCTAACAATAACATTCCTAACCCGGAATTAATTTCTATTGGGCAGGAAATGAAGATACCTTCACAAAAAAATGCTGTTATAGAGAAAAACATTACTAATCAGCCGGGCATTAATGAAAATAATGGTAATGTCAATAATAATATTAATCCACCCGAAATAGCAGAACCGATTGTTTATACAGTTAAAGCAGGAGATAATCTCTGGAATATTTCCCGAAAATATGGAGTTTCAGTGGAAGTTATTAATAATGTTAATAATCTCAGAGATAAAGACCTCTTATCCCTTGGTCAAAAATTAGAAATCCCAGCAATAGGAGGAGGAGTATCTAAATCTAATCAGAAACAGGAACCAACTATAATAACTTATACCGTGGTAAAGGGAGATACCTTGTGGAGCATATCCCAGAGATATGATGTAAAGATGAATTCTATCATCTCTGCTAACAACTTAAAAGAAATATCCCGACTATCTATAGGTCAAAAATTGAAGATACCTATAACTAATATGGATATTGCCAAAGCAGAAGGTTATAGCCAGGATGCTGCAGCAGAGGAGATAATTTATTATGTAAAAAAAGGAGAAAGCCTTTGGAGTATTTCGCGCGAGTATAATGTAAAATTAGAAGCTATTATAGCAGCTAATAGTATTGCTGATGCTTCTAAAATTTCTACAGGACAGCAATTAAGAATTCCAAATGTACTTGGAACTCGTAGCAATATAGCTAATTTTATCTGGCCGGTAAGAGGAAGGATTACTTCACCTTACGGAGTAAGAGTTTTAAACGGAAGGAAAGAATTTCATTCTGGTATAGATATTGGTGGTCCTACCAGGACTAATATAGTAGCTGCTGAGAGCGGAAGAGTAAGCTATGCTGGTTATATGCGAGGATTTGGTAATGTGGTTATCTTAAGTCATGATGGGGGATATTCTACAGTATATGGTCATAACTCGGTAAATTTAGTTAAGAAAGATCAAAATATCAAAAAAGGTAGTGTGATTGCAAAGATGGGAAGTACTGGAAATGCTACTGGTTCTCATCTTCATTTTGAAATAAGATTAAGCGGCAAACCGGTTAACCCCCTGTCATATTTAAAATAGATGAATTCATTAAAACTTATGAAAATAATTTGAGAATATATTTGAACTGCTAATTCTTTTTTACACAACTTACTGAAAAAATTAGCAAGAAATGGAGGTGAAAATATAGAGAAAATTAAGTTAAGAAGTAAAATAGTAAAAGTAATATGTTTTAAAATCAAAAGGAGGTAAAATATGTTAAGAAGATTTTTAACTTGCCTAGTGGGAACACTAGTGATTTTAAGTATAATTGGTGGAATGACCTTTGTTTTTGCAGGCCCTGCAAAGATTGGTCTTATGACTGGAACAGTATCTCAGGGAGAAGAAGAGTATAGAGCAGCTGAAGAGATGGTTGCCAGATATGGAGAAGATGCTGTAATCCATTACGTATATCCTGATAATTTTATGAATGAGCAGGAGACTACAATATCACTTATTGTAAGCATGGCAGCCGATCCAGATGTAAAAGCTATTGTGGTTTGCCAGGCAGTTCCCGGTACTGCTGCAGCTATTGATAAAGTAAAAGAAATAAGAGATGATATGTTCTTTGTTGCAGGAATTCCACATGAAGATCCGCTCTTAATTTCCGAAAAAGCAGATTTGGTATTAGAAACAGATAATCTTGCTCGTGGTGTGACTATTATAGAGCTTTCAGAAAAAATGGGAGCAGAATATTTTCTCCATTATTCCTTCCCCAGACATATGTCTTATGAACTTCTTGCACGAAGAAGAGACATATTTATGGAAGAATGTGAAAAGAAAGGGTTGGAATTTATAGCTGTAAATGCTCCTGACCCAACCGGTGATGCTGGTATTCCTGGAGCACAGCAGTTTATACTTGAAGATGTTCCAAGGCAGGTTGCCAGATATGGGAAGAATGTTGCTCTATTTAGTACCAATTGTGCAATGCAGGAACCTTTAATTATATCTGCTCTTAGAGAAGGAGCAATATTCCCCGAACAATGCTGCCCCAGCCCATATCATGCATATCCCAATGCTTTAGGCATAGAGATTCCTCCGGACAAAGCAGGAAATGTTACCTTTATCTTAGATGCTATTGAGAAAAAGGTAGTTGAAGGCGGAGGAGCAGGTAGATTTGCAACCTGGAGAGTGCCAGCAAATATGGCAATACTTAGAGCATCTGCGGTGTATGCAATGGGAGTAGCCAGAGGAGAAATAGATGGTTTTGATCCTGCAAAAGTCAACGAAGTTCTTTCTGTAGAAGCAGGTGGTGAGGTAGCTTTAGAACCATTCGACAAAGAAAAAGCTCCTAATTTCCTGATGTTCGTAGGAGATTCTATAATCTTTGGAGAATAAATAACCAAATAGAATGAATAAGTATTAACTAAGGCATAGGGTACGATGAAATGAACCCTATGCCTTAGTTATCAAGAGGGAGATTGCCGAGTGAATAAAAGATGTTTATTAGAAATGAAAAATATTAACAAAGAATATTTTGGCAGCAAAGTATTGAAAAATATTAATATAACGGTAAACGAAGGGGAAATAAGATCTCTAGTAGGGGAGAATGGTGCAGGAAAATCTACCTTAATGAATATACTATTTGGTATGCCGGTAATACATAATACGGGGGGGTTTCGTGGTAAGATACTTTTTAACGGAAAAAAAGTAGATATAAAATCACCTTGGGATGCTATGAATTTTGGCATAGGGATGGTTCATCAAGAATTTATGCTTTTGCCGGGATTTAGCATTACTGAAAATATAAAACTTAACAGAGAGCATACCAAACATAATTTACTAAGCAAACTATTTGGAAAAAAATTAAAAAGTTTAGATTTTGCTTCTATGAGGAAGGATAGCAGGAACGTATTAGACGCACTGGATCTTTCTATTGATGAAATGTTGCCCGTAGCAGGGTTACCCGTTGGTTATATGCAATTTATCGAAATAGCTCGAGAGATTGATAAGAAAGAAATAAAATTAATTGTATTTGACGAACCTACTGCAGTACTTACAGAAATTGAAGCTGAAACTTTAACCAAGACCATGAAATTACTTGTAGAAAAAGGAATTTCTATATTGTTTATTACTCATCGATTGGAAGAAGTTTTAAAAATTTCTGATAACATTACAGTTTTAAGAGACGGAGAAGTAGTATCTGATTTAAAAACAAAAGATGCTACCGTTGAAGAATTAGCAGAATTAATGATTGGAAAAAAAATTGGAAAGTTTTCAATTAATCACACTGCTCAATCTCCTTTTAAAGAAAATTTTAACATGACTGCCCTGAAAATTGAAGATTTAAAGGTTTTTATGCCAGGAGAAGAAGCAAGGGGAGTATCATTTGAAATTAAAAAAGGGGAAATATTTGGTATAGGTGGATTGGCTGGACAAGGTAAGATAGGTATTGCCAATGGAGTAATGGGTATCTTTTCCAGTGAGGGGAGAGTGTTGAAAGACGGAAATGAAATTAAACTTAATGACACTATCTCTGCCTTTAATAATAGATTAGCCTTTGTTTCAGAAGATAGAAGGGGGGTAGGCCTTCTTCTAGACCATTCAATAGAACTTAATATTGTAATTAAAGCTATGCAAAACCAAAACAAATTTTTACGTAAAATGGGTGGATTAAGGTTGATTGATAGAAAAAAGATTACTCAATATACACTGAAAATGATAAAAGAACTTGATATAAGATGCCGAGGACCTCAGCAGATTGTACGGAGATTAAGTGGAGGAAATCAACAAAAAGTCTGTATTGCAAATGCTATCACTATGGATCCAGAAGTACTTTTTGTATCTGAACCTACTCGCGGAATAGATGTGGGAGCTAAAAAAATAGTTTTAGATCTTTTAAAAAAATTGAACCAAGAGCTTGGAATGACCATAATAATAACCTCAAGTGAATTATTAGAATTAAGATCTATCTGTAGCCGAATAGCAATAATATATAAAGGTAAAGTAGCCGGAATATTAAATCCTGATGCAAGCGAAGTAGAATTTGGGCTTTTAATGGCCGGAGAAAAATCCTATCAAAAGGAGATTTCTTAGAATGAATGAAAAAATTAATAGAAATATTACCAGCATAAAGGATACCATGGGAATAGTAGGTTATCCACGTTTAATTATTGGATTTTTTTTATTCTTCTTATTATTTTATGCTGCAACTTTGGGTCTGCCTATAAAGCATTTACTGGGTAGTATGTTTGTTAGATTTGGGATGAATGGAATCTTGGTATTGGCAATGATTCCATCTATTAAATCAGGGATAGGTCCTAATTTTGGTCTTTCTTTAGGGATAGTATGTGGTTTGGTTGCTGCAACTTTAAGCATTGAATTTGGTTTGCTCGGGTTTGCGGGCTTTTTCTTTGCTGTTGTTGTGTCAATTATTTTAGGTTTAATCATTGGTTATTTTTATGGATTACTACTGAATAAAGTTAAAGGCCAAGAAATGACCGTAGGGACTTATGCAGGCTTTTCAATAATTTCTCTAATGTGCATCTTTTGGTTAATGGCACCCTATAAAAGTTTTAAAATGATATGGCCTTATGGTGGTGAAGGATTAAGAGTTACGATTACTTTACAAAATGATTTTGGACAAGTGTTAAATAATTGGAAACTTGTTAAAGTATTTGGCGTGAGCATACCTACAGGTTTATTACTTTTTTTTGCATTATTTTGTATAATAATGTGGATTTTCTTAAGAACTAAAACCGGAACTACTATGGCAGCTGCAGGAAGTAATCCAAAATATGCTAAAGCTTCAGGGATAAATGTTGAAAAATCAAGAATAACTGGAATGGCAGTTTCTACGGTATTTGGTGCTGTAGGAATTGTAGTTTATGCTCAAAGTTACGGATTTTTGCAGCTTTACACCGCTCCTCTTTATATGCCCTTTTTTGCAGTAGCCGCAATTTTAATAGGCGGTGCTTCTATTAAAAACGCAACCATTACCCAGGCTTTGATCGGAACCTTTTTATTTCAGGGATTGCTAGTTGTAGCATTACCTGTTGCAAATGAAATCGTGGCAAGTAATTTATCAGAAGTGGTGAGGGCAATAATTACCAATGGAATGATATTGTATGCTTTAACTCGAAGAGAAGCGGGGGTAGAATAAATTGAAACAAATAGACACAACTAATTTAAAACAAAAAAAATCTGAAAAAATCGAAGGCTTTCAGGTGCTAAGCTTGTTAAAGAGAAATATAGTTCCGATTTTATTTGCTATACTTTGTCTTATCGGTAGTTTTTATGCGAAATTACCTTTAAATTTTTTACTTAACGATATAATTATCAGAATGGCTAGAAATTCATTTTTAGTTATTTCTTTAGTTATACCGGTAATTGCCGGATTAGGACTTAATTTTGGAATAGTCCTGGGTGCGATGGCCGGACAAATGGCAGTTGTAGCTATAACTTACTGGGAGATTCAAGGATTTCTGGGATTTTTTCTTGCAGTTGCATTATCAACACCTCTGGCAATATTATTTGGTTGGCTTACTGGCATGCTCTTCAACCGGGCAAAAGGTAAGGAAATGATTACCGGATTGATTTTAGGATTTTTCGCTAATGGAGTGTATCAGTTTATCTTTTTATTTCTAGTAGGTACAATTATCCCTATGAACAATGAATATATGCTTCTTTCAACCGGAGTAGGTGTGAGAAATTCTGTGAATTTAAAAGGAATACATTACGCTTTAGATAATTTGGTAAAAATAAAAATATTTGGCTTAAATTTCCCCATAGCAGTTTTTATGGTAGTGCTAATATTATGTTTAGGTATAAAATTTTTGTCCAAAACTAAATTGGGACAAGAATTTAGAAGTGTTGGGCAAAACAGAGATATTGCAAAAATAATGGGGATACAGGTTGATAAAATTAGAATAATTGCTGTTCTGTTTTCTACTGTGTTTGCTGCCTGGGGGCAACTTATTTTTTTACAGAATATAGGAACTCTTAATACTTATGGAAGTCATGTACAGGTGGGGACTTTTACAATTGCTGCTATATTAATCGGTGGAGCAACGGTTACTCGTGCTACTATAAGCCAGGGCTTAATTGGGACTTTTTTGTTCCATACCCTTTTTATAATATCTCCCTTGGCTGGGAAAAATATATTTGGCAGTGCACAGGTAGGTGAGTATTTTCGGGTATTTATTGCTTATGGAGTTATTGGAGTCTCTTTGGCGTTGTATGCATGGCAAAATCTTGGCAAGAAATTACGTCGATAAACAAATAGAGACGTTCTCGATTCTCCAAATTCTTCTTCCTACGACACTTTTCTTTGTTTTTATTCGATACTATATACTCGCTACTTTCTTTTTACGGTTTGAATTTTTAGTGAAAAAATGGTAAAATTATAAAAAGTAAAAAGAAAGGAAGTGAGCAGTGGATTTAAAAAATCCAAAAAATGTTTAAAATTGGCGATAAAGTATCTCATCCTTCCTTTGGTGTTGGAGATATTGAAAATATAGAAGAAAAGAAAGTGTTAGGACAAAAAGAAAAATACTATATTTTAAAATTAATAGTAAATGAAATGACTTTGATGGTTCCGGTTAATAAAGCTGAAGAAATCGGCTTGAGGTATATTATTGACCCTAAAACTGTACCTGACGTTTTAAATGTGTTAAGTCATAGGGTGGATGATGAGATGGATGGAAATTACAAGCAGAGGATAAGGTCTCAAACGGAAATGGTCGATAGCGGGGATATCTTGAAAGTCGCTCAGGTAGTAAAAAATTATACTCATAGAGATAATATAGAAAAATTGTCTTCTACAGAACGTGGTTTATACGATAGAGCTCGCAAGATTTTAGTAAGTGAGATTAGTGTTGCATGTAATATTGAAAAAAATAAAGCAAAATATATAATCAAAGAAGCAGTTAGAAAAGGGGAGAGAAAAGGACAAATAAAAAATCATTGAAAAAATCAAATTACTTAAAATATAAGAATGAATGAAGGGTAAAATTGAGCCCATGGAAAACCATGGGCTCAACTTATAAAAAAATATAACAAAAAGGAGAGATATTTATCATGGCCATGATTATTGATGGAAGAAGAATAGCTAAAGAAATCAATGAATCTTTAAAAGTAAAAGTGGAAGATTTTATCAATAAATATAAAGTTGTTCCTAAATTAGCAGTAGCAATTGCAGGAGGAGACCCGGCATCATTATTTTACGTAAAGATGATTGCCAAGTCCTGCGAAAGAGCTTCTATCGATTTTGAAAAATATAGCTTGCCTTACGAAACTACCGAAGAAGAACTCATTAATCTCATAGATAATTTGAATAAAGATAAAAAGGTTAGCGGAATTATCGTTCAAGTCCCGCTTCCCGAGCAGATAAACCAGCAGCGGATTCAGGAAGCAGTAAATCCTTCCAAAGATGTCGATTGTTTTAACCCTATAAATATGGGAAGACTAGCTTTGGGCAAACCGGAGTTTTTCCCTTGCACCCCTTATGCAGTATATGAATTAATGAAGAGAGAAAATATTATAGTAGAAGGGAAGCATACTGTTATCGTAGGAAGGAGTAATATTGTAGGAAGACCAATGGCCCTCATACTTCTCCAGAAAAAACAGAATGCCAATGCTACTCTTACAATCTGTCATTCCCGAACCAATGATTTAGGCCACTTTACCCGTCAAGCGGATATTCTAATTGCTGCAGTAGGAAAACCGGAGATGATCAAGCGAGACATGGTTAAAGAGGGAGTAGTGATTATCGATGTAGGGACTAATGAGGTGGAAGGAAAATTGGTGGGAGATGTAGCCTATGAGGAAGTCTTGGATAAAGCATCTGTTATTACCCCGGTTCCGGGAGGAGTAGGGCCGATAACTAATGTTATGCTGATGCAGAATACTTTGAAGGCGGCGGAGAAATTAATTGATTGACCGATTCAGCAATTCTCTAGTCGTTAGCGAATAAAGCTAGCGTGCAGCGCTTAATGTATAGTTGTGGGCTACAAGTGTAGATAAAATATAAGAAATAATTTGCCAATTAAATTAACAGAGAATAAATAATTATTTTTGTTTTTTTATTTTTTCGATATTTATCATCAAGGCGGTGATATCAGAAGGGGTAATTCCCGGTATTCTCTTGGCCTGTCCTAAAGAGATTGGACGCACTTGTGAAAATCTCTCCTTGCCTTCATGAGAAATACCATGCAGCGAAAAATAATCGATGTTTCGGGGTATTTTATAATTCTCTAGTTTTTTAAATCTTTTTACCTGAATTTTTTGTCGTTTAATATATCCAGCATACTTTATTTGAATTTCAACTTGCTCGGTTACCTCGGCAGAAAGTCCTGGCCTATTCGGATCAATAGAAGCAGTTTGATTGTAGTTTACCTCAGGCCTGGTAAGCAAAGTAGCCAAAGTAGTTGCCTCAGAAAGAGGGGTAGTCCCCAACTTATTTAGTAAGTCATTTACTTTTTGGGTAGAATGAATGATTACTTCCCGTAACCTCTCTTTTTCTTTTTCAATCAATGTTTTTTTCTCTAAGAAATTACTATACCTTTCCTTCGAGATTAATCCCATCTTATATCCGTAATGAGTGAGTCTTAAATCAGCATTATCCTGCCTTAATAAAAGCCTATATTCAGCCAGTCCGGTTCTTAAACGGTAGGGTTCGGTTACGCTTTTGGTAACTAAATCATCTATCTCTACAGCAATATAAGCTTCTGAGCGGTCAAGGATTAAAGGTTTATTACCGCGTACCGATTGTACTGCATTTATGCCTGCTAACAACCCTTGTTCGGCTGCCTCTTCGTATCCCGAGGTTCCGTTAACCTGCCCGGCTAAAAATAATCCTTTAGTTGATTTGGCTTCTAAAGAATATTTTAGTTGATTAGGATATATAATGTCATATTCAATAGCATATCCATAGCGGATAATATTACAATTTTCTAAACCCTCAATAGTACGTAAGGCTTCCTGTTGGACATCAGCAGGAAGGCTGGTAAAAAATCCCTGCAAGTATATTTCTTCAGTATTATATCCCTCTGGTTCCAGGAATATCTGATGAGATTCTTTTTCGGGAAATCTAATGATTTTATCTTCTACAGAGGGACAATATCTGATAGCTGCACTCTGAATAGTGCCGTTGGAGAGGGGAACCCTGTAGATATTATTTTTGATTATCTGATGAGTCTTCAGATTGGTTCGGGTCATAAACACCGAAAAATCTTTATATATCTTCCCTTTATTTTCGAAAGAAAAAGACAAAGGAATGTCTGCACTCTTCTGTTCTTTCATTTTAGAGAAATCAACTGTTCTTCTATCTATCCGGGGAGGAGTGCTGGTATTTAATCTTCCCATTTTGAAACCTAACTTTTTAAGATTATGTGCCAGACCAACAGAGGCAAGTTCACCAGCTCTTCCGGCAGAATAGACAGTTTTACCGATGTATATTAAGCCATTTAAAAATGTTCCATTGGTTAAAATTACTGTGGGGGAAGAAAATTTTATGCCGCTTTTAACTATTACCCCTTCTACCCGACAATTATTTATTATTAATTTTGTTGCCATCTCCTGTTTTAAATCTAAATTTTTTTGTATTTGGAGAGTATGTATCATTTCCTGAGTATATATTTTTTTATCTATCTGTGCCCGTAAAGCCCACATAGCCGGACCTTTGCTGGTATTTAACATCCTTATATGAATGGTTGCCTTATCAGTATTTTTTGCCATTTCACCGCCTAAAGCATCAATTTCTCTAGCTACATGTCCCTTGCCCGGACCACCTATGGAGGGATTACAGGGCATCAGGGCAGTGTTATCTATATTTGAAGTAATAAGGAGCGTTTTTGCTCCCATTCTGGCAGCGGCCAAAGCTGCTTCACATCCGGCATGGCCAGCGCCTACTACAATTACTTCATATTGATACTGTTTCACTTTTTTTGTTTCTCCTTTACCTCTGACTGAAATTAAAAATTATATTTGTCTATTTGATTTTTTGCTTAGCATATTCTAATATATTTTAGTGCTTATCGCAAGTTAGAAATTCAAATAGGGAAACAAAGGTGCCTGGTGCTCTTGTTTCCCTGGATCTAAGATCTGGCTAGACACTATACGACATGCCCAATACGCAAAGAGAAAGAATAGTATTTTTTTATCTAACTTTACGCGATACATGGTGTAAATTTTATTCTGTATTCTGACTTCTGGTTCCTATTTTCTTTGCGAGATACGATTCACGAGATACGAGATATGAATTTCTTGGTTTTTCTTGCCTGAGAAAAATTATTATGTTATACTTTTAAATGGAGAGATGACCGAGTGGCCGAAGGTGGTTGCCTGCTAAGCAATTGAGCGGGTTAAGGCCTGCTCCGAGGGTTCGAATCCCTCTCTCTCCGCCACTTTTTATTAGTTAAGAGGGCTACTCTATTGCATGATTTAATAGAAAACCGTAGTATTTTTTATTACGCCATTGGTAAAACCAAAACAGATTATTTATTGTTTACTTTTAAACAAAGACGCTAAAAATTGTCTCAACCTTTTATAAGGTGGTGACAATTTTTTTTGTTAATAAGATGGAAAATATCTAAAAATATTATCTAAAGGGAGGAGAAATTATGAAATTAGATAGAGGTGATTTCGAAACAGAAAATTTAATTGTTTGGGAGAAAATTATCAGAGAAGTATTTCCAACAGCTATCCCAAACAATTGTTTATGGAAGGATATCGATAGTATAATTTCTATTCTTAACAAAATAAGTTCAATAGACAATTTAAATCATACTTTATTCCCGGTAGGTGGAGGTCATGATTTGGTCAGTGCAAAAAGATCAACTGAGAAAGGGTGCATAGAATTTAGTACTCCAAATTCAATCAGAATTATTAAACCGAAAGTACTGGAATTTAATCATTTTCCTAATAATGAAGCTTGGGCTTATTTTCGTTTAGAAACTGCTGGTTTAAAACCGATTACCCCAAACATTAATCCCCTTTTTATAAAAGAAAAATTAACCGAACTAGAGCCCGGTCATTATGTAGAAAAAGAAATTTGGGAAAAAGGTTACCTGGGATATAATGAAAAGAATAATAGAATTCTACTGCCGAAAAGTGCAAGGATAGTCTCCAGATATTTTAAGGGCTCATTTGTTATATTTGCCAAAAGTTCTCCTTACAATAAAAATCACGTTACTTATGACGCCAGGCACGACAAAATGAATGGTAAAAAGTTTAGGCAATATATTGAGAAGTGCAAAATGAAATTTAACGAGAACAGCTAAATCACTCATGAATTCTATCTTATTTTTTAAACAATTAACAGTTTTAAAAACAATTTCTATCAAATTAATTCATTTTTTATGAATCTTGCACATGCGTAAATATTTTTTAATACTTGAATATTTATCAGCACAATAAAAACTGCATTTTTTACTTTTTATAGAAAATTTTACATACATCTAATAGCTTGTTATAATGTAAAAGATCATAATTTAATCTATCTAAACAGGAGGATATAAATAATTATGAGTATACACATCGGAGCAAAAGAAGGAGATATTGCCAGTACAGTTTTGCTTCCCGGGGACCCCTTGAGGGCAAAATATATAGCAGAAAATTTTCTTGCTGATGCTATCTGTTATAATGAAGTGCGGGGTATGTATGGTTATACCGGATTATATAAAGGCAAGAGAATTTCTGTTCAGGGCACAGGCATGGGGATACCTTCTATATCAATATATGTCAATGAACTTATCGCAAACTACAAGACTAAAAATTTAATCCGAATCGGAAGTTGTGGTTCTATGCAGGCTGATATACAAATAAGAGATGTTATTTTAGCAATGAGTGCCTCGACGGATTCATCTATCAACAAAATATGCTTTCATGGTATGGATTATGCTTCTACTGCAAATTTTGTATTATTAAAAAAAGCTTATGATTGTGCCTTAGAAAAAGATATCTCGGTAAAAGTAGGGAGCGTTTTAACTACCGATACCTTCTATAGCGATGACCCTAATTCCTGGAGGCACTGGGCAAATTATGGAATATTAGCTGTGGAGATGGAAACTGCTGTCTTATATACTCTGGCAGCAAAGTTTAAAGTAAACGCCCTTTCAATTCTAACTGTTTCCGATAGTTTAGTAACTAAAGAGGAGACCACTTCAGAAGAACGGCAGAAGACTTTTAACCAGATGGTAGAGATTGCCCTGGAATTAGCAGAATAGCTAAAATACAATCTAAAATATTTTATTATCATATTTATAATAGGAGGGAATAAGAAAATCAAAATAACTGTTCTGGTAGATAATAACACTCTTATAGACCACTACTTTTTGAGTGAACCGGGAGTATCCTACCTTGTTCAGGATGGAGGGTATAAAATATTATTTGATGTAGGATATTCAAATATTTTTTTTATAAATGCCCGGAAAATGAATATTCATTTTCGTGATTTAAATTATCTGGTACTTTCTCATGGACACCTCGACCATACCTGGGGGTTAATTTCTTTAATAAAATACTACACAGAAGCCTCGATAGAAAAAATAGATTACACTAAACCAACTGTAATTACCCATCCATCTTCTTTCCTAACGAAGAAAATCAAAGGTCTCAAGCAGATAGGTTCTATAATTTCCCAGGAAGAGTTGAGCAGGCATTTCAAAATGAATTTAAGCAAAGAGCCGCTATGGCTAACTGAGAGATTAGTATTTTTGGGAGAAATAGAAAGAAAGAATGATTTTGAAGTGAAAAATCCAATCGGAAAAGTGGTAAAAGATAATTTTGAAGAGGATGATTATTCAATAGATGATTCTGCCTTGGCTTACCGCTCGACAAAAGGTTTGGTGATTATTACCGGTTGTTCTCATTCGGGGATATGCAATATTGTAGAATATGCTAAAAAGATTTGTAGGGATGATAGAATAATTGATATAATCGGGGGATTTCATTTGCTTAATCCAGAGAAGAAACAATTAGAAGGTACTTTAAGATATTTAGAGAAGATCCAGCCTCGCGAGGTGCATGCCTGTCACTGTACTGATTTAAAATCAAAAATTATTTTATCTCGGGTAGTTAACATTAAAGAAGTGGGAGTAGGTCAAACTCTGGAATATAGATAGAAAACTAGAATTAAAAGAAAATACAACAAAAGTGAAAGATGATAAAGATTTAACTTTATCTTTCTTGAGGTATTTTATGGAAAGAAATTTGCAACAGCGGTTCTGGGAAATAGATTTCCTACGGGGGATTGCCATCATTATGATGGTGCTCTATCATTTGCTTTATAATTTGCATTACTTTGCTCATTATAATGTCAATGTTTATTCTGGTTTTTGGATGTATTTTGCACGGGTAACTGCTACAACATTTATTTTTTTGGTAGGAGTATCTCTTAGCATTAGTTTTTCCAGGGCTAAGAAAATTTCTAAAGATAGAAATACATTATTTACAAAATATCTTCGAAGAGGCTTGAAAGTATTTTCCTGGGGTTTAATTATAACCTTGGTCACAAGAATATTCTTAGGTAAGGCTTTTGTAATTTTTGGCATACTTCATCTTATTGGAATTTCCATTATCTTAGCTTATCCTTTTTTAAAACTCCGCTACTGGAACCTATTAATTGGTTTACTATGTATTTTTTTGGGAGCATATTTAAGGGGCTTTACTTTTGATTTTTTTTGGCTGTCATGGTTAGGGTTTAGACCAGCTCAATTTTATTCAGTTGACTATTTTCCCCTTTTACCCTGGTTTGGAGTAGTGTTAATGGGAATATTTTTTGGTAATATATTCTATCCAGATTGCTCTCGAAAATTTCAACTTACTGATATTTCTTTCTTTTCACTGATAAAAGTATTATGTTTCCTGGGAAAACATTCCTTGCTAATTTATTTACTCCATCAGCCCTTAATAATTGCTATTCTCTTTCTTTTCGGTATAGCAAAAGTAAACTTATTCTAATTTTATCTATTTTTTAAGAATTTATGTGTAAGCAGTTCTTTAATATTTTAATCTTATAGAATAAATTATAGTAAATAGGTTATTTGAGATTTTTTACTATTTTATTAAATTGATCTCCCCGGTCAAATTCATTTTTAAATATCCCAAAACTGGCTGCTGCAGGGGAAAGAAGAATAATATCATTTGCTTGTGCCAGTTGTAAAGCTGCTTCAACTCCCACTTTCAAGCTTGAAGTAAGGATAATTTTATCCGAATCAAGATATTTTTTTAAGACAGAAAGTATTTTTTGGGAGGCGTCATAAGCGGGATGCTGCAAGAGGATAATCTTTTTAATTCCCTTATTTTTTCCGATGGCTTCCCCAAAATTTTCATAATTTAATTTTTTATCTTTACCGCCCAAAATCAAGATAATAGACTGTTTGGGAAAAGATTCTAAAGCGGCTAAAGATGCTTCCGGAGTGGTCGCACAGGTATCATTATAAAATTTAATTCCTTTAAATTCCCCAATAAATTCTAATCTATGAGGGATTCCGGGAAAATTTATCAAGGCTTTTCGAATAATTTCACCGGGGATATTATGTATAAAACCCACCGTGCTTGCTGCTAAAATATTTTCCAGATTATGCAGACCGGGCAGAGGAAGGTCGGAGATTTTAGCAAAGACCATTTTATGTTCTCCTGATCGACATACTAAATTATCATTTTCTAAATAACACCCAGGTTTTATCTTTTGTTTAGCACTAAACCAGTAAATCGGTAACCCGGTTTCTTTTTTAATCTTAACAGTCTCTTCGTTATCATAATTTACTACCAGATTATCATTTTGGTTTTGGTTCTTGAAGATCAATTTTTCTGATCGGATATATTCTTTATAATTGGGATAGCGGTCTAAATGGTCAGGCAGGATATTGGTTAAAACTGCGGTTCGGGGTCGAAATTTACGGTTTTTTATTCCCTCCATCTGCCAGGTAGATATTTCCAAAATTAACCAGGTTTGAGGATTGATTTTTTCTAAAATATCTAAAACGGAGATACCAATATTACCAGCTAAAATTGTATCTTTTTGAGCTTCTTTAAAAATATGATAAATAAGTTGAGATACAGTGCTTTTGCCTTTTGTACCAGCGATGGCAATTATATTTTTGGAGGAGCAAAGCTGAAAGAAAAGTGCCAAATCGGTTTTAATGGGAATTTTATGTTTTCGGGCGATTTTTAAATACTTCGAGCTATGGGGAACAGACGGGTTTTGAATTACCATATCTGTATTGATAAAATCTTCTTCCCGGTGTTGACCCAGGATATATTTAATATCGAAGTTTTTTAATTTTTCTAAAGAAGGTTCAAGTTCTTCTTCAGTCTTTAAATCGGTAACTAAAATTTTAGCCCCCGCTTTTGCTAAAAACCGGGTAACTCCCAAGCCGCCTTGATTTAATCCTAATCCCATTATGGTAATTCTTTTATCTTTTAAATTTTCTAGATTTTTTATCATTTAAAATATAACCCTCTCTGGTTCATCCTTCTTTGGTAAAATTAAAAAACCTGCTTTCTAAATATAACAAAATTAATTTAATATTTCAATTAATAAAATTCGTATCGCGTATTGTCTATCAAATATCGTGTAAGCTAGTGTGTAGTTGTATAACGCATAGAAAGTAAAAAGTAAGAGGTAGAGGCAGAACTTATAGCTGTCCGTAGCAAGGCAAAATCTAAAAATCGGTAAAAGTATGAGCATTATAATAGATGTAGGGCAAGCGTTCCCTGTTTTCACAAATTCAGTTTATGAATTATAAAAGAAGGGCACAATTCATTGTGTCTCTACATCTGAATCCTAGTTTTTTTACGCAACACGCGATACGAATAAATTTGACTAAGAATTTAAATTATAATAAAATCAATAGGGAACTTTTACTTTAATAGCGCGCCCGTGGCTCAATTGGATAAAGCAACTGACTACGGATCAGTAGACTGGGGGTTCGAGTCCCTCCGGGCGCACCAATATTAATACTTCCGGAAAGTCTTCATAAAAAATATGCCAAAAAATAATAATAAAGATATTTGTTTGATGCAAGAAGCCCTAAAAGAGGCAGAAATCGCTTATTCCCATCAAGAAGTACCGGTTGGAGCGATACTTGTTTATCAAAACAAGATAATAGCCCGTGCCCATAATCAGAAAGAAGAGTTACAGGATCCTGCCGCCCACGCTGAAATATTAGCAATTCAAAAAGCTGCTAAATACTTGGGAAGCTGGCATTTAGAAGACGTTAACCTTTATGTTACCTTAGAACCTTGTCCGATGTGTGCTTATGCCATGCTTCAGGCTAGAATTAAAAAATTAATCTTTGGGGCTACTGACCCTAAAGCCGGAGCAGCAGGCAGCATTATTAACATTGTACAAGACAAGAGATTTAATCATCAAATGGAAGTGGTGGGTGGAGTTTTAAAAAAAGAATGTGGCTTAATTTTACAAAAATTCTTTCAAGAAAGACGATGATTAAAAATGTTAGTTAGTTACTTGGTGAATTGGTTAACTAGTTAAGAAAATAAAAGATAAAAACCAGAAGCCAGGAGCCGGAATCCAAGAGTCAGAACAAGATAGCATATCATATACTAGTATATAGCGAGTAGATTCGGTTACTTGGTCCGATAGTTAATTTGATTAGTATTAATTTATCAATATTCTCATTCCTCAACTAATTAACCAGGTAACCAACTAACTAGCTAACTAAGAAGTAAAAAGGGAGAGGTGGCTGAGTCCGGTTGAAAGCGCTCGACTCGAAATCGAGTAGGCGGGTAGTCCCTGTCTCGCGGGTTCGAATCCCGCCCTCTCCGCCAAAAATCAATATTTTTAAGATTGTACAAGATTAGGTAAATTATTTAAGGGTAACCAAGAATCCAACAGTAAAATATTTTTGACACTAACGGTTATTAAGGTTATTATTTATTAGGCAGATAAAGATAAAGGAGAGGTACCGAAGTGGTCATAACGGGATCGCCTGGAGAGCGATTGGGCGGCCATAAGCTGTCTCGCGGGTTCGAATCCCGCCCTCTCCGCCAGATTAAAATAGGTGATCGTGCTAGATGGGGAGATAGCGGTGCCCTGTAACCTGCAATCCGCTATAGCAGGGTTGAATTCCTACTCGAGGTTTTATCTTTTTGAGGCCGGCTAAGATAAGTGGTGATGAAAATTGGGCCCTGTGCAGCAAAGAATTGTGAATTCCGTCAGATCTGGAAGGAAGCAGCGGTAAGCAAATCTCTTTGGGTGCCGCAGGTAAACCTGATTGGAGCAAACTGTCTTGGTATCGCTTGGAAGGGTGAATCGGAAGTAGGTGCACGATCATTAAAAGTATAGTTGAGAATAATATAAGAATTGATATTTGAAGGGAATTTTTATCTGAATCTAGATTATAGGGAGTATTTATGGAATACCAATCAATTTATCGCAAATGGAGACCACAGACTTTTAAGGATATAGTTGGGCAGAAACACATTACCCAAACTTTAATTAATGCTATTTCTTTAAATAGAATTTCCCATGCTTACATTTTTTCTGGTCCAAGAGGAGTTGGGAAGACAACCACTGCTCGCATTTTAGCTAAATCATTAAATTGTGAAAAGGGTCCAACTCCTTATCCTTGCAATAAATGTCAGAGATGTATCAGAATAACCGATGGCTACTCTATGGATGTAATAGAAATAGACGGTGCTTCCAATCGCGGGATTGATGACGTTAGAGACCTAAGGAGTAAAGTAAAGTTTGCTCCAACTGAGAGTAAGTATAAGGTATACATCATTGATGAAGTGCATATGTTAACCCCAGAAGCTTTTAATGCTTTATTAAAAACCCTGGAAGAACCGCCACTACATGTGGTTTTCATATTTGCCACCACTAATCCTCATAAAATTCCCAGTACTATTTTATCCCGATGTCAGTGGTTTAATTTTAGAAAAATATCTTTAGCGGACATTGTGGCTAAATTAAAATTGATTGTGAAAGATGAAAAATTAAATATAGATGATAAAACTTTAAATATGATAGCCCGAAGCTCGACAGGTTCTATGCGTGACGCTGAAAGCGCTTTGGATCAAATAATTGCTTATTGTGGCAAAGAAATAACTTCTCAAAGCGTCAGAGAGGTTTTAGGAATAATTGAGGAAGAAGTTTTTTTTGAGTTTTTAGAAGCGGTAATAAAAAATGATACCATTACAGGGATAGAAATAGTTAACCGGACATCTGACTCAGGAGAAGATGTTTCCCAATTTACAAAAAATTTAATGGAATATGTTCATAATTTATCTTTAGCCAAAGTTTGCCAAAAAGAAATCCTGAATCTTAAGGGTATATTTACTGAAGATAAGGAACGTTTATTAAAACAATCTAAAATGATTGAGTTAGAAAAATTATTTGATATGGTCAATTATCTGGCTGAAGTAGAAAGAAAGATGAGATATACCCGACATCCCTGGATTTTATTAGAGATGTTAGTAATTAAATTTACTGCCGGCGAGAATTATTCTTTAAAAGAGATTGAAGAAGAAAAAGATGAGTATTTTTTAGACTTCTCTGCAGAGAAAGATGTATCAAGATTAGACAAGAAAAATGCAGGAACAAGAGAGGAAGTGACACCAAAGAAGAAGATCCGGGAGAAAGTGAAAACCAAAGAAGATTCTTCTGCTCAGGTCAAAGAAACGTTGATTGATTTGGATTTTAAGCAAGCCTGGACTGCAGTTTTAAATAAAATAAAAAAAACTAAAATATCGGTTTATTCTTTTATTACAGCTAACAATTTAATCACCACAGAAAATAATAAATTAATAATCGGTTTTAATAAAAAAAATACTTTTCATAAAGAGAGTTTAGAAAAGAAAAATAACAAGATTTTATTACAAGATTTAATCAAAGAGGAGACAGGCAGACTTTTTACTATAGAATGTATTATCAATGACAATGGTGAAGAGGATTCTGTGTTAGAAGTCGAACAAAAAAATAAGAAAAAATCCGCAAGAGCAAGAGACGAAGAGAACAAAAAAGGGGAAGAAAGAGCAGGGGAAGAGAAAGATATTGCAGGAAAAAGAAATAATGAAGTTCCGGAAGATAATATATTAGTTAAAGAGTCGTTAAATTTATTTGAAGGAACGATTATTGAAGAAAAATAAAGTATTTTAAAGAAAGGAGGAAGAAAAGAAAACAATGGATATGAAATTTCTTATGAAACAAGCGCAGGTTATGCAGAAAAAAATGGAAGAAATGAAAAAAGAATTGGCGCAAAAAGAAGTCAAAGTTTCTTCCGGGGGAGGCATGATTGAAATTGTAGTAAACGGACAACAGGAAATTAAAGAAATCAAAATAGAACCGGATGTAATAGATGCAAATGAAAAAGAAATGTTAGAAGATTTAATTTTAGCAGCAGTTAATGAATCGATACGTCAGTCAAAAGAACTAGCTGCTCAGGAAATGAGTAAATTAACCGGGGGCATGAATGTTCCTGGATTATTTTAATTTAAAAGGGGGCAAAGGTGTCCTTTAGATATACTAAACCTTTTGCAAGATTAATTGATGAATTTTCAAAAATGCCGGGCATAGGTCCAAAAACAGCCCAGAGATTAGCTTTTTATATTTTAAAGAATTCCACAGAGAATGTAGGAAGTTTGGCTAAGGTAATATTAGAAGCCAAAGAAAAAGTTAAACATTGCTCGATTTGTGGCAATATTACCGATCAAGAGATATGTGAAATTTGTCAGAATATCAATAGAGATAAATCCATTATATGTGTAGTGGAAAAAGTGAGGGATTTGATTGCCATAGAAAACACGGGAGAATATAAAGGTCAATATCATGTTTTAGAAGGTGCAATCTCTCCTTTGGACGGAATAGAACCAGAAAATTTAAAAATTGATAATCTATTAAGAAGATTAAAAAATGAAAAGACGAAAGAAATAATATTGGCTACTAATCCTAATATTGAGGGAGAAGTTACCGCCTCCTATATTACTAAATTGATTGAACCTTTAAATATTAAAGTAACCCGCATTGCTTACGGTGTGCCTATAGGGGGAAGCCTGGAATTTGCCGATGAAGTGACTTTAACCCAAGCCTTAATGGGAAGGCAGGTAATTAAATGATTTTGTAAATTTTATATTCTCTGATAAAATGATATTATATAGATCAATTAAAAAAATATTTTAAAAAATGGAGGAAACTAGTACAATGAACAAGAAAAAAGTTACTATCGATGGAAACACTGCAGCTGCTCATACAGCGTATCACTTGAATGAAGTTGCAACCATCTATCCGATTACCCCTTCTTCGTCCATGGGTGAACTTGCTGATCTCTGGGCTTCTGAAGGAAAGCCGAATATCTGGGGGACAGTGCCTCAGGTGACTGAATTGCAAAGTGAAGGAGGTGCCTCAGGAGCAGTTCACGGATCCTTGCAAAGAGGAGCCCTTACCACAACTTTTACCGCATCTCAAGGACTTTTATTAATGCTCCCTAACATGTTTAAGATTGCCGGTGAATTGACCTCTACTGTGTTTAATGTCTCTGCTCGTTCAGTGGCCTGCCAAGCACTTTCCATATTTGGTGAACATAGTGATGTAATGGCAACAAGGCCAACCGGTTTTGCTTTACTTGCTTCCAACTCAATTCAGGAAGCCATGGATTTTCCATTAATTGCCCAAGCAGCGACTTTAGAATCCCGAGTACCATTTCTTCATTTCTTCGATGGCTTTCGTACTTCACATGAGATTTCAAAAGTTGAGCTTTTAACCCCAGAGGAGATGAAGTCTTTAATTAGTGACGATTTGGTAAGGGCCCATAGAAAAAGAGCGCTTTCTCCCGATAATCCGATTATTAGAGGGACAGCTCAAAATCCGGATGTATTCTTTCAGGCAAGAGAGACAGTCAACCCTTATTATCTTGATTGTCCGGATATTGTACAAAAGGTTATGGAGAAATTTGAGAAGATTGTGGGGAGGAAATACGAACTGTTTCAATACTCTGGTGCTCCGGATGCTGAAAGGGTTATTATATTAATGTGTTCAGGTGCTGAAGCAGTGCAAGAAACAGTGGAACATTTAGTGAAAAACGGAGAAAAAGTAGGTTTAATAAAAGTCCGTCTTTACCGACCGTTCTCTATCAAGCATTTTATCAATTCTCTCCCAACAAACGTAAAGACTATAGCTGTTCTGGACCGGACCAAAGAACCCGGAAGCATTGGAGAACCACTTTATACCGATATAGTATCCGCAATACAGGAAGGAATATCTGAAGGAATAACCCCCTTTAAAGAGACTCCTAAAATAATCGGGGGGAGATATGGACTTTCTTCTAAAGAATTTACTCCCGCTATGGTAAAGGGAATATTTGAGGAGATGAAAAAAGAAGCTCCTAAAAATCATTTCACTGTAGGGATAAATGATGATGTAACACATACCAGTATTTCTTATGATCCCGATTTTTCCGTAGAACCGGTTGATAGAACTCGGGCAGTCTTTTATGGTCTTGGTTCAGATGGGACTGTGGGAGCTAACAAAAATTCCATAAAGATTATTGGTGAAGAGACTGATAATTATGCTCAGGGTTATTTTGTCTATGACTCTCGAAAAGCTGGCGCACTCACCGTTTCTCATCTAAGATTTGGGCCAACTCCTATTCACTCTACTTATTTAGTCAACCGTGCAAATTTTGTTGCCTGTCATCAGTTCTCCTTCTTGGAGCGTTATAATGTATTAAAAACTGCGGAACCGGGTGCAGCATTTCTTCTTAATAGTAATTATTCTGCTGAAGAAGTATGGGGACATCTTCCTTATTCAATCCAACAGACTATTATCGATAAGAAACTGCGTTTCTTTGTGATTGATGCCTATAAAATTGCTAAGGAAGTAGGTTTGGGGGCAAGAATTAACACTATAATGCAGGTTTGTTTCTTCTCTCTTAGTAAAGTTATTCCTATTGAAGAGGCAACGAAGGCTATAAAACACTATATAGAGAAGACCTATGGTAAAAAGGGAGAAAAGGTAGTAAATACTAATTTTGCTGCTGTAGATAATGCCCTTTCAAATCTTCATGAAGTAAAGATTCCAAGTAAAGCTGATAGTAAATTAGCAAAACACCTTTCTGTTCCGGCAGAAGCACCCGAATTTGTACAAAAGGTAACCGCGAAGATAATTGCCGGGAAAGGTGACGATTTACCGGTCAGCGCGTTTTCTCCCGATGGAACTTTTCCTAGTGGCACTACTCAATGGGAAAAAAGAAATATTGCCCAAGAAATTCCTGCCTGGGATCCTGATACCTGTATACAGTGTGGAAAATGCGTAATGGTATGCCCCCATGCAGTTATTAGAGCAAAGGTTTATGATCCAAAATTACTTTCTTCTGCACCGGATAATTTTAAATCTGCAGAAGCAAAGAATTCTCAATTTAAAGGAATGAAATATACTCTCCAGGTTTCTCCTGAAGATTGTACCGGTTGTGAACTTTGTGTAGTCAATTGCCCGACAAAAAATAAAACTACCCCTAAACTGAAAGCTGTAAATATGATTTCTCAACCTCCGGTCAGGGAACAGGAATCTAATAATTGGAAATTTTTCTTGGGAATTCCTGAAGTTGATCGAAAAGCATTAAAACTTAGCGCAGTGAGAAACGTTCAGTTCTTACAACCGCTTTTCGAATTCTCGGGCGCTTGTGCTGGCTGTGGCGAGACTCCGTATGTAAAACTTTTAAGTCAGCTATTTGGAGACAGGGCAGTAATAGCCAATGCCACCGGATGTTCATCTATATATGGAGGTAACTTGCCCACTACCCCATGGACATTTAACAATGAAGGCAGAGGTCCAACTTGGTCTAACTCATTATTCGAAGATAATGCTGAATTTGGATTGGGCATGAGATTAGCTATAGATAAGCAACTCGAAAATGCTTTAGAATTATTAGACAAACTTTCTTCTGATATAGGGAAGGATTTAGCAGGTGAAATTAAAGAAGCGGATCAATCTACCGAAGAGGGACTGTACAAGCAGAGAGAAAGAGTAAAATTATTAGAAAATAAATTGAAAAAAATAGAAAAAGCAGAAGCAAAAGATTTGCTCAGTCTGATAGATGTACTTACTAAAAAGAGTGTGTGGATTGTAGGAGGAGATGGTTGGGCTTATGATATCGGTTATGGAGGATTAGATCATGTTATTGCCCAGAGGCGCAATGTTAATATTTTAGTATTAGACACAGAAACTTATTCTAATACTGGTGGACAGATGTCTAAAGCAACCCCACTTGGAGCAATTGCCCAGTTTGCTGCCGGAGGCAAGAGGACTTTCAAGAAAGATCTTGCAATGATGGCAATTTCATATAGAGATGTATATGTCGCTCGAGTAGCAATAGGGGCAAATGATGCCCAAGTTATTAAGGCTTTCCAAGAAGCAGAAGCATTTAATGGGCCTTCAATCATTATAGCTTATAGTTCTTGTATCAGTCATGGATATAATTTGATCCGTGGTTTAGAACAACAAAAATTAGCAGTTAAATCAGGATATTGGCCTTTAATAAGATTCAATCCTGATTTTGCTAAAGAGGGGAAAAATCCTCTCCAGTTGGATTCAAAAGCTCCAAGCATTCCTTTGGAAGAGTACATTTATAATGAAAATAGATATAAAGCGCTTACTCGAATTATGCCAAAGGAAGCTAAAAAATTATTAAAACTAGCTCAAGAAGAAGTTTTAAAACGTTGGAAGTTATATGAACATTTGGCTTCACCAATTGGAAAAAATGAAAAATAAGTAATAATGCAGACAATTTCTTAATTTAAGGTAGTAAATATTATGCAAAAAAGATACCGCAAACTTTTTATTGTTTTGCGGTATCTTTTTTATCCATGATTTCTGACGGATAGACACAATATCTGCCCCTACTTCTTTTATCCTTAATTTCTTTTTATTAACCTGCTACTAGATAGTATATTGCAAAACAATAGTTGTTTTTATATTTTTTTTTACTATAATATAAATAGATTAATGAAACACATAATAGAGGAGGATAGAGTAAATTGATGGAGAAAGGTACTTATAAACTAAAAAAAGGTTTTGCTGAGATGTTAAAAGGCGGAGTAATAATGGATGTGGTGAATGCAGAACAGGCGAAAATTGCTGAAGAAGCTGGCGCAGTGGCAGTTATGGCCTTGGAAAGAGTCCCCGCCGATATTCGTGCAGCAGGCGGAGTAGCCAGAATGGCTGACCCTAAGATAATTAAAGAAATAATGAAAGCGGTAACTATTCCGGTAATGGCCAAGGCAAGGATTGGACATTTTATAGAAGCTCAGGTACTAGAGGCCTTGGGAGCAGATTACATTGACGAAAGCGAAGTGTTAACTCCTGCCGATGAAAAATTTCATATAAATAAACATAATTTTAAAATTCCTTTTGTCTGTGGAGCAAGAAATTTGGGCGAAGCCTTAAGAAGAATCGGAGAAGGTGCAGCCATGATTAGAACTAAAGGAGAACCGGGAACGGGAAATATTGTGGAAGCGGTAAGGCATATGCGCGAAGTTATGGATGAGGTAAGAAGATTAAAAAATATGCCTAAAGAGGAATTGATGACCAAAGCCAAAGAATTAGGCGCTCCCTTTGAACTTTTACAAGAAGTAGCTCGAAAAGGAAAGTTGCCGGTAGTGAATTTTGCGGCAGGAGGCATAGCCACGCCTGCCGATGCTGCTTTAATGATGCAGTTAGGAGCAGATGGAGTATTTGTGGGATCAGGAATATTCAAATCAGATGACCCCAAAAAGAGAGCCAGGGCTATTGTAGAAGCTACCACCCATTATGACAATCCTAAAATTATTGCTCAGGTTTCAGAAGGATTGGGTGAAGCGATGAAAGGTATAGAAATTTCTCAGATTGAAGTAGCTGAACGGATGCAGGATAGAGGATGGTAAAATAAGAATTAAAATAGAAAATGAACCAGAAAGGAGCAAAAAGGTAATATTGAAAATCGGAGTATTGTCCCTACAGGGGGCAGCAGAAGAACATTTAGAGATGATAAAAAGGTGTGGTTTTGAGGGAATCAAAGTAAAAACCATTGAAGATTTGGAAAAAGTAGATAGATTAATAATGCCCGGAGGAGAAAGCACTGCTATTGGTAAATTAGCTAAAATATATGGCTTGGACCGAGAGATTATTAAAAAAGGTAGAGAAGGGATGCCTATATTTGGAACCTGTGCTGGGATGATTTTATTAGCAAATAAGATTGTAGGCAATGAACAGATAAAACTTAATCTAATTGATATTGAAGTAGAAAGAAATGCCTTTGGAAGACAGGTAGATAGTTTTGAAGTCGATTTAAGCATAGAAGATTTTATAGGAAAGCCTTTTAGGGCAGTATTTATTAGAGCTCCTTATATTAAAAAAATAGGGAAAGAAGTAAATATTTTAGCTGAACTTGATGGAAAGATTGTGATGGCCCGGCAGAAAAATATTTTAGTAGCATCTTTTCATCCGGAATTAACTAGTGATTTAAGGGTGCATAAGTACTTTTTAAGCAATCACTTTTAAGATAGTTAGTCTAGGGAAACAAAGGTGACTGGTATCTTTGTTTCCCTAGATCTAAGAAATAATTAAATTCGATACGCAATACCAATCCCCACTTGCGCTTCTCTCCTGATTATACTATAATTATAATTGCCGGAAGAGCTGATTCTATCGAAAA